>FWWM01011966.1_pt1 | contig 14631 bp, 15 predicted proteins | sample 2228351 | NCBI WGS metagenome assembly FWWM01 (sample SAMEA103939774, study PRJEB20133) | metagenome | reverse complement strand
AAGATAGGCAGCATAAGAATTGTACTCCATAGAAAGCCGGTAAACGTCAAGCAGGTTACAATATGCCGCTGGAAGAATTCAAAATGGTACGCAGTTGTGGCATGCCAGCTACTGCGCAGGATGTACTCAACCTTAATCAAGTATAGAAAGCCTGTGGGTATAGATGTTGGAATTACCAAGTTCTGCCATGACTCCGACAACCACGTTGAAGACAATCCGCAGCTTCTCACAAAGATGCTCAGGCCATTGAGAAAAGCTCACAGGAGGGTATCTAGAAGGCAGACAGGCAGCAGCAACTACAAGAAGGCAAAGCATATGCTTGCCAGATTGTACGAACGCATCCATAATAAGCGCCACGATTTCCTGCACAAGACATCAACAATGTACTACAGCAGCCGCTATGATCTCATATTCTTGGAACGGCTGAAAGTGGCAAACCTCACAAGGAACCACCGGCTTGCACGCAAAATCTTGGACGTAAGCTGGTCTACTTTTAAAAATATGCTGCAGTACAAGGCCAACCGCGTTGTTGAAGTAGAGCCTGCATATTCCTCGGTTGACTGCTCAAGGTGTGGCCATCCAGTACCAAAGTCACTTGTAGTACGTACGCATGTTTGTACAAAATGCAGAGCTGTGCTTGACAGAGAATACAACGCTACAATCAACATCCTCCAACGAGGGTTAGAATCGCTGATCATGTTGCTGTTACTACTACCGGTGGAACGCCGGGAAGTTACGCCTGTAGAGATTCAACATGAGTCTGTGAAGCAGGAAGAAGAAGAGGCTATCGGACAAGTCCGATAGTAGTTCATAACCCTAGCTGTTGCAATGGAAGGTAGTAATTTGCGCGCCGAGAAGGACATTAGGCTCAGGATAGACCTGCTGGAAGGCCAGTCAAGCTCTATCGCCAAGATGCTGGCCAAGGCCATCCGCGACCACAACGAAGCCGCATTCAAGGAATACTCCGAGCGCCTTGCAGCCAACCGCAGCAGGGTCGAAGAGCTACTGTGGGTCTTGGGAGAAAAGGCCGGCCAGAGCGTGCTCGACCTTCAGGTTGCCGCTGCTAGTAATAACAGCAGCCTGTCTGTCAAGGAGGTCATTGAAAAACTCAAGGCTGGCGAGCTAAAGATGGATGATCTGTCGCCAGACGCACAGGCTATGGTCCGGAAAGGAGCGCTAGAGATGAAAAATAACAACGCCCACAAGGATTGACTTTGCAGATTTCCGGGGTTAGCTTGTACAAATTCTCTGAGGCGTGCTCGCAAGATGCAAAATATATATAAAACATAACAGCGTTATACCAAGCGTATGACTGCAAAAGAAGACCTGAACATGGATTATAGCAAGTATGACTTTAAGGATTCTACAGAGCTATACATATACCTCAGCAAGAAGGGGCTCTCTAGGGGCACGGTCGAAGAGATCAGCAGGCTGAAAGGCGAGCCGGACTGGATGAGGGATTTCAGGCTGAGATCGTACGAGGTCTTCATGAGCAAGCCTATGCCAAACTGGGGAGGCGACCTGAGCAAGATCGACTTTCAAAACATCTACTACTATGCCAAGGCTTCAGAGAAGAGCAGCAAGAGCTGGGAGGACGTCCCAGAGTCGGTGAGGAACACCTTTGAAAAGCTCGGCATACCAGAAGCAGAGCGTAAGTTCCTTGCAGGCGTTGGCGCTCAATACGAGTCAGAAGTCGTCTATCACAATTTGAGAGAAGACCTGCAAAAGCAGGGCGTAATTTTCGTCGACACCGACACGGCGGTCAAGGAGTATCCCGAGATCGTCAAAAAGCACTTTGGCAAGGTGATCCCGCCGGAGGACAACAAGTTTGCAGCGCTCAACAGCGCAGTGTGGTCTGGTGGCTCGTTCATTTACGTCCCACCAAACGTCAAGGTCGAGCTGCCGCTGCAGGCTTACTTTAGAATAAATGCGGAGAACATTGGCCAGTTTGAAAGGACGCTTATCATCGCAGACGAAGGCGCCGAAGTGCACTATATCGAAGGCTGCACCGCGCCAGTCTATACAACAGAGTCACTCCACTCTGCAGTCGTTGAACTGATCGCCAGGAAGGGCGCCAAGATCAGGTACACGACAATCCAGAACTGGAGCAAGGACGTCTACAACCTTGTCACAAAGAGGGCTTATGCTTATGAAAACGCTCGAGTCGAGTGGATCGACGGCAACCTCGGAAGCAAGCTGACAATGAAGTATCCGGGCGTCTACATGCTTGGCAAGGGCGCGCACGCCGAAGTCGTGTCAGTCGCATTTGCGGGCAAGGACCAGCACCAAGACGCAGGAGCAAAGGCAGTGCACCTTGCGCCAAACACCACTTCAAGGATCACGAGCAAGTCCGTGAGCAAGGACTCTGGCAGGACGACGTATAGGGGCCTACTGCATGTGGCAAAAGGCGCGACGGCTGTCAAGTCAAACGTCAGGTGCGATGCTCTGCTGCTGGACGAGCGCTCTAGGACAGACACGTACCCATACATCGAGGTCAATGAGGACGACGCGACAATCACCCATGAAGCGACGGTGGGCAAGATAGGAGAAGACCAGATATTCTACCTGATGACCAGAGGATACTCAGAGTCTGATGCGCTGTCAATGATAGTGGGCGGGTTCATGGAGCCGTTCACAAAAGAGCTTCCGATGGAGTATGCAGTCGAGCTCAACAGGCTGGTCAAGCTCGAAATGGAAGGCTCGGTCGGTTAAGCCAGCCCTCGCAACTTTTCCAGTGATCCAATAATGATGACCACTACTGCCCTATCCTCAATCAGCAACGGGTACATCGATTCGCTAGCGGACAAAGATCCCGGCTGGCTGGCAGCCATGCGAAGGCAGGCGTTCTCGCAGTACGAGTCGCTGCCGGCCGAGGTGTCGCCGCTCTATTCAAAGTATTCGGACGTCAATAAGATCAAGCCTGCAAGCGTGCACTTTGCTGCACAAACAAGGCAGCAATCTGCGCTTGGTAAGGACCTCACAGACAGGCTGAAGGAGCTAGAGCAGGAGACGGGCGTGCTCCAGGTGGGACAGAAGATACACAGAGTGTTTGTCCGCGACAGCGTCGCCAAGCAGGACGTTATAGTGTCAGGCATAAAAGAAGCCCTGTCAAAGCATGGCGACCTGATCAAATCGCGCATGGAAGCAAACCCGCTCAACTATCTGGAGGACAAGTTCTTGGCACTTGAAGCGTCAGCCTTCCAGTCAGGCATATTCATTTACATCCCAAGAAACGTGGTTCTTGAAGATCCGATAAGAGTTATCACTTCGCTTGCAGACGACGGCACTTCTCTTGTATCAAGGAACATTGTAGTCGCAGACACTGGCTCTAAGGCAACCGTGGTGCAGGAACTCTATGCACCCGGCTCGTCGGGCAGGCAGGACGTCCAGCAGGGATATTTCGAGTTGGTAGAAACGCATGTGAGCCCAAACGCGCATCTTGAAATGGTTACCCTGCAGGCGATGGGTGCCGATACCGTCAACGTGTCAAACAGAAAGGCGTTTGTTGAAAGGGACGGCAAGATGTCCTGGTACATTGGCATGTTCGGATCGCTCCTGTCACGCTACAAGACAGACAGCGTGATGAAGGGCCCTGGCGCATCCGCAGAAGATGTCGAGATCATTTTCGGGGTGGGCAACCAGTCGTTTGACGTGATGTCAAACCTCATACACCATGGGCAGCACTCGCGAGGAAGGGTGCTTGTCAAGTCGGTGCTCAAGGACACTTCAAAGTCGCTCTTCAAGGGTATGATCAAGATAGGCAAGGAAGGCAAGGGCACCGAGTCGTACTTGGCAGGTCATGCAATTCTGCTTGATAGGGGCGCAAAATCCGACTCGATACCAGGCCTTGAAATTGAAACTAACGAGGTCAAGGCGACGCACTCAGCATCAGTCGCCCAGATAGACGAGAACCAGATTTACTACCTAATGACGAGGGGCCTGAGCAGGGAAGGCGCCAAGCGCGAGATCGTGTCGGGCTTTCTCGAGCCGCTGTCGCGCAAGATGGGTCCGACCATTAGGGCGTGGGTCAACTACCTTATCGAGAACAAGTGGCAGGGCAGGCAGCTGATGCTCAGGACCGACGAGGCTATGGAGCAGATTCTGGAAGTTGAAAAGTCGCGCTACCGCGAAACGCAGGATATTTTCGAAAAGCACTACAAGTACAGGTAGCATAGGCCATGCCAGAAGAAGGAGAAAAATGGATCAAGGTATGTGATGACAAGGCGCTCAAGAACGGCGACATGCTTGACTTTGATCACGGCGACAAAAAGATCCTACTGGCAAGGGCCGGTGGCAAGGTGTTTGCCACCGACAGGATATGCACGCACGCCTATGCAGACCTGTCGATGGGCGTCATGAACGAGGAAGAAAAAACTGTTACCTGCCCGTTACACCTGTCTGCGTTCAAACTGGACAGCGGCGTCCCACAGAACCTGCCTGCAGAAGAGCCGCTTAAAACTTACAAGGTTAAAATACAGGATAACGCAATTTACATTCAGTTAGGATAGCCATAGATTATGCAAAAGAGTGCTCTTAACATCGAGAAAATAAGAGCGGATTTCCCGATCCTCAACCGCAAGGTGAGCGGAGGCAAGCCCCTTGTCTACCTTGACAATGCCGCGACCACTCAAAAGCCCCTTACAGTCATTGACGCTATCCACGACTACTACATGAACTACAACTCTAACATCCACCGCGCAGTGCACCAGCTTGCAGAAGAGGCCACGCTTGCTTTTGAAAAGACGAGGGAAAAGGTAGCGAAATTCATCAACGCCAAGTCGACGGAGGAGATCATTTTCACCCGCAACGCTACCGAGGCGCTCAACCTTGTCGCCTACTCATGGGGCCGGGCAAACGTGAAAAAGGACGACAAGATCGTCATCACGGAAATAGAGCACCACAGCAACATCGTGCCTTGGCAGATCCTGACTTCAGAAAAAGGAGCCAAGTTAGAGTACATTGGGGTCGACGACAACGGCTACCTAAAGATGCACGAATACAAGAGCCACCTTGACAGCAACAAGGTCAAGCTGGTGTCGGTGACGCACATGTCAAACGTGCTTGGCACGATCGTACCGGTAAAAGATATTATCAAGATGTCTCATGAAAAAGGGATACCTGTCCTTATCGACGGGGCGCAGTCAGTCCCGCATATGACAGTGGATGTCCAAAAGATGGACTGCGACTTTATGGCATTTTCTGCTCACAAGATGCTGGGCCCGACAGGGGTAGGTGTACTTTATGTCAAGAAGGAGATCCTTGAGAAGATGCCTCCATTCATGGGCGGAGGCGACATGATAAAGGAAGTCCACAAGTACGAGACGAGGTACAACGACCTCCCGTACAAGTTCGAGGGCGGAACACCAAACATCGCTGACGTAATTGGCTTTGCGGCCGCGATCGACTACCTGAACAACCTAGGAATGGACAGGGTCAGGGAGCACGAAATCGAGCTTACCAAATACGCGATTGACAGGATCTCTGGGGTAAAAGGCGTGACGCTCTATGGGCCCCGCAACACAAACGATAGAGGCGGCGTGGTATCGTTCAACATTGGCGACATTCACCCGCACGACCTTGCGACGATAATGAACGACCATGGAGTCGCAATCAGGTCCGGTCACCACTGCGCGCAGGTGCTCATGGAGAGGCTGGACGTATCAGCGACTTCTAGGGCAAGTTTTTATATCTACAATACAAAAGAAGAGATCGACACTTTCATTGGCGCGCTCGATGAAGCAAGGAGGCTATTCAAGATTTGAGTGACGACATTTACCGTGAAATAATCCTTGACCACTACCGCAACCCGAGGAACAAGGGCAAGCTGCCAGACGCCGATGTGAGCATACATGACAGCAACCCGCTATGCGGCGACGAGATCGACATACACCTCAAGGTGGACGGGGACAGGATCAAAGATATCAGGTTCGAGGGCAGGGGCTGCGCCATCAGCCAGGCAAGCGCCTCAATGCTTACAGAGATGGTGCAAGGCAAGCCATTGACGTCCGTCAAGGACCTGAGCAAGGACGACATTCTGGAAAATATTGGCCTCATGAACTTGGGGCCGGCCAGAATCAAGTGCGCTCTCTTATCGCTCAAGGTGCTAAAGCTTGGCATGGTAAAGTACTACGCGGACAGGGACCCTGCTTCTGCCAAAAAGCTGCAGGAAGACTCAAAGGGTCTGTAAATGCCCAAGGTAAGCAGCCACGATATCCGCAAGATAATATTTGACAATTTCAATGACGCCGATACCAGATTCTCAAACGACGAAATACTTGGGTATCTGAACCAGATTGACAAGTACAAGCAACTGGATGATGTGCTTGACTTTGAGGACGTGCTCTTGGAAATGGAAAAGTCCGGCATGCTAAGGCCGATAGCCCAGAACTTTAATACGCGATACTACCGGCTGTGGAACACGCTTGAGCTGGCCACCTGCAAGGCGTGCAGCTCCTCTACGTATTTTGCGCCAAACGAGGAAGGAAAGGTCTGCCCCCAGTGCGGCGCCAACATGTAGTACTAGCGGGCTTTGTGTAAAAAGTAATAACTCATAAAAACAAAGTCATGCAATCAAACAACAGCTATCCAAGCATGGATTGTTGATTTTTTAAACAAAGCCGTACTAGGGAAAACAATTAAACACCATCAGGCACGCTCTTTTCATTACTTGTCTGCTGCCGCCACTGCTGCTACAAGGCCTCCTTGGATGATAAGGGCGCGCTCGATGCACTTTGTCGCGCTCATAGCCGCGTTTGTAGCGTTCAGCACGCTGGTTGCCTCTGGCGTGACTCTTGGAGCCGACGATGCGGCAAGCCGCTACTTTAAGTCGATTCATGGCAACGCCGGCCTCGACGCGGTAATGATAGTGATCACGTCGATGGGTGACGTCACCACGCTCTTTATCTTTGGGATCATAATCACGATAATCAGGCGCACTAGGAAGGCCGGCATGGTCTTCCTGATAGCGCTCATTGTCATTGTCGTCCTTGTGATGTATATCAAACCGCTGGTAGGAAGGGAGATCCCGCCATACACATTCGAGCCGGCGCTAGAGTTGCCTTCTAACTTCAGCCTGGAAAATGACAGCCTCGCACCGTTTGCAGCTGGCTTTTCGTACCCATCAGGGCATGCTGCGCGCGCAACCGCACTTGCCTTTATCGTGGGCTATGCGATCTATAACAAGTCAAGAAAAGCAGGCTATGCCATATGGGCATTTCCAATCATTATTGGCATCACCCGCCTTTACGTCATGCAGCACTACCCTACTGACATCATTGGAGGGTTCCTGTTTGGAGGTATGGTGTCGGTGGTGCTTGCAAGCGCGATGAAGCTTGAGCAGCCGTTCTTCATGTCTAGGATAAAGGGCAAAGAAGACCAGCCTCCACAGGGCGAACCGCAATAATGTAATTGCCATATGCGCGCGTAGACGTTTTTAATACACAATATTCATGCGATTCAGCTTCCATGTTTTGCATCTTTAATTGAAGAAGACTGGAAAGGCAAGACCTCTACTGCCAGTCATCATTCTCATCATTATTATCAATGCCATTTTGCTCCTGACATTGCTTGGCAGCAATCCCGCGTACGCAAAGATACTTCCTTCGAATCACCCTGATATCGAGGTCTCTGCCAGAATGGTTCCTGAGGAGATAGAGCTTGAAGAAGATGGAAGTGTTGACACGGAATGGGACTAAATCACAGAGAAAACATTTGCAGATATAGCAAGAGATCTAGGAAAGATCGGTGTGGCATACGATCTGGTGGCAATACCGACAATCCATGACTTTTTCGAGCGGCACAAATCAGAGATGGCAGACAAATATGTCGATACACTGTTTGTTATATACCGGCCCCATAATAATGAGATATTCTTCTCAATCTGGTACAGCTTGCCCCTATACAAAACAATGAATGCCACTGTCATGCCAGATAGATACACACTAACATCATTGGATGAAATATCTTTCAAGATTCCGATCCTAAAACAATTCCCTGAATTGAATGATGAAAACTACCAGCCTTGGATCGACTTTAACATTCTGCAATACAATTTTTGTTGCCGGCCGCGTCTGTAAGGGTTGCATACCTGTCTGATAGGATGCAGCAACTGTATCTCGAAAAGATCCTAAAGATGATGCAACTCTCGATCTGCCAAAGAACCCATTATACTTGGGGACATAACGGCAGTAATGTTTGAAGAAATGGTCAGAATTTTACAGCGGCAAGATACTTGAATATGATGCTGGAGCAACGCGACTTGTGCAGCTGAGATTATTCGGCAGCAACCTCAAGCCAAACGAGCCGATCCCCTACTTCAAGCCCGTTAACCCGACTGTCAAGATCTACTTTACAGTGCATATACTTTTGAAAAGGATGTAAACGCATGGCTTGAATACCTGTCTGGTGGAATGCAGATTTTGCTCTACCCGGTAAATGTGGCTTCACAAAATATGCCGATGGGACAGAAGATCCGACGAAAACCCTGGCCCGCGTGGATTACGAGTATATTCTCAGTAAGGATTGATCTTCCTGGGATATACAAGATCCTGATCAGGCGCCTGAGGAGGACGTGGCTACAGCGTGGATAAGCGCACATGCTGAATTCAACGCCAGCAGCAACAACATTCAGACAGATTCCGAACCTACCGCTGAGCAGCTGCAAGAAACTTGGCATTTCAGAGGATCAATGCTATGACGCCGTGACGATACTTAAGGAGGAAGAAGACAACAAACCAAAAAAAGTGGTATCGCAGGATTCAACAACCGACCAATTTGTAGTAGTAGGAATAGGGACTGCCATAGCGGCCGGCATAGTGCTTGCAATGTTGAAAAAACACAGATAGATATAGAGGAGCATTTCAGTGGAAATCTTTAATTCTGGTTGGTAGGTAATACCATTTGGATGGAAGAAGCGTCAGCCGCCTTGCTGATGAGCATCGCCGGAACAGAATGGATCATAATAATACTGCTGGGCCTGGTCCTGCTCTTTGGCACCAAAAAGCTTCCCCAGTTCTCTCGCAGCATGGGCAAGGCCATGGGCGAATTTGAAAAGGCAAGGATCATGTTCAAGCGAGAGATGGAAGAAGCAGCGGACCCTCTTAGGAGCGTCAGCAGGATACCCAAGATAACTGGCCCCGTCGCAACCGAAAGGGAAAAGCTTGAAACAATAGCCAATTCTCTTGGTATAGGGGGGTACGCCGGCATGACCGACGAGCAGCTCCGCACGCTCATATCAAAAAGGATAGCAAGCTAGCTGACTTGTTGCCATTGCCCTTCTCCCTCTATAAAAGGCAAAACCTGCTCATGACGCAGGGATATATACTTGCTGCAGTTTGCACACAAAACTTATAACATTAACTTTTCCAGAACAATGGCATGCTAGATACGGCTAAAAGCTCTGCGGGCTCTATAAACCCGTTTGAGGTTGCTCTAAAGCAGCTTGATGAAGCTGCAAAGCTGATAAAACTAGACAAGGGTTTGCATCAGGTTTTAGCAAACCCAAAGCGCGTTCTTACGGTTTCGTTGCCAGTCAAGATGGACAATGGCGAGATCCGCGTCTTCACTGGATTTCGCTCGCAGCATAATGATGCCCGCGGCCCATACAAGGGAGGCATACGCTACCACCCGCAGGTCACAGTCGATGAGGTCAAGGCTCTGTCGATGTGGATGACTTGGAAGTGTGCGGTGGCAGACATCCCCTACGGCGGAGGCAAAGGTGGCATAATCTGCAACCCCAAAGAGATGTCGACTAGCGAGCTGGAGCGCTTGACAAGACGCTACGCTTATGCAATCGCCGACATCATTGGTCCGCATACTGACATCCCTGCGCCGGACGTCTACACAGGCGGCAAGGAGATGGCTTGGATAATGGACACCTACTCTGCCCTCAAGGGTAACTATGTGCAGCCCGAAGTCATTACTGGCAAGCCGATCGCAATAGGAGGCTCGCTTGGCAGAAACGAAGCGACAGGGCGCGGCCTTGCGTTTACAGTAAGGGAAGCGGCAAAAAAACTAAAGATAAACATGAAGTCTGCCACTGTTGCAGTACAGGGCTTTGGCAACGCCGGCCAGTTTGCGTCGCAACTGGTGGAAGAGCAAGGTGCCACAGTCATCGCGGCGTCCGACTCGAAAGGCGGCGTCTACAACAAGGCTGGGATGAAGGTTGAAGCGCTGCGCAAGCACAAGGAAAAGACCGGCTCGGTGGTAGGGTTCCCCGGCGCCAAGTCAATAAGCAACGAAGAGTTGCTCGAAACTGACTGCACTATATTAATACCTGCTGCACTTGAAAACCAGATAACCGCAAAGAACGCCGGCAAGATAAAGGCAAAACTTGTCGCAGAAGCGGCCAATGGCCCCACGACCCCAGAAGCAGACGACATACTCTACAAGAACAAGGTTCTGACGATCCCTGATATCCTTGCAAACGGAGGCGGCGTAACTGTATCGTATTTTGAGTGGCTGCAAAACCTGCGCAGAGAGTACTGGTCGGAGGCCGAGGTCAACGAAAGGCTCGACCGGAACATCACCAAGTCGTTCCTCGATACCTACACGACATCGGAAAAGTATGGCGTCAACATGCGCAAGGCAAGCACCGTCCTTGCGGTGAACAGAGTAGTCGAAGCAATCCAGCTAAGAGGACTATGGCCATAAGCAGGCCATCTTCTTTTTTCTTGTTTTTCTTCTCTTCTCTTCTAAAAAGCATCCGCTACCTATATAATGAAAATTGAGAGAAAAGAGGAAAAAGGTTTTTGTTTACTCTGTGCTGAACGAGTGTCCGCACGAGCAGCTCTTGGTCACATTGGGATTGTTGATCTTGAAGCCAGAACCCATCAGGCTCTCGATGTAGTCGATGTTTGCGCCCTTCAGGTACCTCTGGCTGTAGCTGTCAAGCAACAGCTTGACGCCATTCTGCTCGATGACCTTGTCGTCCTCATCCGGCTTTTCCTCAAACCCCATGCCGTAGGACAGTCCTGCGCATCCTCCGCCTGAAACATATACTCTCAGGTAGAGGCCAGAGTTGCCCTCCTGCTTCATGAACTCGGCGACCTTCTCGGCAGCCTTGGGGGTTATCGTTATCGTTTGTTGCTGAACGCTTTCCATTAGCATATTTTTGCTCCTTTTAACATAATAAACTTTTGCCCCTTTTACTTCTTGGCTTCAGGGGTAGTAGTAGCCTCTGCCTTCGGCTGCTCCTTCTTTTGCTCGGCAGGAGCAGGCGCAGAGTAGTAGCTCTCTATGAACTTGATGTTCTTGACAGAGGGCACGAACTTGAAGATGTCATTTGCAATCGCGCGCTTGATCACCTGCAAGCCTTCTGCCAAAAATGCCTCCTCTGGAAGCTCGATGTCCAAGTTGGGCGCGGACAGGTTGATCTTGACTTTGCTGTCTTCAAGGCCCGTTCTCCTTCTTACGAGCGCACTCACCTTTTCACTGTCGCTTTCCAGCTTTTTCATGATGTTGACATCATACAACAGAGTCTTGCCGGCGAACCTGTGGTTAAAGTCGACCTGTATCCTACCGGAGCCGACGTAGCGAACAATTCCTGTCCTGTCGTCGACCTCGATGACGTCTCCGACGCCTACTTCGTCAGCCTTGTCGCCCAGCTTGCGCTGCGGGATCATCCTCACCTTGTTAGGATCGCGCTCACCAAAGCCCTTGTCTGGCGTGACTTCGACGCTGAGCTTATCGCCCACGTTTGCCTTTGCAAGCGCTTCATCAAGCCCCTTCAGGACCCAGCTTTCTCCGACAGAGACCAGCCGCGGCTCGTACTTGCGCGTCGGGTCGTAAAGCTCTGCTGTCTTTTTCGCGTCTTCTTCACGCGTAGTCTCGAAAACTTCGTTAGTATCTTTAACTCTAGCAGTATAATCTACCAATACGAGAGAACCCTTTTCCAAAGGCATAGAAATCGGCTTCTGTTTTACCTTATATTAATCTTCAAAAAATGATGAGGAGAGGCTTGCTTTCAGCCAAGCGCCTTTAGCTTGTCCATCGCCACCGACGTAGCTTCTGGATTTGTCTTGACTCCAAGCATGTTCATCGCAGACGCTATCGACGATATCGTCCTCATGACGTGATAGCGACCGACCTCGCCCATTGAGCCCACCCTGAACACCTTGCCCTTCAGGTCGCCAAAGCCGCCGGCGATCAGCACCTTGAACTCGCTTGACAGTAGCCCGCGGAACTTTTTATCGTCCATTCCCGGCAGGTAGTTGACCGCGATGATCATGTTGCTCCTTGCGTCAGGCTTTGCAAACGGAGTCAGCCCAAGCGCGCTCAAGCCAGCGTAGAACGCATCAGCGCATATCCTGTGGCGCCTTATCCTGTTCTCCATACCTTCTTCAAGCACCATATCAAGCGCCTCTCTGAACGCATAGTACAGAGGCAGGGCAGGAGTGAAAGGAGTTTCAAAGTGCTCCTCGTAGTACTTGAAGTAGCGCTTCAAATTGAGGTACTGCGTTGGAGGCGGGTTCTCCTGCATGTACTTTTTCGCCCGCTTGCTCACAGACACTGGTGACACGCCCGGCGGCGCCGCAAGGGCCTTTTGCGACGCAGTGACGCAAATGTCGACATTCCACTTGTCGACTGGCAGCTCGTCGCCGCCAAGTATCGAAACGGCATCGGCAATGAAATATGCGCCCTTCCTTGACGCAAGCTGTCCCAGCTTGTCCATATACCTGATGGTGGTGCCGGTGGATGTTTCGTTGTATACTGCATAAAGCGCCTTGATGTCCTTGTTCTTGTCAAACGCCTCCTCAAACTTGTCGTACGGCGGGTTCTCGCCCGGCGGCGCGTTTATCCTGATAGCCTGGCCGCCCCAGCTGTCGATCAGGTCAGCAAGCCTCGTGCTGAACTCGCCGTTCACCGGAATCACGGCCTTGTCGCCTTTCTTGATCAGGTTAACAACGGACGCCTCGACAGCACCGGTGCCAGAAGTGGTAAGCAGCACAATGTCGTTTGAAGTTTGGAAGACTTTTTGCGTCTTTTCAACTATTGACTTGTATAACGTCCTGAAATCATCGCTCCTGTGGTTTATCACAGGCGCAAGCATTGCGTTCATGACCCTGTTGGGCACATTCGTTGGACCGGGGAGCATTACGAGGTATTCCATGATAATCTCGAGAGAAGCGGGCGACCCCGCCATATTTAAATTAATTTACAATAGAAATGCCCATAGGCCTTCTTTAAAAAAGAGCTTTTGTTTGAGTTTCTAAATAAGTAATATGGTATGATGTTTCTAAACAACAAATAGCCAACGCCTTCAACTTTAGGAGATCAAAAGAAGAAGACTTGTTTCAAAATTCCCTTCATAGGTGCAATTCTACTTTATCATATCGGAGGGTACGGGAACCAAAGAAAACCCACACTCTTTAGAGGTGGTGGGATGAATTTGGTTCCCGCCAATGAATCTCCTTCTCTCTCCCCCACCCTCCCGCCAAAGTGCCTGAGACGTTAAATAATAGAAGTAGTAATAGTGAGATGTGTACAAAAAATGCTCAACTACAAGTTCCGTCTCTATCCAACAACGAAAGAGCAGGAGCTCATGTTAGAGCAGACACTTGATTGCTGCAGGTGGGTGTACAACTACTTTCTTGACAAAAACATGTCAGAGTACGACATGAACTATGCCTTGACTGAATTAAAAGAGCAGCACCCTTGGCTTCACAAATACTACCACTCTAAAATGTTGCAGATGGTAGCAAAGCAGGTTGCAGCAGCTAGAAAGGTCGCTGTTGGCAGGCTTTCTTACAGAAAGAAGGATGAAGATTTCAACGCTTTTACATACAACCAGTCTGGCTTTCGGATTGAGAAAGACAAGCTCGTGCTTTCGAAGATAGGTAGTATAAAGATTGTACTACATCGTCAACCTGTCAATGTCAAGCAGGTCACTGTATGTCGCAGTAAGACGGGAAAGAAGTGGTACGCAGTTGTAGCCTGCGATGTACTGCGCAGGCTGTATTCAACGATAATCAAATACACAAAACCAGCAGTAGGCATTGATGTAGGTATAACAAAGTTCTGCCACGACTCTGACAACCATGCAGTGGAAAATCCGCAGTTTCTGACCAAGATGCTAAAGCCATTGAAAAGAGCCCATAGAAGGCTATCAAGAAGGCAGATAGGCAGCAACAACCGAGAGAAAGCAAAGCATATGTTAGCCAGATTGTACGAACGCATCCACAACAAACGCCGTGACTTTCTGCACAAGCTATCCAACTATTACAGCAGCCACTACGACCTGATATTCCTAGAGCGCTTGAAAGTATTGAACCTGACCAAGAACCACAGGCTTGCACGCAAAATCTTGGACGCAAGCTGGTCTGCTTTTAAAAATATGCTGCAGTACAAGGCCAACCGCGTTGTAGAGGTAGAGCCAGCATATTCCTCGGTTGACTGCTCAAGATGTGGACACCCTGTTCCAAAGTCACTTGCAGTACGTACCCATGCATGTCAAAAATGTGGAGCAGTACTTGACAGGGACTACAACGCTTCTCTTAACATCCTCCAGCGAGGGTTGGAATCGCTGATGATGTTGCTACCGGTGGAACGCCGGGAAGTCACGCCTGTAGAGATCGCACAGCAACGGTCGCTGAAGCAGGAAGAAGCCCACGAATTTATTCGTGGGTAGTTCAC
>FWWM01011956.1_pt1 | contig 14640 bp, 15 predicted proteins | sample 2228351 | NCBI WGS metagenome assembly FWWM01 (sample SAMEA103939774, study PRJEB20133) | metagenome | reverse complement strand
GAGAACCTCCTGGTGTACGGCCGGTACTACGGGCTGAGCTGGGCCGAGGCGGCCCGGCGGGCGGAGGCGCTGCTGGACTTCGTGGCGCTGGAGGAACGGGCGCACGAGCGGATCCCCCGGCTTAGCGGCGGGATGCAGCGGCGGCTGATGATCGCCCGGGCCCTGATCAGCAACCCCCGCCTGCTGATCCTCGACGAGCCGACCACGGGGCTCGACCCGCAGGCCCGGCACGCGGTGTGGGAGCGCCTGCGCCAGCTCAAGCGGAATGGGATCACCCAGATCCTCACCACCCACTACATGGAGGAGGCGGAGCAGCTCTGCGACCGGGTGGCCATCCTGGACGGCGGCCGGATCGTGGCCGAAGGGCCGCCCCGGGAGCTGATCGAGCGGTACGCGGGGCGGGAGGTGGTGGAAGTCCAGGTGGCGCCGGACGGGCCTGTAGCCGCGGTGGTGGAGCGGCTGCGCACCTTGGCGGAGGCCCACGAGGTGGCGGGCGACCGGGTGCTCCTGCACACCCGGGACGGGGAGCGGGTGGTGCACCAGGTGCGGAGCCTGGACCTGCCCATCGAAGGGGTCGCCCTGCGGCGCGCCACCCTGGAGGACGTGTTCCTGCGGCTCACGGGAAGGAGGCTCCGGGAGTGATGGACGTCTCCCTCCGCGGTGCGTTCCGGTTCTGGCAGCGCAACCTCCTCCTGTTCCGGCGGATCTTCCTCACGGCCCTGCCGGAGAACTTCCTGGAGCCAATCCTCTACTTCGTGGCCCTGGGCGTGGGGCTGGGGAGCTACCTGCGGGAGGTCGACGGCGTCCCCTACGTGGCCTTCGTGGCCACGGGGCTTGCGGCCTCCGCGGCCATGTACGGGGCCACGTTCGAGTCCACCTACAACGCCTACGTCCAGTTCGCCTACGAGCGCGCCTACGAGGCTATCATCGCCACGCCCCTGTCGCCGGAGGATCTGGCCGTGGGGGAGGTGCTGTGGGGGGCGACCCGCAGCGTGATCTACGGGAGCGCCTTCGTGGCCGTGACGGCCCTGTTCGGCGCGGTCCAGTCCTGGTGGAGCCTGCTGTTGCCGGTGGTGTTCTTCGTCGCAGGGATGGTGTTCTCCGCCCTCGGCCTCGCCTTCACCGCCCTCACCCCCTCCATCGACCTCTTCACGTACTACTACTCCCTGTGGATCACCCCGCAGTTCATGCTCAGCGGGATCTTCTTCCCGGTCGAGGCCCTCCCGGGCTGGGTCCAGCAGGCCGCGTGGGGGATGCCCCTGTACCACGCGGTGCGCGCCACCCGGGCCTTCGCCTTCGGGGACCCTGCCGCCGCCTGGGCGGACACCGGATGGCTCATCCTCGCGGCGGGCGTCCTCCTCCCCGTGCCCGCGGTCCTGCTGCGCCGCCGGCTCGTCCAGTAAGGCGCAGGTACCGGCGGTAGTACCGCTCCACGGTGCGCCGGTCGATCGCAAAACGACGGGACCGCTCGGGCCGCAGGCTCCCGCTGAAGGTCGTGGGGATGTGCAGGAGCTCGTGGAGGATCACCCGGTCCTGCTCGTCGGGCGGGAGCCGGCCGAACCCGGGCTCCAGGAACTCGAGGACGTAGGCGGGTCCGATGCCCAGGGCGTCCTGGAAGATGCGGGGGAGTCCCCAGATGCGGGCCCAGGCGTTCGCCCGCGCCCCGTAGGCCCGCACGCACACCACCCGGTCGGGCCGGACGTGCCGGAACCCGAGGACCACGACGAACTCCACCACCCGCGCGTGCAGATCCGGCGCTTCCTCCCACCGGATGGGCATGGGGCCTCCGCCGTACAATGACACTATGCGGTGCAGTAGGATCCCTTGCCAACCCGCCCCGACCCTCTCCCTGTGGCTGGACGAGCCGTATGAGCCGAGGCCGACTCTGCGCGGGACGCTCAAGACCTCGGTGGCGGTGGTGGGCGGGGGGATCACGGGCATCTCCGTGGCCTACTGGCTGAGCCGGGAGGGGATTCCCTGCTGCGTGCTGGAGCGGGGTGTCGTAGCTGGCGGCGCCACGGGCCGGAACGGAGGGTTCGTCCAGGAGGGGACCATGCCGGGATACGTGGAGCTCATCGCGCGGTTCGGCCGCGCCGAGGCGAGGGCGCTTTGGGCCTTCACCGTGGAGAACCGGGAGCGGATGCTGGCGGTCTGCACGGAGGAGGGGATCGAGGCGGAAATCGACCCCTGCGGGTGCGTGGCCCTGATCTCGGGCCCCGATGAGCTCGCGGAGTACAGGAGGGAGGCAGAGCTCCTGGGGGAGGACGGGTTTCCCGTCGCGATCCTGGATCAGACGGCGGTGGCGGAGCGGCTGGGAGGAGACCGGGGGTTCATCGCCGGCGTGCTCAACCCCAGGGACGTGGGCGTCCACCCCGTCCGGCTCACCCGCGGGCTCGCCCGTGCCGCGGAGCGGCGCGGGGCCCGGATCTTCGAGGGAACCCACGTGGAGGGGGTGGCGCGGGCAGGCAGGACGTGGGAGGCCGTGACCTCCGGTGGACGGGTCCGGGCCGAGCACCTGGTGCTGGCCCTGGACGCGTACACGGGCCTTGTGGACGCCCGGTGGGCGCCCCTCATCCGGGCCGTGCGCGGGCAGGTGCTGGCCACGGCCCCCACCTCCCGGATCTTCCCGCACCTCTTCTATGCCAACGACGGGCTCGAGTACTGGCGGCAGACGCCGGCAGGCCACGTGGTCCTGGGGGGGCTGAGGCGGCTGGCCCTGGGCGAAGAGGTGGGGACCGAGGACCGGCTGCACCCGAAGATCCAGGAGGCCCTGGAGGCGTACCTGCGGGACCTGGGCGTGCCCCGGATGGTCCCCGTGGCGTACCGGTGGAGCGGGGCGATCGCCATCAGCAGGGACCGCCTACCCCTCATCGGACCCGTGCCGGCTGACCGCGGGCTCTTCCTCGCCGCGGGCTATACGGGCCAGGGACTGGCCTTCGCGTTCCTCGCGGGCCGCATGATCGCCCAGCTCATCGCCCTGGGCCGCACCGACTACCCGTCCGTCCTCTTCCCCGAACGTCTGGTGCGTGGAGGGTGAGGAGGACCCGATCCGGAGGGGGCCGAAACGAGAGAGAGGAGCCGATGAGTACCCAGGTAATGGCGGGCACGACCCTCGCGGTCCGGCTTGTGGGGTGCCGGCGGTCCTTCCGCACCCCCAGCGGATCGGTGTATGTGGCCTTGGACGGGGTAGACCTCGCCGTGCGCGAGGGCGAGTTCGTGGCCATCGTGGGGCCTACGGGCTGCGGCAAGACCACCCTCCTCAACCTGGTGGCAGGGCTCCTTCCTCCGGACACCGGACGGGTCGAGGTGTTCGGCGAGTGCCTCAACGGCCTCAACCGCTATGCCACGTACTTGTTCCAGCAGGACGTGCTCCTGCCCTGGAAGACCGCAGAGGAGAACGTGATGCTGGGCCTGCTGTTCCGCCGCGTCCCCCGGGAGGAGGCCCGCTCCCGTGCCCGGGCCTGGCTTGCGCGGGTGGGGCTGAAGGGGTTTGAGGACCGCTACCCGTACCAGCTGTCCGGCGGGATGCGCAAGCGGGTGGCCCTGGCCCAGAGCCTCATCGTGAACCCCCAGATCCTGCTCATGGACGAGCCCTTTGCGGCCCTGGACGTCCAGACGCGGCAGATCATGGAAAACGACCTCCTCCGCATCTGGCAGGAGGAGCGCAAGACGGTGCTCTTCGTGACCCACGACCTGGAGGAGGCCATCGCCCTCTCGGACCGGGTGGTGGTGCTGAGCGCGGGCCCTGCAGCCCGGCCCATCGCGGAGTTTCCCGTGGACCTCCCGCGGCCCCGGGACGTGGCGGAGGTGCGCCTCGTCCCGGCCTTCCAGGACCTGTTCCGCCGGATCTGGGCCGAGCTGCGCGGGGAGGTGCTGCGGGCGTATGCCCACCGTCCCACCTGATCGGATCTGGATTCGGGCCGCCCAGGCCGGGGTGTTCGTGGCCTTCGTGGCCCTGTGGGAGCTGCTATCGGCCCAGCGGGTGCTGGACCCCTTTTTCTTCAGCAGGCCCAGCGCCATCGTTCAGCGGGTCGTGCGGTGGTTCACCACGGGGACCATCTACGTGCACATCTCCGTGACCGCTATAGAGGCCCTCCTGGCCTTCGCGGCAGGGTCCGTGCTGGGCGTGGTGGTGGGGTTCGCCTTCGCCCGGTGGGGGTGGCTGTCGCGGGTCTTCGACCCGTACATCAAGGTGGCCAACGCCATGCCCCGCATCGTGCTGGCCCCGATCTTCACCCTGTGGTTTGGGCTCGGCATCCTCTCGAAGGTGGCCTTCGGCGTCACCCTGGTGTTCTTCGTGGTGTTCTTCAACACGTACCAGGGCGTGCGGGAGGTGGACCGCAATATCCTCAACAACGCCCGGATGCTGGGCGCCACGGAACGGGATCTCTGGCGCCACGTGCTCCTGCCCTCCGCCCTGGTGTGGATCCTCAGCAGCCTGCACACCAGCGTGGGCCTGGCCCTGGTCGGCGCCGTCGTGGGGGAGTATCTGGGGTCCGCCCGGGGGCTCGGATACCTCATCCAGCAGGCAGAGGCCCTGTTTGACACGACCGGGGTGTTCGCAGGTATGGTGGTGTTGGCCGGGTTCGTGCTGGCGGTGGACCTCGTGGTGACCGCGGTGGAGCGGCGGCTGCTCCGGTGGAAGCCGCCGGGGCTGGTGGAAGAGGTCTCGTAGGAGGTGGGGAGGTGCGGCGGATCTGGATCGGCCTTGCCCTGGTGCTCCTTCTGGTGGCCCCCCTCTGGGGGCAGGGTGCTCGGCCCGAGCGGTCCCGGATCGTCCTGGCGGTGGGCGGGAAGGAAGCCCTCGTCTATCTTCCGCTTAGCGTGGCGGAGCGACTGGGCTACCTGCGGGACACCGGCATCCAGATCGACATCCAGAACTTCGCGGGCGGCGGCCCGGCCCTGCGGGCCCTCATCGGCGGGAGCGCGGACGTGGTGAGTGGGTTCTACGACCACACGATCCAGATGCAGGCCCAGGGCCGGGACATCCGCTGCTTCGTGATGCAGCAGCGCTACCCGGGTCTCGTGTTTGCCATCACCCGGGCCGCCTACGACGCCGGGGTGCGGACGTACGAGGACCTGCGCGGCAAGAAGATCGGGGTGACGGCCCCCGGCTCCAGCAGCCACTTCTTCGCGAACTTCCTCATGACCCGGGCCGGGGTCGCCCTGACGGACTTCGCCGTGGTGGGCATCGGTCCGGGTGCCACGGCCGTGGCCGCGGTACGCAACCGGCAGGTGGAGGCGATCTCCAACGTGGACCCCACCATCACCCTGCTGGAGTCCAACAACGAGATCGTGGTGCTGGCGGACACCCGCACCACCAACGGCACCCTCCGGGTGTTCGGCGGGCCATACCCCGCCGCCTGCCTCTACACCACCGGGGAGTTCATCGAGCGCAACCCCAACACCGTGCAGGCCCTCACCACCGCCATGGTGCGGGCCCTGCGGTGGATCCGCACCCGGAAGAGCGTGGACGAGATCGTGAACCTCATGCCCGAGGAGTACTACCAGGGGAACCGCGCCCTCTACGCGAGGGCCCTCAAGAACATGCTGGCCTCCTACTCCCCGGACGGCCGCATGCTCAAGGCGGGCCCGCCGAACGTGCTGCGGGTCCTCGCCCAGTTCGATCCCCAGGTGGCCCGGGCCCGCATCGACCTCGCGAAGACCTACGAGACGCGGTTCGTGGAGACGGCCCTCCGCCAGCTGCGGACAAGCCCGTAGGAGGGGCCTGTGCCCCACACCCTGGTGGAGAAGATCCTGCTCGCCCACACGGACGTCCCGGACCTCGCGCCCGGCGACCTCGTCATGGTGCGGTGTGACGTGGTGATGGCCAACGACATCTCCGGGCCTGTGGCCTTCCGGGTCATGGACCGCATAGGCGCGAAGCGGGTGTTCGACCCGAAGAAGGTGGTGATGGTGGCGGACCACTTCACCCCGGCCAAGGACGCCCTCGCCGCGGCCCTCCAGAAGACCCTGCAGGAGTGGTGCGAGGCCCAGGGGGTCACGTACTACGGACAGGGGCGGGGCGGGATCGAGCACACCCTGCTGTGCGAGGAGGGGTGGGTGGTGCCCGGGACGGTGATCGCGGGCGGGGACTCCCACACCTGCACCTACGGAGCCCTGGGGGCCTTCGGCACCGGGCTCGGCTCCACGGACATCGCCTTCTGCCTGGCCTTCGGGGAGTTCTGGCAGGCGGTCCCTGCCACCATCCAGGTGGTCTTCGAGGGGACCCGCAGGCCCTTCGTCACCGGAAAGGACCTCATCCTCGCGGTCATCGGCCACATCGGGGTAGCGGGCGGCACCAACCACGTGCTGGAGTTCGTAGGACCCGGGGCCGAGGCCCTCACCATCGACGAGCGGCTGGCGGTGGCCAACATGGCCGTGGAGGCCGGGGCCGAAACAGGCCTGTTTCCCGCGGACGACCGGACCGCGGCCTACCTCCAGGGTCGGACCACGAGGCCTTGGAAGGCGGATCGCTCGGATCCCGATGCGGCCTTCGCCCGGCGGGTCCGCATCGACCTCACGACCCTCCCGCCCCTCCTGGCCGCCCCTCACTCCCCGGGCAACGTGATCCCCGTGGAAGAGGCGCGGGGGGTCCGGATCGACCAGGTCTACATCGGCAACTGCGCGAACGGCACCCTCACGGACCTCCGGCAGACGGCGGAGGTGCTGCGGGGCCGCAAGGTACACCCCAGGGTTCGGGCCATCATCGTCCCGGCCACCTCCACCATCTACCGGCAGGCCCTGCGGGAGGGCCTCATCGAGACCTTTCTGGAGGCCGGGGCCATCGTCTCCCCGCCTACCTGCGGCGCCTGCTTCGGCGGCCACATGGGCGTGCTGGCCTCGGGCGAGCGGGCCGTGGCCACCACCAACCGCAACTTCCGGGGCCGGATGGGAGCCGTGGACTCGGAGGTGTACCTGGCGAACGCGTGGGTGGCCGCCGCGGCCGCGGTGGCGGGCGAGATCGTCCACCCCGCGGAGGTGGTCTCCGGGGAGGTGGGCGCGTGATCCTGGAGGGGAAGGCGCTGGTGATCCCTCAGGACAACGTGGACACGGACGTCCTCTACCCGGGCCCTTACCTCAGCATCGTGGATCCGGAGCAGATGAAGCCCTACCTGTTCGAAGGGCTGGACCCGTCCCTGCGGGACCATTTGGGACCGGACACCATCCTCGTCGTGGGCCACAACTTCGGGGCGGGTTCCTCCCGGGAGCACGTGCCCCTGGCCATGAAGGCGTGGGGCGTGCGGTGCCTTGTGGGCAAGAGCTTTGCCCGCATCTTCTACCGCAACTGCATCAACCTGGGCCTGCTGGCCGTGACCTGCCCGCAGGCCGTGGAGGCGGCCCGCATGGGTTCCCGCATCCGGATCGACACGGAAGCCGGGGTAGTGGAGGTCGATGGGCGCGATTTCCCTCTGCGCCCCCTCCCGCCCTTCCTCCTGGAGATCATCGCCTGCGGCGGGCTTGAGGCCTGGGCCCGCAGGCGCCTTCGCGCCTAGCGACCCCCGAACCGCAGCCAGGGCGGTCCGAAGAGCAGGGTGACGACGCCCAGAAGGGTCCACAGCCCGCTCTTTGAACCCTCCAGCCGCTCGCCCTCCCGGAAGGCCCGGACCGCTTCCACGAGGGGAAGCAGGGTGAGCAGCACCACAAACCAAGGTCCTGCCACGGAGAAGGCGTGGGGCAATTCCCCACCGACACGCCGGTAGATCTCCGCGGCCGCCAGGAAGATCCAGAAGAGGGCGAGTCCGACCCGCACGGGCTAACTGCCCAGCAGCTTCGCCTGCAGGCGCAGCTGTCCCAGGTGGTAGCTGTAGTGGGCGATGGTCTGGAGGATGGCGTAGTGCTTGGTGACCGTCTCCGTACGGCCGCCCCGCACCACCTCCACCGCCTCCCCGAGGGCCGACTCCGGTAGACCGGCCAGGATCTGGCGGGTCCGCTCTCCGACCCGGACGAGCTCCGCGAGGACTTCCTCCTTCCGCACGGGCACGTCCTGGGCGAACTCCGCGTCCCGATCCCGCTCCACCGGATCCCCACCCACCACCCGATGGATCCAGTACCGCTCCGCGCCCACGAGGTGCCGGAGCAGGATGCCCGGGGTGTTGGTGAGGCCCGGGGGCCGGCGGTTGAGCAGGTCCTCGCTCAAGGGCTCCGCGGCCCTCCACACCGCATCCCTCAGCTCGTCCAGGTACGCGCTCAGTTGTCCCGTCACCCGTTCCATGGCTCCCTCCTGAAGTTTACGTCTCACCCACGGCCGTTCCTTCAGGCATGATCGTTTATTTCATGCAGGCCGGGCGAACAGCTCTCCCGACCCTTTGCGCCGGGGGTCCCTCCCCCGGAGCCGGAAGGTGGACCATCCGCGGCGGGCCTTCCGGGCCTCCCGAAAGTGCCGCCTCGGATAGGGGTCTCCCCCTCATCCGGCCTCCTCGCTTGAGGACGCCGACCGAGAAGCAGGGCCAATCCTCCCCGCTTCACTAGCCATCGGGAAAAGCGGCCCCAATCGTCCAGGACGTGCCTCCCTCGATTCCTCGCGGGTAGAGGGAGGGCGGACCCTAGACGTCCGCAGAGCCGCTCCCCGAATCCTAACCCCCTCCTCGCAATGGCCACGGCAGCAGCGCAGTGCGGGTTCAGGCGATACCCAATCCCGAACTTCCCACCCCCGATGACCGTGGTGTACTCGGGTCCAACCTCGATCACCTCCACCCCCTCGCGGGCCGCCCGGGCTCGCACCAGGCGGTGAAACGTCCGGTACGGAAACCCGCTGAGCATCCGGGCGTACTCCTTGCTCAGCTCCCGCAAAGCCGCCTTCTTCTTCTCGAAGTCCAGCTCCTCCACGCAGATGGGAACCCCCTCAGACTTCGCCCAGGCCACAAGATCCGCCACCACCTCCCCCAGGATCGCCTCCCTCTGAGCCCGCGTCTTCCCCGCCAGGTCCATAGGGAACCGTCTTGCGCTCAAGGGGTTCCCGTACCGGTCCACCCGCACGGCGGCCACCATCCCATCGTTGAGGTCCGCGCCGATGGCACCCCGGTCCCGGCGGGTGAGCATGGGGGAGGGAAGACGCCGGACGGTGACGTGGACGTACCAGGCGGGCTTTCCTTTGCGCAGGCGGCGGACGAACCGGAAGGTCACTGCCTGGCCGGATTCGACGGCCCTGGCGATCACCTCCTGGCCGTAGGGGAAGAAGATGCCGTCGATCCACAGGTACTTCCCCAAGGTCTTCTCCAGGGCCGGAGGGACCCGGAGCCGCAGGACCCCCCGGGGAACAGGGTGGCCGTCTGATTGCCGCCCGTCTCCTCGTGGGAGCCCAGGCAGAGGAACTGAGCCGAGCGGGCAGCCCGCCAGTCTCGTAGCCAGGCTTCGTGGGAGGGATAGCCGTTCTCCACGAGGTGGAACTGGGCACGGAAGAGTTTCCTTGCGCCGAAGCAGATTCCCGGGACTCGTCTTCCTGCCTCTCTGCGGGCCACTTCAAGGCGGTCTTCGAGGGTTTTGAGCCTGCGCTTCTTGTGGTGGAGGACGAACAGCAGCCTCCGCTTGCGCTCAGGAGAGCACGCCTTCTTCAGCGCTTTCTCGAGCCGGCGGATTTTCTCCTTTGCCGCCTTGATCCTTCTCTCAAGGCCGGCAACGTGCCTGCGGGCCGATTTTCGGGCGGCATCCACCTTCTTGCGGAGGTCTGCGCTGAGCGCGTTGAACTGCCGGGCGGTAATCCCATAGCGGGCGATGTACCGCTTCTTGCACTCGCTGAGCGGGACGCCTCGCACGCAGTGGTCCACGAACAGCCGGCGCTGCAAGCGACACCACAGCTCCGCTTGAGCGTCGAGGGCGGGGTAGGCCCGCTCGTCCCGGATCCGGGTGCAAAAGGTCACCTCCATCCCTTCGCACTCGGTGCCCTCCCCGCCGGGGCTTCCGATCACCGCCGGTTCCTGGGGTACCTGATCCCTCGAGCTCATGCCCGGCCCGGAGGCTTCACGGATGTCAAACATACGTTCGCATCTGCAAGGAACGATAAGAAATTCAGCAGCAGTCGTCAACCCGCTCGAGGACCCGGAGGCCGTGAGGACACCACGGGTGCGGCCGGAACCCTTGCGTCCCGAGCCTCGGCGACTCCGGGGAGCCCTCGGCCAAAAAGACCGCCACCACCCCGGGCCCAGGGAGGTCCGCCCGCACGGCTCCCAGGAGCGGCTCTGGGTCCCCAACCAGGAGGTTCACCACCCGATCGGGCCCTGCCCGCTGGAAGAGGACCGCGCCATCGGCCCACAGCCGCCGCTCCCGCACCGCGGCCCGCAGCATCTCATCCCGGAGGATCCGGAACCGCCACCCCAGGGGCAAGAGCTCCCGGCTACGACGGGCCATCTCCTGTCGGATCCAAGGGGAGAGGTCCTTGAGGGCGCGGGGTTCCACGGCCCGCACGTCTGTCGGAGGTGTGGCGGGCTCTAGATCCGCCCGCCACACCTCGTACCGGACCACCTCCCGGAATCCCAGGTGCTCGAAGAAGGCGGCTTCCGAGAGGTGCGTAGGGCAGGCGCACCGGACCACGCGGGCGCCGTAACCCGCGCAGATCCGGATGGCCTCCTCCACGAGGACCCGGGCATACCCCCGGCCCCGGAACTCCGGGAGCACCCTCGCCCCTTCCACCCACCCCTCACCGGGTCCCACGAGGCTCAAGTGGATCGCCCCCACCACCCGCCCCTCCACCTCGCAGACCAGGACCCGGTGGGGCTCATCCGCCCAGGACGCCCACTCCGCGGGCAGGGCCGCAACGCCCACACCCCGATCCAGGACCTCTAGCTCCACGGCATCGTGGGGCCCGGCCGTTCGGATCGAGGGCCGCATGGCTCGGAAGGAAAAAACGCCCGGGACCTTCCCCCGGGCGTAACCGGCCTCGCGGATCAGGCTACCGGCGCCGTACGCCGGCCACCGCGGTCCGCAACTCCTTCCCCGCGGAGAACGCGGGCACCTTCCGGGCGGGGATCCGGATCTTCTCGCCGGTCTGCGGGTTGCGGCCTTCCCGGGCCTTGCGCTCCCGGACCTGGAAGGTGCCGAACCCCACCAGGGTGACCTTCTCCCCGCGCCGCAGGGCCGTCTTGATGGCGTCCAGCGCCGCGTCCAGCGCCGCGTTCGCGTCCTTCTTGCTGAGGCCGGTGGCCTGCGCGATCCGCTCCACAAGCTCCTCCTTGTTCATCCCCCAGCCTCCTCCCGCTGCAGTAGTTTCTTATCCCGCAAGGTTCTACAACCCGCGTCCCAACTCCTTTCTAGCCCACACGGATTTTTTACGCACCCTGGGGCGGCTCCACCACGGCCACCGCGCTTACCCGGTCGCCCTCCTCCAGCCGCATCACCCGCACCCCCTGGGCGCCCCGGCCCACGGTGCGGATCTCCCGTACGGGGGTGCGGAGGATCTGGCCTCCCTCGGAGGCGAGGAGGAGCTCGTCCTCCGGCCCCACACCCCGGATGGCCACCACTCGGCCGTTCTTCGGCCCCACCCGCACGTTGCGGATGCCCGACCCGCCTCGGGCCTGCAGCCGGTACTCCTCCACCCGGGTGCGGGTGGCAAACCCCTGATCTGTCACCGTGAGAACCTCGGGCTTTTCACCCACCACCGCAGCCCCCACCACCTCGTCTCCCGGCCGCAGCCGGATGCCGAGGACACCGGCCGCAGCCCGGCCCATCTCCCGCACCCCGGCCTCCCGGAACCGGATGCACTGCCCTTCCCGGGTTCCCAGGATGATCTCCCGCCTGCCGTCCGTGAGTCGCACGGCCACGAGCTCGTCCCCGGGCTTCAAGGTGATAGCCACGAGGCCCGCCTTCCGGGTCCCCAGGAATTCCAGTAACCCGGTCTTCTTCACCAGGCCCTGCTTGGTCACCATGAACAGGTACCCTGCGTCCTCGAAGGATCGCACGGGGATCACCGCGGTGACCCGCTCCGTCGGCCCCAGGTTCACGAGGTTCATGAGGCCCGTGCCGCGGGCGGTCCGGCCGGACTCCGGGACTTCATAGGCCCGCAGCCGGTACGCCTTCCCCCGGTTGGTGAAGAACAGGAGGTAGGCGTGGTTGGTGGTAACCACCAGGTGCTCCACGAAATCCTCCTCCCGGGTCACGGCCCCCACCACGCCCCGGCCGCCCCGGCGCTGGGCCCGGTAGGTCTCCAGCGGCACCCGCTTGATGAACCCGTCCCGGGTGAGGGTGACCGCCACCTCCGCGTCCGGGATGAGGTCCTCCTCCCCGAGGGTCGCCTCCTCCGCGGCGGTGATCTTCGTCCGCCGCGGGTCCCCGTACTTTTCCTTGATCTCCAGGATCTCCTCCCGGAGGATGGCATCCACCTTCCGGGGGTCCCGCAGCACGTCCTGGTAGAACGCGATGGCCTTCAGGAGCTCCCGGTACTCCTCCTCCACCTTGCTCCGCTCCAGGCGGGTGAGGCGCTGGAGCCGCATCTCCAGGATGGCCTCCGCCTGCCGCTCGCTGAGCCCGAAGGTCTTCATGAGCCCCTCCCGGGCCGCGGGGACGTCCTTGCTTGACCGGATGAGGGCGATCACCTGGTCCAGGTGGTCCAGGGCCACCTTCAGGCCCTCCAGGATGTGGGCCCGCTCCTCCGCCCGGGCGAGCTCGAACCGCACCCGGCGGGTGGCGACGCTCCGCCGGTGCTCCAGGTAGTGCCACAGCAACTCCCGGAGGGTGAGCTGGCGGGGCACGCCGCCCACCAGGGCCAGGAGGATGGCCCCGTAGTTCGTCTGCATCTGGGTGTGCTTGTAGAGCTGGTTTAAGACCACCTGCGGGTTCGCCTCCCGCCGGAGCTCGATGACCACCCGGATGCCCTCCCGGTCGGACTCGTCCCGGAGGTCGCTGATCCCCTGGATCTTCTTCTCTCGCACGAGCTCCGCGATGCGGGCGATGAGGGCGGCCTTGTTCACCATGTAGGGGAGCTCCGTGACCACGATGGCGGCCCGGCCGCCCCGGAGCTCCTCGATGTGGGCCTTCGCCCGCATCACGATGGTCCCCCGGCCCTTCGTGTACGTCTCCCGGATCCCCTCCCGGCCGAGGATGAGGCCGCCTGTCGGGAAGTCCGGCCCCCGGATGATCTTGAGCAGCTCCTCCGTGGGGAGGTCGGGCCGGTCCAGGAGGGCCACCAGGGCGTCGCAGACCTCCCGCAGGTTGTGCGGGGGGATGTTGGTGGCCATGCCCACCGCGATCCCGCTCGCGCCGTTCGCGAGGAGGTTCGGGAAGCGGGCGGGCAGGACCGTGGGCTCCTGGCGGCTCTGGTCGAAGTTGGGCACGAAGTCCACGGTGTCCTTGTCGAGGTCCGCGAGCATCTCCTGCGCGATGGCCGTGAGCCGGGCCTCCGTGTAGCGCATCTGGGCCGGCGGGTCGTCGTCGATGCTGCCGAAGTTGCCCTGGCCGTCGACGAGGGGGTAGCGCATCACCCAGTCCTGGGCCATGCGGACCAGGGTGGGGTAGATGACGCCCTCCCCGTGGGGATGGTAGTTGCCGGAGGTGTCCCCGCAGATCTTCGCACACTTCCGGTAGGGTCGGTTCGGCGCCAAGCCCAGGTCGTGCATGGCCACGAGGATCCGGCGCTGCACGGGCTTGAGCCCGTCCCGCACGTCCGGAAGCGCCCGGGACACGATGACGGACATGGCGTAGTCCAGGTACGCCTCCTGCATCTCCTGCTCGATGGGTTTCGGGAGAACGCGCTCGTCGATGGCCATGGCACTCCCTCACCTCAGATGTCCAGGTTGCGCACCTCGCGGGCGTAGCGCACGATGAACTGCCGACGCGGCTCTACCGCCTCCCCCATGAGGGTGCTGAAGATGCGGTCCGCCTCTTCCGCGTCCTCGATCTCCACCCGGATCAGGGTGCGGGTCTTGGGGTCCATGGTGGTCTCCCACAGCTGCTCCGGGTTCATCTCGCCGAGCCCCTTGTACCGCTGCACCTCCACCGGCCCCTTCCACTCCTTCAGGATGGCCGCGAGCTCCTCGTCGGAGTACGCATAGCGCTTTCGCGAACCGCTGCGCACGAGATACAGGGGCGGGACGGCCACGTACACCTTCCCGTGCTCGATGAGGGGCCGCATATACCGGTAGAAGAAGGTGAGCAGCAGCGTGCGGATGTGGGCCCCATCGACGTCCGCGTCGCTCATCAGGATGACCTTGTCGTACCGGCGCTTGTTGAGGTCGAACTCCGGGCCGATTCCGGTCCCCAGGGCCGTGATGATGGCCCGGATCTCCTCGTGGTTCAGCATCTTATCCAGGCGCGCCTTCTCCACGTTGAGGATCTTCCCCTGAATGGGGAGGATGGCCTGGAACCGCCGGTCCCGGCCCTGCTTGGCCGAGCCGCCCGCGGAATCGCCCTCCACGATGAAGAGCTCCGCCCGCAGGGGGTCCCGCTCGGAGCAGTCCGCGAGCTTGCCGGGAAGCGTGCTCACCTCCAGGGCGCTCTTGCGGCGCACGAGCTCCCGGGCCTGCCGCGCCGCCTCCCGGGCCCGCATCGCCTGGATGGCCTTCGCCACGATGCGGCGGGCCTCCGGGGGATGGGTCTCCAGGTAGTCCGCCCACGCCTCCCCCAGCAGGGACTCCACGATCCCCTTGACCTCGGTGTTCCCGAGCTTCGTCTTGGTCTGGCCCTCGAACTGCGGGTCCCGCATCTTCAGGC
>FWWM01011955.1_pt1 | contig 14640 bp, 10 predicted proteins | sample 2228351 | NCBI WGS metagenome assembly FWWM01 (sample SAMEA103939774, study PRJEB20133) | metagenome | reverse complement strand
TCCCCCGGATGGGCGGCGAGGCGGTGCAGGGTTGTAACGAGCTCGGCAAGCTGCCGGACGGAGCGGGCCGCCGCCCCCGGCAGCCCCAGTTGCGAGCCGTCGAGGACCGCGAGGGCAGCCAGGGGGTTGCGATGCCTCGAGAGGGCCTCGAACACCCGGGCCACCAGTCGCTGCCCCAGCCGCGGTCGCAGCCGAGCCATGCGGGAGAAGGCCACCTCGTCGCGGGGGTTGGCGACGAAGCGCAGGTGGGCGAGGACATCCTTGACGTGGCGCTGCTCGAAGAAGCGGAGGCCGGAGCGCAGCTCGTAGGGGATGTTGCGGCGCGCAAGTTCCACCTCGATCTCCAGCGAGTGCGAGTGGTTACGGTAGAGGACGGCCATGTCGGAGAGCGCCACACCGCCGTCCAGGAGTTCGAGCACCTGCTGGGCCACGAAGGCCGCCTGCCCCTCGGGGGTGGGTGCTGCGACCACAACCGGCAGTTCCCCGCCCTCGCGCACGGCCCGAAGGTGTTTTGGGAACTGTTTCCGGTTGCAGGCGATGGAGGCGTTGGTCAGGGCCAGGATGGGGGGCAGGGAGCGGTAGTTGGTCTCGAGGCGAAAGACGGTGCAGTCGGGGTAGCGCTCGGGAAAGGACAGGATGTTGGCGTACTCGGCGCCGCGGAAGGCGTAGATGGACTGAGCGTCGTCGCCCACCACGAGCAGGTTGCGGCCCGCGCCCAGCATGCTGTCCACGATGTCGGCCTGGAGACGGTTGGTGTCCTGGTACTCGTCCACCAGGATATGCTGGAAACGGGCGACGAGCTGGCCCCTCACATCGGCGTGCTGGCGGAGGAGGAGCAACCAGTTGAGGAGCAGGTCGTCGTAGTCCATGACCTGGGCGGCGCGCTTGCGCTCCAGATAACGGCGGAACACCGTTTCCACCGTGTCCACATCGGCGGTGAAGTGGGGATAGCGCGAGGCGACGACGTCGCCCAGGGGCCGGCCCGTGTTGATGACGAAGGAATACAGCTCGACGAGCAGGGCGGCGCCGGGGAGGCGCCTCGACGGCGGCTCGGGGACGACGTCGGCCAGGGCCGAAGCCATGAGATCGCGGGCGTCCTCGCGGTCGAGGATGCCGTAGTTCGGGGGGTAGCCGAGTCGCTCGGCCGAACGTCGCAGCAGCCGGTTGCCCACCGAATGAAAGGTGCCTCCCATGATCCGCGAGGCGTCCCGCCCGAGGAGCTGGCCGACGCGCTGCAGCATCTCCCGGGCGGCCCGGTTGGTGAAGGTGAGAAGGAGCAAGGCGGAGGGCTCGACCCCGTCCTCGAGGAGGCGCGCGACCCGGTAAACGACGGTCCGAGTCTTGCCCGAACCGGCGCCGGCCAGCACGAGCATGGGACCGCCCCCGTGCATCACCACCGCGAGCTGCTCCCCATTGAGTTCCTGCTCGTAGGCGACGCGGCGGCGAAGACCGCTCACCGGCCGGAGGGCGATCCGCTTGCTGGGTGGCTCGTGACTCACCGGCGCAGGATAGCGCAACGGTATCGCGAAACCTCGCGGGAGAGAAGGCCGCGGGAGGGGCGCGCGCTTGTCAAGACGCCACGGGGACGGTACAGTCTCGCTTCTGGAAGGGGGCCGGGGAGCCTCTACGCACGCCCCGGAACGGAGGCCGAATCGTGTTTCCCATCGTCGCCAAGGAAGCCATCGCGCCAGGTTTCTGGCGCTTCGTGGTGAAGGCGCCGGAGATCGCCCGCAGGCACCGACCCGGGCAGTTCGTGATGGTGTTGCTGCACGAACGCGGCGAGCGGATCCCCCTCACCATCGCCCATTCCGACCCGTCCGCCGGCACCATCACCCTGGTCGTGCAGGAGGTCGGCAAGACCACCATGGAGATGGGGACCTTCCCCGTCGGTGCCGCGTTCCAGGCCGTCGTCGGTCCCCTCGGCACACCGACCCACATCGAGCAGGTGGGGACGGTGGTGTGCGTGGGAGGGGGGGCCGGGATCGCCCCGCTCCTTCCCATTGCCGGAGCCATGAAGGCGGCCGGCAATACCGTGTACTCCATCCTCGGCGGGCGGACCAAGGACCTGGTCATCCTGCGGGAGGAGATGGCGGCCGTCTCCGACGAGATCTTCTTCACCACCGACGACGGCTCCTTCGGCCGCAAGGGGTTCGTCACCCATGCCCTGGCCGACCTCATGGCCGAGCGGGGGAAGCCCGACCTGGTGGTGGCCATCGGCCCTGCCATCATGATGAAGGTGGTGTCGGAGATGACCAGAAGGGACGCGATCCCGACCCTCGTCTCCCTCAACTCCATCATGATCGACGGGACCGGCATGTGCGGCTGCTGCCGGGTGGACGTGGGGGGGCGGACCCGGTTCGTCTGCGTCGACGGCCCCGAGTTCGACGGCCACCAGGTGGATTTCGACCTGTTGATCAAGCGGCTGCGCGCCTTCCTACCCCAGGAACAGGAGGCGCGGCAACGGTTCCTGGCGTCCCACGAGTGCCGGGCGCTGCAAGGAGCGACCAATGCCTGACGAGATCGTGGGCCTTCCCGAGCTGCCCAAGAAGGAGCGGATGAAGATCCCCCGGCACCCCATGCCGGAGCAGAAGCCCGAGGAGCGGGTCCGCAACTTTTCCGAAGTGGCGCTGGGCTACACCGCCGAGCTGGCCATGATGGAGGCCCAGCGCTGTCTGCAGTGCGAGAAGCCCTTGTGCGTCCAGGGGTGCCCGGTGGAGATCGACATCCCCGGCTTCATCGACCTCATCCGCCAGGGCAAGTTCAAGGAAGCGGTCGCCCGCATCAAGGAGACCAACACCTTGCCGGCCATCTGCGGGCGCGTGTGCCCGCAAGAGGACCAGTGCGAGGTGGTGTGCGTCCTCTCCAAGAAGTTCACCCCCGTGGCCATCGGCCGGCTGGAACGCTTCGTCGCGGATCTGGAGCGCGAGATGGGGCAGATCGAGATGCCCCAGTGCGCGCCCCCGACGGGCCACAAGGTGGCGGTGATCGGCTCCGGTCCGGCCGGCCTCACCTGCGCTGCCGATCTGGCGCGGCTCGGCCACCAGGTGACCATCTTCGAGGCGCTGCACAAGACGGGGGGCGTGCTCGTCTACGGCATTCCCGAGTTCCGCCTGCCCAAGGCCATCGTCGACTACGAGGTGGAGAACCTCACGCGCATGGGCGTGGAGATCCGCACCGGCTTCGTGGTGGGCAAGACAGCTACCGTCGAGGAGCTGTTCTGGGAGTACGGCTTTGACGCCGTCTTCTTCGGCACGGGTGCCGGCCTCCCCGCCTTCCTCGGGATCCCGGGCGAGCAGTTCGTGGGCGTGCTTTCCGCCAACGAGTTCCTCACCCGGGTGAACCTGATGCGGGCGTACGAGTTCCCCGAGTTCGACACCCCCGTTCGGGTGGGACGGCGGGTGGCCGTGGTCGGTGCCGGCAACGTGGCCATGGACTGCTTGCGCTGCGCCAAGCGCCTCGGCGCCCAGGAGGTCATCTGCGTGTATCGGCGCACGCGCAACGAGTCGCCGGCCCGCAAGGAAGAACTCGAGCGCGCCGAGGAGGAGTTCATCGACTTTCGGTGGCTCTCCGCGCCGGTGGAGATCTACGGCAACGAGGAGGGGTTCGTCACCGGCATGCGGATCCAGCGCATGGAGCTGGGGGAACCGGACGCGTCGGGGCGGCGACGGCCGGTGCCGATCCCGGGGTCCGAGTACGACATCGAGGTGGACACGGTCATCGTCGCCATCGGGCAAAGCCCCAACCCACTGGCGACACGGGCCACGCCGGGACTCGAACTGAATCGCCACGGCTGCATCGTGGTCGATCAGACGACCATGATGAGCTCGATTCCAGGCATCTTTGCCGGCGGCGACATCGTGACCGGAGCGGCCACGGTGATCCTCGCCATGGGGGCCGGCAAGACGGCGGCGCGAGGGATCCACGAGTGGCTGGGCAAGCTCGAACGGGGCGAGGTGGCCAAGCCCGTCTGGCCTCGCCCGTGAGGCGCCCGCACCGAGGCACGGTCGAACGGGTCGCGTTGCTTGCCGTCGTTCCGGCGAAGGGGTAGCATCCGCTCGGCTGTCGCACGCACGGCCGCGGAGGTGGCATCCATGCCACTCGAAGATCACAAGATCGCCCTGTTCATCGATTTCGAGAACATCGCCCTGGGGTTGCGCGATACCAAGCACAAGACCTTCGATGTGCAGCTCGTGTTGGCGCGGCTTCTCGAGAAGGGCAAGGTGGTGGTGCGACGCGCCTATGCCGACTGGGAGCACTACCAGGCCTACAAGCGGCCGTTCCACGAGGCGGCCATCGAGCTCATCGACATCCCGTTGAAGAAGTACTCGGGCAAGAACTCGGCGGACATCCGCATGGTGGTGGACGCCCTGGACCTGTGCTACGCCAAGGGCCACGTCACCACCTTCGCCCTCGGCACGGGCGATTCGGACTTCTCGCCGCTGGTCTCGAAACTGCGCGAAAACGACAAGTACGTGGTCGGCTTTGGCGTCAAGAACTCCAGTTCCGAGCTCTTGATCTCCAACTGCGACGAGTTCGTCTACTACGAGGACCTCATCCGGGCCCAGCAGGCCAACGTGCCCCTCGAGGGTCTGCCGAAGAAGAAGCAGGAGTGCTTCACCTTGCTGGTGGACGCCATCAAGGCCCTCATGCGCGACGGCAAGGAAGTGCTGTGGGGCTCCATGATCAAGCAGACCATGCAGCGCAAGCGCCCGGAGTTCAACGAGGAGTACTTCGGCTACTCCACCTTCTCCAAGCTGCTGGAGGATGCCGAGGCGCACCAGATCATCAAGCTGCGCCGCGACCAGCGGTCCGGGACCTACGTGGTGGCGGGGTTCGACACCGGTTCGGGCGAGGCGGCGGCAGACGATACCCCACACGTTCGCGCGGAGGAGAAGGCGAGCGAGGCGAGCGCCGACAAGCCCCGTCGTTCGCGCCGACGCGGGCGCAAGAGTGCCCCGTCGGTGGCGGCCGAGCAGGAAACCTAGTCGTCCCTCCCGTCACCTTCGGCGAGGGGGCTACCGGCCGAGGGCGGTGAACCGCCGTTCCACATCCTCCCAGTTCACCAGGTGGGCGAGGAACGCATCCACCCAGTCGGCACGCCGGTTCTGGTACTTGAGGTAGTAGGCGTGCTCCCAGACGTCCAGGGCGAGGATGGGGGAGAAGCCGGGGAGGAGCTGGTTCTGGTGCTTTTCCACTTGCAACACCACGAGCTCGCCGGCCGGGTCGGCCGCCAGCACCCCCCAGCCGGAGCCCTCCACGGCGTTGGCCGCGGCCCGTAGCTGCGCCACGGCAGCCGAGGCAGAGCCGAAGCAGCGCTCCATGGCCGCCGCCAGGCGGCCACCCGGCTCGCCGCCACCGCCCGGCTTCATGTTGGTCCAGAAGAGGGTGTGGAGGAGGTGCCCGCCGCCGTGAAAGGCCACCTCGCGGGAGAGCGCCTTGACGGCGGCAAAGTCGCCTGCCGCCCGGGCCGCCTCGAGCTTGTCCAGGGCAGCGTTGAGGCCGTTGACGTAGGCGAGGTGGTGCTTGCCGTGGTGGAGCGCCACGGTGGTGGCGTCGTAGTGCGGCTCGAGGGCCTCCAGGGCGTACGGCAAGGCGGGTAATTCGGCTCGCATCATGGTGTGCCTCCCGTTCGGGCGCCGGCGCTCGGGTGGACCGGTGCCCATGGTGTTCGTTCGCCTCATGGTACCTCGCGGATCAGAGGTTGAGCGTCAGCCCGCCAAAAACGTTGCGCCCCGCCGCCGGGATGAAGTACGGCTCGCCCCCGTCCACGTAGCCGAAGGAGGTGTACCGGCGGTCCAGCAGGTTGCCGACGCGCAGCTCGACGCGCAGCCCCTGCAGGCCGAGGGCCTGGGCGAGGGTCGCCGGCACGGCTGCGCCGACCTGGAGATCCACGAGGGTGAACGCCGGATTGGCCAGGGGAACGTAGTCGCCGACGTCGCGCCGCTCGGGGTAGCGGCGGTTGTCCTCGCTGTTGTCCAGGTAGAAGCGGCCGACGTGGCGAAGGGTGAGGCGCCAGCGCGCGAAACCGGTGGTGAGACGAGCGCCGAGGGAGGCGAGGAGGTCCGGGAAGCCGGCGATCCTGTTGCCGTCGAAAACCTCGGCGGTCCCGTCGAAGGCGAACTCCCGGTACCGGTCGAAGGTGTGACGGGAGAGAGTCACGGTGCCCTCGAGCGCGAAGCGGTCCGAAGGCTCCCACGCCCCGTCCATCTCGAAGCCGCGGTGACGGGAGCGGGCGCCGTTCCCCCAGACGGGCACGCCGTTGTCGTCGAGGGCGCCTGCCCAGACGATCTCGTTGCCGAAACGCATGAAGAAGAAGTTGCCGCGCAGCCTCCACGACCGTCGGCGAAGGGAGATACCGGCCTCGGCGTCCCATACCCGCTCCGGTTCGAGGGACACCTTGGTCCCCCAGTAATCCTGAGGGTCGTAGATGGTCCGGAAGGCCGGTTCCCGTCCCCCCCGCGCCACCTGAGCGTACGCTTCTGCCCCCGGCGCCAGCGCGACCACCAGCCCGGCGCGGGGCAGGACGAAGTCGTAGCGCTCGGTGAAGGCAACCCCCTTGATGCGGTCCTCCTGCATCCGGTAGCGGTGGGAGGTGAGCTGGAGGCCGCCCACCAAGGTCACGGTCTCGGTCGCGTGCCAGGAGCCGAGGCCGGCAACGGCTGCCGAGCGCTTCTCGACCTGGTAGTCGTAGTAGCGGCGATTCGGCTCGACGGGCGGGTAGAAGGCGGCCCAGGTGACCTGGCCGAAGTGGTGGGCGCGGTGCAGGCGTGCCTCGCCCCGGAGCGTCCAGCTCCACGCGCCGACGGTGTGGCGGAGGGTAGGCACCCAGCCTGCGTCCCACTCGTCCACCGTGCGTCGCCGCACCAGATCGGTGCGGCGGATCACCGTGCCGTCGGGGAGCGTCACGTTGGGCAAGTTGTACTCGACGAGGCGGCGGTTGGTCTTGAACTGGTCAAAGTAGCCCTCGCCCTGGAAGTAGTAGAGGGTCTGGGAGAGCTGGGTACGGGCAGAGAGCGCGGCCTCGTGGACCAGCTGGAGGTGGGGCTGGGTGAAGTTGTCGATCTCGCCGGGGTAGGTGAGGGGATTGAAGCGCCGGTCCTGGTCGGCGTTGCCGGTGAGGCCGCCTTCGAGGACGGCTTTCGGCACCCCGTAGTAGGCCAGGTGGGTGCGTTCCGGGCCGCCGAAGAGGTTGAACCGAAAGCTCGAGCGCTGGCCGAAGCGGGCCAGGGAGATGAAGTAGTTCCACATGTCGACCCACGACTGGTGCCGGTACCCGTCGGAGGTGATCTTGGAGTAGCGGGCGGTGAGGGCCCAGGTGCCGTCGACGAGGCCGGAGTTGTAGACAGCGGCGAAGCGGCGGGTGGCAAAGGAACCCACGCCGGAGGAGAGGGTGAAGGACGGTTCCACGGCCGGCGGGGCGGTCGTGAAGTCCACCGCACCGCCGATCCCCGACAGCCCGAAGACCCCGCGCTGGACCTGGATGTCGCCGGCGGTGGCCAGGAAATCGGCGAGGTCGATGAAGAACAGCTCCCCCGATTCGGCATCGTTCAGGGGCGCGCCGTTGATGGTGACCCGGCTACGGGCCTGGGAGAACCCGCGGATCGTGAAGTAGGAGTACCCGATGCCGTGGCCGTTGTCGTTGTACGCGTACACGCCGGGTGCGAGATCGGCGATCAGCACCGCCGGATCCTGGGCCCAGTAGTGCTCGGCCACGCGTTGTGCCGATAGGTTGGTGAAGCTCGCCGGATCGACCCCCTCCCGGGCGCGGCTGGCCGTCACCTCGATGCCATCGACGAGGGAAATGACCGGTGCCAGCGTGATGGCCAGGGGTGGCGCGGGGAGGGCAGGCACCGTCACGCGTTCGACCCGGTAGCCGGGGAGCGCCACCACAACGGTGAACGGTCCCTCGCCCGCCACGGGCAGTTCGAAGGAGCCATCGTCACCGGTCAGCGTGGCGGTGCTGGTGGCCAGGAGCTCGACCCGGGCCCGGGGCACGGGTTCGCCCGTGCTTGCCGAGCGCACCGTGCCCCGCAACACCTGTGCCGAGCCTGCCTGAGCCGCCCACAGGAAAACACAAACGAGTGTCGAAACGAGCGCTTTCATCGTGCTCCTCCCTCCGGGCGGCGGAAGGAGGGCGCGCCCGTTGACACTCGCCGCCTCCGTTCCCTCCGCCGGTATGACCCGGATCAGGTTCCAAGGGTGTGATCTCAGCCCCGCCCGGAAGCGGGGCACCCCTACGGATGCTCCTCGAAGACTCTCAAAGATCCGTGTCTAGTGTCGGTCCATCGAAGGCGCGCGTCAAGGGGTACACTGCGCGCGATGGCGACGACGGCGGCCTTGGAGGTGGGTGGCGCCACGTTGGTCTTCGAGGACCACGGCAGCGGCATCCCGTGCGTACTGCTCCACGGGTTCCCCTTGTCGTCCGAGATCTTCGCGCCCGTCCGGCCGGCGCTCGAGACGGTGGCCAGGGTGGTGACGCCGGACCTGCCAGGTTTCGGCCGCTCCGGGCCCTTGACCGGCAGCTTCACCATGGACGCCGTCGCCGACTGCGTGCTCCGCCTCGTCGACGCCTTGGGTCTGGAGCGCGTTGTGCTGGGCGGCCATTCCATGGGCGGTTACGTGGCCCTGCGGGTGGCCGCCCGCCATCCCGAGCGCCTCGTGGCCCTCGTCCTCGTCGACAGCCGGGCGGCGGCCGATACGGAGGAGGGGCGCGAGCGCCGCGACACGGCGGTGGCGACCATTCACGCCGGGGGTCGACAGGCGTTCCTCGACCAGTTCGTGGCTGGGCTCGTGGGCGAGTCGACGCGACGGCGGGCGCCGCGTCTCGTGGAAGAGCTCCGGCAGCTCGCTGAAGCGGTGGGGGACGCCACGCTCGTGGCGGCCCTGGCAGGGATGCGAGACCGTCCGGACAGCACGGCGGTGCTGGCGTCGCTTTCGGTCCCGGTCCTGCTGGTGGTGGGTGAGGAGGACGCCCTCGTGCCGCCGAGCGAGGCGGCCGCCCTGCAGCGCCTCGCCCCTCGCGCCACCCTGGCCGTGATCCCCGAGGCTGGCCACACCCCCACCGTTGAGCGGCCGGTAGCCACGGCTGCGGTGCTCGTGGGGTTTCTCGAGTCGCTGGGCTGGCAGGCGGCGGGCCAGCGCTGAGCGGCTGCGCGGCGAGAGGCCTATGATGGTTCCATGTGCGGCCGTTTCACCTTTGCCACGCCGGCTTCCCAGGTTGCCGAACTGTTCGGCCTTGCCGAGGTGCCTGATCTCGCCCCGCGCTACAACATTGCCCCGACCCAGACCGTGGCCATCGTGCGGCGTGCCGCCCAGGGAGGGCGCGAGCTCGTTCGGGTCCAGTGGGGGCTCGTGCCGTCCTGGGCGAAGGATCCCCGCATCGGCGCACGGATGATCAACGCCCGCTGGGAAACGGCGGCAGTGAAGCCGGCGTTTCGGGCCGCGCTGCGGTCGCGCCGCTGTCTCATCCCTGCCGACGGCTTTTACGAGTGGCAGCGGCTCGGGGCGCGCAAGCAGCCGTACTACTTTTGCTTTCCTGATGGCCGGCCGTTCGCCATGGCCGGGGTGTGGGAGCGCTTCGAGGGCATCGCCCCGCCCCTCGAGTCGTGTGCCATCCTCACCACGGCTGCCGACCCGGTGGTCGGAGAGGTGCACGACCGCATGCCGGTCATCCTCGACCCGGCGGACTTCGAGCGTTGGCTCGACCCCACGGTGGCGACGCCGGACCTCGCAGCGGCCGTCGCTTCGGCGCCGCGGCTGCGCGGCTATCCGGTCAGCTCGCTCGTCAACCGACCAGCCAACGACGGGCCCGAGCTGCTCCGCCCCCTCGACTAGTCGCTGGGCGGTGGGACGGTGAGGGCGGCGCGGGCGGCGGCCATGGCGTCTCGGAACGCGGCACGGTCCTCCCTGGCCACCATCTGCGCCAGCGTGTCGAGGGCGTGGCGGGCGGCAGCGTACACCTCGTCGCGGTGCGGGTTGAGGCGCTGGATATCGAGATAGAGGTCGGGATCTTCCGACAGGACCCCGAGGGCGGTGGCGGCCTGGCGCGCGAAGGTCGTGGAGGCGCACGCCAGGAGTTCGGCCGGGTCGAGACCGGAGTCGCGGATGGCCATGGCGAAAGCCATGCTGGTCAGGTGGGCGAGACCCAGGAGCCAGCCCATGAGGCGGTCGTGATGGGGGAACGGAACGGCCACGACGTTGGTGTAGGGGTGGCGCCGCAGCTTGTCGACTCGCTGCTTTTCCGAGGCCACCTCGTCGCGGCAGGCAAGGACGAAGGTGAGGGGCGAGTAGGGCGACTTGGACGGGCCGAACATGGGGTGCAGGCAGCTGACCGCAACGCCGGCCTGCCGAGCGTGTTCGAGGACCGGCAGGAGGTGGTCCTTGATGGAGGCGATCTCGACGACGAGGGCGCGCGGGGCACGGGCGACGACCTCGTCGAGCACTTCTGGCATGGCTCGCAGGGGCACGGCCACCAGAATACCGTCGAACTCGTCGAGGTCCGCCACTTCATCCAGGCGCGAGTACCGGCCGTGGCCGCCGCTGGCGGAGAAGGCGGGGTCCACCGCGTGCACCGCGTGGCCGACGAGGGTGAGGAAGGAGGCGAACCACCTCCCCATGGCGCCGGCGCCACCGATGATGAGTACGCGCCCGCCGCGGCGGGCCCGCAGCTCCACCCCCACCCGGTGCTGGCGTTCCACCGAGCCGCGGACGATGGCGGAAAAGATGGCCTCCATCACTTCCTCGGAAACGCCGCAGGCGACGGCGTGGCTGCGGGCACGCAGGTAGACCGCGTCTTCCACGTCGCGGACGACGATGGGAGCCGCCAGGGCTGCCTTGGCCTCTCCGACGGCCGCCGCGAGGTCCATCCGCCGCTTGAGCAGTTCGAGGAGGTCGCGGTCCACCGCTGCAATCTCTTCGCGCAAGCGCTGCAACGTTGCTCGTTCGCTCATGCTCCACCCCCGGTCCCACGGACGAACTGGAGCTCATAAAGCGCCCGGTACAACCCCGAGCGCGCCAGCAGCTCGTCGTGAGTGCCCTGTTCCGCCACCTGTCCATGGTGCATCACGACCACCCGGTCACACCCCGTCACCGTGGCCAGCCGGTGGGCGATGACGATGGCCGTGCGGCCGGTCATCAACCGGGCCAGCGCCCGCTGAATGGCGTCCTCGGTGAGGGCATCGACGGCGGCCGTCGCCTCGTCGAGGATGAGGAACTCGGGATCGCCGACCAGGGCCCGGGCAAAGGAGACGAGCTGCCGTTCGCCGGCGGAAAGCCCCGCCCCTCGCTCGCCCAGCCGGGCATCGAGGCCGCCGGCGAGACGGGCGAGGAGCGGTCCGGCCTGCACCTGCTCGAGGGCCCAGACGATGCGCGCGTCGTCCAGGTCGGCACGGCCCAGGGAAACGTTGTCCCGTAGGGTGCCGGCAAAGCAGTCCACCTCCTGGAGCACGACCGCACACCGCTGCCGCAGGGAAGCCGTCGGCCACCGCCGCACGTCCACCCCATCGACGAGCAAGCGCCCCTCCTGCGGGTCGTAGAAACGCAGCAGGAGATTCACGAGGGTGCTCTTGCCAGCGCCGGTGTGCCCAACGATCGCCAGCCGTTCCCCGGCGTCGACGGCCAGGGAGACGTGGCGCAGAGCCCACTGTTCACCCTCGTAGGCGAAGGAGACGTCCTCGAGGGCGATGGTGCCGAGGCGGGGCGGCGGTGGCTCGGGGTGCTCGGGCTCGACGAGGGCGGGGGCCGTGTGGAGGAGCGTGTAGAGGCGCTCCGAAGCCGCCAACGAGGTCTGGAGAACGTTGTAGTTTTCGGCCAGGTCCGAGATCGGCCGGTAGAAGCGCTGCACGTACTGGAGAAACGCAACCAGCACGCCCAGAGACACCTGTCCTGTCGCGCTCCACATCCCGCCGAAGACCAGGAGCGAGCCGAAGCCGAGGGCAGTGAGCAGCTCCACCCCGGGGTAGAAGATGGCGTAGTAGAAGATGCCGCGAATGTTGGCATCGCGGTGCTCGGCGTCGGCGGCACGGAAGACCTCGGCGGCGCGAGCCTCGGCACGGGCGAGCTGGACCACCGAGATGCCCGCCAGGTGCTCCTGGAGGTGGGTGTTGATGGCGGCCAGCTTGGTGCGCACCTCCCGGTAGACGGCACGGGCGTGCCGGCGGAACCAGAGGGAGAAGAGCAGCTGCAAGGGCAGGACGGCAAAGGCGACGAGGGCGAGCCGCCACTCCATGGCCACCAGCACCGCCATGATGCCGCCAACCAGCACCAGGTCGGCGGCAATGTCCACGAACCCGGAGGTGAAGATCTCGTTGAGGGCTTCCACGTCGGAGGTCAAGCGGGTGATGACTCGGCCAGTCGGCGTGCGGGCGAACCACGCCAGGTCCAGCTTCTGCAGGTGCCCGAAGAGCGCGTCCCGGAGGTCCCGCATGACCAGCTGCCCCGTCAGCAGTACCGTGCGAGTCTCGAGGACCAGCACGCCGGCGGCGAGGAGCAGCGACAGCAGGTACAGGGACGCAACGGCGGCCAGGCCGGGCAGGCCGTCGGCGGGGAGGCCCAAGGTTTGGAGGAGCGTCCAGACGTGGCGCGCTGCGCCACGGGAGGACGCGCTCCCTGGCGGCTCCTGGGCGAGGGTGTGCGCCGCGGAACCGGCGTCGGGCGTGAGGTAGAGATCCACGGCGGCAGCGGTGAGCAGCGGACCCACGACCCGCAGCCCCGACCCCACCACGACGAGCCCCGCCGCCAGCCCCAGTCGCCATAGGTAGGGGCGGGCCCAGGCCACGAGCCACGCCACGAGCCGCCGGTCGCCACCAGCGACGGTCACGGACACCTCGGCCGTCACGCCCGTGCGCCTCCCCTCCTCGAGGGATGGTGCGCCGTGAGGGTACGGGTGCGTGAGCAAAGCGCGAGCAGGCGGGGGCGCCAGGTCCGGCGCCAGAGACCGGGGCGCAGCACATCGCCGGCAAGGATCGAGGTCATGGCCCGGCGGGCGCCGAGGGGGCGGCTCCCGGCCAGGAAAAGCTCCAGGAAGCTGGGATCGTGGAGGGCGCGGATGAAGCCGAAGAACAGCCGGTGGAGGGAGCGCGTGAGGGCCACGGTGGGGGCGAGATCCACACTGTCCACCCGGCGGTGGCGGGCCAGGGCATCGACCACGTCGTCGGCGGCGCAGGCGGCCGAGGCCATGGCCAGGAACACGCCGGTGCCGAGCAGCGGGTCGAGAAAACCGGCTGCATCGCCGAGGAGGCAGAAGCCGTCGCCGGCGAGGCGGGTGACGCGATAGGAGAAGGCGTGCGCCACGCTGACCGCGACGTCGCCGGGGAGCTCCGGGAGGTGCCCGCCGACGGCTGGGGTGGCGGCGAGGGCCGCGGCGAAGAGCTGGCGTGCAGCAGCGCCGTTGCCCGGAAGGGCGGCGGTGTCGAGCACCAGCGCGACGGCAGCAGTGCCGTCGGCGAGGGGTACCAGCGACAGACGTCCAGTCGGCGCGAAGGCCACTTTTGCGTTGGCGTCTTCACGAGCGTGCCGGGGCACGCGGGGAAGCACGGCGTGGATGGCCCCCTTGCGGTGACGGGGGTAGGGGAAGCGCCACCCCATGCGCGAGGCGAGGAAGGCCTGCTGTCCGCTCGCGTCGAGGAGGACCCGGGTCCTGACGAGGTAGTCGGTCCCCCCACGGTCGCGGATCGCGGCCCCCACCAGTCGATCGGATTCCCACACGGGGGTCGCGGCGGTCCACCCCTCCAGCACCTCCACCCCCAAGGCGCGGGCCCGTGCTCGCAGCGCGCCGTCGAGCTGGTCGCGTCGGACGTGGTACGCCCAGGGCAGGGCTTCCGGCAGCGCCTCGGCAAACCAGTAGTGGCTGCACCTCGTACCGTCGCCGTCGGTGTAGGTGACGCCGGGGGCGAGGAGGGTGGCGGGCAAGGCCCGCACCGCCTGCTCGACCTCGAGTTCGGCAAAGAGCTCGTGGGCGTGGGGCATGACGGTTTCGCCGAGCGGGTGGCGGCCCTGGTCCGAAGTCACGAGGAGCGTTTCCAGGCCAGCGCGGGCGAGGAGGGCCGCAGCCACACTCCCTGCCGGGCCTCCCCCCACCACGATGGCGTCCACCGAACGACCGCCGTGCATGCCGGCAGTCTACCCGGAACAGGCGGGCCGAGGCGGCTCAGAGTTTCCTGGCGATGGCGGCCAGGGCCTCGATCTCGCCGGCGGTGGTGTAGAAGTGGGGCGAGAAGCGTACGAGCCCTTCCCGACTCGCCGCCTCGATGCAGCGGCTGCGCAGCCGCCGGACCACCTCGTCGGCGGGGAGGAAGGGGTGGCGAGCAGCGACGATGCCGGCGATGGGGTTGGCCGAGCCGGGCGAGGCGACCTCCCAGCCCAGATCGAGGAGCAGGGTCGTGATGGTGCGGCAGGCAGTTCTGATCCGCTCGTGGACGACGTCGGGGCCCACCTCGAGGAGGAGGTTGAGGGCCGCCTCGAGCCCGGCCACGAGGATGCTGGGGGCCGAGCCGGGCTCGAACTTTCGCCCGTCGGCATGGCATTCGAGCCGCTCCAGGAAGAAACTTCCCCGCGGCCGGTGCACGTTGCGCCAGCCGGCGAGGACGGGTGCCAGCCGTGCCCGAAGCTTCGGTGTCGTCACCAGAAGCCCCAGGCCTTCCG
>FWWM01011954.1_pt1 | contig 14640 bp, 11 predicted proteins | sample 2228351 | NCBI WGS metagenome assembly FWWM01 (sample SAMEA103939774, study PRJEB20133) | metagenome | reverse complement strand
GGCAACCAGCGCGTCTTCGTCGTCTTTGTCATTGTAGCCCAGAGGAGCCATTCAGCCGAACGACCCGCAGGAGATGCATTACACTGCCGGCGATGGCCAACGATCCACGCTGGCTGGAACTCAGCATCGAAACCGACGCCGAGCTGGCCGAGGCGATCAGCGAGGCGATCTTCCCCTACGTCGAGGGTGGTGTCGCATTGGAACAAACCCATCAGCGGCCGACCAACGGCACGACTGCCGACCGTTGGGAGGACGAGCGCGCCACTGGCCCTGTTGTCGTGCGCGCCTACTTGCCCTTCAACGAGACGCTGGAGGAGCGAAAGCGCAAGGTCGAGCAGGCGCTCTTCTACCTGGGCATGGTGCGACCGATGCCGCAGCCGGCCTACCGCACAGTGACGCAATCGGACTGGGCCGATGCATGGAAGGCGTCGTTCAAGCCGCTGCGCATCGGCAAGCACATCGTGATCCGCCCTTCATGGGCAGACGCAGCCTCGGCCAATGCTGCCGGCCAGGACGACATCGTCATCACGCTCGATCCCGGCATGGCGTTTGGCACGGGCCTGCACCCAACCACGCAGCTATGCGCTGCGGCGCTCGAAGACTACATACGGCCGGGCATGCGCGTGCTCGATGTTGGGAGTGGATCGGGGATCCTCTCGATCCTGGCGGCCAAACTGGGCGCGTGCGAAGTGTTGGGTGTGGATACGGACGCCGAAGCCGTGCGCGCCGGGCGCGCAAACGTCGCCGATAACGGCGTGGCGAGCCGTGTAACGATCGAGCAGGGCTCCCACGACGCCGCGCGTGGCCACTATGACCTGGTCGTGGCGAATATCCTGGCCGGCGTGATCGTCCACATGTTATCCGAAGGGCTGGCGTCCCGCGCGCCGCTGTTCATCTTCTCCGGCATCCTCGATGTGCAGGCTCGGGACGTGATGCGCGCGGCCGAACTCGCCGGACTATCCGTTCACGAGACGAGAACGATAAGCGATTGGGTGTGCCTGGTGTGCGTCAGGCGGAGCGAGGAAGGAACGTGATGCGCGCGGCATCCCCCCAAACGATATGCCGTGCTTGCGGTGGGATGATGCTGGCGTCAGGCAGGCACGTTCTCGCGGCCGGTGCGCAGGCGGTAGGAGATACGTCCGCGCGTCAGGTCGTATGGCGAGAGTTCCACGCGCACACGATCGCCCAGCAAAATGCGGATGTAATTCTTGCGCATCTTGCCGGAGAGCGTGGTCAGCACCTCATGACCGTTGTCCAACTTCACCCTGAACATGGTGCCTGGCAACGCCTCGATCACCTCGCCTTCGACCTGGATCACATCTTCTTTCTGCTTCTGCTCTCGATCTTTCTTTGCCATTCAACCTCCGTAATCATCACGAGAGGCGAAGCATTTGCACTGCGCCTCCGCCAGCCAAGACCACGTTGCAAACGCTTCGCCTCTGCTGAAATCTGAAATCCGACCGACGAGGATTATAGGCTCTTGTAAAATCGCCGTCAAACAACCGCCCATCGCTTCGGTGAACCCGACCCTCGAAAGTTGTATGGACAACACATCTCACCCATCCAAAGCGCGCGTCGCCTTGTATCTGCAGGACGCCCATCCCATCCGTGAGGGGATGAGCTACGCCCAGTATGCCGAACAGCGTGGCTTCGAGGCGGTCTGGCAGGCCGAATCGCGCCTGGTGCGCGATGCCATCGTGCCGATGGCGGCCTTCGCCGCCGTCACCGAGCGCATCAAGATCGGCAGTGGCGTGATCAACAACTGGACGCGCAACATCGGCCTGCTAGCCGCGACGCTCCTGACGCTGGATGACCTGGCGCCGAATCGCATCATCTGCGGCATCGGTGCGTGGTGGGACCCGCTGGCCAGGAACGTCGGCATCGAACGGCGCAAGCCGCTCACCGCCATGCGCGAGACGGTCGAGGTGCTGCGCCGCCTGTTGCGGATGGAGCGCGTCACCTTTCATGGCGAGTTCCACCACGTGGACGGCATCGAGCTCGACGTGGTGCACGGCCGGCGCGAACCGCGCAACGTGCCGATCTACATCGGCGCCACCGGCGACCAGATGATGGAGCTGACGGGCGAGATTGCCGACGGCGTCGTGTTGAACTATTGCGTGCCGCCGGAATACAACGACCGGGCCATGGAGCTGCTGGACAAAGGCGCCAAGAAGGCCGGACGACGGGTCGAGGACCTGGACCGCCCGCAACTGGTGGTGTGCGCGGTGAACCACGATCGCAAGAAGGCGATCGAGGACGCCAAAGAACTCCTCACGCAGTATCTTGCCCAGCAGCCGCACATCGCTAAAGCCAGCGGTGTGAGCGATGAGATCGTGAAGAAGGTGCAGACGATCCTCGGCTGGCCGGCCACGAAAGAACAGGTGCACGAGGCGATGCAGTTCGTGCCGGACGAGTTCGTGCTGCGAATCTCGGCCACCGGCACGCCAGACGAGGCGCGCGCCAAGGTGCAGGAATACATCCGGCGCGGCTGCACCTGTCCGATCCTATACCCGATGAGCGATGCGAAGCTCATGATTGATACGTTCGCACAAGCATGATCAAAGTCATCACCGACTCCACCTGCGACATCCCGGCCGACCTCATCGAGCGCCTGGGCATCACCGTCCTGCCGATGATCGTTGAGATAGACGGCACGGCGTACCAGGATGGCGTCACCCTCACCCGCCAACAGTTTTACGACAACCTGCCGGCCTATGTGACCTTCCCCAAGACAGCGGCCGGCTCACCTGGGCTGTTCGCCGACGCCTACCGGGCTGCGCGCGCCGCTGGCGCGGACGGCATCATCTCGGTGCACATCGCCCGCACGGTGAGCGGGGTGTGCAACGCAGCCGATCTGGCAGCATCCGATGTGGCCGGCGAAGGGATCGCCGTGCGCGTGGTGGATTCCGGCTCGATGACGATGGGGCTCGGCTGGCTGGCGATCACGGCCGCCGAGATGGCCCAGCGCGGGGCGTCGTTGGACGAGATCGTGACGGCGCTGGAAGCGATGAAGGCACGCATTCGCATCCTGGCGATGGCCGACACGCTGAAGTATCTGCGCAAGAGCGGGCGCGTGTCGTCGGTCACCGCCGGCATCGGCGAGTTGCTGCAGATCAAACTGTTGGTCGAACTCAAGCAGGGCGCGATCACTCAGTTGGATCGCGTGCGCACGCGCGGGCGCGGCATCGAACGGCTGCTCGAAGAGGTGCGCAAGACGCCGGGCACGCCTCAATGCTTCTCGATCGTATATACCGGCGGTTCGCAGGTCGCCGACATCGAGCGGGTGCGCAGGGAACTGCAGCCGATCGCGCCCATCGAACCGGCCGAGCCGGTGCTCGTCACGCCGGTGATCGGCGCGCACTTCGGGCCGATGGGGCTTGGCGTGGTGATCGTGAACGCGTAGCCGGCACGTATAATCTCTACGCGTCTCACACTCTCTGTTGCGTATTCCGTATTTCGTCTGCGCAATACGCAACGCGCAATACGCCCAATGGCAAATCCAGCGACCGAGAAGCTCCTCAAGATCCTCAGGCTCGAAGCACAGACCGGCTATCAGGACAAAGCCGTCACCCGTGGCCTGCAATCGTTCGCGGCTGCCTGGTTGGCCGACGCCGCGCGCAACGACATTGACCCCGACTGGGCAGAGACGGTGGCGCAGGAGATGCGCGACTACAGTGCTTCCACCGACGCGGTGCACCGCCGCGCCGCGCTGGACGCCTTGATGACCCGCTTGCGTGCTCCCATTCTGCGCAGCTCGCCACAGGCACGGTCGCGGGACGCTGCTGCCCAACCCACGACCCAACGACCCAGCGAGGGGGCGATCAAATTCGCAACGGAGAATCAGGCCTCTGCTCCACTCGAGATGCCGCCGGTGGAGATTGCGCCGGTCGTCGCCTCGCCCTCCCCGGCCAACCCCACCTGGCGCGCCGAGCCCGCTCGCCCGCCGCAGCGCCCTCGACAACAGCCGGCACCGCGTCCCGTCCGACCGCGTGAGGCTGGCCTGGGCCTGGACGCACCGGTGACCAAGCTCGGCGGCATCGGCGACTTCAACGCACAGAAGCTGGCCCGCCTGGGCATACACACGATTCGCGACCTGCTGTACTACTTCCCGGTGCGCTACGACGACTACAGCGCCCTGAAGACGATCAACCAGCTCTTCTACGGCGAGCAAGTCACGATCATCGGGCGCGTTGCATCGGTGCGCAAATACCGGACGAAGAGCAATCTGTTGATCGTGCGCGTGGTGATCGAGGATGCCTCGGGGATGATCGAATGCTCGTGGTTCACGAGCGAGCGCTACGTGGACAACCTGATGAAGCAGTTCGCGATCGGACGCGAGATGGTCATCAGTGGAAAGGTGACTGAGTACCTGGGCCGGCTGACCTTCCAGAACCCGACCTACGAGCCGGCCGAGCGCGAGTGGATCACCGGCGGCAGCATCGTGCCGGTATACCGCCTGACCGAGGGGCTACAGCCCTTGCTCATGCGGCGGGTGATGAAGCGCCTGATCGAGTACTGGCCGTCGCGCGTGCCGGAACACCTGCCGGAGCAGGTGCGCAGCGAATTGAAGCTGTTGCCGATCGCCGACGCGCTGCGCGAGATTCACTTCCCGCGCACGATGCAGCTGCAGGAGAGCGCGCGGCGCCGGCTGGCGTTCGACGAACTCTTCACCCTGCAACTCGCCGTGCTGCGCCAACGCCGGATCTGGCGTCAGGAGCCTGCACAGGCGCTGCCGATTGACCCGGCCGTGCTCGACCGGCTGGTCGCCGCCCTGCCCTATCAGCTCACGAACGCGCAACAACGCGCCCTGAACGCCATCGTCAAGGACCTTGGCCAGCCGAACGCCATGCACCGGCTCCTGCAAGGCGACGTGGGATCGGGCAAGACCGTGGTCGCGGCGTTGGGCATGGCCCTGGTCGCCGGCCTGGGGGTGCAATCGGCCATGATGGCGCCGACCGAAATCCTGGCCGAACAGCACTTCAAGACGGTCAAGCGACTGTTCGATGCCTTTGCCGAAAGCCAGGCCGTCGCGCCGATCAACCTGGCCCTGCTGACCGGCAGCACGAAGGCCAGCGAAAAGCGCGCCATCTACGATGGCTTGGCAGACGGCAGCATCCACGCCGTGATCGGCACGCACGCCTTGATCCAGGAGGGTGTGTCGTTCAGGAACCTGGGGCTGGTCGTAGTGGATGAGCAGCATCGGTTCGGCGTGTTACAGCGGACGGCGCTGCGGCAAAAGGGCGGTGCGCTGAGCCCACACACGCTGGTGATGACCGCCACCCCCATCCCACGCACGCTGGCCCTGACCCTATACGGCGACCTGGACAACACCATTCTCGACGAGATGCCGCCGGGTCGCCAACCGATCGAGACGCACTGGTTCACGCCCACCGAGCGCGAGCGCGCCTATGCCTTCGTGCGGTACCAGGTGGAACAAGGCCGGCAAGCCTTCATCATCTGCCCACTGGTCGAGGAGTCGGACAAGATCGAAGCCAAGGCGGCCGTCGAAGAGTACGAGCGCTTGCAGCGCGAAGTGTTCCCCACCCTCAAGCTGGGCTTGCTGCACGGCAAGATGAAGCCGGCCGAGAAAGAGCAGGCCATGCGCGCCTTCGCCAAGGGCGAGACGAACATCCTCGTCTCCACTTCGGTCGTTGAGGTCGGCATCGATGTGTCGAATGCGACGGTGATGCTGATCGAGGGAGCAAACCGGTTCGGCCTGTCGCAACTGCACCAGTTCCGTGGGCGCGTGGGCCGCGGCGAGCACAAGTCCTACTGTTTGCTGATCGCCGATACCAGTTCGGCCGTGAGCGACCAGCGCCTGCAAGCAATCGTGGATACGCAAGATGGCTTCAAGCTGGCCGAAATTGACCTGGAGATCCGCGGGCCGGGCGAATTCTTCGGGACCCGCCAGAGCGGCGATCCCGAACTGAAACTGGTCAGCGTGAGTGACCGCGACCTGCTCGATTCAGCGCGCGTGCAGGCGGAGAAGCTGCTGGAACAAGATCCGGAACTGGCAGGTCACCCGCTGCTGGCCGAGAAAGTGTCCGAGTTCTGGAAGCACCGTGAGGAAGGCGTCGACGCAAGTTGAAGCCTGAGCGGCCGCCAACCTATTAATCCATCCCCCTACGCCTCGACGAGCCAAACCCGATAAGGAACATCGGAAGCGAAGAAAACCGACTGCAACACCACGCCAGAATCATGACCATCGCTCTTTACCCCGGCACCTTTGACCCCTTCCACAATGGGCACCTGGACATCGCCCAGCGTGCCCTGGCCCTGTTCGACGAGCTGGTGATCGGTGTATATGACCAGCCGGACAAAAAGCTCCTGTTCTCGCATGAAGAGCGCATCGCGCTGGTGAGCGAGGTGCTGCACGAGGTCGGCGTGGATGGGCGGACGCGCGTCGCCGGCTACAGCGGCCTGACGGTGAACTTCGCACGACAGATCGGGGCGTCGGTGCTCATCCGTGGCCTGCGCAACAGTGTGGACTTCAACTTCGAACTGCAACAGGCGCAGACGAACCACTGGCTGGCCGAGGATATCGAAGTGATCTGCCTGTTCGCCAACGCGCCGAATCACTTCCTGAGCGCCACGCTGATTCGACAGATCGCTACGCTGGGAGGTGACGTCACCGCGCTCGTGCCGGCGTGTGTGGCGCGCGCATTAAGGCAACTTAAATAAATCACCGTTATCCAATATACTTATCGCCATGGACATTCAACACCTGCTTGGAAGACTGGAAGCCATCCTGTTGGAGGCGCGGCGCGTGCCCGGCACCAAGATGAAACTGGTGGATGCGGATCGGTGCTTCCAGTTGATTGACCAGATGGTGTTGGCCATTCCCGAAGAGATCAAGAAGGCGCAGCGCATCCAGCAGGAGCACGACCGAATCATTGCGCAAGCCAAAGAGGAGGCCGAGCGCATCAAGGAAATGGCTCGCGAGGAGGCCAGCCGGCTGGCCGACGACACGGCCATCATCGCCATCGCTCAGAATCGCGCTCAGGCCATCGAAGAACGCGCCCGGCGCGAGGTTGATCGCATGCGCGCCGAGGCAGATGCCTACGCCCTCGAAACGCTGCTGCGCCTGCGCGAAGAACTCGATCACACCATGAACGTCGTCTCCAACGGCATCGCCAAGCTGGAGCGCGACCGGGCGGAGCGGATGAAAGCCAACGAAGCAGACGCCGAGTCGCTATCGCCCGATCAACAACCCTCGCAGGAATCGCAGCCCCCAGCCAGCCACTAGACCACGCTCGCGAGCGATGTCCTGCTTCACCGCGTCGGGGATCACGTTGTGCCCCGGCGCGCTCCTACCGGTTACGTGACACCCCGCGCCGAGAAGATATGCGCCGCGCTGATCGTCGCTGCATCATTCGCCCTCTTCAGCCTGTATAGCGTCCTCACCCCGCTGTTCGAAGCGTCGGACGAGCTGTGGCACTATCCGATGGTGCAACATCTGGCCACCGGCGGCGGGCTCCCCGTCCAGCGCGCCGCCCAGACTGACGCCGATGCGCCGTGGCGGCAGGAGGGTAGCCAGCCCCCGTTGTACTACTGGATCGCCGCCATGTTCAGCGCGCCGTTCGACTCATCCAACTGGCGCGAGATCCGACGCATCAACCCGCACGGCGATATGGGCGTGCCCACGCGCGACGGCAACGCCAACGCCATCTTGCATACGCCGGCTGAAGCGTGGCCCTGGACACGCGCCGCGCTCGCCGTCCGTGCCGCTCGTTTCGCCTCGATCTTGATGAGCACGGCGACGGTGTTCTTCGCCTACCTCGTCGCGCGCGAGCTGTTTCGAGACGACGCAACGCCCAATACGGGACACGCAACACACGGTTCGTGTTCCGTGTCCCGTAAGCCATATGCCGTGGTGCGTCTCGCCACGCCCCTCCTCGTCGCCTGCACGCCGATGTTTGCCTTCATCAGCGGCGCAATCAACAACGACAACGCTGCCGTGATGTTCAGCACCATCGGGGTGTGGTGGGCGCTGCGGTTGATGCGGCTGGGTGATCTCTCCCTCAAGAGCGCGATCGTCGCAGGTGTGATCGCCGGCCTCGGCGCGCTGAGCAAAAGCAGCGCCCTGGGGCTGGCTGGACTGTTCGGGTTTGCAGCGCTGCTTGCGAGAACCAAGCATCGAGCGCCAGGAACCAGGAGTCTTGGTTCCTGGTTCCTGGCGCTTGGTTCTTTCATCTTCGTCATGCTCGCCGTCGCGTTGCTGATCAGCGGATGGTGGTTCGTTCGCAACCTGGTGCTGTATGGTGACCTGTTGGGTTGGAACGCGTTCCTCGACGTGGTCGGGCGGCGTGACCATCCGGCTTCGCTGGCACAGTTGTGGAGCGAGCGCGAGGGCTTCGTGTGGGCATACTGGGGGGTGTTCGGCGCGATGAACGTGATCATGGCGCCGTGGATTTACGATGTGCTGAGCGTGCTGGCTGTGCTGGCGGCCTTCGGCCTCGTGTTGCGCATCATACGCCACTTATCTGGTAGATCGCCGCTGGCGCAGGACACGATGCGAAATGCACTTCTGTGCGCATTCTGGATCGCGCTGGTCTTTGTCGCGCTGCTGCGCTGGACCTCGCTCACGCCGGCTTCGCAGGGGAGGTTGATGTTCCCGTGCATCGCCGTCATCTCGGCGGCGCTGGCCTACGGTTGGTGGTCCATCCACCGCTACGTGCTCATCGCCGCGTGCGGCAGCTTGGTCTTGCTGGCCTTCGCTGCGCCGTTCGTCTTCATTGCGCCGGTCTATGCCCGTCCACCGTCTGCCTGGAGCGAGCGGCTACCGCAACCGGTGAACGCCCGTTTTGGCGACGCTTTGACGCTGGTCGAGGCAGGCCCGTCGGCGACGACAGCGTCTCCCGGCGACGAAGTGACGCTGCGGCTGAATTGGACGCTAACTCAACCGCTGACGCGCAACTACAGCGTGTTCGTGCACCTGATTGACGAGCACGACGTGATCGTCGCCCAGCGCGACATGTATCCCGGCCAGGGCAGCCTGGCGCTGAGCGAGCAACCGGCCGGGCGGCTGTGGAGCGATCACTACACGCTTCGCCTCTCGCCGCTCACGCCGGCGCCGAAGCAACTGCGCTGGGTGGTCGGCGTGTATGACTTTCAAACCGGCGAACGATTAAGATTGCCGAACGGCGATGATCGCGTCATCTTTGGTTCGCTGACACTCGAACCTCGGAAGTCCACGGAACCGCTACTGCGCTATGCGAACGGGGTCGAGCTACTCGACTACACGCTTAGTGCGGCTGCGCTCGCGCCTGGCGACGCGCTCACCATCACAACACGCTGGCGGGCAGCGCAACCCATCGCCAACGACCTCACCCTGTCGCTGCAGCTTCTCGACGAGCACGCCAATAAGATCGCCCAGCGAGACTTGAATCAACCGCTGGGGCAATGGCAGCCCGGCCGCACAGTCGAAGTGACGCACATCTTGCAGACCGACCCAAACGCGCCACCCGGTGTCTACCGGCTGCTGATCGTGTGGTATGACCCTGCCAGCTTCACCCGCGCGCCGGCCTACGATGCGCGCGGGCAATTCGCCGGCGACCAGATCGAACTGACACGCGTGCGGGTGCGGTGATGCTGACGATGCTAGTAGTCGGTCAAAGCTGATTTGACGAGTTTGCTATCGTCGGCGAAAGCCGCGGGCGGAGGCAAACGACGAACGATGTCACACAAGAAATGGATCGTGAACTTGACTGAAGACGAGCGCACGCTGCTGTTAAGAATGGTAAAGCATGGTCGAGATCGAGTTGTCGGTGTTTGACCGGCAGTGTCTGGAGCAGCGCATCCCCAGCCGCGACGTGCTGACGCAGGAGGCCGCCGCTTGGGAGACGTCACGCAACGCCTCTCATGCTACGGTGAACTGGCGTTTCACCACCGACCAGGCCAGACACAAGCTTCATCAGCTTTACCCGTTTCATGTTGACGGACTACTAGTAAGGGCCCATCCGAAAACCGCACCCGGCAGGTGAGGGCGGTGCCTCTGCCTGCCCTCGATGCCTTACTTGTGCGTTTTCGGATAAGCTCCCGGTAACGAAGAGGGCGCACGTCATGCTGAAGGTCAGTCGAGAGAAATTCGAGCGAATCGTGTGGGACGCGGTGGACGAACTGCCGGAGGCCATCCGCAGCCGCATCTCCAACCTGGAGATCGAAGTGAAGGCCTACCCATCCGAAGACGACCTGGAATATGCCGACGTCGAAGATCCACTGGACCTGTATGGGCTGTATCGCGGCATCCCGCTGACCGAGCGAACGACGCACTACGACCTCGTCACGCCCGATTTGATCACCATCTACCAGCGAGCGCACGAGTTGGATTGTGATTCGCTCGAAGCACTGCGCGAGGCCGTGCGCCGCACCGTGCGCCACGAGATCGCGCATCACTTTGGCATCAGCGACGACCGGCTGGATGAGCTGGGGGCGTATTGAGGAGACCGAGCGCGCACACCGGCCTTATACTGCCGTATAGCAGACGCATATCCCGAACCGGCCATCACCGGCAAAGCCCATGACCGACCAACCGAACGTACTCTCCCCTACCGAACTCGGCCTGCTGCGCGTCGCGGCGATCTCGCCCGCGTTGCGCGTGGCCGATGTGGCCTTCAACGCGGACGCAACGCTGGCCGCGTTGGAAGACGCGCGGACACAAGGCTGCGCATTGGCCGTCCTACCGGAGCTGGGGATTACCGGTTACACCTGCGGCGACCTCTTCCGACAGGCACATCTGCTCGAAGCTGCCCAGGCCGCCCTGCTGCGGATCGCAGAAGCAACCGACCGCATCGGCATCGCAGCCGTGGTGGGATTGCCCGTGCCCCTGGATGGCCGCCTCTTCAACTGCGCGGCCTTCGTGAGCGGCGGGCGCGTGCTGGGCATAGTGCCCAAGACATATCTGCCCAACTACAGCGAGTTCTACGAGCAGCGCTGGTTCAGCCCGGCGCAATTTGCCACAGCGCAACACATCGCGCTCGGCAACCAGATCGTTCCCTTCGGGACCGACCTGCTGTTCGCAGCAGCGGACATGCCGGATTGCGTCGTCGGCATCGAGATCTGCGAAGACCTGTGGGCGGTGGAACCGCCGAGTGGGGCGATGGCCCGCGCCGGCGCGACGATCCTCCTCAACCCATCGGCCAGCCCGGAACAACTGGGCAAGGTGGATTACCGACGCGACCTGATCCAACAACAATCGGCCCGCTGTATCGCGGCCTACCTCTACGCCGGCTCCGGACCGGGGGAATCCACCACCGATGTGGTCTACAGCGGGCACGCGCTGGTGTGCGAGAACGGCAACCTGCTGGCCGAGACCGAACGATTCCACTTCGACACACAAACAGCAGTGGCCGACGTTGACCTGCAACGCCTGCGCCACGACCGCTGGCTGAACACAACGTACTTTGCTGCGGGAGGCGCACATGCTTTCCGCACGATCTCCTTCCAAGTGGACAATTCGGCACCGGACATTCTGCAGCGCGACCTTCGTCGGCCGCTTTCGCAGACGCCGTTCGTGCCCGGCGATCGGACCGCGCGCGCACAACACTGCCGCGAAATCTTCGCCATCCAGAGCACCGGCCTGGCCAAACGACTGACGCACACCGGCGCGCGCAAAGTGACGATCGGCATCTCGGGTGGGCTGGACTCGACCCTGGCGCTGTTGGTGGCGGTGCGCGCCTTCGATAAGCTTGGTCTGCCCCGCGAGGGCATCGTCGCCATTACCATGCCCGGCTTCGGCACCACCGAGCGCACCCGCGGCAACGCCTGGTCGCTGATGGAGGCACTCGGCGTCACCGCCCGGGAAATTCCAATCCATGCTGCAGTCGGTCAGCACTTCGCCGACATCGGCCACGACCCGGAACAACACGACGTGACCTACGAGAACGCCCAGGCGCGCGAGCGCACCCAGATCTTGATGGACGTAGCGAACCAGATCGGTGGCTTCGTCGTGGGCACCGGCGACCTGAGCGAGCTGGCCCTGGGATGGGCCACCTTCAATGGCGACCACATGAGCATGTACCATGTCAACGCTGGCGTGCCCAAGACGCTGGTGCGCTACATGATCGACTGGTGCGCCGACGAGGAGTTCAGCGGTGAAGTCTCACGCGTGCTGCACGACATCAGCGCTTCGCCCATCACACCCGAACTGCTCCCGCTGAAGGACGGCAAGTTGCAACAAGAGACCGAGGCGTCCATCGGCCCCTACGTGCTGCACGACTTCTTCTTGTTCTACCATGTGCGCTACGGTTACGCGCCGCGCAAGATCTTCTTTCTGGCACATCACGCATTCACGCGTCGCAAGGCCTTCGACGACGAGACGCTCCTCAGGTGGCTCGACGTGTTCTACAGCCGCTTCTTCTCACAACAGTTCAAGCGCAACGCCATGCCCGATGGGCCAAAGGTCGGCTCGGTCGCGCTCTCGCCACGCGGCGACTGGCGCATGCCCAGCGATGCCCACAGCGCGCTGTGGCGGGAAGAGGTCGAGGCGATCCGGCATGCGCTGGCCGGAACGAGGGTCACATCGTAGTCGGCCAGGTCTGCCCGGCACGTCAGCGCCGTCTGCACTGTCCGTTCTGGTTGAAGTTGGTCTCCGGCAAGATACGTTGGATGGGGAATGACGGTACGGCCTTCAAACATTGAAAAGCAAGTTGAAGCATGGCACAACCTGCCTGCGGAGCGCGTGCTCGAGGCGCTAGGGGTATCGCAGGACGGGTTGAACGCAGCGCAGGTTTCGGAACGCCGGGCGCGGTATGGGCCCAACGAACTGCCGCGCGCCGAGCCACCCGGGCTGTGGCAAATCATCTTGCACCAGTTCCAGAACCCGCTCATCTACATCCTGTTGATCGCCGGCACGGTGTCCCTGCTGATCGGTGACGTCAAGGACGCCATCTTCATCTTCGCAGTCGTCCTCATCAACGCAGCGCTCGGTGCTGTGCAGGAGTGGCGCGCCGAGCAGAGCGCAGCAGCGCTGCAGCGCATGCTCAGGATCAGCGCGCGCGTCCGTCGCGATGGCATCGAGCAGATCGTGGATTCGCAAGAGCTCGTCCCCGGTGACATCGTGCTGCTCGAATCGGGTGACAAAGTTCCCGCCGACCTGCGCCTGATCCAGACGAACAACCTGGCCAGCGACGAATCTTTTCTGACCGGGGAGTCCGTTGCCGTCGAGAAGGACGCATCGCACATCTCGCAACCCGACGCGGTCGTCGGCGATCGCATCAACATGGCCTACGCTGGCGCGACGGTGACGACCGGCCGTGGGCTGGGCGTGGTGACGGCGACCGGGTTGAACACGGAGATCGGCCGCATCGCCCAGGCCGCTACCCTGAGCGAAGCCACCAAGCCGCCGCTGGTCATCCGCATGGAGCGCTTCGTGCGCGTGATCAGCATCACCGTGCTCGTTGCGGCGGCCATCCTCGCTGCGATCAGCCTGGCACAGGGCATGCCGGCGGCCAGTGTGTTCTTTCTCGCCGTAGCGCTGGCCGTGTCCGCCATCCCGGAAGGCCTGCCGGTAGCGCTGACAGTAGCGCTGTCCATCGCCGGGCGCAGGATGGCCGCCCGCCATGTGATCGTGCGCAAGATGACGGCCGTCGAAGGCCTGGGCAGTTGCACGATGATCGCCAGCGACAAGACCGGCACACTGACGGTGAACCAGCAAACCGCGCGGCTGGTCATCAGCGCGGAGGGCGAGCGATTCACCGTGTCCGGGCCGGGCTATTCGGGCGAGGGCGACGTGACACTGGCGCAGAATAGCCGGCACGCCAAGGCCGACCACCCGAGTGCGCGCGAGCGGCTGGAGGCGCTGGCCCGGGCAGTCGCCATCTGCAACGAGGCAACGCTCCGTTGCGATGAGAATGGTGGATGGCAGTACACCGGCGACACGGTAGATGTTGCCCTGCTGGCGCTGGCCTACAAGGCCGGAGTGGACCCCAACGCGCTTCGTCAGCACATCGAAGTCGTGGCCGAGATCCCGTTCGAGTCCGAACGCAAGTTCGCGGCTCGTCTGTATCGCGAGGGCGACGAAGGCCGCCTGCGCGTCGCAGTCAAAGGCGCAACCGAGACTGTGCTGGCCATGTGCGATGCAGCGCTCGAAGCCGACGCCGAGGCGCCGATTGACCGCGCCGAGGTGGAGATCTGGGCGGAGCAGCTCGCCGAGGGTGGCTACCGCGTCATCGCCGCCGCGACGGCGACGCTCGACGATGACAGCGTCGCGCAGCACTTTGGCGAAGGGCAACTGCCACGGCTGACCTTCCTCGGCCTGGTCGGCATGATTGATCCGCTACGACCGGAGGCACGCGAGGCCATCGAGACCTGTCGCGCCGCCGGCGTGTCGGTCGCCATGATCACCGGTGATCACCCCGCCACCGCCCTGAGCATCGCCCGCGAGCTGGGCATCGCCGAGCATCGCAACGAACTCGTGGCCGGCCACGACCTGCCCGACACGGACACAGGCGACGATCCAACGTTCGTCGAACGGGTGAAGGACGTACGCGTGTTTGCGCGCGTTTCGCCGCTGCAAAAGCTGCACATCGTGCAGGCCTTCCGCAACATCGGCCATTTCGTCGCCGTCACCGGCGACGGCGTGAACGATGCCCCCGCCCTGCGCGCTGCCAACATCGGCGTGGCCATGGGTTCGGGCACCGA
>FWWM01011945.1_pt1 | contig 14643 bp, 14 predicted proteins | sample 2228351 | NCBI WGS metagenome assembly FWWM01 (sample SAMEA103939774, study PRJEB20133) | metagenome | reverse complement strand
TCAGTTCGGCGATGGTGAAGCAGTCATGCGTCTCGACGAAGGAGAGATCGTCGAGCGTCACGCCGGCATTCTTCAAAGCGCGGGTCCAGGCCTGCTCACAGCCTTCGAAGGCGAGGATGTCGCGCTTGGTCACGCGCCCGCCGAGGCCTGTGCCCGCGATCCGGCTGATGTCCACCTGATGCTCGCGGGCGATGCGGCGGACGAGCGGCGACGACTTGCGCCGCCGTCGCTCGTCGGCGGCCGGCGGTCCCGCAGCCGCCTCCGCCGCTCGCGCCGGCTCGGCCGGGGGCGTTCCCGGAGCGGGAGCCGGGGCAGTCGTGGCTGCGACCCTCGTCCCGGCCGCCGCGGGGCGCTCGCCGGCCTCCCCGATGACCGCCACGACCGTGTTGACCGGTACGGTCTCGCCCTGCTGGGCGCGGATCTCGAGCAGCACGCCCGAGGCAGGCGCCTGGACCTCGGTGTCGACCTTGTCGGTCGAGATTTCGAAGAGCGGCTCGTCGCGGTCCACGCGCTCGCCCACGCGCTTGATCCACCGGACGATGGTGCCTTCGGCGATCGACTCGCCCATCTGGGGCATCAAGACTTCGGTGGGCATGGGAACCGCTCCCGCGACCAGCTTCTAGAGATGAATCGCCGCGCCGTGCGCGGCGTGCGCTGCTTCGGCCACCGCCTCCGCCATCGTCGGGTGTGCGTGAATCGTCCGCAGCAGCTCTTCCACCGTGCACTCGAGGCGAAGCGCCAATGTCGCCTCGGCCACGAGCTCCGTGGCGCGCGCCCCGACGATATGCACGCCGAGTACCTCATCGTAGCGCTTTTCGGCCACGATCTTCACCAGGCCCTCGGGCGCACCCGCGATCCTCGCCCGCCCGAGGGCGCTGAACGGAAAGGTGCCGACGACCACGTCGTAGCCGCGCCGAATCGCCTCCTGCTCGGTGAGCCCGACGCTGCCGATCTCCGGGTCGCAGTAGGTGCACGCGGGGACGTGGTCGTAGTCGATCGGGTGGACCTCGCGGCCCGCCACGCGCTCGGCCACCCGAATTCCCTCGGCGGACGACAGGTGTGCGAGCTGCGGGTGCCCCGGCCAGCCGAGCGTGACGACGTCGCCCACGGCGGAAATGCCCGGCAGGTTCGTGCGGTACTGCTCGTCCACGCGGAGGTAGCCCTGCTCGAGCGCCAGACCGACGTCTTCAGCCCCGAGCCCGTCGGTCACGGGCCCGCGCCCGGTCGCGACCAGCAGGTACTCGGCCGCGAGCCGTTCCGTCTCGCCCTCGCCGCGTCGGAGCTCGAGCGTGACCTGCTCGGCGCCGGCCGCCGCGCCCGCGACCGTGGTGCTCGTCAGGATCCGGATCCCCTGTTTGCGAAACGCCTTCTCGAGCTCCGCCGAGATCGCCTCGTCCTCGGACGGCACCAGGCGCGGCAGCAGCTCGATGATCGTGACCTCACTCCCGAACCGCCGGAAGATCGTGGCGAACTCCACGCCGATCGCGCCCGCCCCGAGGATGGCCACCGACTCCGGCACCTCGGCGAGGTCGATCGCCTCGTCGCTCGTGATGATGCGCCGCCGGTCGATCTCGACGCCGGGCACGCTCCTCGGCGCCGACCCGGTCGCGACGAGGATCTCCCGCGCCGTGACGGTGCGCGTGCTCTCGCCAGCCACCTCGACGCGCCCGCCGCCGACGAGCCTCGCGCTGCCGCGAATCCACTCGACCCGGTTCTTGCGGAACAGGAACTCGACCCCCTTCGTGATGTGGGAAACGAGGCGGTGCTTGCGCGCCTGCACCTGCGCCATGTCGACCGCCACGGGGCCGACCCCGTCGCCGAACCGCAGGCCCCACTCGCGCCCCTGCTGGGCGATCTTGAGGGCGTGGGCGTGCTCGAGCAGGATCTTCGTCGGGACGCAGCCGCGATTGAGGCAGGTGCCGCCGAGCGTGGGCGCCCGCTCGACGACGGCGACTTTCAGGCCGAGCTGAGCGGCGCGGATTGCCGCGACGTAGCCGCCCGTGCCGGCGCCGATGACGAGAAGGTCGTAGTCGGGCATGGGGCCGTCCCGAGTGGGCCAGCGCAGCTCGCCGGCGAATCCGGGCAGAGCGGCCGATACGATATCGGGACGGATCAAAGGGTGTCAAGCGCGGCGGCGCACGACCGCGCGCCGGCTCGGAGGTTGGCACGGAGCTTGAGTCGCGCTCACCGCCAAGCCTACAATGGCCAGGTCCTTCGCCCGAGGCCGGTGATGCGCCCCCGGACGAAAACCGTGCTCGTCGTCGACGACGACCAGGGGATGCGGGATGTCCTGACGGCCATCCTCAAGCCCGATTACCGCGTCCTGACCGTCGCGAGCGGCGAGGCCGCGCTGGCCCTTCTCCGACAGGAAGACGTCGACCTGGTGCTGCTCGACGTCAAGCTGCCCGGCATCAGCGGCTTCGAGGTGCTGCGCATCGTCAAGGAAAACTACTCGCTCATCGAGCTCATCATGATCTCGGCCATCAACGAGGTCGAGACGGCCGTGCAGGCGATGAAGCACGGCGCCTACCACTACATCACGAAGGATTTCGACTACGACGCGCTGCGATCGCTCGTGCGCAACGCCGCCGAGCGCCAGGACCTCAATCGCCAGGTCATGACGCTCAGCGCGCAGGTGGCCGAGCAGGCCGACCGAGAGTTCCTCGTGGGTCCGAGCCGGGCCATGCGGGACATCGTGGATCTGGTGCAGCGCGTGGCCAAGCTCAACGCGACCGTCCTCATTCTGGGCGAGAGCGGCACGGGTAAGGAGCTGCTGGCGCGCATGCTGCACCGCGAGTCGGACCGCGCCGACGGCCCGTTCATCACGGTGAACCTCGCCGCCATCCCCCCCGAGCTCGCCGAGAGCACGCTCTTCGGCCACGAGCGGGGTGCGTTCACCGGCGCGCTCCGCCAGCAGCTCGGGAAGTTCGAGCTGGCGTCGGGTGGAACGCTGTTTCTCGACGAGATCGGCGAGCTCAGGCTCGACCTCCAGGCGAAGCTCCTCAGATCCATTCAGGAGGGCGAGATCGAACGCGTCGGCGGGTCGAAGCCGATCAAGACCGACTTCCGCCTGGTGGTCGCCACCAACATCGACCTCGAGCGGGCCGTCAAGGAGGGCAAGTTCCGCGACGACCTCTACTACCGGATCAATGTGATCCCGATCCGCATGCCGCCCCTGCGCGAGCGCCTCGAGGACCTCCCGGAGCTGGCGCGCTTCTTCGTCCGCCGATACAACAGCAAGTTCCGGAAGCAGATCCGCGGCGTCTCCGAGTCGGGGATCAAGGTGCTCAGCACGTACTGGTGGCCGGGCAACGTGCGCGAGCTCGAGAACCTGATCGAGCGCCTCGTGGCGGTGAGCGACGCCGACAAGGAGTGGATCACCGAGGAAGACCTGCCCCTCGAGTACCACTTCGCGCGGCTGGACGCCGCCGAGCAGGTCGGCGGCGGGTCGATCTACCAGGAAGCCCTCGACACCTTCGAACGCAACTTCCTCATCAAGGCGCTCGAGCGGTGCGACTGGAACGTGTCGGCGACGGCGCGCTACCTCGGCCTCCCGCTCTCGACGCTCAAACACAAGATGGCGCGCCTCGACATCCGCGACCTCGCCCGTCGTCTGCGCGGCGTGTGAGAGACGAACGACGCTTCCCGCCTTTTCTCACAACGGCACTCGATCGGCCAACCTGTTGGCTCCGCGGCCAATCCGCTGACCGGTCTGCCGCGCCAGAAGTGGCGGCGCACGCGGTGGTCGGTGCGGAACCTGGCACCGGATGTCGTTGGCGGTCAGCGACATCAGCAGGCCCTGACAATCTCGAGATCGCTCGTTCGCTTCTGGAACACGCGTTGCACATGTGAATGCCGCCGGGCGCGCTCGGCGGCGGGAACAGACGACCGGGTGAGCGCGGGTCCTCGCCGGAAGGCCTGAGCCGAGCAGCGGTCGGCCCGAAACCCAACGGAACCCCGCGGTGGCACGTGCCCGTGTGAGCGGGAGCGGTTGGGGGTGTGCCAGAGGGGATGCCAGGCGGGAAGGGAGTTGCTCGATGCAGTCGTCGCGCTTCGCGGTTCGCGTGCCCATTGCCGACCGCGGCGAAGTCTTCCTCATGAACACGCTCACGGACGCGCAGCTCCTCGTCTCGGCGGACGTGGCCGGTCTGCTCGACCGCGTGGATGACGGGTCGATCGACCTCGCCTCGCTCGGAGCCGAGGAACGCGAGGCGTTCGACACGCTGGCTGCGCACGGCTTCGTCGTCCGCGACCGCGAGGAGGAGTGGCGCGCGCTCGAAAAGTACTTCGCCGACGTGCGGGAGGACCGCACGCAGGTGCGGCTGACGGTGCTGCTGACGCTGCAGTGCAACTTCGCGTGCGACTACTGCTACCAGGGCGACGCGGACCAGCACGGCAAGCTCGCCGAGAAGATGTCCCTCGAGACGGCGGCGTGCGTCGCAGCGTGGGCTGAGGCGAAGCTGGACGAGGTTCAGCCGAAGCGCTTCGCGTTGACGCTTTTCGGCGGCGAGCCGCTCTTGAACCAGCCGGTCATGTTCTATCTGGCCGAGCGCCTGTGGGCTGCCACCCGTGCCCGCGGCATCGTCATGACCATCAGCCTCATCACCAACGGGCTCCTCCTCACGCCCGAGGTGGTGGACCGGCTGAAGCCGTACGGGTTGACGGGCGTCAAGGTGACGCTCGACGGTGACCGGGAGACCCACGACCGGATGCGGCCGCTCCGGGGTGGCCAGGGCACCTTCGACCGCATCGTCGCCAACCTGCGCAAGGTCGCGGGGCGTGTGCCCATCTCGATCGGCGGCAACTTCGACGTCGAGACAGCCGATCGCTATCCGGCGCTCCTCGATTTTCTGCGCGAGCAGGAGTTTGCGAGCTCGATCGTCAAGGTCAACTTCAAGCCCGTTGTCAGGCCCGAGGCAGCGCCGCAGCCGGCGGGCCGCCGCGTCATTCCCCTCACGCCGGTGGCCCCAGCTTCGGTGGCGTCCGGCTTTAGCCGGACGAACCCGACCAGCATCTGCGACACTTGCCACTTCGTCGACGAGAAGATGGCCTTTCTGCGGGAGGAGACGAAGAAGCGAGGCTTCTCGACCTCCGACGGCGTGCACATGGGGCCGTGCGAGATTCACTGGAAGCACGCCTACACCGTCGGGCCGGACGGTTCGTTGTACGCCTGCCCCGGCTTCAGCGGGGAGCTGGCGCAGGCGATAGGGCATATCGAAGGCCGCGTGACGGCCTGGCACAAGCGCGCCGCCGAGCGTTTCGAGCGCCTAGCGGCGTGGAAAGCCTGCACGGACTGCGCGTTCGTGCCGGTATGCGCGGGCGGCTGCACGACCGCCGCGCACCTCGAGCTCGGGGACATGGACCGGCCGAGCTGCCACAAGGCGAGCTTCGAGGCTGGCGTGGCGGCGCTCGCGGCGGAGGCCGCGGCGCTCGAGGCGCTGGCGGAGGACGCCGTGGCGGCGGAGGAGCCGGTGGCCGTCGCCTGAGCGGTCGTGCGGATTCGCGTCGGTGTCGTGGTTCACATGTTCGGTAACCTTCGGTAAACTCACGAGGAGTCAGCCATGAAGATCAAGGTGGTCAAGAAGGGCGGCAATGGGACGAAGGTGGACAGCGTGTGCCCGTTTTTCGTCGATTACCCGCCGGAGAAGACACGCTCCTAATCAAACTGCGCCCGCTTCGGTAGAGGCGAGGGAGGCATGAGCTGCAAACCGGCGCATTTGGGGGCAGGACTTCGGGGAAGGGTCTCGGGTCTGCAGCTCGCCTTGGTCGTCGCGGCCGCCGTGTTTGTGCCGGGGTGCACTGGAGCCCCGACGCGCGTGGATGCTCCGTCGCGCATTCTTCGGATGGGTGTCGCCTTACCGGAGGCCGGTGTTCGCCAACTTCGATTCAACCTGACGAGTGAGCCGCTCCTTTCATTCGACAACACGGGGCGACCCGTCCCCAGACTCGCGGAGCGCTGGAACGTGGCTCCAGATGGTCTGACGTGGACCTTTACCCTGCGGCGGGGCTTGAAGTTCCACGACGGGTCGCCCGTGACAGCGAACGACATCGCGAGCCTACTAGAGCCCGAGCTGCGCGGGCAGGCGGTGCCCCCGGGCCTGGCTGACGTCGATCGCCTCGATGCGGCCGGAAACGGCGCTCTGGTGTTCAGGCTGCGGAAGGCATCGACCTTCCTGGCGGATGACCTCGCCGTGGCGTCGGTGCCGCCGGACGAGAAGCGAGGTGGGATTGGGCCATTCGCAAGCAAAGCGTCAGGTGGCAGCACCGGGACGCTCGTCGCGTTTCCAGAGTACTACCGGGGAAGACCGCGGATCGACGCCATCGAGGTCAAGCAGTACCCGACCGTTCGCGCGGCCTGGGCCGCCATGATGCGCGACGAGGTCGACATGCTGTACGAGGTCGGGCGGGAAGCCCTGGATTTCGTGCAGGCCGAATCAGCCGTGCAGGTTTACGCGTTTCCGCGGGCCTACGTCAACACATTGGGCTTCAACACCCGCGACCCGACGCTGCGGAGGAAGGACGTGCGCCGGGCGATCAACCTGGCGATCGACCGGGACGAGATCGTGCGCCAGGTGCTACGCGGCCGAGGCCGGGTTGCCGAGGGCCACATCTGGCCGTCTCACTGGGCGTACGACCGAAGCGCGCCAGCATACCGGTTCGACCCCGCCGAAGCGGCGCGAATTCTAGATCGCGCAGGCTTCAAACCGAGGATGCGTGACGGCCGCGCGGCCCGTCTCACGCTGCATTGTCTTGTCCCCCACCAGATGGCAGAATTCGAATCGATGGCACTGGTCCTACAGAAGCAGCTTTTCAGGGTCGGCATCGATCTCGAATTGCTGGCAGTGCCGGCGACAGAACTCATTCGGCTGATGCAGAGCGGAGCGTTTCAAACGTTTCTCCTGCAGCTGACCGGAGCTAGGGTGTTAAGCGTGCACTACTGGTTTCTCCACTCCCCCGAGCCTGGGCAGGTTCCTCTCGTAAACTGGGGCTACACCGCCGCCGATAAGGCCCTCGACCGCATCCGGTACGCGCGGAGCGACGAGGAAGTCCGGGCGGGGGTGGCCGAATTGCAGCGCGTGCTCTACGACGACCCGCCGGCGGCCTTCATCGCGTGGGACGAGCGGGCCCGCGCCGTGAGCCGGCGATTCGAGATCCCCACCGAGCCCGGCCAGGACATCCTCCGGACGTTGTGGCAGTGGCGGCCGGCGCCCGCGCGCGACACGCTCCGGGCCGGGACATAGCGAGCACGGCGATGCGCCGCCTGAGCACCCACCTCTTCCTGCTCGTCATCACGGCGGCCGTGCTCCCGCTCGCGGGCTACGGGGTGGTCTCGATGGCCTCGCTCCGCACCGGCACCCGCGAGTCGATCCGGGAGGGCCACCGGCACATCGCCGCGCGCGCCGCCGGCGAGATTCGCGTCTACCTGACCAACGCCTTCAGCATCCTCCGCTCGGTGGGCGCCGAGTTGCGCGAGACCCAGCTTCAGACGTGGCAGCAGGAGCGCGTCCTGCGCAACCACGTCATCGACTTTCCCGAGCTGCGCGAGCTCTCGCTCTTCGACCAAGCGGGACGGGTCGTGGCCACGAGTCGCCTGAAGGCGCCAGGCGTCAAGCCGCCCGAACCCGCTCGGGCACGCCCCGACGGCACGTTCATCTCACCGCTGACGATCGACGACGACCTGCTGCCGACCGTGACCATCGGGGTGCGCCTGAGCGACGAGGGCGACTGGTTGATGGGCACCCTGAGCCTCGAGCAGCTCTGGCGCATGGTCGACTCGATCCGCGTCGGCCAGCAGGGGTATGTTCTGCTCCTCTCGGAGGAGGATCGCCTGGTCGCGCACGGCGACCCGGAGGAGAAGCGGCGCATCGCCAGCGGAGAAGGTTCGGTCGACGAGTCGCTCGCCCGGCTCGTGAAGCAGGATCCGGATGGCTTCACCGTGTTCGTCGACCGTCGCGGGCGCGAGATGCTGGCCACGGCCGCTCCGGTCGAGCCGCTCGGCTGGACGCTCGTCGTCGAGCAGCCGACGCGGGAGGCGTTCGCGATCGCCCGCCGGCTCGAGCGTCAGTTGACACTGGCCATCGCCCTGGCGCTCGTGCTCACGGGCTTCGCGGGATGGACCTGGGGCCGGACGATCGTGCGGCGCATCGCGGTGCTCCAGCGAGCCACACGGGCCATCGCGGAGGGTCGCTTCGACGAGCGCGTGAAGCTGCCCGGGCGCGACGAGATTCGCCAGCTCGGCGACGCCTTCAACACGATGGCCGACAAGCTGGCCGAGCTGAATGAGCGCATGCGCCGGCAGGAGCGGCAGGCGACGTTTGGGCGCGTCGTCCAGGGGCTTGTGCACGACCTGTCGACGCCGATCATGAACGTCGGGAACGTGTACCGGCTGCTCATCCGCGCCTGGGAAAACCAGGAGATGCGCCAGATGTTCGTGCGGACCACCGAGCGCGAGCTGGGCATCATCGACCGACTCCTCGACGACCTGCGTCATCTCGCGAAGCCGAAGCCGATCCTCCGCTTCCCCGTGGAGGTGAATCGGACAGTGAGCGAGGTCGTCGAGAGCATGCGGCCGCAGGCCGAGGCGGCGGGCCTGACGCTCAAGGCGGAGCTCGCGCCGGAGCCGCTCTACATCGAGGCCGACACGATCGCCCTCGGACGCGTCTACCGCAACCTGATTCAGAACGCCATCGAGGCGACCCCGTCGGGCGGCTTCGTGGCGGTGAGCACCGAAGTCGTGGGTGATCACGCGCTGATCCGCGTCTGCGACACGGGCAAGGGCATCGCGGCCGAGCGCTTGCCGACCGTCTTCGACGATTACGTCTCGACCAAGAGCCGCGGCCTCGGCTTGGGTCTGGCCATCTCGAAGCGCATCGTCGAACAACTCGGCGGCACCGTTAGCGTAGCGAGCGAAGTCGACCGGGGCACGACGTTCGTTCTGCGATTCCCCCTCACCGACGCGCGGCCGGAGCCGGCGGTCGCCGTGAGCTGAACCGGAAAGAACCTGGAGGAATAGACGATGTTTCGGACACTGGTGAAGACGGTCGACATCGAGGTGGAAGCGCACACCTACCGCGTGCACTTCTACGAGAGCCAGACCGCGCGCGGCGGGCGCCGGTTCAGCTCGGAGCTCCTGCTCGGGTCCGGCGATCGGATCATCCTGGACGATGATTCGATGTGCGGGCTCGAGTCGAAGGTGGCGCGCCTCGTGCCGGCGACGATCTACAGCCGCGAGCTGTTCGGGCGGGTCTCGGCCGCAGCGTGAAAACCGAGACACCCCAGCGCACCGGCCCGCGCGCGGCGTCCCGCGGATGGAGCGCCGCGCACTCTGCAGCGGCGGGCGAAGCTCCCGCCGCTACTTCTTCGGCAGGACGGCGTCCTTGAGCTGCTTGGCGATGCGCGCCTTGACGACGGTCTTCGCCGGGATCTTGATCGGCTCGCCCGTCGCCGGGTTGCGGCCCATCCGCGCCTTGCGCTTCTGAACGACGAGCTTGCACACGCCCGGCAAGACGAACTCACCGGCACGCTTGAGCTCCTTCTCCGCCAGCGTGGTCAGCTCGTCGAAGATCTCGCGCGCCTGCGCGCGCTTCATCTCGAACCGCTCGGCGAAATGCGAGAAGAGCTCGGACTTGCCCATGCGACGGGCCTCGGCCATCGGCGACTCCCCCTCGTTGTGCGCGCGCTCGAATTCCGGCCGCAGCCGCCGCGCGCGCGAGCGACCGCTGCGGACGACCGTCAGAACCGCCGTATGCTAGCGCGGCCCTTTTTCCGTGTCAATCAGGTTGGGGCCATATTTCCAGGGCTTTTCGCGCCTCCCTCCTCCCAGCGCCGGTCGAGCGAGCGACCCCCGGCCGCTTCGCTCTGCGCGCGCAGCCCAGGGACCCTTCGAGGGCCCGCGCCGGAACCGAACGAGGAGCCGCCCATCGGACGGCTCGGCCGAGGACCCGGGCACCCCAAGTCGTTTAGAATGAGCGCGTGGCCGCTGCCGTTCTGGAAACCTTTCCCAACCCGCGCCCCGGCCGCGAGTACGAAATTGAAATCCGCTGCCCCGAGTTCACCTCCGTCTGCCCGAAGACGGGCCTACCCGACTTCGGCGAAATCGTCATCCGCTACGTGCCGGACCAGCTCTGCCTGGAGCTGAAAGCGCTCAAGTACTACCTCATCGAGTACCGCAACCGGGGCATCTTCTACGAGGCCGCCACGAACCAGATCCTCGACGACCTCGTGGCGGCGTGCCAGCCCCGGCGCATGACCGTCACGGGCGACTTCTCGGTCCGGGGCGGGATCAAGACGAGCGTGACGGCCAGGTACGAGAAGGCGGAGCGGTGAGCCGCTCCGGGTTCCATGTTTGAGAATGACTCGACCGCAGGATGACGAGGTGGTTCGGGTCCCCATCGAGGATGCGCTCGACCTGCACGCGTTCGCGCCAGGCGACATCCCGTCGGTCGTGGACGAGTACCTCCGCGCGGCGCACGACGCCGGCGTCCACCAGGTGCGCCTGATTCACGGGCGAGGGATCGGCGTGCAGCGCGCCGTGGTGCACCGGCTGCTCGCCGGCCACACCCTGGTCCAGGATTACTGGGACGCGCCGGAATCGCACCTGGGCGCGACGGTGGTCACGCTGAGACGGGATCGGCCCGAACCGGGAACGCGCGGCACAGGACTCGCGACTCAATAGATTCCCGGCACGAGCCGCCACCGGACGCGGGCGCAGTACGCGAGGTAGGCGGGGTCGCGCGCGAGCGTGCGCTCTTCCTGGAGGGCGCGGCGCACGAGTGCCAGGTCAGCGACGGCCAGCACGGCTCCGTTCCACGGCGTCGGATGCGCGGCCAGGAACGACGCGTGGGTGACGAGGTAGCCGAGGTAGATCGGGTGGCGCACCGCGCGATAGAGGCCGCGCGCCACGACGCCCCGGTTCGCCGGCACGAGGCCGAAGCTTCGCCCGAGCGAGAGCTTGCCCCCGATGATGACGAGTAGGCCGGCGGCCGACGCCGCCGCCGTCCAGGCGTCCGGCAACAGGCCGCCGCCCGACGGTGCGACCAGGGGCGGGCCGGCGATCGACACGGCCGTGAGGACACGCGCGCGGAGGCTGCGGTCGACCGCGACCGCGCGCCGGCGCAGCACCGTGAGCACGACGACGAGCAACTCGCTCGTGAGGAGGAGCAGCCCGGTCAGACGGCCCGTGGCGGCGAAGTCGGCGCCGACGCGCGCGGCGAGCAGGGTGAAGAGCCCCACGACGGTGGCGCGGGCGGCGAGGTCCGTGGTGCGGTCGCCAGCCCCGCGCGCGGTCTCGGTCGCGCTCCGCTCGAACGCTTCCTCCGCAGTCGCGACGCTCACGGCTCCCCTCCCGCAGCGCCCCCCACGCCCCGCTCCGCTTCGTGCTCACCATCGGCGGGGTCCCCTGCACCCCGCCTGGCGCGCTCGCTCGCGGGGGCCCCCACGCCCCGCTCCGCTTCGCGCGCCTGCGCCTGCGCCTGCTGTCGCGCCTGTGACGGCTCCGCTTCCAGGAAATAGGTGGCGCACGCCGCCTCGACGAGCTCGCGCGTGACGACAGGCGGGCGGCCCTGATACCGGCAGATATCCACCATGTGCTCGACCAAATCGCGCGGATGGCACGCGCGGAGCGCGAGCCCGCGCGGCCGGTAGTGGCGCTGCATCAGGTACTCGACGATGACGGGGTCGAACCCGAGGCCTCGCCGCCGGCAGTTCATCTCGAAGATGCGCGTGTACTCCTCGAGCGTCGGGTCCTTCGCCAGCACCTTGTAGGGGATGCGCCTGAGAAACGCCTCGTCCGCGAGCGACTCGGGCCGGAGGTTCGTCGCGAAGATGACGAAGACGTCGAAGGGCACCTCGAACTTCCGCCCGGTGTGCAGCGTGAGGTAGTCGACACGGCTCTCGAGCGGGACGATCCAGCGGTTCAGCAGGTCGCGCGGCGGCACCCGCTGGCGGCCGAAGTCGTCCACCACGAGGACGCCGCCGTTCGCCTTGAGCTGCACCGGCGCCTCGTAAAATCCGGCGATCGGGTTGAACGAGAGGTCGAGCATGTCGAGCGTGAGCTCGCCTCCCACCGTCACGACCGGGCGCCCGATCCGCACCCAGCGCCGATCCTCACGAGGGGCGAGCACGAGCGCGTCGACAGTCCGGGCCACCGCCGTCCCGTCCAGGCGCCGGTGGTTCACCGGGTCGAAGAGCGTGACGATCTGCCCGTCGACGTCGAGGGCATGGGGCACGCACTGCTCCCCGCCGATCGCCCGGCCGATGCCCTCGGCGATGACGGTCTTGCCGTTGCCGGGCGGACCGTAGAGAAACAGCGACCGGCCCGCGTTGACGGCCGGCCCGAGAGCGTCGAGCATGGCTGCGCCGACCACGAGGTGCGCGAAGCCGGCGGCGAGCTCGCGACGGCCGAGCGGCCCGCGTGCCTCGGCCGCCTGGCGCACGTACGCGGCGTACTGGTCCAGCGGCACCGGCACCGGACCGACGTAGCGGCACACCTCCAGGTACTGCCGCGCGCGGTCGCGCCCGAGGTCTGTCAAGGCGTAGCGGTAGCCGGCGCTCCCGACGCCGCTCACGCCCCTCACCTCCACCAGACGCTCATGCCGCGCGTGCTCGACGAGGGGCTCGATCAGGGCGAAGGGCACAGCCAGGCGGTCGGCCAGATCGACCCCGTGCCGCTCGCCGCCGAGAAGCACCTTGACCAGCAGCTCGGCCACCCGGTCGGCCGGGACGCCGAGCGCCTCGAGCGACTGGGGCGCGCGCGGCGCCTCGACGGTGCTCCGCATCGACCTATTCCCCCTCAGCCTGACCCTCCCCCACTCCGAGGGGAGGGCACGTGGCCGAGCCGGTCACCCCTGACGGACGACTCCGCGCGATGCGGCCACGAACGCGAGCCGGTGGCCCACGCGCGTCCCGCTCCGCGCGATGGCCCCGGCGGCCAGCTCCAGCACGCCGGCCGTCCCTCGCCGTGGCCAGCGGAGGCGCCAGGGACGCAGCCCCGTGACGCAATCGATCACGACCCCCTCGCGGTCGAGGGCGACCAGATCGATGGCGAACCGCATCCCGCAGGTGTGCACGCCGCGGCTCGGGGCGATCCAGAGCGCCTCGCCGTCACGAAGTCCCCGCCGGCCGATCAGCCCGACGGCGCGCGCCCATCGCGTCGCCGCGACGCAAACGCGCGCCGCCACGCACCGGCCCGTCAGGACGTTGTGCACCGACCAGACGGCGGCCGGCTCTCTCATCGGGTCTGCTCCACCAGCGGGAACAGGACGGTCACGAACTTAATCACCGCCGGACCGATCGCCACGACCCAGAGGGCGGGGAAGATGCAGAACACGAGGGGAAACACCATCTTCACGCCGGTCTTCGCCGCCGCCTCCTCAGCCCGCTGGCGTCGCTTCGTGCGCAGCGTGTCGGCGTGCACCCGCAGGGCCTGCGCCACGCTGGTCCCGAACTTGTCGGTCTGGATGAGCATGGTGACGAGCGCATGGAGGTCGTCCACGCCCGTCCTGACGGCGAGATTCCTCAGCGCCTCGGCGCGGCTTTTGCCCGCCCGGAGCTCGAGATTGACGAGACGGAGCTCGTCGGAGAGGTCGGGGTAGGCGAACGCCAGCTCCTGACCGACGCGCGCGAGCGATTGATCCAGCCCGAGCCCGGCCTCGACGCTCACGACGAGCAGGTCGAGGGCGTCGGCGAGCGCCAGGCGGATGCGGTGCTGGCGGCGCCGGGCCAGCCGCGCCAGCACCAGCCCCGGCAGGAGATAGCCCAGACCGGTCGCGGCAAGCGCCATCGGGAGGTTCGGGCGGCCCACCAGGGGACTCGTCATCAGTGCGAAGGCCCCGAGCGCCAGGACGACCCGCAGGCCGAGCAGCACGGGCAGGGCCTCGTCGCCGCGGAAGCCCGCCTGCACGAGCCGCTGGCGCAGCCGGCCCAGCTCTTTCGGCGACCGGGGCACCTTGTCGCCGACGCGCCTGAGCAGGCCGACGCCGAACCGTCGGCGCCCGCGCTCGTCCGTCGACCGCTCGCGCCGACCGGTCACCTCCTCGATCCGGCGCTCGATGGCGAGGCTACGCCCGCCGGCGAGCCCGAACGCCACTGCGCCGGTCACCAGCGCGCCGGCCAGAAATGCGAGCAGCGGCAGCATCAGGGTCACGTCACACCTCGATCCGGACGACGCGCCTGATCCAGAGGTAGCCGACGACCTGGAGCGCGAGCGTGCCGCTGAGCAGCAGCCGGCCCAGCCGCTCCTGGAACAGGAGCGCCATGTGGTCGGGATTGATGAACGAGAGCGCGACGGCGAGCGCCGGCGGGAGCGCGAGGAGGACGAACCCGGTCAGGCGGCCGTGCGCCGTATGGACGCGCACCTGGCGCAGAATCTTGAACCGCTCGCGGACGACCTGCGCGAGGTTCTCGAGGATCTCGGCGAGGTTGCCGCCGGTGTCGCGCTGGATCATGACGGCCGTGGCGAACAACCGCACGTCCATGAGCGGGACGCGCGCCGCGAGGTGGGCGAGCGCGTCGTTCATGGGCAGGCCGAAGTTCTGCTCGTCGAACGTCTGGCGGAACTCGGGGCCGACGGGCTCGTCGAGCTCGTCGGCGACCATCTTGAGGCCGCTGGCAAAAGCGTGGCCCGCGCGCAGGGCGCGCGCCACG
>FWWM01011944.1_pt1 | contig 14645 bp, 13 predicted proteins | sample 2228351 | NCBI WGS metagenome assembly FWWM01 (sample SAMEA103939774, study PRJEB20133) | metagenome | reverse complement strand
GCCCGGTTGGCGGGAACCGGGATCGCGGCCACGGGTCGGGCGGAGGCGAAGACGAAGAGGGCGATGGCCGCCAAGTACAGGTAGAAGGGGAGGTGCGGAGCCCGCAGCGCCCTGCCCCGACGCAGCAGGGGGAGGAGGTGGGGATCCGCGAACGCACGGCTGGCCCGGGCCTGGTGGGCGCGAAGGGCCCACCACCCCGCCACCAGGAGCGGCACGCCCGCTAATCCCACCAGCATCACCGGCCACGTGAACTCCACCGCCGCCTCCTCCGGAACGCCACGAACCGCACGAGCGGCTCCACGATGCTCGTGTGGGTGGAGAGGGTCAGCACGTCCACCCCCGCGCTGCGGAAGGTCCGGTGGAGCCGCTCCTCCCGGCTCGCCACGAGTTCCCGGTAGGCCTGCCGCACGGCGGGGTCGGAGGTATCCACCCGGACCTGCTCTCCCGTCTCCGGGTCTTCGAAGGTCACCACGCCCACGTCCGGCAACTCCCGCTCCGCGGGGTCCGTGATCCGCACCGCGATCACGTCGTGCCGGTGGGCCAGGTGCCTGAGGGGCCCTTCCCACCCGTCTGATGCCAGGAAGTCGGAGACCACGAACAGCAACGACCGCCGACGCAGAAGGCGGTTGAGGGTCTGCAGGGCTTCCCGGAGGTCCGTCCGCCCCCCATCCGGCTGGGTCGGCGCCCGGGTGAGGGCGTGCACGAGCCGCAGGACCTGCCGCCGGCCGGTGCGGGGCGGCAGCAGCAGCCGGTTCGGGAAGACCAGGGCACCGACCTTGTCTCCGTGCCGCGTGATGATGTAGGCGGCCGCCCCGCAGAACTCCACCGCGAGCTCCCGCTTCAGCACCCTCCGGGTCCCGAAGGCCATGGAGGGCGAGAGGTCCACGGCGAGCCAGGCGGTAAGCTCCTTCTCCTCCAGGTACTGCCGGACATGCAGGCGGGCGGTGCGGGCCGTGACGTTCCAGTCGATGCGTCGGACCTCATCGCCCGGGACGTACTCCCGGACCTCCGCGAGGTCGAGGCTGGGACCGTAGAAGATTCCCGTGTAGTCGCCGAACAGGAATCCGTCCAGCCTCCGGACGACCTTAAACGCGAGGCGCTTCAAGATCTGTTCGGGTGTCTCCATACGGATCCCCGATGTGCACCTTGGGAAGGGGCACCCGCTCCAGGATGCGGGTGATGATCTGGTCTGGGCTCACCTCCTCCGCCAGGGCCTCGTACGAGAGCACCATCCGGTGCCGCAGCACCTCAAAGGCCAGGTCCCGCACGTCCTCCGGGAGGACGTACTCCCTGCCCCGCAGGACCGCCAGGGCCTTGCCGCCTAACACCAGGTTGAGGGGGGCTCTCGGGCTTGCTCCGAAGGAGATGTACCGGCGCAGCTCCGGCAGCCCCACGCTCCCGGGGTCCCGGGTGGCCACGGCCAGGGAGACCGCGTACTCCATGACCCGGGGGGGCACGTACACGGTGTCCGTGATCCGCTGCAGCTCCCGCAGCTGCTCGACGTCGATCACCTGGTTCGCCTCCGGCGGCCGCTCCCCTGTCCCTCGCTCCACCACCTCGATCTCCTCGTGCACGGAGGGGTACCCGATCACGACCTTAAACATAAACCGGTCCAGCTGGGCCTCTGGAAGCGGGTACGTCCCCTCGCTCTCGATGGGGTTCTGGGTAGCCATGACGAGGAAGGGGTCCGGGAGCTTGTAGGTCTGCTTGCCGATGGTGACCTGCCGCTCCTGCATGGCCTCCAGCAGCGCCGACTGCACCTTCGCGGGCGCCCGGTTGATCTCGTCCGCGAGCACCAGGTTGGCGAAGATCGGGCCCAGCTCCGTTTCAAAGGTCCCCCGGGCCTGGTTGTAGACGCGGGTGCCGATGAGGTCCGCGGGCACGAGGTCTGGGGTGAACTGGATGCGCTTGAACTCCCCCCCGATCACCTTGGCCAGGGTCTTCACCGTGAGGGTCTTCGCAAGCCCCGGCACCCCCTCGATGAGCACGTGGCCCCGGGCGAGGAGGGCCACGAGGAGCCGCTCCAGCATGAGGTCCTGGCCCACGATGACCTTCTTGACCTCGAAGAGGACGTTGCGGAGAGTACTGGCCGCCTGGACGTAGATCTCCGTAGCAAGGGGCATCCCCACCTCCTGGGGTTCTGTTTGATCCGATGGTACCGCCGCCCGAGGAGGGGGTCAATGCGGGGGCTTCACACCGCCGTAACAGGCACCTACTGCCCGCGCCCCTGGACGGACAAGCGCACCGTCTCCGCCCGCTCCAGCCGGCGGCCCGTGGCCCGGTCGAAGAACCGCAACGCCCGACGGGGGACGGCGAACTCGTACATCTCACCCTCCGCGATGGGCACGGTGACGGTGGCAGGGACCGCGGCGATCACGGGCTGGTCCGTGCGCCGCTCCTCCTCCAGGTACCCGTACACCAGCCGGTCCGCCCCCAGGTACTCCACCTCCCGCACCCGGAGGTGATAGGGAACGACGTCCTCGGTGGGATCGAAGACGCCGCGGGGTAGGAAGGCCTCCGGTCGGAACCCCACGATGGTGCGTTCGTCCTGCTCGATGAGGTTCATGGGCGGTGAGCCAAGGAAGGTGGCCACGAAGGTGTCCGCGGGGTCGTCGTAGACCTCCTGGGGCTTGCCGACCTGGCGGATGCGGCCCGCGTCCATGACCGCGATGCGGTCCCCCAGCCCCATGGCCTCCACCTGGTCGTGGGTCACGTAGATGGTGGTGGTGCCCAGCTGCCGCTGGAGCTGCTTGAGCTCGAACCGCGCCACGGCCCGGAGCTTCGCGTCCAGGTTACTGAGGGGCTCATCGAGCAGGAACAGCTTCGGGTCCCGCACCACGGCCCGGGCCAGGGCCACCCGCTGCCGCTCCCCGCCCGACAGCTGCCGCGGTTTCCGCCCCAGTAACCGCTCGATCCCGAACATCCGGGCGCTGCGCACCACCCGGTCCCGGATGGTCTCCCGGTCCAGGCGCATGGCCTCGAGCGGGAACGCGATGTTCTCGAACGCCGTCTTGTGGGGGTACAGGGCGTAGCTCTGGAAGACCATGGCGATGCCCCGGGCCCGGGGCGGTACATCCTCGTCCATGAGCTGTCCGCCGATGTAGATCTCGCCGCTCGTGGGCACTTCAAGGCCCGCGATCATGCGCATCAGGGTGGTCTTGCCGCACCCGGAGGGGCCGAGGAGGACGAGCAGCTCGCCCTCCTCGACCGACAGGTTCACCCCGTCCACGGCCCGGACGTCCCCGAAGTGCTTGTGCAGATTCCGGATCTCCACGTAGGCCATCATGACCCCTCCAACCGCGCTACCGACGGTCCTGGTCTCCGCCACCCACGAACCCCTGACGGCGCCACTTCCGGAAGATCTCCAGGCAGCGGCGGTGGGTCTGCGCCACGGCCTCCCGGACGGACAGGCGGCCTGTGGGCGGCCTGGGCGAACATGTCCGGGATGAGGAACTCCCGCCGGGAGATCCGCTCCTCGGCCTCCGTTCCGGCCCCCTGCCGGCGGTCCCGGTCTTCGCCCATCGCCATCCCTCCTAAAGGTCTCCTGGGGGAAAGTTACGCGCCTTCCCCTCCGGATTCCTGTATCCGGGGGCACGGGTCCTCTCCCGGTCGGCCAAGCAGCACCACCCCATACACCGCGGCCTCATGGGGTTGTAGCGGCCTACGATCGCGAAGAACACCTCCGTCGCGCGGCCTCCTCCAAGGTCGCGTCCAGGGACCGCACCACGCCCTGCAGCACCAGGTACGCGATGGGCGTGTAGGCCAGCACCTGGGCGAACCCCACCCCGATCGGTCCGAAGAAGAGGTCGGTCGAGAGGCCCAAAAGCCGCTAGCACGCCCGCGCTCAAGAAGGGGTCGAGGGCCTCGGAGAGGGCGAGCCCGCTTCCGCCAAGCCCCAGGAACCCCAGCACCGCGGCCAAGGCCCCCGGACCCACGGGATGGCCTTCCAGGGCGATGTGCGCCGCCGAGCGTCGCGCAGGCGCTGGCCATGGCCAGAAGCGGTGACCGGCCGACGAGGTCGATTCCCGTACTCCCCCCAAGAAACGCCGTGAGGTCCCGGCCAGCCCGCGCCCAGGGCAGGAGCAGGATCCCGAGCCGTGTCGACCCGCTCCACCCGAGGAGAACGCGTTGGGGGGCGATGCGGACGCCCGGAAGGGCGAGGGCCCGGGCCATGGGGCTACTTCGGCAGGGTGAAGATCTTCTCCGTCCACCGCTGCACGAGCCGGTCCTGCACCGCCGCACTCCCGTACTTCACGAAGTCGTACCTGATCACCCGGAAGTCCTCGAACCGGGAGCCACTCGAGGAATCGGGGTTTTGGTGTTGGAGGGGATTTGGTAGGACTCCCCCCGCTCCGCGGCAATGCGCTGGGCCTCCGGGGTGAGGGCCCACTCGATGAAGGCGATGGCCGCGGCGCGGTTCGGCGCTCCCCGCACCAGGCTCAGGCCGCCGATCTCGTACCCGGTGCCGTCCCGGGGAGCCCCGTAGCGGATGGGGAAGCCCTTGAGGACCTGGTCCACGGCATCGTGGATGAAGGTGATGCCGATGGCCACCTCCCCCCGGCCCGTAAGCTGGCCCGGAGCCGCGCCGCTGCGAGTGTACTCCGCCACGTTGCGGTGGATCTGCTTAAGGTGAGGTTCCGGCTCTCCGCCCACAACCGCGCAAGGCCAGAAGTACCACTTTCCGCATCCCTCTCCCTCCCCTTAGGTCTCTGTGACCACCTGGATCCGTTCGGGCGGGATCTCCAAATCCACCTCCTCCCCTATTTTCGCGCCCTCCACGGCCGGGACGTCCACCATCCACCGAACCCCGTTCACCTCGCAGGTATACCGGATGACGGGACCGAGGAACGTCTTCCCGCGCACCTTGCCCCGCAGCACGTTAGGGCCGTTTTTGGGGTGTGGGAGGACCCGGATGGCCTCCGGCCGGACCATGAGGAGGACCCGACCCGACCCTCTACACCCTTCTGCCCGCAGCTCCTGACCTGCCACCCGCACCCACCCCTCGGAGACGACTTCTCCTTCGATGAAGTTCGCGATCCCTACGAACTCCGCCACGAACCGGGAGCGGGGCCGGAAGTAGATCTCTTCCGGAGTCCCCACCTGCAGCACCCGACCCCGGTCCATCACCGCGATGCAGTCCGAGAGGCTCAGGGCTTCCTCCTGGTCGTGGGTGACGTAGACGGTGGTGATCCTCAGCCGCCGCTGCAGCTCCCGCAATTCCTCCCGGACCCGGAGCCGCAGTTTGGCGTCGAGGTTGCTGAGGGGCTCGTCAAGGAGGAGGACCTCCGGCTCGATCACGAGGGCCCGGGCCACGGCCACCCGCTGCTGCTGGCCCCCGGAGAGCTGGTGCGGGTACTTGTCCTCCTGCCCCTCAAGCCCTACGAGCCCCAGGACCCGCTCGACCCGCTCCCGGATCTGGGCGGCCGGAAGACGGCGCATACGGAGCCCGTACGCCACGTTTTCGAACACCGTCATGTGTGGGAAGAGGGCGTACTCCTGGAAGACCATGGCCGTCCCCCGGCGGTGCGGGGGGAGGTGGGTGATGGGCTGGTCCCGCAGGTACACCTCCCCCTCATCTGGAAGGTGGAACCCCGCGATGAGACGGAGCAGGGTGGTCTTGCCGCACCCCGACGGCCCCAGCAGGGTGAACAAACTTCCCTCCTCGATCTCGAGGTTCACCCGGTCCACGGCGACCGTGGATCCGAACCGCTTGGTGAGGGCGACGAGCCGCAGGTGTACGTTCATCTCAGCTCACCGGGATCGTCCGGATGACCTTTCCCGCCGCGGCCCGGGCCAATCCCAGGCACAGGAAGGTCAGAACGAGCAGCATGGTGGTGAGGGCCGCGGCCCCGCCCCAGATGCCGTTCCCGATCATGTTCAGGATCGCGAAGGTGGCCACGAGGTTGCCCGGGGAGACGAGGAAGACCGCGATGCTCACGTTGGTCACCGCCCGCACGAACGACACCGCGAACCCCTCCACGAAGGCGGCGCGCAACAGGGGCAGGTAGATCTCCCGGAGGATGCGCAGACCCTGGGCGCCCAGATTCGCCGCGGCCTCCTCGATGGACCGCTCGATCTGCTGAATCCGGGCCACGGCCGCTTGGTAGCCCATGGGGAGGTGCCAGAAGGCCAAGGCCAGGATGAGGATCCAAGGAGTGCCCACGAGCTCGAGAGGCGGCCTGTTAAAGGCCAGGACGAACCCCACGCCCACGAACACGCCGGGCAGGGCTCCCGGAAGGATGGCCAGGAAGTCCACCACCCGGCGGAGGGGCGTGGTCCGGGAGGTGAGGAAGGCCAGGAGGATCCCCGCACACGCGGTCACAAGCCCCGCTCCGACCCCCACCCGGATGCTGGTCCAAAGCGTCTCCAGGCGTGCGGTGGCGAGGTGCCAGTGGTCCAGGGTCAGCCGCCAGTCCCTCCCCCACACCGCGGTGAAGGCCCCCGCCACTACGCCTAGGTACACGAGGAGCACCAGCAGGCTTGCGACCGCGCAGATCCCGAACGAGGCCCACTTGAGGGGTGCGTAGGTGGAGGTCCGCTCCAGGCGGGACCCACGGCCCCGGACGGTGACGTAGCGCCTGCGGCTCACCCAGTACCGCTCCGCCAAGAATAAGGCGAACGTCGGCACCACCAGCATGGCCACCACCAGGGACGCGCCCCGGAGGTCCGCCATCCCCTCCAACCGGAACCACGCCTCCGTGGCCAGCAGCGGCGCCCCACCCGCGATCACCACCGCGTTCCCGAAGTCCGCAAGAACGCTGATGGCCACCACGAGGGCAGCCCCTGCGATCCCGGGCCGCGCCAGGGCCAGGGTGACGGTGCGGAAGACCTGGAATTCGCTTGCCCCCAGGTTGCGGGCCGCGTGCTCCAAGCTGGGGTCAATCCCCTCCAGCACGCCCACGAGGATGAGCATGGCGAGGGGGAAGAAGGCCACGGTCTGCACGAGCCACAGGCCATGCAACCCGAAGAGGTTGACGTCGAGCCCGAGGAGCGTGCGGGTCACCAGCCCCTGGCGGCCGAACAGGAGGATGTACGCGAAGGCCACCATGAAGGGCGGGGCGAACAGGGGGAGGTAGGCCACGGCGCGGAAGAACCGGCGGCCGGGGACGTCCGGCCGGGTGGTGGCGAAGGCGAAGGCAAAGCCAACCAGGGTAGCCGTGGCGGTGGAGAGCACGGCCATCAGGAGGCTGTTGCGGGCGGCCTGCATCCACCGGACGCTCTGGGGGATCGAGAGGTAGTCCTGAAGGCTCGGATACACCAGCACCCGCAGGGTGGGGTACAGCACGAAGAGCACCAGCACCCCGGCACCCGCGGCGAAGGCGGCCAGAAGACCGGGGTCTCCCCCGTACCGGCTCACCGGCAGGCGGGCCAGCACTACCGGCCGATCTCCCGGGACCAGCGCTCCCGGATGCGCTCCATGTTCGCGATGGCCCACTCCCGGTCGTACCGGACGAACTTCACGGACTCAAACGGCGGAGCACCCGCGGGCGGCGGGACGTCCGGCCGCACCGGGTAGCGGAACCCGTACCGGGCGTTGATGTCCTGCGGGGTTCGGGTGAGGAGGAAGTCCACGTAGGCCCGGGCGCCTGCAGGGTTGGGGCCACCCCGGAGGATGGAGACCGCACCGATCTCAAACGCGGTGTCCGGCGGGACGATCACCTCGAGGGGCGCGAACCGCAGCCGCCGGGCGCCGATCCCCTCGTGGGCCCACATCATGGCCACGATGGCCTCCCCCCGCTCCAGGAGGGTGATGGTCGCGGGAGCCGTGGGCGTGTACTGGGCCGCATTCCGGTTGAGCTCCCGCAGGTAGGCCCAGGCCCGGTCCTCGCCCAGCCGGAAGATCTGGCCCGCCACGAAGATGAAGCCGGCGCCCGTGGTCACGGGGCTCGGCATGATGAACTGACCCCGGAACTCGGGACGCAAGAGGTCATCCCAGGCGGCCGGCTTCGGCACCCGGCGCGGGGCCATCTCCCGCTCCCACCGCTCCGTGTTGAGGATGATCGAAAGCACTCCGAGGTACCACCCGTGCCAGTACCCGTCGCGGTCGAGGAACGCGGGGCTGATGCGGGCCTCCCGGGCCACGGGGGACCGGTACGGCAACAGCAACCCCTCCCGGCCGAGGGGCGCATGGAAGTCCACGGACCCACCCACGAAGACGTCGGCCCGAGGCCGGTCCTTCTCCGCCCGGATGCGGGCCGCAAGCGTCCCCGCCGCGGCCACGGTCAGCGCCTCCACGGGGATCCCCGTGCGCTTGGTGAACTCCCGGTTGATCAGGGTGGTCTCGAGGTCCGGGAGGGCCGAGTAAACCACCACCCGGCGGGCCTGGGCTCCCGCGGGGACTGCCGCCGCCACTAAGCACACGCCCAGGATCAGGAGGAGCATCCGGTTCCTCACGTCTCTCACCTCACGAACCGTCCTCTGGCTCCAGTATAAACCGCTCGACCACCTCCACGATAGCCTCCCCCGCTCCGGCGCGGGTGACGTACCGAGCCGCATCCCGCAGATCCGGGTGGGCGCTCGCCACCGCCACCCCCAGTCCCGCGGTTCGGACCATCTCCAGGTCGTTCGGCTGATCTCCCACCGCGATAGTCTCCGCGAGCGTCACCCCCACCGCCGCCGCGAGCACCCGGAGGGCCGTCCCCTTCGAAACGCCTTCCGGCAGGATCTCCAGGTAGTCGGGCTCGGAGAACACCCGGTTGAGGTGCGGCGCGCGATGCCGGATCGCACCCTCCACCCGGGCGAGGTCCGCGGGGTCGCCGACGATCAGGATCTTGAGGGGCTCTTCCGGGACGAACCGGAGGAGGTCTCCCACTTCCTCTACCTGGACGCCGTCCTTGGCCGCGTAGTGGAGGGTGAGGGCGTTGCGATGTGCGACGTAGATGCGGTCATCCGCGAACAGGTGCGGTTGCACCTCCGGGAACTCCTGGAGGAGCGCGAGAACCGTCCGGGTGTGGTTCGGGTCGAGGGTCCGGCGGTGCAACATCCGGTTTGTCTGGAAGTCGTACACCACGGCCCCGTTGTACAGGATGATGGGCGGGTCCACTCCGAGCGCTTCGGCAAAGGGCCGGACCGAAGGCCACATCCGGCCCGTGGCCAGGCACACCCGCACGCCCCGGGCCTGCGCGGCCCGTACGGCTTCCCGCACCTCCTCGGGGATCCGCCGGTCGGGCGGAAGCAGGGTCCCGTCGAGGTCCGTGACGAGGAGTCGGTAGGTCATGCGGGCTCAGGGAGCGGCAGCAGGACGGGCTTCTCGGTGCGGACGGCCCGGTAGCATGCCTCTACGAGCTCCGTGGCCCGGTACCCGTCCTCCGCGGTCACCGCGGGCGCCCGCTCGCCCAAGACCGCATCGATGAAGAGCCGGTCCTCCTCCGCGTACCCCCACCGCTCCTCGAACGGAACGTGGGCGCACTCCATACCCTCCGCGGGGGCACGGGCGTCCGGGCAGAAGGCGACGCGGTCCATCTCCTCGGTGGCCGCGATCTGATGGGGGCCGTAGATCTCCACCCGCTCGTAGGGTGCAAGCCAGGTGGTGTGGGCCACGGTGGTAACGGTGGCGAGCACACCGCTTCGGAACCGGAACAGGAACACAAACCCGTCGAGCTCCCGGTAGACGCTCTGGCGCGCCCACCCCACCACCTCCTGCACCTCCCCGAAGAAGCAGCGGCAGAGGTCGAACAGGTGCACGGGAGTTTCGTAGAGGAATCCACCGGTGACGGAGGGGTCTCCGGTCCAAGGCGGTTGCTGCAGCTCTCCCCGGTTGTGCTTGAGCTGCGCGATCAGGGGCGTGAGCCGTCCGGAGTCGATGAGGCGCTTGAGGAACTTGTACACAGGGGCAAACCGGCGGTTAAACCCGATCTGGTAGATGCCCTTCGCCTGCCGGGCCGCCTCCCGGATGCGCCAGGCGTCCTCGAGGCGCGTGGCCATGGGCTTCTCGCTGAAGACGTGCACGCCGGCCCGCAGGGCCTCCAGGACCGGTTCCGCGTGGAGGGTGTTGGGGGTAGCGACGTAGAGGGCGTGGATATCTAGGTTGAGCAGGGCGGCCAGATCCGCCACGGCCCGCGCTCCCACCTCCGCCGCGAGCCGCTGGGCCGCCTGCGGCGCCACGTCCGCCACGCCCACGATCTCCACGCGGGGATCCTGCTTCAGGATGCGGGCATGGAGCCCTCCCATGTACCCCGCTCCGAGAATTCCCACCCGGACCGCCACGGCCTTCCCTCCTTAGGTCTCGAACAGGGCGCGCACGCGCGCGAGGCCTTCCCGGGCCAAGCGCACGGGGTCCCAGCTCCAGTACTCCGGCCGGAACAGCTCCAGGGAGTAGAACCCCGAGAATCCTCTCGTCTCCACCCGCCGCACAAGATCCCGCAGAGGGATGACCCCTTCTCCGGGAAGCAGACGGTGGGCGTCCAGGAGCGCGTCTCTGGGTTGGTCCTCCGCGTCGTCTACGTGCACCAGCACGAGCCGCTGGGGGTCGATCGCCTCCAGCATCTCCCAGGTGGATCCTCCCACGCGGCCTCCGCGAGGGAGCGTAGGGACGCCGCCGTCCGCTCCTGCACCTCCTGGGGATCCAGGCCCTCCCGCAAGGGACTCGGGACCACCACGAGGTCCGCGGGCCTCGTGGTGGCTTCGTTTAGTGCGAATCTACCAGCATCCTTCATGCTTAGACCGCTTTCTTTTCGCTTCCTGCACCCTTGCCTCTCAGCCTCCTCCGAACAGTCGGGTAGGGAGCCACAGCGCAATGGGCGGGTAGAGCAGCACGACGATCAGCCCGACCACCTGGAGCACCATGAACTCCATCATGCCACGGTAGATTTGACTCAGCTCCCATTCAGGCAGCACAGCCTTCAGGTAGTACGCGGCCATGGCCACCGGAGGGGAGAGGAAAGCTGTCTGCAAGTTCACCGCCACCAAGGTGCTGAACCACAGCAGTTTGTCGGCGGTATTGTCGATCCCCGGTACCCGAATTGCTTCGATCACCGGAACGAAAATGGGGAGAAAGATGAACACAATAGCAGGCCACTCCAGGGGCCACCCGAGCAGGAAGATGACCACCAGCATGAGAACCACGATGGCCATGGGAGCCACGCCAGAGTGCAACACCTGGTCCGCGAGCCACGTTCCGGTGCCCAGCCGGGTGAACACCGCCCCGTACATGTTGGACGCCACGGCGAGGAACAGGATCATGCTGGAAGTGGACGCGGTGCGTACAAGGGCCCGTTGCAACCCCCTTACGGTGAACCGCCGGTAGGCGAGGGTCAGCAACCACGCTCCGGCCGCTCCAAGCGCTGCCGCCTCCGTAGGCGTCGCCCACCCGATCAGGATACTCCCAAGGGCAGCTAAGATGAGCGTAGTCACCGGTACCATGCCCACCAGGAGCTCCTGCAAGCCCTCCAGAAAGTTCGCCGCCCGCTCTTCTGGCGGAGCCGGAGGCGCCAGGTGGGGTTGTAAGTAACTTTTCGCCATCGTGTACAGCGTATACAAAGCCGAAAGGAGCAGACCCGGAAAGATAGCTGCCGCGAACAGCTTCACGATGGAAACGCCCACCACAGGGCCCATGGTGACCAGCATGACACTGGGCGGGATGAGGATCCCCAGGCAACCGGCGGCCGTAATCACCCCCGCGGAGAGGCTCGGGTCGTAACCACCTCGCTTCATGGCGTTCCCCGCCATAATGCCCAGGAGCGTTACGGAAGCTCCGATGATCCCGGTGGCAGCCGCGAAGATGGTGCCCGTCATAATCACGCCGAGGAACAACGAGCCCCGAATCCCGCCCATGACCTTCCGGAACCCTTGGAACAGGCGATCCATAAGGCCTGCTTCCTCCAGCAGGTATCCCATGAATAGGAACAAAGGGACCGCTGCCAAGGTCTCTTCCTTCATCAGGGCCCATGCCTGAAAGGCCATGAGGTCAAACACCCGGGTCCCCATTCCGATATAGCCGAACACCGCGGTAAGGACGATCAGCGTAAAGGCGATGGGGAATCCTGCAAAGATCCCCGAAAGGAGAGCCGCCAGGAGGGCGAACCCGAGGGCTTCCGAACTCATTCCGGCCACCTCCCCGTTCGGAGTGCGGCCCAAGCCTTAATGAACTCCGACACCCCCTGTAGCAGTAACAGCGCAGCGCCCACAGGAAGTACCGTGCGGAAGGGGTATAAAGGCGGCCGCCACGGGCTCGCTTCCGACAACTCCCGGATAATCCATGAGCGGGCCGCCATTTCAGCACCCTTCCAAAGCAGAAAAGCCATGGCGGGCAAAAACACAAACAGGTAGACAAGCATGTCCACTAGAGCCTGGGTCCGCACCGGCCACCGCGCGTAGAAGAAATCCGTACGGATATGTTCACGACGTAGGAGAGTGAAGCCCGCGGCAAGCATGAACAGGCTTCCGTACAGCATATAGGTGACGTCGTACGACCATAGGGTAGCTCGGCCAAATATCTTCCGGCTGATCACCTCATAACAGAGGGAGAAGATCATGGGCACGGTAAGCCAGCTCACCAACTGCCCGACACCGCCAGTAAACCGATCGATCCCGCGGCTGAGCCGCTGGAATGCTACAGGGAGGCTGGCCAGCGGGTCCTCCTCAACCTGGGGGGCAGCCCGTTCGAGGATCCGCACCAGGGTGCTTTCGCTCACGGCGTGCTCACCTCCCTTTGGAACTTTGAGGCCGGGCCTCCCGTGGCACGGGAGGCCCGGCCGCGTACGGCTCCACCTCTCCTCACCGCGCCGCCCGGATCCCCCGCCAGTACCAGTCCGCGTAAACTCGGTAGTCAGGTTCTATGTCTCGCCGGTACGGGACGATCAGCCTTGCGAAGTTCTGCTGCGACTGCCAGACGCGGCGGAAGAAGGGATCTTTGAGGAACTTCGGAAGGACCTTCTTGTCCCAAGCCTCTAAGTACGCTTTGGCGACCTCGTCGGGGGTACGGACAATGGTTACCCCGTACTTCGTGCGTAGCTCCTGTGCAGTCCGAGCATTGTCCACAAGATGCCGCGCCCACAAGCGCAAGGTAGCTGCATGCGCAGCTTCTTCGAGGATCCGCTTCAGATCCGCGGAAAGTCCGTCCCATACCTGCTTGTTAAACATCAGCTCAGCATTCTCCCGGTACGAGTGCGCCTCTGGGGTGTGGTAGTACTTCCACACGTTGTGGAACCCCAGCCGGATGTCGTCGTAGGGGAAGGCCCACTCCGCAGCGTCGATCACCCCACGTTCGCCCGCAGGCAGGATCTCCCCTCCTGGGAGGACCACTACGCTTGCTCCAAGTTCCTTCCATACATCGCCCGCAATTCCCGGGATCCGGTACTTGAGGCCCTGCATATCTTTCATGGAGCGAATTGGTTTCTTGAACCACCCAAACCACTGCGGTCCCCAATTGATAGCAGGGATGACCTTGCCGATGTTCCGCATGCGTAGTACTTCGGTGTAGTACTGCAAGTGAAGCTCTGAGCCGCCTCCGTAGAAGAACCACGCCATGACATCGATGAAGGTCATCCCGAACGGTCCGCCAGGGACCGTGGAGAACGGAGCCCCAGCCGGATGCTTCCCTACGTAGTACATCCCCTGAGGCACGCCACCGTCCAGCACACCTTTGTCCACGGCGTCCGCGACCTCAAACGCAGGGACTACGGCCCCCGGTGGTAGCGCGTCGATCCGAAGGCGGCCTCCGGACATCTCCTCCACCATCGGCTTGTAGAACTCCGTAAGCCAGATCCAAGCTTGTGTGCCCGCAGGGTAGCTAGACTGGATTTTCAGTGTCACCGGCCGCTGAGCCCGAACTAGCGTTTGGATGCCGGCTACAGCCAACATCAGGGCCAGGATCCCAGCCAGTGCTTTCAGTACTTGCACTTTCCTCCGCATCTCGTGCCAACACCCCCTTTTGTGGATTTTTATCACGGGTCTTCAGCTTCCCTGGTGGGCCCCGCTGCGCCTGCATTGCCGTATGGTTAAAGCACAACTACCGCGCGTCCCACAATACCGCCCTGATCCAACAACCGGTATGCCTCGTCCGCCTGCTCCAATGAGAACTGTCGCGTCACCAACCGGTCCAGGCGAACCGCGCCCCGCTGGGCCAGCCCGAGCACCACCGGCATGTCGGCACGGGTCCGGCCTCCGTAGGAGCCCAGAATTTGGATCTTCCGGCGGACGACCCGTGTAATCTCCACAGGTGCCGTGACTCCTACCGGTGCAATCCCCACGATCACCGCCCGACCTCCATCCCGTACCGACTCAACTGCCTGCACAACGGTCTCCGGCCGACCCAGAGCCTCGAAGGCCACGTCCACCCCTCGCCCCCCCGTGATCTCCCGAACCGCCTCTTGAGGCCGCACCTCCACGGCGTTCACCACGTGCGTGGCTCCGAACGCCTTTGCGGCCTCCAGCTTCTCCGGCCGGATATCCACGGCCACGATCGGGTAAGCGCCGAACACCCGGGCCAGCTCCACCAGGGCCGAGCCCACTCCGCCTGTGGCGAACACTGCCACCGACTCACCGGGTTGCAGCCGCGCGGCATTGCGGATTGCACCGAACGCGGTGAATACCGCGCAGCCCAGTACCGCCGCCTGCTCCAGGGGTAGCCCTTCAGGCACCGGGAAAACGTCCGTGGCCGGAACCACCGCGTACTCCGCAAGACCCCCCATGGAGTACATCCACAC
>FWWM01011943.1_pt1 | contig 14646 bp, 13 predicted proteins | sample 2228351 | NCBI WGS metagenome assembly FWWM01 (sample SAMEA103939774, study PRJEB20133) | metagenome | reverse complement strand
AGCACCACCGCAGGAAATCAATACTTCAGGCAAAAGGAAAAAGGTGGAAAGAAGAACTAGACGCCATTGGGAACGGAAGGAAGGAAAATTCATATCTTTTTCGCATCAACATCACCCCTTCCCGAAAATGCATTTTATCATACTCCTCTCTTCTAAAAATAATATACCACAAAAACTCTCTGACCCCAAAATTGACATTTATCAAGAAACCGCTGCAATTTCTCATATCTCTCTTCTCAAAAAATATAATATACCCCAAAATTCGTTTTTTGCAAAACCCAGAATAAATTTCACACATTCACCTCTTCCACAAAGTGCCCTTCATCCAATCTCTTTTTTTCTCCTTTCCCGGCCGGTCGGGATTTTCGGGGCGAGCCCTGTTGGCCTCCTTGTTAGGGCGCATTATCGTCCGAGAATATCCAAGCGCGAACCAGCTTGTGACCGCGTAGCAGGTCGACACGGATGTCGTATTGGTCGAATTCGTTGGCGATGGCATCGAATAGTTTTATGATAGTCTTCGTAAACGCCGATGCTTTCATTTGTTCCGGCTGGAAGAATGTCACCAGAAAACCGGGTTCCCTGATGGCCTTTTTGGAGCGCTCATCAAACCACCTGCCTTCCTGGAGAATGTATTGGCTGTAGCGGAGCCCGAGAGCATCCGCTTTTCTGATAATGAACCGTTGTGCTTCAGACGCAGGAATGTTTGCCGATTCTTTACCCTCTGGTATCCACTTACTGCCAGGGAGTGATACATTCAGCCCTATGGCAGCAACGGCGCGGAGTTTCGGCTCATATTCCATGTACCGTCCATACCCGCGCCCTCGGCTAACGGTTGCACCGTATTGAACAAGGTCTTTGAGGTCGTGGTCGGCAAGCCCTTTGAGCGTACCACTGATTTCCATAGGCGGCCAGTTGCCATAGAAGATCCCACGATCGCCTTCAATGCTCCCAACAAGTTCGCGCCTCATTCTTTATCTCCCTCCAGTTCCGCCGCCGACAATAAGTACGCTCTATGCCCCCTCTCAAGCATGTAGACGCTCTTTCCCTCACCTCTCTCCGCCGGTCGGTATTTTCGGAGCAAGGGTTTCTTCCCGAAAATGCCATTCATCATATCTCTTTTCCTCCAATAATAATATACTACAAAAACTCTCCCGGAAAAAATTGCCCTTTATTCAAGGCTCTATCAGAATCCTGCATCTTCTTCCTCAAAAAATAAACTACCAAAAACCCCTTTCACTGCCCCCTGACGACTGACGACTTTCCCTAATAGGGTTAATTTTGCTGTGATGGGATTCGGCGGTTATAGGTTCTCATCGCTATTTCCATTCCATTTTCTAACCAGCAGAAAATTGCTTCCACCGCCCTTTTGAGGAATTGGGATAACTGCAGAACCTCTGGTTTGGAAAAAGAAGAAAGAACGAATTCTGCAGGATCAATTTGCTGTGGAATGGGACCGGTGCCGAGGCGAAGCCTGGAAAATTCCCTCGTTTGCAGGGCTTGCTCAATGGATTCAAGCCCTTTATGTCCGCCTGCGGAACCTTTCCTGCGGAAGCGAAGGTATCCAAAAGGTAAAGAGAAATCGTCACAGACGATGAGCAGGGATTCCAGAGGAATTTTCAGTCTCTGGACCACGATTTTCACGACTATGCCACTGCGATTCATAAAAGTCAACGGGCGAATCAAGTGAATTTCTTCACCCTGAAAAATGCCTTTTGCCCTGAGGGAATGCCATATTGTTCCTTTTTGTTCTACCGAAATCTGATGCAGGAGTTCTTCAATTACTCGTGCACCGATATTATGACGGGTGAAATAATATTGGGGACCTGGATTACCCAGGCCGACCAAGACTTTCGTCATCGGAAAAGCACAACATCATCTTCAGGGGAGAGGATAGTGACTCCTTCTGGAACGCGCAGGTCTCGAACCAGCATCCGGCTTCCTTCCGGGACAGTGTCTACATCAAAGGAAATGGAAGCGGGGAGATTTTTTGCCATGCCTTTGATTCGGAGCGTCCTTCTTGCCAATCTGCTCCCGGCGCTCATCGCCAGTTCCCATTTTCCTTCCACGGTGATTGGAACTTCAACTTCAATTACTTCTTCCGGGTGAACTGCGTGAAAATCTATGTGCTGGAGCGTCCATTGGAGAAAATGCCTCTGTATTTCCTTTACAATCGCGGGATATTTTTTTTCTTCCGAACCGGAATCCCGGAGGACTAAATGGAAAAGCAAGCCTTTTTTCGGGTACAGCCGGAGGAACTCCAAAAAAGCCTTTTTCTCCACAGCAATGGGGAAGGCAGGGGAATTTTTTCCATACACAATGGCGGGGATATAACCGGAGGCGCGCAGGCGACGCGCAGGTCCTTTACCGATTTGTCTGCGTGGAATCGCATAGAGTTCTTCCATAATTTTTTTTACTCCTTTGTGCTTGTTATTTCAGCGATTTTTTCATATCGTTGGGGGTGATAATATTTCAAATAATTCAGAAGGCGACGGCGTTGACTCAACATTTTCAGAAACCCCACGCGGGAATGCAAATCCTTTGTATGCTGATTCAGATGCTCAGCAAGGTGATTGATTCGGTAGGTCAGGAGAGCAATTTGCACTTCTGGCGAACCGGTATCATCCGCGTGCAGTTGATATTTTTGAATCAATTCCTGCTTAACGGACTTGGGTACGGACATATTTTCTCATTTCCTCCAGGTCTTTTTTCATTTGATTTTCCAATGCTTTAGGGGAGTCAAATGCGCGATCCTCGCGAAGAAAATTGCAGAAAAGTACCATAACTGACTCCCCGTATCGCTCACCCACCTCGCCATCCAAAAAAACTTCTACCACAGGCGAGGAGGAAGAAGAAAAAGTGGGACGCTCTCCAACATAGCAAAGGCCGGGCAGGCGGAAATCTTCTGCTCGTGCTTCCACTATATACACGCCGTATTTCGGGAGGATTTTATCCGGCACAAGTGCCAGATTTAATGTAGGGAATCCCATTTTTCGCCCTCTTTGATCACCGCGCAGGACGCGAGAAGCGATAGAAAAATGCTTTCCCATAAGCATTCTGGCAACATCTACTCTCCCCATCTGCAGGCATTCCCGAATCCAGGAACTGCTGACTTTTCTGCCCTTGCATCGCACCTCTGGGCAAATTTCCACAGGAATACCGCGTGCTTCTGCATATTCTTGGAGTAATTGAGCATTTCCTTGAGCGCCTTTTCCAAAGGTGAAGTCCGACCCTACCACCAGCCCAGCACAGTTAGTGTAGGGGAAAAACTCAATTTCTAAAAATTGCTTCCAGGAAAGCCGAGCAAGATCAGGGGTGAACTTCATTGTCCAGATAATTTCTATGCCGTGGTCCAGAAGAATTTTTTCTCTTTCCTTCTCAGTAGTAATCCAGGCGATGGGTTTCTTTTTCAGTATCACATCCGGATGTGGGGAAAAGGTGAGGACCCCCGGGACTTTTCCCGTAGCCTGGGCCAGATTTACCGTAGTTCGGAGCAAGTCCTGGTGGCCCAGGTGCACTCCATCAAAAACGCCTATTGTCCAGAAAATTGGCACATTGCGCGGAACAGATGCGTTTTCCTTTTTCTCCATCTTAAGAATCGGGGCGAGCCGATTTGAACGGCCGACCTTCGACTCCCCATGCCGATGCGCTAAACCAGGCTGCGCCACGCCCCGATTCCCATTATCTGTATTATATTTTATACTTTTTTCCGCAGCCGGGCAAATCGCATCCCGCTTGCCTCCGATAATTCTGCAATTTCAAATCCTGCGTCTATGTAAAATTCTGCCGGTCCGGATGGGTTTTCCTCTGAATCTTCCCTGGCGTAAGTCTCCACCCATTCAAACTTTTCTTGCTGGGCAAATTCCATCAATGCTTCTAATAACCTTTTTCCGATGCCCCGTTTTCTCATCCCCTTTTCTACTACATATAAACATCCGAGGAAAAGACTATTTTTTGAAGGCAGAGGAAGCGCATATCTGTGCTTTTTCAATGGAAGGCAAGTGGGAGGAGCATAAAACATATAGCCCGCGGTTTGGCCTTCTACTAAAGCGACTTTTATATAGGAGCGACAAAACGGTTGATTTTTCTCCATCCATTGTTTTTTCAATTCCATAAGGGTTTCCTGGGATAAAGACTTGCTCTGAGACAGTTCAGGTTCTTCCCAATAAATGCAATTAACACAGGCGATGGGGGTCAAATATTCCCAGTTTTCAGTACTTACATCAATAATTTCCATCCGCATACCAATTTCATTATATCCTGCTGAGCAACTTCCCGATACGGGGAAAATTTAATCTTCTAAGACCTGGAAAGCGCCATCCCAATCCAGTTCATCTACGATTTTATTGCCATCAAAATCTAAAGAAAAAGGCAGGAGAATCCCATCAGGAGTTTCTCCAAAATGCCGTCCAATTTCCAGCAAATCCTCCTCGGTGATCCGAGAATCCAGATTTATATCTCCGGCAGGAACAATTGGAACAGCCAAATGCCCAATTGATGGGATGCGAAATTCGTTCTGCCCGCCAAAAAATACCTTCACATAATATTCCAGTTGATTTCCCGTGATAAAAGCCCCGGCAAGATTTACCTCCCATTTTCCTGAAGAAAAACTCATTGGTAAATTGGAAAATTCCGAAGCGCCTTGGCTCCGGTAGTAAAAGAGCACAGATTCTGGGGATGGGGAAAACTGGAAGGAAAACTTCACGGAACGTTGCCGAACCAGGCAAATGTAGGAAGAATGTTGCACGGAGAGATTGGGTTGAATGAAAAAGAGGAAGGGAGCCTGTCCGTTATCCACATCAGGAATCATAATGGAGTTTCCCCAGCCATCGGTCAGACGGAGATAATATTCATACACATGCCCCTCAAAAACCGGGCTAAACGAGGATTGAAAGGAGTATTGCAATGCGCCGAAACGAAACTCACTCCAGGCAGAGCCGGTAGCCTTGTCGCGAATAAAGAGAGCGGCTGTGGAAGGCTCATTCACCTCCCACTGGAAATGTAAAGCGGAATTGTTCCATTCTACCTGAATAGGGGAAACAAGTTCAGGAGGTACCATATCCAGGCGATAAAGTTCAATTTCAGCTACTTGAAAGGGAACAGGATAATCATAAAAATTCAATTGCACATACCGGGCAGGAAAAGGGGGCGAATGGACAACAACCTGCTCGGTCAAGAAACCTTCGGCAATTCTGGAATAATCTTTCTCGTAAATCGTGGTAGAAATTTCAAACTTCCCCTCAGTAAATGCATTGCGAAGAATAATGGTATCCAGCCAGGTGATACCCGGAAGTTTCAATGTGATAGTAGTAACCGGAGTGCTTGCGGAATAGGTGGTTGAAAGATTTCCATCCGCGAGGGCAGAGGTATTTCCTGATGGCACAGCAGAAATCATCGCATTTCTGGCAAAATTGAAGTTTGCATCCGTGCCGATAAATTCCGTAGTAAATGAAGTCTCGTTTCCGGAGAGGTCTTGAAATCTCTGGCAGGAGAAAAGGTATCGTTGGCCGCCTCTCTGGGGAGATGTGAACAGAACTACTTGGAGTCCGTTGTCTAAAAGTTGAGGAGTGAAGAGAGTAATATCCGAAGAGGAGCAGAAGGCATCGCCAGATACGAGCGGATCTTTTTTCATCGGTTCAGAGAAAAGTAATTCTATTCGAGTATTGCCAATCGGATAAACAGAAAGCAGTTCTGGGGGAGAAACATCTGGTGCGGCAAGGGATTTTCGGGCATTGACCCGTCCGATGTTATCTATGGGCGGAGGAGTCGGATCGGCATTCGCCACCAGTTGGTCTATAACCTGGGATACCAGCCAATCGGGATGAGCGGAAAAGATTATAGCGGAAACGCCGCTGACAACAGGAGCGGCAAAAGATGTCCCTGACCAGATGGCATAAATATGCCGACCGGTGACTTTTTCCATTGAAGTGGAGTAGATGCCCACCCCCGGGGCGGCAATATTCACCCAGTCTCCGTAATTGGAATGCTGGGCTTTTTCATCAGATTCATTGGTGGAAGCCACACTAAGGGTTTCCGGGAAAGCCGCTGGATATGTTTTAGCAGTGGAAGCGTCGTTTCCTGCGGCTGCTACGGTTAATTTTCCATTATACATCGCAAATTGGATGGCTTCTCGTAAGGTTTCGCTGGCTTCCGGACCAGCCAAGCTAAGGTTAATCACACGCACCTGAGAAATTTTTGCGGCATAAACCACTGCTTGGGCTATGGTAAATGAAGTGGTGGAGCCATCTGGAGGAAAAACGCGAATGGGAAGAATCTGGCAATACCAGCAAATGCCGGCAATGCCTCTGTTGTTGTTGGTAGCGCCTGCAATGACCCCGCTTACCCCTGTTCCATGCCCGACCCATTCATCTGCGCGCCCATTTCGGTCCTCATCAATCCCATTTCCCGGGTCTTCCCAGGGTTCGCCGTCTCGGTCAATAAAATCATATCCTCCCGGTGCGATTTTTCCCTGCAAGTCCGGATGAAATGCGTCCACTCCTGTGTCAATCACCGCAACCCAGATGTCGGCAGAACCACGATGAATTTCCCAGGCGTCGAAAACACCAATTTTACCCAGATACCATTGTCTGGAAACATCGGGGTCATTAGGAAAAACTGCCGGGAAATAGAGCGTGTTGGGCTCAACTTGTATGCCCATTTCTGCCATCTGGGCAAGCCATTCCATCTCTTTTCCTTCAGGTACTTCCACCCGATAAACTCCCAGTTCAGGAATGCTATCCTGAATGTGGAAGGGAAATTGTGCCTTCAGGGCTGAAATTTGAGAGGAGGAAATTTTCAGAAGCAATTCACCTTTTAGAAATTGCACGGGTTTTTGAGAGACCGGATGAATTGCTGTGGTGATTTGCTCTGGTATTACTATAAATCCCAGTAAAAAGAAAAGCAAAAATAAAGAAAATTTTTTTCTTTTGCGCATTTGCCACCCCATATTCCGATTATAATTTTACTTTGGAGCAGAGAAAAAAGAAGGGAATGGCATTATTAAGTAAAAAGAAAGCAATTTCATCCATCCGGCAAGCGAAGCGCTTATTCCACCAAGGGCAGTGGGAAGAAGCGGAAGAATTGCTGTGGGAAGCCATTCGTTTGCTGGAGAAGGCGAAAGACCTGACGCGGATGAGGGAAGCATTCGGGATTCTGGAGGAGATGCATAAAAGCCGGGGGTGGGAAGAGAATTTATTTGATGTGTATCGCAAGTGGATCCAGCGAGACCCGGAAAATCCAGATGTTCTGCGTGCCCTGGCGAGGTTTTATGTGCGGAAAAAGGATTGCTCACCGCTGGCGCTCAGAATTTTTGAGAAAACCATTGTCTTTCATCCGGATGATGCGGTGGTGCTCACGGGTTATGGAGATTGCTTGATCCGAGCAGGGAAGCGGGATGAGGCTACGGTGAAATTGATTGAGCGGGCTACTGAGGTGGATAAATTGTGGATAAGAGGCCTGCGATATCTTGCGGAAATTTATAGTTCGGACACAAAATACCGCAGGCAGGAAGAAGAAATTTACAAGCGCCTGCATACGCTCGGAGCCTTGGATGCAGAAGGCATCGTCCGCCTTGCTGGATTGATGGCATCGCGCGGGGCGGAGACCGCAGAGGCGCTTTCCGTATACCGAGAAAGTTTGCTTTACGATCCTTCGCTGACTTCAGCGGCAAGAATCCTGGCAAAGAAGTGCAAGGACGCCCCATCCATTGACCCAGACCTCATCCCGATTATGGTGGAATCCCGAAGAAGAACAGGTCCAGAACCATACATTGATTTTCTACTGGCTCGGTATTATATCCAGCAAGGCCGAAGAGAGTATGACATCATTGAAATTGCGAAAAATGCCGCATACCATTTCCCCGATGATACCCTGCTGTCCTACGCCGCAGTAAACCTCACCGGATTGAGAGACCTTACCCGGGAGGCAATTGATATTTATATTCGCTATCTGGAAAAGCATCCGGGCGACCGAAATTTCCTCGAATCGCTGATACGCCTTTTCGAGGAATTTGATTACCTGGATGAGTTTGCCATCCGCGTGTACAAAAGAGGGTTCCGGGAAGGGATAGAAGTTTCTGATGTGACCATACCTCGGCTTTCTGCATCCCTCAGTCGGCGAGGAGATAGTTCCGAGGAAGCACTCAGGGTATACCAACGAGCCTATACGATGGGAGTGCGCGACCCGATAATGATTCGCTTTCTCGCATCCCATTTCTCAAATAAGGCGGAAACCAGTCTGCTGGCAGAAGATGTATACCGGGAACTGTTTCAGATTGCCGAAGAGGAAGAATGGAAGGAACTTGCCGCAAAAGGTCTGGTGGATATTTATCACACCACACGGAAAGCCGCTCTATTGTATGCGCCATACGCTGACTACCTCTATCATAAGGGAAAAATCACGGAATGGACGCCAGAAATCGTTGAGGCTCTGGCAAAGCACTATCTCAAAACCGGTGAGGGCGGGGACCACGCGCTCTGGATTTATCAAAAATATTTGGAGATGAAACCTAAAGATATTCCCTTTATCAAAGCAGTAGTTCCCTTCTTTTTGAAGCGCAAGTTATTTAATGCCTTCACGGTTTCATTATATCGGACCTATTACAACAGTGGAGGGGAGAAAACATCAGAACTTCTGGAACTTTTAATCAAAGCGGAACTCGCCGACCGTACTCCACAAATGGAATCCTTATTGATTGACGCTATTGGGATTAAACTTCCCATGGTAGAGGAACTTCCGGTTTCCATGCTCAAAGAATGTGCAGAAAAAGCGTTTCAGGAAAGCAGATTCCCGGAAGCCCTTGCCCTCCTGCAAATGATTCGAAAGCATTATGCCCAGGTGGGGGAATTCACCTATTTATTGGCAAAAACGTTTTATGCGCTCGGGCAGTGGGATGAATGCGAAAAAGCATTGAAATCATTGAAGGAAGACTGGAGCAATCTGAAAAACTACTGGCTGGGCGTGGTTCATCTTAGGAAAGGGGATATGGAACAGGCTTCGCAATATTTCGCCAGCATTGAGGACGAACACCTTAAGCCGTTTATCCAGATACGTAAAGGGGATATCCTGGCTTCAAAAGAGCAACTGGAAGAAGCAGAACAGCAATTTCTCTCACTGAAAGATTCTGAGAAGTTGAAACCATATGTGGCGCACAGAATAGGTGGAATACGGCTGAAAAAAGGCAACTACAAGGAAGCAATCCAGTTCTTTGAAGAAGCCACCAAACAGGGCATTGCCGAGGCAAGAAAAGCCCTTGCCGCAGCCCGTTATCTGATGGGCTTTCGGTATGTGGAGCAGGAAAATTGGCGCGAGGCAGTTCGGCTGTGGGAAGTCGCGTTGAAGGACGATTTTTATAACAAACCGCTCTGGCGCTCGGTTCTGGAACTGCTGTTCAGAAATGCATCTACGGCTCTTTGGGAAGGCAAAGATGAAGAAGCGGTTTCCTGGCTGACCCAATGCTTGAAACATAACTACAAGTTTCATTTGGCGCGGGTTCATCTGGCTTTTGCTTATGCGCGATTAAACCAATACGATAAGGCAAAATCGGAGTTTCAGGAAATTTCGCGAACGCCCTATCGGGACGACCCTTTTGTGGCATATCAGATGGGGTGGTTTGCCCTGCGAGCAAATGACCCGGAAGCGGTGCACTATCTTTTATCTGCTTATCGCCATACTTCTGACCAATCTGAGAAGAAGGAGATTTTGAAGTGGTTGATTGCTGCCATCCTTACTTTGCCTGTTGTGAAGCGATTAACGGGAATACCTCTGGAGGAGATTCAGAATATGTTCCCGGATTGGATAGGGATTAGCACGCTGATGAAATTGGGCAGAATTGACGAAGCCATCGCCCTGCTGAGAAAGCATATGAATGAGAGTCCGGACAACCCCCGATTTTTGTATCTCACGGGATTGGCGCACATTCTGAAAGGCGAACATCACCGCGCAACACCGTGGTGGTACCGGATTCTGGAATTGAACCCTGCTCGGCTGGGACCGCTAAAAGTCATCACCCAGGTCTATTTAAGATTAGGATATTTCTTGCTCAAAATGGGCTACACAGACCGAGCAGTGGAAGTGCTGGAACGGATTAAGTATATAGAGCCGACTTTTACTGTGGTGGACCCGCTTTTGTCGGAAGCCTGCAAGCAGAACGGATACGAGTTTATGAAGAAGGAGCGGCGGAAAGAGGGATTGCTTCAGTGGGAGAAAGCCAGAAAATACCATCCGGAAGATTGGGAAATTTTGCACAACATTACTTTGTATTATACGGTCAATGGAGCGATGAAAGAGGCAATTCCTATGTGGCATAGACTGATGGCGTTATGGCAAAAAACACCCTCTGCCCAGCCGATGTTTTCTTTATGGCTGGATGAATTGAAAAATTTCCTCGGGCTACAAGAAGATGCCCTGAAACAGCAAGCCTCTACTTATCTGAAGGCCCAGGCGGAGGAATACTTGAATTTTGTCCGAAAAGCCAATAGATTCTACTGGATTCTCGGAGCGGAAAAAAATGCCTCAAGAGAAGAACTGGAAAGAAAATATTTCCGCTTGATCAAAACTTATACCCCGGAAAAACATCCAGAAATTTTTATGGAAGTGGAAGAAGCGTATATGAACCTGACCCGCCCGAAACAACTTCAGCGATATCTGGTGTATATCTACAATCCTGCCAATTTCACCCAACTGGAAAATTGGATGAAGAAAACCGGCTTTTCGTTAGAAGATTACCGGTTCTGGGAGCCGGAGTATTTTGAAATAGGGCAGCCCAAAAGGTTTTCCGCTGAAGAACTCAAAGCAATGTGGAAACCATTTCCCGGAAGCAAGGAAGTGGTGCCTTCGCTGGATTTTGACGACCCCCTGCCGGATATTTGGCTTATTTGACACCCGAGTTTATTCGCTGGACTTCCTTCCCAATGCTGGAATCCAGTGGAAAAGGAATTCTTGGGCTATCGTTCCTCATCGGTTTGCCTGTTTTATTGTGGATTCAGGAGCCCCAGCAGTGGTTTTTCCCCGCTTTTGCCGTCGTGTTCTTTTTGTTCACTTTATCCTCATTTTTCTTTCCCACCACATACGAATTGGACCGAAGCGGAATTACTATAAAGCGATTATTGTTCCGAAATAGGCGGGGAATGAAATGGCTCAAACGATGGGTGGTGGGCAAGGATGCGATTTTTCTCAGCCCTTACGCCCGACGCCACTGGAGGGAACAATTTGAGGGCATTCTGCTTCTCTTCCCAGCCAAGCATAAGGATATGATTCCTGCTGTGGTGAAATTTTTAGAAAAGCATCATCCGGGAAATCGGATACAATCGTAAAGGGATGGTTCGCTGGAAAAAAGCCTTTAAGTTGCCGAAAGAAACAGAAATCCGAGAAGAAGACTTGGAGCGATGGGTGAATTTTTTGCGACAAAAACATCTGAGTCTGCCAGCACTGATCACGCTGGAAGTGGTCAAACCAGTTTCATTTCTGATTCACACGGTTGCGGTAGGCCTTCATCCCATTCTTTCCCTTTTTATTGGTGCTCGTCCTTCCACGCAAATATATGAATTTTTCCAGAATCGGCAATTGATGGAAAGACTCATCCAAAAACTGGAGGAGAAGAAAAATGAGTGAGCCAGGAGCCATTCTTGCCACGGATTGTGGGAGCACAACGACAAAAGCGATTTTAATTGAGAAAATAGGGGAGGGGTATCGTTTAATTGCCCGCGGAGAAGCCCCGACCACGGTAGAAGCCCCCTTTGAAGATGTGATGATTGGTGTGAGAAATGCAATTCAAGAGGTGGAGGAACTTGTTGGAGGCAAATACCTGAATGAGCAGGGGAATATGATTGTGCCTGCAGTGAATGTGCGGCACGGTGCGGATATTTATGTATCTACTTCTTCTGCTGGTGGTGGCTTGCAGATGCTGGTGGGAGGGGTGGTGAAGGAAATGACGGCGGAAAGCGCTCAAAGGGCGGCACTGGGAGCTGGGGCAATTGTTGTGGATGTTCTGGCAATAAACGATGGAAGGCTTCCTCATCAGAGGGTGGAGCGGATACGAAAAGTGCGCCCGGATATGATTTTGTTGGCAGGCGGAACGGATGGAGGCGATATCACCCATGTGGTGGGAATGGCGGAAGTCATTGCGGCGGCAAACCCTCGCCCGCGCCTCGGAGCCACTTTTAAACTCCCCCTGCTCTATGCGGGAAACAAAGAGGCAAGAACTCAAATCCTGCAACTGCTGGAGGAAATTCTCGCTGTGGATGTGGTGGACAATATTCGCCCTGTGCTGGAACGGGAAAACCTTTTCCCCACAAGATGGAAAATTCAAGAATTGTTCCTGCACCATGTGATGAGCCATGCCCCGGGATATCGCACTTTGATGGAATGGGTCTCTGCCCCGATTATGCCTACGCCTGCTGCAGTGGGAAAATTGATTGAAATGATAGGCAAAGAGCAAAAAATCAATGTGATGGGTGTGGATATAGGCGGTGCAACTACCGATGTATTCTCGTATTTTGTTGAGCCGGATGCGTTCAACCGAACGGTGAGCGCCAATTATGGGCTGAGTTACTCTATATCCAATGTGCTCGCCGACGCGGGAGCGGAAAATGTGACTCGGTGGATTCCTTTCCCGATTAGCGAAGAACATCTGCGCAACCAGGTGAAAAATAAAATGATTCGCCCCACTACTATCCCACAAACGATAGAAGACCTGCTTTCAGAGCAGGCACTTGCCCGAGAAGCGCTTCGGATGTCTTTAGACCAGCATCGGCTACTCGCAGTGGGATTAAAAGGGATTCAGCAGGAGCGAACCATTTCTGATACTTTTGCGCAAACATTGAGTGGTGCATCTTTGATTGATATGATGAAACTGGACTTACTGGTGGGGAGCGGAGGGGTGCTATCCCATGCGCCTCGCCGGGTACAAGCCGCGTTGATGTTAATTGATGCTTTTCAGCCGGAAGGCTTTACGCGCCTTGCGGTGGATAGCATCTTTATGATGCCCCACCTGGGCGTTCTTTCCGAAGTGCATCCAAAAGCAGCATTGGAAGTCTTTGACCGGGATTGCCTTATCCGCCTGGGAACGGTTATCGCTCCTTCTGGTTCTGGTATGGAAGGAGAACCCTGCCTTTCTATTTCTATTCATATTCCGGGACATCCTGAGATTAGGAGGGAATTTGCAGTAGGAGAAATGGTCGTTTTTCCTCTGAGGGAAAATGAGGAAGTAGAAGTGGTCGCTCAACCGATGCGGAAGTTTGACCTCGGAGGCGGCAAAGGAAAGAAAGTCGTGCGCTCGGTAACTGGGGGTGTAGTGGGAATTATTGTGGATACGCGCGGAAGACCTTTGACCTTGCCGTCCAATAAGGAGAAACGCTCACGAAAACTCGGTGAATGGTTTCAAAATCTTGAATGCTATCCAGAGGAAGAATTAGAGGGGTTGCAGAAATATGGCACACGCGTATACGCCCGGGCTTAAAGTCACATCTGCCGCGCTAATCAAAAAAGAAAGAAGACTCCCGTTGAAAGGAGAAGTTTTGGTTTCTGAGGGAGACAGAGTTCAGGCAGAGCAAGTGGTGGCGAGAACTCAGTTGCCCGGCAGCGTGGAAATAGTCAAACTGGCTCAGCGCTTGGCTGTGAATCCCGATGAAGTGGCAGGATTGATGGTGAAAAAAGTGGGGGAGTATGTGGAAAAAGATGAGGTCATTGCCCGTTCTGCCGGATTCTTCGGATTATTTCGTTCTGAAGTTCGCTCCCCAGTTGCAGGGATGATAGAAAATGTTTCGGAAATCACGGGACAAGCGGTTTTACGGGCTCCCCCAGTTGCCGTAGAAATCACCGCTTATATAGATGGAATAGTGAGCAGAGTGTTTCCCGGAGAAGGGCTGGAAATAACTACCCGCGGGGCTTTGATTCAGGGGATATTCGGTGTAGGTGGAGAAAATTTTGGCGATTTGCGCGTCGCGGTAGATTCTCCGGATGAAATTCTTGATGCATCTGCCATCCAGTCGGATTTCGAAGGCGCTGTGGTGGTTGGGGGTTCTCTTATCACCCTGTCGGCAATACGGAAAGCGGAAGAAATACGGGTGCGCGCGTTGGTGGCAGGAGGAATCAATGACCAGGATTTGAAGGAATACATCGGATATTCCATCGGGGTAGCCATCACTGGTACAGAGGAAATCCCGCTCACCATCATTGTGACAGAAGGTTTTGGCAGGTTAGCGATGGCGAGGCGGACATTCGCTCTTTTGTGTTCTCTTGTTGGTAGGAAAGCATCTGTAAATGGGGCAACCCAGATTCGCGCCGGCGTTCTGAGGCCAGAAATCATTATTCCTGAGCCGGATTTTCCCCTTACTGCCCGGTTGGAGGAAGATTTGGAAGATTTTCAGGGACAGCTGCTGCCCGGAACTTTAGTGCGAATCATACGGCCGCCATATTTTGGCAAACTTGCCCGTGTGGTGGAGTTGCCCGTGCACTTGCAGAAAATTTCATCGGAAAGTAAAGTGCGCGTGGTCAAAGTAGTGCTGGAGGAAAATGGCACACAAATCACCATTCCCCGCGCAAATGTCGAAATCTTCGAAGAATAGTCCTACTCAGCCGGTGAGATCCAGCAGGGTTTGGCGGTGATACCCTTGCTTATTTTAACTCGGTGGCTTTTACCGGGTTAGAATA
>FWWM01010523.1_pt1 | contig 14647 bp, 10 predicted proteins | sample 2228351 | NCBI WGS metagenome assembly FWWM01 (sample SAMEA103939774, study PRJEB20133) | metagenome | reverse complement strand
CTCGCCTTCTACTGGATGCTCAGCCAGAGTATGTGCCTGCTGGTGAGCTACGCGAAGGCGACTTCCTTGTGTTCCCCAAGCCGAAGCCCACTACCGAAACAGTGTCGTTTAGCCCTGAGCAGCTCCGATTGTTGGGATACTATCTGGCAGAAGGCTCAGCATACATTCATCGCACGCTCAAGGTTCCTTTCGTGACCTTTACTTTGGGTGAGAATGAGCAAGAAGCCATCGAGGAACTTGTGTTCCTGATAGAACACCTCACAGGCAAGCGCGCTCAGGTAGTTCATCAGCCGAAGCGACACGCAGTGAATATTACTTCCTATTCGCGCGAGCTGATGGAGTTCTGCTTGGAGCATGCAGGCAAGGGTGCGTCTACAAAGAGGCTCAGTGATACTATCATGAGCCTGCCCGCCGAAGCGCTGCGCCCGCTCATCGACGCCTACTTCAAGGGCGACGGCAACATCTGCTGGAAGGGCAATAGCGAGATGCATCGGATTAGTACCGCTTCCGAATCGCTCGCACGCCAAATCCAAACCTTGTTGGCACGGTTGGGTATCTATGCCAGTATTGCGCAGCGCAAGGGTGGTGAAGACACCATTCAAGGGCGACGCATCCGCCGAAAAGACCAGTATGTGGTCGTATGGACGAATAACCGTCGAATAGGCGAGGTACGCGACGCGGGTGACTATTTCCTCGTCCCTATCAAGCAGATCGAGCGCACCCCTTATGAGGGCTTCGTGTTCAACCTCGATGTAGAGTCCCCGAACTCTTATGTAGTGCGCGGATTTGCGGTTCATAACTGCACCGCTCCTGTGTACGCTGAGGAAGCGCTCCACAGCGCGGTGGTGGAGATTATTGTGAAGCGCGGTGCGCGCGTGCGCTATACCACCATTCAGAACTGGTCGAAGGATGTGTATAACCTCGTCACCAAGCGCGCAGTTGCTTATCGCGACGCCGTGATGGAATGGGTGGATGGCAATCTCGGTTGTGTATGTGCTGGCGAACTGGTCTACACCGAACATGGACCCGTGCCAATCGAACAAGTTCAGCCAGGGACTCGCGTCTGGAGCTTTGATACCACACGCCAGCTGTGGGTGTTGTCGCCCGTGATTGCCCGTAAGGAGAGTGGCTATCAGAAGGTTTATGAGATTACCTTCTCCAACGGGCGCACGCTGCGACTCACCGACAATCATCCGCTTCTGGCGGTTGTCTACGACCCAAGCCGAGCGCAGAAGCTGGGACGCTACAGCCTGCGCTGGAAGCCTGTTGCCGAACTCCAGCAAGGCGATTTGGTAGTCATCCCTATTGCGCTTCCCACCGAGGGGCAGGTCTATACCTTCAGACGCCCTGAATTGCCTCAGCAGTTCAAGGGGCGCAACCAGTATGGAGCGACCTATACCATCCCTTCTCACTCCCGCTTGCCAATTCAACTGCCAGCGCAAACCGACGAGGACATCTGCTGGCTGTTAGGGCTGTGGTTGGCTGATGGAGACTACACGATTGAAGAGGGACGCAACGGCGCACGCTACGGGCGTGTAGGATGGAGTGTCCCTACGACTGACCGCGCTTTCGAACGCGCCTCGCGCCTGCTTGCTCAATACTTCGGTGAAGAGCGATTCGAAATGCGCAAGGACGAACGCTACTTCCGAATCAACTCCTTGGAGTTTGCGCTCTGGCTCCAAGCAAACGGTTTTGCCTCAGGGGCTAAGGTAAAGCGCATTCCCGCTTGGGTGTTCCAACTGCCCGAAAGTCAGCGATTGGCGTTCCTTGCAGGCTACATCGACGGCGATGGGGGCGTTCGTGGTCGACTCATTCGTATCAAGTCGGCTCACCGTGCGCTTCTGGAAGATGTCCAACTACTGGCTCTGCAAAGCGGTATCTTCACCAGCCCCATCTACACGCAGAAGGTCGTTGCCGATATCAACGGCACAGGAACCGCTAAAGAGTACACAGCGTATGCAGTTGACCTCAGCATGGTAGAACCTCTGCTTCCGCACCTTTCTGAGCCGATTCGCGCCAAACTTACAGAGCGTACCAAGCGTCGCTCCTATCGCCACCTGCGCGGATTCCGTGCCAGGAATCTCCTTCGCGAAGGAACGGGGGTTGTGCGAGTCGAGTCTATACGCGAGTCGGTGGTCACTCCAACCTACGACTTGGAGATTGCGGACGCTCACTGCTTCGTCGTGAACGGCATTCTGGTACACAACAGTCGCGTGACTCAAAAGTACCCCAGCGTCTACCTGATGGAACCCGGCGCACGAGGTGAGGTGCTCTCGGTAGCGTTTGCAGGCGACGGTCAACACCAAGACACGGGAGGCAAGATTATCCACGCTGCGCCTTACACCAGTGGGCGTATTACTTCCAAGTCCATCTCGAAGGGCACAGGGCGCGCCTCCTATCGGGGATTGGTACAGGTTCTGCCCGGTGCCCATCACAGCAAGTGCAATGTGGAGTGCGATGCCCTTCTGCTGGACGAGCACGCTCGCACCGACACCTATCCCTACATCGAGATCAACGAACAGCAGGTGACGATTGGACACGAGGCGCGCGTCAGCAAGGTCAGTGAGGAGCAGTTGTTCTACCTCCAGTCGCGCGGGCTGAAGAAGGATGAGGCGCTCACACTGATTGTGTCGGGCTTCATCGAGCCGCTCGCGAAGCAGCTGCCGATGGAGTATGCGGTCGAGCTGAACCGTCTGATTGAGCTGGAGATGGAAGGCTCGGTGGGCTAAGCAAGCCGACCCGTCTGACCCGTCCAACCTGTCTGACCTGTCCGACCTGCCGGACCCTGCAAAAAAAATGACCATCCTTGCACAAATTATCGAGTCGAAGCGGGCAGAGGTGGCAGCACGGCGGGCGCAGTTGCCAGAAATGGAACTGCGGGCGCAACTATCCGACCTGCCACCCACGCGCGGTTTCCACCACGCTCTGCGCCACACGCCCAATCCAATTGCCCTGATTGCCGAGGTGAAACGCGCCTCGCCCAGCAAGGGGGTCATTCGCCAGCAGATGGACCCACTCGCGATTGCCATACGCTACCACGAGGCGGGCGCCGACGCGCTAAGCATCCTCACCGATGAACCCTACTTCGGCGGGCGATTGGAGTACCTGAACCTTGTGCGCCCCCATGTGCCCCTGCCACTCTTGCGCAAAGATTTCATCGTCGACCCGTACCAGATTTACGAGAGCCGCGTGATGGGCGCGGACGCCATCTTGTTGATTGTCGCGGCGATAGAGAGCGACACCGCCCTGCGCGAATGGCGCGAACTTGCCGAATCGCTGGGGCTGGACACACTCGTGGAGGTGCATACCGAATCGGAGCTGGAACGCGCCCTGCAAAGCGGCGCGACGCTGATCGGGGTCAACAATCGCAACCTGCACACCTTTGAAACCCGCCTGCAGACCACCTTCGACCTGTTGCCTCGCGTGCCACCCGATGTGCTAATGGTCAGCGAGAGCGGTATCGAGACCGCTGAGCAGGTGCACGCCCTTCATCAGGCGGGCGTGAGGGCAATTCTGGTGGGCGAGACGCTCATGCGTGCCGACGACCCGCGTCCACTTATCCGCACATGGATGGCTGCTTGTCGATGAGCCTCACCATCCTGCACACCAACGATGTGCATGGTCGCTGGAGCGTGTCCTTTGCCGAGCGGCTACGCCAACTGCGCGAGGGGACGGATGCCCTCCTGCTGTTGGACGCGGGCGATTCGATTCGCGCGGGCAATCTCGCCATCCCGTTGAAGCCCGAATCGGCGTGGGATTATATGCGCTTAGCGGGCTATGATGCGATGACCATCGGCAATCGCGAGTTTCACATTCTGCCGAAAGGCTTCTTGGCGAAGGCTGAGGGCGCACCCTGCCCCCTGCTGTGCGCGAATCTCCGTCCGAAACAGCCCGATACCCCTACGCCCGTGCAACCCTTTTGGCAAGGGGAGCGTTCAGGCGTTCGGATAGCCGTCGTCGGGCTGACCGTGCCAATGGTCACCCAACGCATGCACAGCGCGGTGCTCAGCGCCTACCTGTTTGACCCGCCACTAAAGGTTGCCCGTGAATGGGCAATACGGTTGCGCCCTGAGGTCGACCTACTGATTGCGCTGACCCATCTGGGTATCGACCCGGATCGCGCGCTGGCAGAGGAGTGCCCAGAGATCGATCTCGTTATCGGTGGGCACTCGCATACCCCGCTGGAGCGTCCTGAGCGCGTCGGGCGCGTCTGGATTGCCCAGTCGAAACCGTTCGCACGCGGGATCGGCATCCTTCGGCTGACCCCCACGCCTGACGGCTGGCAGGTCGAGGGCGAAATCGTGTGAGAAAGGGTAGAATCTCTTCGGATGCTAACGGAGCGGTTGCGGACAAAATTGGAGGAAGTGCTGGCGAATCTGCCTCAGATCGAAGCCCAGTTGGCGGACCCTGCCGTGCTGAGTGACCCGCAGGCACTCCAGCGACTGGGCAAACAGCATGCGGAGCTGAGCGAGTTGGCGGAACTCTATGCGCAGTACCGTCAGACGGAGCAACGCATCGGGGAAGCCGAAGAGCTGCTCCACACCAGCAGCGATCCCGACCTGAGGACGCTGGCAGAGGAGGAGATAGAGGAGGCGTCCAAACTGCGCGAGCAGTTGGAGCGCGCCCTCATCGCACATCTTCTGCCACGCGACCCTAACGATGAACGCAACATCATTATCGAGATTCGCCCTGGCGCAGGTGGTGAGGAAGCTGCGCTGTTCGCGGGCGACCTCGCCCGCATGTACATGCGCTACGCTGAGCGACGCGGCTGGAAATATGAGATTTTCGACGCGGAACCCAGCGATTTGGGCGGTTATAAATATATCGCCTTCAGTATCCAAGGCAAAGGCGCCTACAGCCAGCTCAAGCACGAATCGGGCGTGCACCGTGTCCAGCGTATCCCCATCACCGAGAGCGGTGGGCGCATCCACACCTCCACCGCCACCGTCGCCGTCCTGCCCGAAGCCGAAGAGGTCGATGTGCAAATCGATCCCGACGATTTGGAGATAGAGACCTTCCGCTCATCGGGTCCGGGAGGTCAGCACATGCAGAAGAACGAGACGGCGGTGCGCATCACGCACAAGCCGACGGGAATCACCGTCAGCTGTCAGGATGAGCGCTCGCAACTGCAAAATCGGGAGCGCGCCCTGCGCCTGCTGAGGGCAAAACTGTATGAGATGGAGCAGGAGCGCCGTCGGCAGGAGCGCGACCAACTGCGCCGAAGCCAGATTGGCACAGGCGAGCGCAGTGAGAAAATCCGCACCTATAACTTCCCTGACCGTCGCGTGACCGACCACCGCATCGGGCTGACCCTGCACAATCTGGACGAGATTCTGGACGGTGAGATCCAGCCCTTTATCGACGCGCTGACGGCAGAGGAGCAGGCACGCCTGATGGAAGCACTCTAATCTATTTCGTCCTTTGCACGGGCGAGACGCCCGTGCTACTTGATGGGCAGGATGCCCAAGCTATGCTTTGCACGGGTGGGACGCCCGTGCGAGATGCTACTCGCCTTCATCGGGGACGACCTCGTGCCCGTCGAAGGTGCGTTTGATGGCTTCGACGAGCGCCTCACCCTCCAAAGTGGACTGGGCGACGGGTGGGGGCGGTGCAGGGGGCGGCTCGCTATGGGGCAACACCTGAAGGATGACTTTCGCCTGCGGCATGTTCAGTTGCTTGCGCACCATGTCGGCGAGGGTGCGCTCGCGCTGTGCCGAGTCGCGAAAGTAGGTGCGCGCCATCTCACTGCGTAGATAGAGGTGGATGGTGTCGCCCTCGAGATGCACCCGCGAGCCTTCCAGATTGCGCCCACCGACAGGGCTTTTCTCTTTGAGCTTCTCCACGAAGGCACGCCAGCGGCGGTTCAGTTCCTCATCGCCTTCCCCGACACTTTCAGGAGGTGGTGGCGTCTCCCCGCCTGCTCCTTCGCCCGCTGGGTGGGCGAGAGGCTGAGGGGGCGTGCTCCTCGCTGATTCTGCTGGAGGAGAGAGAGGCTGAGGTTGGGGCGGTGGGCTTTCCCCTGCAAAGGTGAGCAGGGTCAGCTCCAGCACGGCGCGTGGCGAGCCTGCCATGCGCATTTCCGACAGCGCCTCCGCAGCGCGCTCCCACCAGTGCAGCAGGCGCGGTAGGGTCGCCCGAATCGCCTGCTCGCGCATCGCGCTCCACAAAGTGGGGTCATACGCCATAGGTTGGGTGACCGCGGGGTGCGCCCCTCCGGGTGGGGATGCCCGCGCCACAAGCAATGCCTGCACCAGCGACCGCCAATAGTGAATGAGCGATTCGAGCAGCACGCGCGGCTCACGCCCCAACAACATCTGCTCATCCAGCAAGGTCAGCACCGTCCCGGCGTCGCCCTCGATCAGGGCGTCGGTTATACGCATTAGCGTCTCATCTTCAATCGCGCCGAGCGCGTGATAGACCGTTTCGGGGGTGATGACCCCGTCGCTGAAGGCGATGACCTGCTCCAGAGCGGTGAGCGCGTCGCGCCATGAGCCATCTGCTATGCGCGCGATGAGGTGCAACGCCGAGGGTTCTGCCTCCAGCCCCTCCGCCTGCACCACATAGCGCAGTCGCTCGGCAATATCGGCAATCGTGCCCCGATGGAAATCGAACCGCTGACAGCGCGAGCGGATGGTCGGCGGCACGCGATGGAACTCGGTGGTGGCAAGAATGAAAATCACATGAGGTGGCGGCTCCTCCAGCGTCTTGAGCAGGGCGTCGAACGCTTTGGCGGATAGGTCATGCACCTCGTCGATGATATAGACCTTGAACCGCGCCTCCATCGGCGGATATTTGGCGTTCTCAATTATCGTGGTGCGCACATCTTCGATGCTGGTCTCAGAAGCCGCGTCCATCTCGATGACATCGACGCAGTTGCCCTCTTGGATGGCGAGGCAGAATCGGCACTGCTTGCACGGGTTCGGTGTGGGACCGCGCTCGCAGTTGAGCGCTTTGGCGAAGAGGCGGGCGGTGGAGGTCTTGCCTGTGCCGCGCGGACCGCAGAACAGATAGGCATGTACCCATTTGCCCTGCTGAATCGCATTCCGCAGGGTCGTGGTGATGTGGGATTGCCCCATCAGCTCGTCGAAGTCCTGCGCCCGATATTTGCGATAGAGGCTGATATACGCCATGCGTGCGTCGCCACCCGTCTGATTCTACCCTGCAGGCTTGCGCGAGAAAATCTCGCCATCTCTGCAGAAAAAGGCTTCGAATCGGTCGGGTTGGGTGGCGGCGCAGCCGAAATCGCCATCGGCGCGAATCGCAATTACCGCCGCTTGATGGCGTGCCACTTCGGGCAGGCGCCGCGTCATTGCCTGCACTGCCTGCTCGCACGCGCGCTGGGCAGAGGCGCCCTCACGCATCAGTTCCACCACGCGCGAGCAGAGGGTGAACCGCCAGATTTCCTCGCCCAGCCCTGTGGCGACGGCGGCGCCCGCCTCGTTGTCGGCATAGAGTCCCGCACCAACAATGGGCGAATCGCCCACGCGCCCGGGCATTTTGAATGCCAGCCCACTGGTGGTGCACGCCGCGACCAGATGCCCCTCGTGCCAGCCCAGCACGCCCACTGTGTCGTGCGATTCGTCCTTTGGGACAGCGCGCTCCTGCGAGACATCTTTGGGGGCGTGCCGTTGCTCATACCATTCATACCAGCGGCGCACCGATTCTTCGGTGAGCAGAAGGCGGGGTTGGAAGCCTTCTTGCAGGGCGAACCGTTCCGCGCCCTCGCCTGCCAGCATCAGATGGGGCGTCTTCTGCATCACGCGCAGGGCAATTTGCACGGCGGGCACAAAGTGTCGCACTCCTGCCACTGCGCCCGCCCGTAGTTGTGCGCCTTCCATCACCGCGGCGTCCAATTCCACTTCACCCAGTTGATTGGGCAAGCCGCCCAGCCCTACAGAAAGCACTTGCAGGTCTAATTCTATTGCCGATGCGCCCGCCACCACCGCGTTGAGCAGGCGTTCCTCCTCACTACCCATAAACTCCTGCTGATAGACGCGCCACGCCTCTTCCACCACCAATCGTCCAAACCACCATGTGGCTGCAAACAAGGTTTTCATAGTGCGAAACTGTTCGCCCTACTGAGGCAGGTCTCCTGCTGTGCCCCACTGACTTGCGGGAGAGCCGAAGCAAGCCCTCACCCCCAGCCCCTCTCCCACGCTGTGGGAGAGGGGAGTCTGGCTCCCTCCCTCTCCCGAAGCGTCGGGAGAGGGAGGGCAGGGGTGGGTGAGGGCTTCCATGCTTTGCACGGGCGGGACGCCCGTGCCACAATGGGGTATACTAACCGGTGAGTCGGAGGGCACTAAAGATGAGAGCATGGTGGCTAATGGGTTTGGTGCTGTTTGGGGCGTTCGCTTTCACGGGCGAGACGCCCGTGCTACGCGGGACGCCCGTGCTACGCGAGATGCCCGTGCTACGCGGGACGCCCCCGCGACATCAGGTGGGGGATAAGCAACAGCTTTCCTCCTCGCTTCCATCAGAGGTGAGTCGGAAGCACCGCGTGTTGACCGAAGCGCCTGTAAAGGTGGGCATTAACACCCGTGTGCCTGCCCTCGTGTTCACCGATTTGAACGGGCGAACCTATGACCTGCACGGGCGGGACGCCCATGCCACGATGTGCTTGGTCTTTCTGGGTGTGAAGTGTCCCGCTGCCCAGCGCTATGCGGTGCGCCTCAATCAACTGCATGCGACCTATTCCAAGCGCGGGGTGCGCCTTATCGGCATCTACTCCAACTATGATGATACCGAGCAGGAGGTGCGCCAAAGCGTGCAGGAATGGGGATTAAAGTTCCCTGTGGTGTATGACCCTGAGGGCAAGCTGGCACGCGCACTGGGCGCGACGATGACCCCACAAGCATTCGTGATTGACCGCAAAGGCATCTTACGCTATCGGGGCGCCATCGATGATAACCGCTATGAGAATCGCGTGCGCCAGCACTATCTGCGTGATGCGCTGGAGGCGGTGCTGAAGGGCAAGCCCGTCAAACTCGCCACCACCGAGACCTTCGGGTGCACCATCCATTTCAAAGATGAAGCCGTTGCGAGTGCGCCCATCACCTATGTGCAGCACATCGCACCCATTTTGCAGGAGCATTGTCAGTCGTGCCATCGCCCAGGTCAAGTTGCCCCCTTCTCGCTGATGACCTATCGCGACGCCTACACCTGGCGCAAAGAGATTGTCAAGTATGTGCAGGCGCGTCAGATGCCACCTTGGAAGCCCGTGCCCGGCTATGGGGAGTTCAGGGGGGAGCGACGACTAACCGATGAGCAGATTGCGCTCATCACGCAGTGGGTGGAGAACGGCGCGCCGCTGGGCGACCCGAAAGAGTTGCCACCCACGCGCCAGTTCAGCGATGATTGGGCGTTCGGTCCGCCCGATGTGGTGCTGGAGATGCCCGAAGAGTACGAAGTGGGTCCCACCGGCGAGGATGAGTATCGCCACTTCGTCATTCCCACCAATTTCGATCGCGATATGTTCGTGCAAGCGATCGATATCCAGCCGGGCAATCGTCGCACGGTGCACCATGTGATTGTCTATTGCGATACATCGGGCACGGCACGCAAACTGGACGAAGCCGATGCGGGTCCGGGCTACAAGGCGTTCGGCTGGCCGGGCTTTATCCCTGCGGGGATGCTGGGTGGCTGGGCGCCGGGCTTTTCGCCTCAGCGTCTACCCGACGGCACAGGCTACCGACTGCCCAAAGGCTCCGATGTCGTACTCCAAATTCACTACTATCGCACCGGCAAGCCCGAGCGCGATCGCACGCGCGTCGGTCTCTACTTCGCCAAAACGCCCAATCCACAGCCCGTCGGGATTGCATGGCTGATTAACCCCTTCTTCAGCATCCCACCAGGCGCAGAACGCCATGAGGTGCGCGCCTATTGGATTGCACCGCGCGATGTGGATGTGGTCGCCATCACGCCCCATATGCACCTCATCGGGCGCGAGATGAAGGTCGACGCCTACACGCCCGATGGCAAGACCATCCCGATGATATGGATCAAAGATTGGGACTTCAAGTGGCAGGACACCTATCATTACAAGACACCTGTTCGCCTGCCCCGAGGCACGCGCGTGGAGGTGCGTGCCTACTATGACAACTCAGAGAAGAACCCGAACAATCCGAACCGCCCACCGAAAGTGGTCACTTGGGGCGAGAAGACCACCGACGAGATGTGCCTGGTGTTCCTGCACATCTTAGGTGAAGAGGGTCTGCGCCGCCCTGGTGGCGGCTTAAGACGAATACTCTCGCAATAGCACTGGGGTTTGCTGGAGCCGTTAGGGTGTTGGGGGTTTCGCGGCGCGCTGGAGGCGGTCGCGCAGGGTGAGCGCCAATCCCTTGGCGGGCGGCAAGGGGCAGACGATTGCCTGCACGCCCTGCGCCTCCAGCCAGCGGATGCCTTCGAACAGGCGTTTTGCCAGCGTCTGCCAGTCACCCCAATCGCCCCATTCATAGGGCAGAACCCGCTCGCTTTCGGGCAGTTGCCAGCCGTTGGGGGTCATCGCGCCTATCAGCGCGTATTGGTTCAGCGTGTGTAATACCATGTTGTAAAACGCCCTTGGCTCAGGCGGGCATAACAGCACGGGCACGCTGGGCGCATAGTGGCGCGGGGAAGTGCCCGGCGATGGCAGCGGTTGACCTTCTGGCACTGTTTCTTTTAGCAGGCGCACACGCCCAATGAGCCGTTCAATCTCCTCCCGTGGGACACCACCTGGTCGCAAAAGGGTCGGTGGCTGGGTGGTCAAATCCAACACTGTCGACTCGACGCCGACGGGCGTGGGTCCGGCGTCCAGCACCAGTTCGATTCGCCCTGCCAAGTCTGCCATCACATGCTCGGCGTTTGTGGGGCTGGGGCGACCGAAGCGGTTCGCGCTGGGCGCGGCGATAGGTGTCCCGCTTGCGCGAAGGAGCGCCTGCGCCACTGGATGCGCGGGGATGCGCACGGCGACCGTCGGGCGACCCGCCGTCACAATGTCAGGTACGCACTCTGCCTTGGGCAAGACCAGCGTCAGGGGACCGGGCATGAACCGTTGCGCCAGCACCTCCACCGTAGGGGGCAATTCGCGCACCAATCTACGCATTCCCTCCAAGTCCAGCACATGCACGATAAGCGGGTCCCAACTGGGGCGTTCCTTCGCTTCGAAGATGCGCTGGACGGCGTTCGGGTTGAGCGCGTCCGCGCCCAGCCCATACACCGTCTCGGTGGGGAAGGCGACCAGCCCGCCCGCGCGGACGACCGCCCCCGCCTGCTCAATCAGAGGCGCGTCGTGGTCGGGGTTGCCCGTTAGCCTCAATCGTACGGTTTCAATCGGCGTCATCTGCACGGCGCTCCCGCTCTATCTCCACGCCCGCCAGCTCGACGATAGCGCCCGTGGGCGGGAGCCGCTTCGCGACCCGCACCTGAACCCGCTGAACGGGTGGGAACCGCTCCAGGATCGCATGTGAAATTCGCTCGGCAAGCGTTTCCATGAGGCGCACCTGCTGACCCGTGCCTATCTGCAGAACCAGTCGCGCCACCTCGCCATAGTTAATTGTGTGCTCCAGCTGGTCTGTGTGCCCCGCCCTCGACAGGTCGAGCTCCAGCACCACATCCACGCGATAGCGATGCCCAATCTGCTGTTCGGCATCGGGCACACCGTGATAACCGTAGAACTCAATCCCCTCAATAAAGAGTCTGTCCACGCATTAATTGTACCGTGTCAGATTCGGGCGGGTCAGACGGGTTGGACGGGTCAGACAGGTCAGACAGGTCAGACGGGTCGGGCAGGACGAGGGGGTTCCATCGGGTAATATTCGGGGTCAGGAGCGTTCGGCATGCGAATCGCGCATATCAGCGATGTGCATCTGGGCTATCGCGCGTACAGTCGTCTCACTCGGCGCGGTGTCAATCAGCGCGAGTACGATGTGCTGAAGGCGTTTCGGGACGCGCTACGGCTCGCGTTGGAACAGCAACCCGACCTGATTGTGATTACGGGCGACCTGTTCCACTCGGTGCGCCCGCCCAACTACAGCCTCGTGCACGCCTATCAGTGGCTGATGAAGGCTCAGCAGGAGCGAGGCTTCGCGCCCCTGATTATCCTCGCGGGCAACCATGAGACGCCCCGCTCCACCGAAAGTAGTTGCATTCTGAGGTTGTTTGGGCACATTCAAGGCGTGCTGGTGGTGGATGAGGGCGTGGAGAGCCTGCGCCTCGATTCGCTCGGCGTGCATGTGCTCTGCATCCCCTCGCGCGGGCTGATGAGCCTGCCGAATGTGCAGATCGAGCCTGACCCGCACGCGAAGGTGAACCTGCTCCTCCTGCACGGCATTCTGGAGGGGCTGACCCCATACGCCATCGAGCGCCCCGTGTCGCGCCAACTGATTCTGAACGACAACTGGGACTACATCGCGCTGGGCGACTGGCATCTGTACACGCCCATCGCGCCGAACGCCATCTATGCGGGCGCGACCGAGTTCACCAGCACCAACATCTGGGAGGAGGCGGGCAAGCCGAAGGGGCTGGTACTGTATGACACCGATACGCGCCAGCACCAGTTCCTGCCCGTGCGCACGCGCGCGGTGTATGACCTCCTGCCCATCGACGCGAAGGGGCTAACGGCTGCCGAAATCAACGAGCAGATACGGGCGCGTGCCGAATCGGTCGACATCACCGACGCGATTGTGCGCCAGCGCATCTTCAATCTGATGCCCGAACAGCGTTCGGGGCTCGATGGGAACCTTCTGCGCGAGTTGCGGGCACGTGCCTTGCACTATCACCTCGACCCGCGCATGTATCGCGAGGCGCGTGCGGGACACAGCACGGGCGAGGAGGGCGAGCGACGCCTAACGCTTATCGAAGAATGGCGAGCCTTCATGGGGCATTATGAACTGCCCCCCGGTGTGGAGCGCGAGGCAATCATCCAGCTCGGCATTCGGTACTTAGGGGAAGGGGAGTGAGCGGCGATGATGGGAAATGAGTTCGAGTTATAGTTGGGCACGCGCCTCCCTGCTGATGATGAGCGCCATCACCGTCAGCCGCGTGCTGGGTATGTTGCGCGACACGGTGATTGCCTACCGCTTCGGGCAGAACGAATGGACGGATGCCTATCGCGCCGCGTTCCAACTGCCTGACTTGCTCTTTTTTATGGTGGCGGGTGGCGCGCTCTCGTCCGCGCTGATGCCCGTCTTCTCGGGCTACTGGGAGACCGAGCAGAAAGAGGAGGCGTGGCGTGTCTTCTCGTCGGTGTTCACGCTGATGGTGAGCCTGACCACCGCGCTGGTGCTCACCCTGGAGGTGATTACCCCTTGGGCGATTGCCCTGCTCTTTCCGGGCTTCGACCGTTTCCGTTGGGAGTGGACGACCCACCTGACGCGGATTGTGTTGCCCTCGCAAATCTTTTTTCTGATGGGCGGGTTGATGATGGCAACGCTCTATGCGCGTCGCCATTTTCATGTGCCCGCGCTCGGACCGAACATCTATAATTTGGGGATTATTTTTGGGGGGCTGGTGCTGGCGGTTCCGTTGGGCATCGCGGGGCTGGCGTACGGGGCGTTGCTGGGCGCGTTTGTGGGAAGCGTGCTGTTGCCCCTCTGGGCGATGGCGCGATTGGGCAGTGCCTACCGCCCACTGTTCGACTGGCGTCATCCGGGCGTGCGACAGGTGTTTCGGTTGATGTTGCCCGTGATGTTCGGGCTGTCGTTGCCCGGCATCTATATGTTGATTCTGCGGGTGTTTGCCTCGTGGTTGCCGCCGGGCGCGATTTCCGCGCTGGACAACGCGAACCGCCAGATGCAGGCACCGTTGGGGATTGTGGGGCAAGGGGTCGCGCTGGCGATTTTCCCCGCGCTGACCGCGCTCGCTGCCACGGGCAAATGGCGTGAGATGCGCCTCGTGCTGAAGCGCGGACTGCGCCTCGTCTGGTTCCTGACCGCGCCCGCTACGGTTTTGCTATTGGTGCTGGCGGAGGACATCGGGCGCGTGCTGTTGCAGTACGGCAGGTTCCGCGCGGAGGACACGCAGATGGTGGCGATTGCCCTACGCGGGTTCGCGCTGGGGCTGTTCGCTTGGTCAGGTCAAGCGTTGCTCTCGCGGGCGTTCTTCGCCCTGCGCGATTCGCTGACCCCCGTGCTAATTGGCACAGCGATTACGGTGCTCTTTGTCCCGCTTTGTTTCGTGCTGATGAGGGGGCTGAGCTTTGCGGGGCTGGCGCTGGCGACCTCGCTCGCTGCGACGCTCCAGATGGTGTGGATGCTGATGGCGTTGCGTCGTCGCCTGCCCCTGCCTGAGGAACCCGATAACGAGCCGCTCGTGCGTCCTGTGCTGGCGATTGGCGTCGCCTCGCTGGCGATGGGCGTGTGGGCATGCCTCCTGCACCTGCTGATGGGTATGCTCACACGGGGCTGGCAGCCGAATCTCGCCTCGCTGATTTCCATCGTGGTGGTGGGAGGCACAAGCGGTCTGCTCTACCTGATGCTGGCGCAAAAACTGCGCCTGCCCGAAGTCACCTACCTGCGCGAACAGTGGCGACGGAGGCTGAAGGGGAACGATTCTTAGTACCCCCCACTTTTCGCGTGTCAGAATGTATCTCTCTACCTGTCCGCCAGCGTGCAGGCAACGGCTGGCACTCTGCGGGCGCAAGGTAAAGCTTTATTTCCCGCCTTGCAGGCGT
>FWWM01011939.1_pt1 | contig 14649 bp, 13 predicted proteins | sample 2228351 | NCBI WGS metagenome assembly FWWM01 (sample SAMEA103939774, study PRJEB20133) | metagenome | reverse complement strand
GGCGGCCGTCAGTGCGCGGGGCGCGAGCCCCTTGCCGACATGGCGCGGATGCCGGTCGCGAGGTCGATCGCCGGCGTCCAGCCGAGCGTCTCGCGCGCCGCCCTGGTGTCGTAGCGGAGGCTCTCGGTGGCGCGCCGGAGCCGGTAGCGTGTGAGCGGCAGGTTTCGCTTCGCGAGCTTCCCGACCAGCTCGCAGCCGAGCGCGACGGGCCAGAGCGCGAACGGCGGCACGTAGGTCGGCTTGACCGCGGCGACGCCGCTCTCGCGCAGCAGGTCGAGGTACTCGCCCTGACGCACCTCGCCGTCGATCACGTTGTAGGCCTCACCCGAGACGCCGCGCGTCGCGGCGAGCGCGATCGCGTCGCACGCGTTGTCGACGTGCGTGAGCGGCAGGAGCGCGTTGCGCGAGCCGACGACGATGCGCCGCCCCTTGCCGCGCGGCACCGGGAGGTGCAGGCGGGCGATGAACGGCGGCGCCTCGCCGCCGTACAGGATGCCGGGCCGGACGACGACCGTCTCGAGCCCGCCGCGTCCGGCGAAGGCGCGCACCAGCCGGTCCGACTCGGCCTTCGACCAGGCGTAGGCTCCGCGCTGCTCGATCGCCGGGTCGAGGGGTGTGTCCTCGGTGATCGCATGGCCGTTCTGCCCGGCGCCGTAGATGCCGGCGCTGCTCACGTGCACGAAGCGTCGCACGCCCGCGGCGGACGCGGCCTCGAGCAGCCGCTCGACGGCCTCGACGTTGTCGCGCAGGAAGCTCTCGCGCGAGCCGCCGCCGCTCACCCGGGCCGCCGTGTGAAAGACGACCTCGATGCCGGACATGGCGCGCTCGAGCGTCTCCGGATCGCCGATCTCGCCCCACACGACCTCGCTCACCGCGGGCGGGATGCGCCGCAGGTCGGTCCCGGGGCGGACGATCGCGCGCAGCCGTCGGCCGTCGCGCGCGAGCCGCGCCGCGAGGTGGCTGCCGAGGAAGCCGGTGGCGCCCGTCAGGAGGTCCACGCGACCCTCCCCTCGGTGCCGGTCGCGAGCGGCGCCGGCTCCTGCGTGCTCGCGGTGAGCTGCTCCTGGATGCCCGCGAGGAGCGCCACATTGGCGCGCCCCGCGGCGCCGTCGATCGGGGGCGGCATCCCCTCGTCGAGGCTGCGGTAGAAGCGGCGGATGGTCTCACCGATCCCCGGGTAGAGCTTCATGCGGCCCAGCGCGACGGCGAGCGCGTTCGTGACCGCGGCGGTGACGAGCTGCGCCGCGGGGTCGAGGTTCGCGACGAGCTTCCCGACCAGCTTCGGCAGCTTGCGGTTGCGCTCGACGATCATCGTCATCGTGTTGAGGTTCACCCGCAGCGTCGCCTTCGTGCCGTAGACGGTCAGGTGGTTCAGGTACGGCTGGCTCCTCATCGAGAAGGTGACGAAGCCCCAGCGGCCGTCTCCCTCGAGGAGGACGCGGATCTCCCCGACCGGAACGTCCTCTGCCGACGGCCGCTCCCCCGCGACCTGTATGGAGCGCACCGCACCGAGGAAGTCGCACACCAGGTAGAGCGGGTGCGGACCCAGGTTGTAGAGCGGCGCGAACGCGTCCGCGGTGCTCCAGTGGGCCTTGCCGTTGCCGCCGCCGCCGAGCTCGACCGGGTTCACGCCCTGGTGCGCCTCGACCGACACCACCTCGCCGAGCGCGCCCGAGTCGCGCAGCGCGCGGGCGCGGCGGATCACCGGGTCGAACAGGCGGTTGTGGTCGACGCACAGCCGGCGCCCGTACTCGCGCGCGACCGTGATCATGCGATCGCACTCGGCGACGGTCATCGCCATCGGCTTCTCGACGAGCACGTTGGCGCCGCCCTGCATCGCGGCGATCGCGAGGACCGCGTGCGTCGCGGGCGGCGTTACGACGTGGACGATGCTCGGCTCGACGGCGCGCATCATCTCGCCGACGTCCGAGAAGTACGCCGGCACGTTCTTCTCGCGAGCGAACGCTTCCGCGCGTGCCGCGTCTGCGTCGCAGACGCCGACGATGGTCGCGTTCTTCACGCCCCGTGCGTAGCCCAGGTGGGTGGCCGCGATGCGGCCCGCGCCGATCAGGGCCACGCGATGCTGTTTCGTGATCGTGCTCATGCTCCGGTGGTCAGCCGAACGTCGGCAGGTATCTCCAGAATTCGTTGTTCAGGGCGCAGCACTTCGCGCACTTCGGGAAGAGCCGCCGCTTCTTCAGCGCACGGCGGAAGGTCTGGTACGCTTCGTTGTTCCAGATCTCGATCACGCTCTGCTCGCGCACGTTGCCGAACGCGACGTCGATCGAGCAGGAGTAGACGTCTCCGTACGGGCTGATGCGGAACGTCTTCCAGGGGTAGAAGCACTTCTCGACGAAGGCGTACTCGTCGTCGAGAAACCGGCGCTCCATCTCCTCGGGCGTCTTGAGCGGCGGGCCGAAGCCGATCGGGATGCCGTACTGCTCGCTCTTGGCGATCGCCTTCTGCGATTCCGCGTAGAGGATCTCGCCGTTCACCTGCCGGAGGTACATCGGCAGGTCCTGGTCCTCCTCCTTCGGATGCACGGGCAGCGGGATGAGCTCCTCCGTCTGCCGGTTGTGCTCGGGCGTCGTGTAGAACATGTAGTCGAAGTCGACCGAGTCGACTCCGGTATCCTTGAGCCAGTCGAGCACCTCGCTGTAGCGGTGCTGGTTGAGCGCCGAGATCGTCACCGTGATGCCGATCTTCGGGCGCTTCACGCCGAGCTCGCGCTTCGCCTCCTGGATGTTCCGGATGCCCTCGAGGAGCCGGCGGAAGCTGCCCTTGCCGCGACGGATCTCGTCGTGCAGGTCGTCCGGGCCGTCGATCGAGATCGACAGCGCATGCGGTCGGAGCGACACGAGGCGGCGTGCCTCCTCCGGACGGAGAAACCAGCCGTTCGTGTTCACGCACAGGTGGATCGGGGTCCTGGTGATGTGCTCGATGATCTCGAAGACGTCCTTGCGGAGGAAGACCTCGCCGCCGGTGATCGTCATGTCCTCGACGCCCATCGCGGCGATGTCGTCGATGACCCGCTTCACCTCCTCGGTGGTGAGCTCGTGGCGCTGGCGCTCCTTGACGTGTTCGTGGTGCGTCTTGTCGTGCATCATGCGCGGCAGGTCGAGCGGGCACATCTGGCACGACAGGTTGCAGCGCAGGGTGAGCTCGAAGGTCACCGACTGCGGCGTCCAGGCCTTGCCGCGTCCGATGGCGTAGGGAACCCAGTACTTGTACGACTTGAGGTTGCTCTTCGTGAGGCCACGCTCGCGAAGCCAACCCTTCACGCCGTCGAGGACGCTGTTCTCGTCGTTGTTCATCGTCCGGGCTCCAGACTGGGGGGCGTTGATGGTCACGGATCGCGGGCGGTGCTCAGAGGAACCGACGTCCCTGCTGGCGAAGGCGCAGCCCGTCCTCGCGCGTCGGAAAGGAGAAGTAGGTCGCCTGGGTTCGGTCGTTGGGCATCGTCGAGACCGAGCCTTGCTCGAGGCGGTCGATGGCCTCGATCAGGAGGCGCGCGCCGACCGCCTTGGTCTTGCGGATCAGGCTGTCCTGGGTGTCGTCGGGCTCGATCGGCACGCGCTCCTGCAGCAGGATCGGCCCGTCGTCGAGCTCCTCGTTCATGAAGTGAACTGTCGCGCCGGTCTCCTTCTCGCCGTTGGCCAGCACCCAGAAGCTCGGCAGGCGGCCGCGGTAGCGCGGCAGCAGCGCGCCGTGGACGTTGATGCAGCCAAGGCGGGGTAGGGCGAGGATCTCGCGCTTGAACTTCTGGCTCGCGTTGATCGAGATCACGACGTCGAGGTTGAGCGCGCGGAGCCGGTCGAGGTACTCCTTTGCATTGACGTTCGAGGTCTCGATCGGTTTGAGCCCGTGGTGCTCGGCGACCGCGGCCACCGAGTAGAACGAGGGCAGCGGCACCGAGCGGCTCAGGATCCCGAGCCCCTTGCGCACCGCGTAGCGGAACGACTGACGCAAGAACTGCGACGGGCCGTAGAGCGCGAAGTGGTCGCGGATCGTCGACAGCCAGGTCTGCTTCGGCATGAGCGTCGGCAGGATCGTGATGCCGACGATGTTCTGCCGCCGGTGCCGGAGCACCGTGTGCACGAACTGGGGCAGGTACAGACAGTCTTCCTGGGTGATGATGAAGGCACGTAGTGGCATGGCCGGGTCCTATTGTTCGCTCGCGGTCATGCGGCGAGCAACCCCCGTTCGCGCAGGACCTCCCGTACCGGCGCGAAGCGGAAATCCGTCAGCAGGCGACGCAGCTTGCCCTCCATGGCCCGCAAGTTCACGTAGTGCGTCGAGAAGCCCCGCTTGCCGCGCGAGCGGAGGCGCGGCTGCTCGGGGTCGATCTCCCACGGGTGCAGGTAGACGATCGCGGACTGCCCCTCGCGGTTCACGCGGCGCATCCCCCAGCGCATGTACTGGTACGGCAGGAGCCGGAGGTACGCGCCGCCGCCGAGCGGCAGGTTGCGCCGGCCGACCCGCGCCGTGGTCATGGGGAACTCGATGAGCCGGCGCGCGCCCTGGGAGTGGATCACGAACGGAAAGCGCAGCGCGCCGGGCACGCCGTACAGCGAGTCCTTCACCGGGAAGATGCTCGAGTCGTACTCGATGCCGCACTCGAGCATCACGTCGAGCGCCCACATCGACTTCGCGGTCACCGAGAAGGACGGCGCGCGGTAGCCGCGCACCGGATGTCCGAGGATGCGCGTCAGGATCTCCTGCGAGCGCTCGAGGTCGCGGCGGTAGAGGTCCTTGCCCTGCTCGTAGACCAGCCGGTGGGCGTAGCCGTGCGTTGCGACCTCGTGCCCGGCGGCGGCGATCTCGTCGACGAGGTGCGGGTAGCGCTCGGCGTTCCAGGTCAGCACGAAGAACGTCCCCTTCACGCCGAACTCGTCGAGCAGCTTGAGCAGCCGCCGCGTGTTCCCGACCACGCGGCTCTCGTACCGGTCCCACTTCTCGAGGCTCACCTGGTCCTCGAAGTCCGAGACCTGGAACCAGTCCTCGACGTCCACCGAGAACGCGTTCAGAACGTCCTTGCCGTTGCCCGTCGCCATCCAGCCCCTCAGTCCCGCGTGGCCTCGGCGGTCGCCGTGCCGAGCGTGCCGGCCTCGAACGGACGCTCCGCCGTCTGCCAGCGCCCGAGCTCCGATCCCGTCAAGACCTTCCACCAGCCGAGGATCGCGGCGAGCGTGCCGATGCCGAAGTACACCGCCGGCGAGACGAGCCGCTTGAGCCGTCCCTCGGGCAGGATGAAGCCGACCGGGATCGCCAGGTAGGCGAAAAGCTGCAGCACGAACAGCGCCCGATAGAAGGCACCCGGCGCGAGCCCCGCGCCGACCAGCAGGAGCAGGAACCAGAGCGGCGTCGCGTAGCGCAGCCCCTTGCGCGACAGCAGCTCCCAGCCGACCAGCCACGCGCGCCGCGCCACGATCTCCGGCCACACGGCCTGGATGCCGCGGATCCCGCGCCCGATGATGCGCGAGCGCCGGCGCAGCTCGTCGCGCAGGTTGCGCGAGCCCGCCTCGAACGAGAGCGCCCGCGGCTCGTACAGGCACTGGTACCCCGCGGCGGCGACCCAGATGGGTTGCACCATGTCGTTGCAGACGTCGTTCGGGATCGGCCGGCAGAGCTCCTTGCGGACCGCGAAGATCGAGCCGTTCGCACCGAGGAGACAGCCCAAGTCGCTCTCCAGACGCTTCTGCATCTGGTCGAGCTCCCAGTAGCGGTTGTAGCCCTCGGCGATCGGGTTGTCGTTGAAGTTCTTGTAGATCAGCTCGCCGCAGACGCTGCCGACGCGTGGGTCGGCGAACGGCTGCACGAGCATGCGGATCGCGTCGCTGCGGTACATGCCGTTCGCGTCGGTGAAGACGATGATCTCACCCGACGCGCGCGGCAGCGTGTCGCCGAGCGCAAGGTTCTTGCCCCGGTTGACCGGGTACTCGTGCAGGATGACGCCCTCGGCGGCGAACGAGCGCGCGATGTCGTTGGTCGCGTCGGTCGAGCCGTCGGACGAGACGATGATCTCCAGACGGTCGCGCGGGTAGTCCTGGGCGAGCGCGTTGCGGATCTTCCCCTCGAGGACCGCCTCCTCGTTGTACGCCGAGATGACGAGCGTCACCCGCGGCAGATCCTCGTCGCGCGCGAACGAGGCCGGGCGCACGCGGCCGCGCAGCGCCGCGAGGGCGGCGAGCGCGAGCGGGTAGCCCACGTACTGGTAGACGAGGACGGAAGCGGCGAGCCAGAAGAGGACGATTCCGAGCATGGGATGTGGTCTCGTTCGGCGACGGGCTCTCAGCCCTGCGTCGCCCGGCCGCGCCCCGTGGCGGGTGGCGCGTCCGTCACGGCGAGGTGTACGCCCGCGCGGGCGAGCTGCCTCGTGTACAGCGAATCGATCGCAGCGAGCATCGCCTCGAGGCTGAACCTCTCGCGGACGCGTCGCTCGCCGCACGTCCCGAGGGCACGCGCCAGCGTCGGGTTGCCCAGCACGCGCTCGACGGCCGCGGCGAGCGCCCCCGGGTCACCGGGTGGCACGATGAGCCCCGACTCGCCGTCGACCACCACCTCGGCGCTGCCGCCGGCGGACGTGGTGACGACCGGCCGCCCGAGCGCCATCGCCTCGAGCAGCGCGTTCGGCATGCCCTCGATCACCGAGGAGAGGACGAAGCAGTCGAAGTGCCGCATGAGGTCGGCCACGTCGCGACGCTGGCCGAGGAAGCGCACCGTGCCCTCGAGCCCGGCGTCACGCACCCGCTGCTCGAGCGCCCCGCGCAGCGGGCCATCGCCGACGATGTCGAAGCGGAGGCCGGGGATCCGCTCGGCAAGAAGCCGGGCCGCGTCGATCGCGTGGTCGTACCCCTTCTTCCACGAGAGGCGTCCGACCATGCCGACCAGCGGGCCCTCGCCGCGCGGGTCGGGCTCGTCGGCCGCCGCGGGTCCCGGCGCGTCGAGGTTCGTCGGGAGAGCCACGCCGTTCGGGATCAGCTCGATCCGTCGCGGTGAGCACCACTCGTGCTCGATCACGACGTTGCGCACCGCCTCCGCGTTCACCAGGACCCGGTCGGCGAGCTGGTTCGAGAGCCAGGCGCCGATGCGCCGGTCGAGCCGGTCGTAGCGATCGAGGCTCCGCTTGCTGACCAGGGTGACGGGCAGGCGCGCCGTGCGGCCGACGAGCGCCGCAAGCAGATTGCCCTCGAACAGGTAGCCGTGCACCACGTGAACGCCGCGTCTCTTGAGCTCGGCGGCGACGCGCCGCACGGCCTCGATCGTGCGCCACGAGAGCATGGTCGAGCGGATGCCGAACGAGCGCACCGGCACCCCGCTGCGCTCGAACACGGAAGCGAGGTCGCCGGGCTCGGCGCTCGCGGTCCACATCTCGAGCGCGTAGCGCCCGGGATCGAGCCCGCGCACCACCTCGAGCAGGTGGCGCTGCGCGCCGCCGACCCGCAGGTGGTCGATCACGTAGGCGACGCGGATCATGCCGCCTCGCTCCGCGGGCGATAGAGCTGGCGGATCGCCGCGCGCCGTGCGCCCGGGGTCCCGAGGACCGCGCCCGGGATGCCGCGCCCACGGAGCTCGTCCTCGAGCGCCCAGCGGCTCAGCACGATGGCGATCGAGATCATGAAGTAGATGTGCACCTCGAGCCAGACGTCGGCGAAGATCGAGAAGAAGAAGAAGAGGACGAGGTACAGGTGCAGCCAGTCCGGCAAGTGCGGCACCTCGGGGTGGTTCTTGTACTTCTGCTGCAGCCGCTGAACGCGCGTGTAGAGGAAGCCGAACAACGTCAAGTAGAGGATGGTCGCAAAGATGCCTCCTTCAGCGGCCGACCAGATGTACGAGTTGTGCGGCGGCTTGTACGAGCCGTGCAGGTAGGCATTGACCCAGCGGAAGTTCCCCAGCCCGACGCCGGTCAAAGGATGCTCCGAGATGATGCGCAGCGCCTCGGCGAGGGTCGTCACGCGCGTCTGGCTCGAGCGGGAGCCCTCGACGCGCTGCATGACCGCCTCCTGGCTGAAGGGGTTCAGGTTCATGAGGCGCTCGCGGTGCATGTCGGTCAGCACCACCGAGAAGACGAATATGCCGAGCAGCACGCCGCCGACCGTGGCGAAAATCTTGCCCCGGCGCGGGATGTGATCGCTCCAGGCAAGGAGCAAGCCGACGAGGCACAGGCCGAGGAAGCCGCTCCGCGAAGCCGTCAGAAGCACGAGCGGGATCGAGCCGGCCGCGCACGCAAGCCACAGGATCTTCATTGCGGCAGAGCGCGAGATCATGGCCAGGTACACGAACAGCGCGATGCCGACGTTCATCATGAACGCGAACCGGTTCACGTTCGCGGCCCAGCCGACCACCTTCGAGGTGATCCGGTACTCCGCCTCGCCCTTCACCATCTCCGGGCCGAGCGTCGGGACCACCGCCAAGATGCACACCGCGATGACGTAGAGCACCCACTTGAGCTGCTTCGGCGTGCGCACCCAGTTGACGAAGAAGATGGTGAAGGCGATGCGCGAGAGGAGCTCGAAGATCCAGCGCCCGCTCACGTCGACGTGCTCGTAGAAGCCGACGTTGCCGCTCTTCGCGATCTTGGGCAGCAGGTACTTGATGTCCGGCCACATCAGCTTGTTCACGTACTGCATCGCGATCAGCAGGGCGGCGATCGCGATGAGGAGCCGGATCTCCGGCTCGCGCAGGAACCAGTAGTCGTGGCTGCGGTAGAGCTGGAAGGCGAGGATCAGGAGCAGCGAGACGCCGAGCAGGTTGTTGATCGTGAACGGCCCGACGCCCTTCAGCGCGTCGGGGTACGACATGAGCATCGTTGACATGATCACGATCACGCCGAGGTGCGGCTTGTAGAGCACCAGCACACCGGCGAAGACCATGGCAACGAGCGCCGCCGCGATCGCCAGGCGGTGGTCGCTCGCGAAGGCGGCGAAGCCGAGGCCGAGGCCGACGAGCACTGTCGCGACGAGCGCCCACCCGGGGAAACGCTGGACGCCGCGCGTCGCCTTCCGGGTCCGTACGCCAAAGGGGATGGAGGAAGCCGTCATGCGTCGCTGAGCTCGCTCAGGCTCCGATCTTGCCCCGTTCGATGTCCAGCGTGAACTCCGGCATCGCGCCGTGCCGGTTGTAGATCCCGATGCGCTTCAGCGCGAAGACGTCGTCGCCGGCGACGACGCTGCCCGTCATCGACGTCGTCGCGGACGCGAACCCGGCGTTCCGCACCATCGCCTTCACCGCCTCGGTCAGGTGCGCGCTGCCGCGGCCGTTCGGGTAGGAGAAGTGCAGGACGCGCTCGCCGAGCTGCTCCTCCAGCGCGTCGCGTGAGCCGATGATCTCGCGCTGCGCCTCCTCGGGCGTGGCGTTCGGCAGGTTCGGGTGGCTCAGCGTGTGGGCGCCGAAGATCATCCCCGCCCGGCGCATCTCGCGCACCTGGTCCCAGGTCATCATGATCGACTTGAGAGGCGTCAGGTCGTGGATGCCCGCCGCCTCGCGGACCGCCTCGAGCAGCGCGAGCCGGCGCTCGGTCGGGATGTTCTTCATCGTCACGACGAGCTTGGTGAAGGCCTCGCGGCGCTCGAGCGGCGTGCGTAGCGGCAGGCGGAAGGCGAGCGGCTCCCGGGTCTCGAGCACCGGCGCGGTGGTGGTGAACACGGCGAAGCGGAGCAGGCCGGTCCAGAGGATCGACCGGTTGTCGATGCAGTCGGTCGTCAAGTAGAAGGTCGCATTCAGGCCGTGCCGCTGGAGGATCGGGAAGGCGCGCGTGTAGTTGTCGAGGTAGCCGTCGTCGAAGGTGAGCGCGACGGCCTTCGGCGGCAGCGGCTGTCCGGCCACGAGGCGCTGCACCATCTCGTCGAGCGACAGCACGCGATAGTGGCGCTTCAGGTACGCGCACTGGCGATCGAAGTGCTCGGGTGCGACGGCGAGCCCCGGATCGAGGCACAAATGCGTGCCGTCCGCGGCGGTGCTCACGGAGTGGTAGCGGAGGATCGCGGCGCGGCCCGCGAGGCAGGCGCGGGCCAGCGTCGGAAAGCCTCCGTGGTGGATCGCCAGCTTCGCGAAGTTGGTCAGGTAACGGCGAATGGGCATTGGGCGGGCGTCCCCCGCGCGGCCGAATGCTCAGCCGGCGCGGTAGTCGGAGATGAGACCCAGAACCGGCAGCTCCAGCTCCCGCTCGATGTCGGAGCTGAAGTGGTAGGTCTGGTAGAGGAACTCGAGCCCGAACGCGCCCGCGATGCCGACGCCCACCCCCGCGATGAGCGCGATGATGATCGTCAGCATGGTCTGATCGTTGTCCGGCTTGGTGGGCGGATCGGCGCGGTCGACGATGCGGATCGTGTACAGCTTGCCCTCGCTCATCTCGAGGGAGAGCTGCGCCTCCTGGCTCCGCTGGATCGACTCCTTCAACGCGGCGCGTGCCTGCTGAACCGCGTCGTCGAGCTCCTGGAGCTTGAAGCCCTGGCGGCTGATCTCCGCGAGGCGCTCGTTGTACTCCTTGAGATGCTCGAGCAGCGAGGCGCGCTTCGCCTCGAGAGCGCCGCGGTTCGCCTGCGCGCGCAGGAGCTCCTCCGCCAGGTTCTGGCGCACCGGGTTGAGCTGGAAGCGCTCGGTGCCGACGATGCGCGAGGGCTGCTCCTTGACCCGCTTGCGCAGCTCGGCGATCTGCGCCCGCTTGTCCTGCACGCGCCGGTCGGCGTCCGTGTACTTCTGGGTCAGGTCGGAAAGCTCGACGGTCAGCATCCCGATGCGCTCCTCCAGGGCGCGCGCCACCGGGTTGTCGATCATGTCGACGTCGCTCGCGACCTTCTCCGGCTCGTTCTTCATCGCCTCCTCGAGCTTGGCGATGAGCTGGTCGGTCTGCTCGATCTGGGCGTCCGTCTCACGCAGCAGGAGCTCGGTCGCCATCATCTGGCGCACCGTCTCGTCCTTCTGCTGGTTGAGCGCGACGATGCCGGTGCGCCTCTGGTAGCGGTCGAGGCGACGCTCCCGCTTGCGCAGCTCGGCCTCGAGCCGCTTGGTCCGCTTCTCGAAGAAGCGCGCGACGTCGGGCGACTCGTAGATGGTCGGGTGGTACTCGAGGTAGGTGTCGATCAGCGTGTTGACCACCGCTGCCGCCTTGTTCTTGTCGGTGTGCTTGAACGCCACCTCGATCATCGGCGACTGCGGAAAGGGCGTCACGCGGAGGTTGTCGCGGATCGCGCGCGCCGTGGCGCGGTTGCGCTGCTCGCGGTCCTCCGGGACCGGATCGATGATCTCGATCTGAAGCCGCTCCGCCGCGGCGAGCAGGAAGGAGCGGTTCTTCAGGTTCTCGACCTCGGCATTGAGGACCTGCGCCTCGGGAAGCTGGGTGGTGCGCTTCGAGTCCTGCGGCGAGAGGTGCAGATAGCTGCGGCTGCCGATGACCAGCAGCTTCGCCCGCGCCATGTAGTCGGGCGTCCGAAGCAGGGCGAAGAGGATGATCGGGACGGAGATCAGCGCGAACGCGATCACGAAGAAGCGCTTGCGCTTGAACAGAATGTGCAGGAACTCGCGTACCGATTCGTTCATCGAGGAGCCTCGTGCGGGATGACGGCCATGTCGACGACGTCCTGCGGGTTGGTCAGCCGGGTGAGGATCTCCGGAATGAAGTTTTGTGTGCGGTTCAGCACCGCACCGAGGACGTGCGCGCCGACGCGCTCGAGCTCACGCAGCGAAACCGCCGGTGCACCGAGCGGCGTGCTTTCCGCGCGGACGACCAGGATGACGCCGTCGGCGCGCGGCGCGAGGAAGGAGCTGTCCGCGTACATCTCCATCGGCGCGCCGTCGATCAGGATGCAGTCGAAGTCCTTGCGCAAAAATGCGATCAGATCGTCGAACGCGCGTCCCTCGAACATGTACGGCACGCGCGCCGGTCCGCGCCCGACCGGCATGAAGTACAGGTTCGGGATCTGGGTCGGATGGTAGTGCACCGGGCCCGGCGTGTTCGGATCGGCGAGCGCCTCGCAGAATCCAGGCGCGTCGGTGCCGTCGAAGATCCGCGAGATACCCGGCGTGCGGAAGTTGGCGTCGATCAGGAGGCAGCGGCCCGCCTGCGCCATGGTCGAGCCGAGGAGCGCGGTCGTCGTGGTCGCGCCCTCGCCGTGGCGTGACGAGACGAGCAGCATGAGCTGCAGCGAGCGAGGCACACGGGTCGCGAGGATGTTCTTGCGGAGCTGCTGGAACTCTTCGATGGTCGAGGGCGGGACGTTGAACGAGAACGAGAAGTGTCCGTTGCCGTTCCGGCCGTTCGCGTAGCCGTTGCTGCCGTTGTCGTTGGCCCGGGCCCCCCAGCGCTGACCGAAGCGGAACCAGCTCCGCTCGACGGGAGTCGGCAGGGCGGCCGATTCGGCTGCCGCCTCCGCGGCCGCCGGCGGCGCCTCGGGCTCCTTCTGGGGGGCCGTGCTCGGGCCACGCGCGTTCCGCGCCGCGCGCTCCGCCTCCGCACGCTTCAATGCTTCGTATGTCTTGCCCACCCGAGGTCTCCTAGAAGGCCAGCGTGTTTAGGTCGAAGCCTGGGCGGGGGACGGTGGGCAGCAGACCCCGAATCCATTGATCGACCCAAACGTCGGCCTCGCCGATGAACGTCCGCGGGACGATGATGATGTCGTCCGGGGACATGACGATCTGCTCGACGGAATCTCCGTCCATGACGGACTCCAAGTCAAGCCTTTGTGATTGAACTTCGCCCCCCACGCGGCGGATGTAGAGCACGTCGTCGGTGTCCGCGTCGTCGACGAAGCCGCCGCGCTCGACGATCGCCTGCAGCGGCGTCAGGCCGTCGCGGTAGAGGACGAAGCCCGGCTTGGCGACCTGACCGCCGACGTAAACCTTGTGCTCTGCAAGCTGGGCGATCACCACGCTCACGACGGGGTCGCGCAGGGTGACCGACGACTTCTCGACGATGATGTCCTCGAGCTCCTTGACGGTCCGGCCGGCCGCCTGCACGTCACCGATCACCTGGAGGCTGATCATGCCGTCCGGCCGGACGGGGACGCGCTCGTTCTCCTCCGGGTGGTAGGGGAACTTGACGTCGATCAAGTCGCCCGGCGCGAGCCGGTAGGTGTTGCTGTCGATCACCTTGCCCGGGGCGAGCCCGCTCATGGCGGTGGCGGTGTCCGGTGCGCCGGGAGCTCCGGCGGCCCCGCCGACCTCCTGCGGGTGCTGCGCGGCCATCATCATGGCGGCCTGGCGCTGGTGGGTGCTGCCTCCGCAGCCGGCCGCGCCGAGCGCGATCGCGGTCCCGGCGATCAGCGACCACGCGCCGAGGCCGCGCAGGACATCCAGCGTCTGCCCTCTACCCGACGTTCGTAGTCTGCTCATAGCTCCGCCCATCCTTGAAAAGGCCCCTCTCTCTCTTCCGTCTTCCCGGGGTGGCGAGCCCCGATGCCTCGACTCGAGCCGAAGCTCGAGAAAGGTCGCGCTAGAGCGGCGCGACCGCAGACGCGGGAAGCTCGAGGCGCGTCTGCCGCCGAAGAAGATCCAGCAGGATCCGGATGCGTCCTGCCGCCGAGCAGGGCCGGTCGATGATGGCGTGCAAGCCCGCGAAGGGGCCGCTGCGGATCTCGACCGGGTCGCCGGGACGCAGAACCGGCCGGGGGCGCAGCACCTCGCCGCCGCCGGCACGCTCGCGCAGCGACTCGACCACCCTGTCCTCGAGCGGAACGGGGACGCCGTCGCCCAACGCGAGCAGGTGCGCGACGCCCGGCGTCCAGGCGACCCGATCGAAATCATCGGGCAGGCGGAGGCGGGCAAACAGGTAGCCGGGAAACAGGGGCTCGAGGTGATCGGCCCCGCCGAGCGCCCGACGGCCGAAGGGAGCTGCGAGCCGAGGCAGGAACACCTCGATCCGCCTGCTGCGTAGGTTGTCCGCAGCCGTTGCCTCCGAGCGCGGCTTGGTCCGCACGGCGTACCACGCGCTGCCGTCGCAGGTGCGCATCGGGCGGCGCACCGCAGCAAAAGCAACGCCACCTGAGGGTTCGCGACACCCCTAGTACGCCCCAGGAAACGTCTCAATTTTTTCCAGTTTCGCGGGCGTGCCCGCGAGGCGCCGGAATGCAGCCGTGCAGACCCCCCGCGGAATCGTGCAGCCGCACGAGACGTGTGTCGCGAGTGACACATCAGCTAGGGTCCTCGAGGATGCTGCCGAGCGACTCGGCAATCTGCATCGCCTGGGCCCGGTCGCGCACCCGGCGGAGCGAGACCCGGTACAGGTTTCGCCCGTCGCCCAGGACGATCGGCTCGAGCTCCGCCGGCAAGCGGTAGCGGGCGCCGACCAGACGCTGGAGCTCCTGGGCCTGGGTGAGGATCGGGGTGGTCGCGACCAGGACCGAGACGCCGTCGCCGTCCTCCGTCTCGACCAGGCGCGAGCTCGGCCCGGGATCGGGGAAGATGATCTCGGAGCCGGCGATGATCCGGTTCACGTCCTGGATGTTCGGGTTCACCTCGCGGAGGACGTCGAGGGTCGTGTAGTTCGCGAGCCCGTACTCGCGCAGCGCGAGGTTCATCAGCGTGTCGCCGCGCTGCACGCGGACCCGCTTGCTCCCCCGGGCCTTCGCGCGGGTTGCTTGAAGATCTTGACGACGGCCCTCGGTGCGGCGAGCGGGCTCCGGTGCGGTCCGGAGCGCCGCCAGGGCGACGGGG
>FWWM01011937.1_pt1 | contig 14654 bp, 14 predicted proteins | sample 2228351 | NCBI WGS metagenome assembly FWWM01 (sample SAMEA103939774, study PRJEB20133) | metagenome | reverse complement strand
CGGTGCCGGACCCTTGAGGAGGACCCAGCCACGGTGCGCAGGCATACCCTCTTTCACTGGTGGCCTAGGGTGAAGGAATCTACGTAAAGGGGTATCAAACGGTGAGGACCCCGGAAAAAGGGGGGTAAGGGGGTACGAGGGGGCCAAGAAGGTGAAGGGGCGCAAGCGGCATCTCCTGGTGGACAACCAGGGGCTGGTGCTGGGGGCGAAAAGGACCGGCCTTTGCCGGGGGAGCTGAAGGAGCTTTTGGGTTTGCCTGGCCCAGTTTCAGCCGGAGGCTCAACCGGGACTATGAGCTTCTGCCGGAGACCTCGGAAGCCTTCATCTACACGGCGATGATCCGGATCATGGTCAGGAGGTTGGCCTCCTAGAGGTAAGACACTCCCTAAGATGCCCCTCAAACGCACTAGACTTTTACGACTATTTCTTAGCTCTGGGGGGCCTACTGACCCTGAAGGAAGGCCTTTAGGGCCTGCCAGGCTCTTCGCACGTGATGGCGCATGGCCCTTTCCGCGGCGGGTCCATCCCCTTGAGCCACCTGGGCCACGATCGCCCGGTGCTCTTCTAGGGCCTTGGGCAGACGGCCGGGGACAGCGGCCGAGGTACTGATAAGGAGGCGCACCTGGCCGTCCAGGTTCTCTGCCGCCTGGAGTAGGCGCTTGTTCCGGGCCGCCTCCCAAAGGGTCCGGTGGAAGACCAGGTCTAGGTCCCCGTAGGCCTCGAGGTCGGCCGCGGCCGCCGCCTCCTCCTGGGCCTGGAGGAGTTCCTCCAGGCGGCGGGCCACCTCGGGCCCGCCCTGCTGGGCCGCCAGCCGGGCTGCGAGGCTCTCCAGGGCCTCGCGGAGCTCGTAGATCTCCCGGATATCCTCTAGGCCCAGGGTGGGGACCCGGTAGCCCCGGTGGGGTACGGCCTGCACCAGACCCTCCCGTTCCAAGGCAGCCAGGGCTTCCTTGACGGGGGTAGGGGAGAGGCCCAGGGTCTCCGCCAGTTCCCGGACCACCAGCCGGGTGCCCGGAGGGTAGGTGCGGTTGAGGATGGCCCGGCGCAGAGCCCGGTAGGCTTCCTGGCTTAAGGTGGTCTTCAGGACGCTTACCATCTCCAGGGGCAGTATACTCCAGGGGCCTTGACGGATCAAGATTTTAGATTTAAAATCTCCGAACAAAGGAGGCCCTATGCGGAAGGCGGCAGCCCACAGGCGGGAGGATCACGTGGCGGTGGCCGTGGCGGACCTCAATCCCGGGGAAGAGGTGGAAGTAGCCGTGCTGGAAGGTGGCGAGCCTTTACTGATCCGGGTTCTAGAGCCCATCCCTTTAGGCCACAAGCTGGCCCTTAGGCCCATCAGGGAAGGGGAAGTGGTGCGGGAGTACGGGGAGGCCATCGGTCGGGCCCTCCAAACCATTCCGGCTGGCGCCCATGTGCACACCCACAACCTGAGGAGCCTACGCTGGGATTTCGGGGGTGAGCAGTGAGGCTCACCGGGTACCGGCGTCCAGACGGGCGGGTGGGGGTCCGTAACCACGTGGTGGTTCTGCCTGTGGACGACCTTTCCAACCGGGCGGCGGAGGGAGTGGCGGCCCTGATCCCGGGAGTGGTGGCCCTAACCCACCCTTACGGCCGTCTCCAGTTCGGGGAGGACCTGGAGCTCACCTTCCGCACCCTGGCGGGTCATGGGGCCAACCCAAACGTCTACGGGGCGGTAGTCATTGGGATAGAGCCCAAATGGACGGAGCGGGTGGCAGGGGAGATCGCCCGCACTGGCAAGCCGGTAGAGGCCTTCGCCATCGAGGGGTATGGAGACCTCAGGACCGTCGAGCGGGCGGCCCGGGCCGCCTATCGTCTGCGCCAAGAGGCCAGCGAGGTTGAGCGGGAACCGGTGTCCCTAAGGGAGTTGGTGCTCTCCATCAAATGCGGGGAGAGCGACCCCACCCTGGGCTTGGCGGGCAACCCGGCCTTGGGGCGGGTGGTGAACCGGCTGGTAGATGAGGGGGCTACGGTGATTTTCGGCGAGACCAGCGAGCTCACGGGGGCGGAGCACCTCATCGCTGAGCGATGTGCCACCCCAGAGGTCCGGGAGGCCTTTCTCCGCACCTATCGGGCCTATGTGGCCCTGATCGAGTCCAAGGGGGTGGACCTCCTGGGTTCCCAGCCCACGGAGGGCAACATCCGCGGCGGCCTGACCACCATTGAGGAGAAGGCCTTAGGCAATATCCAGAAGACGGGGACCCGGCCCGTCCGGCGGGTGCTCCGCCCGGCGGAGGCGGTGGGGCCGGGGGAGGGGCTGGTCTTCATGGATTCCTCCAGCGCCGCAGCCGAGATGATCACCCTAGCCGTGGCGGGGGGGAGCGTCCTCCACTTCTTCACCACCGGCCAGGGCAACGTGGTGGGCCATCCTCTGATTCCCGTTATCAAGATCTCCCCCAACCCCAAGACCTGCGAGGCTATGGCGGAGCACATCGACGTTCCTCTGCCAGAGCTCCTTCTGGGAGAGGTGGGCCTGGAGGAGGCGGCGGAAAGGATCCTTGGGGTCTTCGAGCGCACCGTCCGGGGCCGGCTCACGGCGGCGGAACTCCTAGGCCATGCGGAGTTCGTCCTAACCCGCCTCTACCCCAGCGCGTAGGGAGGAGGCCGTGATCCTGGTAGCCGAGGAGCTAGACCCCAAGGGGCTGGGCCTTCTCCAGGAGGGCGGGTTTCCCTTTACCTACCGGCCAGACCTTTGGCGGGACCCTCAGGGGCTCAAGGACCATCTGGCTATGGCCACGGCCCTCATCATCCGGAACCGTATCCGCGTGGATGGGTTTCTTCTCGAAGCTGCCCCCCGGCTCCGAGTGGTAGGCCGTCTGGGCACGGGCCTGGACAACGTGGACCGGAAGGCCCTGGAGGCCAGGGGTATTGCCCTGGTCCATGCCCCCGGGGCCAACGCCCTTGCGGTGGCGGAGTACGTCCTGGCCGCCCTTTTCCACCTGGCCCGGAACCTCCCCCGGGCGGCCCTGGGGGGGGACCGTCTGGCCCTGGGGGGCTTTGAGCTTTTCGGCAAGACGCTGGGCCTCCTAGGCCTAGGGGAGGTGGGCCTGAGGGTAGCCCAGCGGGCCCGGGCCTTGGGCCTCCGGGTGGTGGGCTATGATCCCTTGCGGAGGCCCTGGGAGGCGGCCTTGGAACTCGCGGGGGTGGAGCTTCTTCCCCTGGAGGGGGTTTTGGGGGAGGCCCACTTCCTCTCCCTCCACGCCCCCCTAACCCCCGAGACCCGGGGGCTTTTAGGGGAGTCCGCCCTGGCCCGCATGCGCCCCGGAGGCTACCTAATCAACACCGCCCGGGGGGAGCTGGTGGACCACCTGGCCCTCTATCGGGCCCTGGAGGCGGGCCACCTGGCAGGGGCGGTGTTGGACGTCACCGATCCCGAGCCCTTACCTGCGGATCACCCCCTACGGGACCTGACCAACTGCCTCATCACCCCCCACGTCGCTGGCCTGACCCGCGAGGCCCAGGCCCGGGTGGGAGAGCGGGTGGTGCGGGGGGTGCTGGAGGTACTCCATGCGGCTTAGTCCAGAGGAACTCCACCAGGCCCTAGAGGTCCACTTCCTCCGCCTGGGCCTCCCCCAGGAGGGGGCCAAGGCCTGCGCGGACATCCTCCTGGAGGCTGAGCTGGAGGGCCTCCGGAGCCACGGGTTGGCCCGCCTCCCTATCTACACCGCCCAACTGGAAAGGGGTGGGCTGAACCCTAGGCCAGCCATGCGCCTTAAGGTCCTGCGGCCGGGTTTCCTCTTCCTAGAGACAGACGGAGCTCCTGGCCCTTGGGCCGCCCTTAGGGCGGTGGAAGCTTTGGTCCCCCGGGCCCGGGCCCAGGGGATCGCGGCAGTGGCCGTCCGGGGGGCGGGCCACGTGGGCCCTCTAGGCCCCTACGTGCGCCGCTTAGCCGGGGAGGGTCTGGTGGGCCTGGCCTTCGCCAACACCCCGCCTGCCCTAGCCCCCGGCCCGATCCTGGGCACCAACCCCCTGGCCCTCGCTGCCCCCAAGGAAGGGGAGCCCCTGGTGGTGGACCTGGCCCTGAGCGTGGCTGCCCGGGGTAAGATCCTGGAGAAGGCCCAGCGGGGGGAACCCATTCCCGAGGGTTGGGCCGTGGATCGGGAGGGGCGTCACACCACCGATCCTCGGGCTGCCCTGGAGGGGGCCCTGCTCCCTCTGGGTGGGGGGAAGGGGCTGGCCCTGGCCGTCCTGGTGGAGGTCCTGGCGGGGGCTCTGGCCGGGGGGGTGCTTTCCCCGGACCTTCCCCTGCCCTGGGTCCGCCCGGAGGCCCGGGTCCATCCCGGTCTTCTTCTCCTGGCCCTGGATCCCGGGGAGGAAGCCGACGGGCTGAGGATGGCTCTGGATCGCCTGGGAGCAGCCTTGGCCGCCGTGGGGGGACGGCTTCCCGGGGGGGAGCGGGCCTGGTGGAGGGAGCGGGCCCAGAAGGAGGGCCTGGAAGTGGATGAGGCATTGTGGGAGGCGATAAGGAGGTGAAGGTATGCGGTGGGTTTGGGTTTTAGTGGCGTTGGTGGTGGGCGTGGCTTTTAGCCAGACCACCCGGCTCCGGGTGTTCATCGGGGGGCAGCAGCGCCCCGACGTGATGCGCAAGATTCTTGACACCTATGAGGCCCGGAACCCAGGGGTTAAGGTAGAGATTGAGGTGGGGGGGGCCACCTCAGACCAGCAACAACAGTACCTCACCACGGTACTGACCTCGAAGGATCCGTCCCTGGACGTGATCCTGATCGACATCATCCGACCGGCCCAATACCGGGTGGCGGGTTGGGCCGATATCCTGGACAAGTACCTGCCCCAGGCCTCCCGGGAGGCCCTGCTCCGCCAGTACCTCCCGGCCTATGTCCGGGCCAACGTGGTAGACGGGGCCCTGGTGGCCCTACCCGCCTTTGCCGATGCCCAGTTCCTCTTTTACCGGAAGGATCTCCTGGACAAGTACGGGTTCAAGCCCCCGGAAACCTGGGACGAGGCCATCCGTCAGGCCCAGACCATCCTCCAAGGGGAGCGGAACCCGGCCCTGAACGGTATCGGTTTCATGGGCAACATCTCCGAGGGGACTGTGTGCACCTTTCTCCTGCCCATTTGGGCTGCGGGCGGGGACGTGACGGACGAGAGGGGGCGTCTGACCCTCACAGAGGAACAGGCCCAGCGTTCCCTCCAGTTTTGGTTGGACCTCATGGACCGCCACCGGGTGAGCCCCCCCAACATGGCTGAGAAGGCCCAGGACACCATCCGGCGGGAGATGCAGCAGGGGCGCTGGATCTTCGCCACCCTGTTCGCCTATGCCTGGGCTCACTCCCAGAACGATCCTGACTCCCAGGTCAAGGGCAAGATCGGGGTGGCCGTGATGCCCCGCTTCCCCGGAGGGCGCTCCGCCAGCTGCCTTGGGGGATGGCAGTGGACCATTTCCAATTTTTCCCGCAACAAGGCCCAGGCCTACAGGTTAGTCCGCTACCTCTCCAGCCCTGAGGTGGCCAAGGTGCTGGCCATTGAGGCCTCTAACCTGCCCGCCTTCCCAGAGCTTTACAAGGACCCTGAGGTCCTCAAGGCCAACCCCTGGTTCGCCGATGCCCTGCCGGTGGTCCTGAACGCCCGGGCGCGGCCGGTTCATCCCCGCTACCCCGAGGTGGCCGACGTGTTGCGCCGGGGCCTCAACGCGGTCCTGGCCCGGGCCAAGACGCCGGAGGCCGCGGCCAAGGAAATCGTTCAGGGCCTGCGCATCCTGTACGGGCAGTAAGGGGAACCGTGCGGCTTTTCCGGGCCGGGGACCTGAGCGAGCGGGTGCTGGGGTGGCTCTTCCTCCTCCCCGCCGTCCTCCTGCTGACCCTGGTTGCCCTCTTCCCAGTGGGCCACCTGGTGTGGACGAGCCTGACGAACCTCAACCTCAGCTCTGGCCCGGAGGCCCGTTTTGTGGGCCTAGAGAACTACCGGAGGCTCCTGGCGGACCCCCACTTCTGGCAAAGCCTCCTCTTCACCCTGAAACTGGCGGCGGTGACCGTGCCCGGCGCGGCCCTGCTGGGCCTCCTCCTGGCCCTTTTGGTCAACCTACCTTACACGGTCCGCTGGCCGGTGCGCCTAAGCCTCCTCCTGCCCTGGGCTATGCCCCTGGTCTTCTCTGGTCTCATCTTCCGCTGGTTTTTCGACAGCGAGTACGGGGTGGTCAACGACCTCATCCGCCGCCTGGGGGGCATGCCCCTTTACTGGCTCATCGATACCAACCTGGCCTTCTGGGCCATCGCCCTCTCCATAGTCTGGAAGACCGCCTCCTTCATGGCCCTGATCCTCTTTGCAGGGCTTCAGGTCATCCCCAAGGAGTACTACGAGGCGGCCCAGGTGGATGGGGCCAACTCTTACCAGGCCTTCTTCTGGATCACCCTGCCCCTCCTCCTGCCTTCCCTGCTGGTGGCCCTTATCTTTCGGACCCTGACTGCCCTGCAGACCTTTGACATCCCCTTCGCCATGACGGGTGGAGGTCCCGGCCGGGCCACAGAGACCCTAGCCATGTACATCCGCACCCAGAGCGTGGAAAACCTGAACTTCGGGTATGGCTCGGCCTTGGCTGTGGTCCTTTTTCTCCTGTGCCTGGGGTTTACCCTAGCCTACCTCCGGTACCTAGAGGGGAGGAGGGTGGAATGAGGCGCCGGCTTGGCCTGTGGCTTGGAGCTCTCCTTCTGGTCCTCTATGGAATCTTCCCACCTCTTTGGATCCTCTTCACCTCCCTAAAGACCGAGGCGGAGCTCACCCGGATCCCCATCACCTACTGGCCTCAGGCCCCTACCCTGGAGAACTACGTCCGGGCTTTCCAGGAGGAGCCCCTGGCCCGGTACTTCCTGAATAGCACCCTCGTGGCGGCTGGGGCTACCGTTCTTTGCGTGACCGTGGGGGCTCTGGCGGCCTACGCCTTGGCCCGCCTCCGGCTGCCCATGGCTGGGTTCATCCTCTCGGCCCTGCTGGTGGTGGCCATGTTCCCCCCAGCCAGCCTTCTCGTACCCCTCTACCAGGTCTTCACTGCCTTGGGTCTTCGCAACACCTACCTGGGCCTTATCCTGCCCCATGCGGCCTTTAGCCTGCCGGTGGTCCTCCTGGTGCTCTACAGCTTTTTCCGGGAGATTCCCAAGGACCTGGAGGCGGCGGCCCTAGTGGACGGGTGCACCCGGCTGGGGGCCCTCCGGCACGTGATCCTACCCCTTTCAGGTCCGGGGGTGTTCAGCGCTGCCCTTTTAGCCTTCGTCAATTCCTGGGATGAGTTTCTCCTGGCCCTCACTCTGATGCCCGCCCAGTCCATGCGGACCCTGCCCGTGGGGATCACCCTCTACCAGGGGGAGTACCTCTTCCCCTGGCCTATCATCTCCGCAGCGTTGGTGGTGGCCATGGTACCGGTGGTGGTGGCCATAGTCCTCTTCCAGGAGCGGATAATGTCTGGCCTCCTTCAGGGAGCCATCAAGGGGTAAGGGCATGAAGGTGGCGTTGGTTCCCATTGTCCGTCCCCTTTTCCGGGGGAGTAGGGTGGGCCTGGAGGAGCTGGTGGCCCACCTTGTGGGGGAGATCTGCCGCCAGGAGGGCCACGACCTAAGGGTGTTCGCCCCCGTGGGGGACCCCTCCGGAGCTGCAACCGCTGCCCAGGCCTGCGAAGGAGAGGGGGTTCACCTTCTCCTCATCCCCTTCCTCACCTTCGCTGCCGGGGAGGTGCTGGAGCCCTTTCTGGCCTTGCCCTTGCCCAAAGTCCTTTGGGCCCTGCCCGAACTTTGGGGGGACGGGCCCCTTCCTCAAAACGCTCTCTGCGGCCTCAACCTGGCCCTTTCCCTCCCCGCCCTCCGCTCCCCCGCCGCCTGGTGGTACGGGCCCCTGGAAGCCGGCTCCCTTAAGACGCACCTTTCCCGGACCCTCCGGGCCTTGGAGGCCCTCCGGGTTTACCGGGAGGGACGGGTCCTGTGGATCGGGGGAGCCGCTCCGGGTTTCGCGGCCTTTGAGGCCTTCCTTCCTCATGGCCAGGTGGAGCATCTCCCTGTCGAGGTTCTCTTGGAGAACTTCGAAAAGGTATCCATGAGCCAAGCTCGGGAGGCCTTGGTCCGCTGGGCGCCCCCTCCGGGAGAGGTGCCTGAGGAGGCTCTTCTGGGACTGGCCCGGCTGGCTCTGGCCCTCCTGAACTTAGGGAGGGGCTACGACGGGATCGCCCTGAGGGATTGGCCAGAGATTCCGGATCGCTTGGGCCTTGTCCCCTCTGCAGCCCTGGCCTGGCTGGGGGAGGAGGATTATCTGGTGGCCCCAGAGGGGGATCTCCTCGGGCTGTGGAGCCAGATGGTTCTCCGGGCCGCGGGAGGGGCTTGCCCGGTCCTGGTGGACCTGGTGGCCCTGCAGGGGGAGGCCCTCCTCCTCTGGCACGGAGGGGAGGCTCCGAGGGCTTGGGCAGGAGGCACGGTCCGCCTCCGTCCTCACTTCAACCGGGGTCTGCCTGCAGTACAAGACCTGGTCTTCCGGGCGGGGCCTGCTACGGGGCTACGTTTCCTAGGGGAAAAGGCGGTGGTCCTTTCAGGGAACCTCACGGGCCAGGGGGCCTACTGGGGGGCTTCGGGCTGGTTTGTTCCGCTGCGCTGGGGGGGGAGGCCTGTGAAAGCGGGGGAGGTTCTCGAGGGCTGGCTCGGAAGGCGGGTGCCCCATCACCTGGCTTTAGCCATGGGGGAGGTGGGGGAAGTGGTGGAGGAGTTCCTTTTCTGGGCTGGTTTGGAACATGTACCCCTGGGGGGAGGGATATGGGGACGGTTCTGGGGATAGGCTGGGCCTGCCTGGACCTACGCTTACGGGTGGCCTCACCCCCACCCTGGGGAGAGCGCACCCCGGTGGAGGACCTCCGGGAGGTCCTAGGCGGCCCTGCTGCGGTGGCCGCTCTGGCGGCGGCCCGTCTGGGGGGTGGGGCCCGCCTCCTGAGCCGCCGGGGGTCGGACCTCTGGGGGGAGCGCCTCGAGGCCCTCCTGGCACGGGAGGGGGTGCAGGCCTACTTCCTGCTGGGGGAACAGACCCCCCTAAGCGTGGTTCTGGTAGGCCCCGGAGGGGAACGCTGGATCTTTCCCCATCGGGGGCGCCTTCCTCAAGGGGCCGAGGGGGTGGACTGGGAGAGGGTGCTGGAGGGGGTAGGGGCCTTGGTCCTGGACCTGCGCTGGCCTTCGGTAGCCCGGCAGGCCCTGGAGGCGGCCCGGGCCCGGGGCTTGCCGGTGGTCCTGGACCTGGACGCCGCTGACGAAGAGGCCCTGCGCCTGGCAGCCCAGGCCTCTCACCCCATCGCCTCGGCGGCGGTGGCTCGGGCCTTTGGGGGCGTGGAGGCCCTTTTGGAGGCCTTACCCGGTTTTGCGGCCGTCACCTTAGGGGAGGGGGGGGTGCTGTGGCGTGGGGGGCGGGTACCCGCCCTCCCTGTGGAGGCCCAGGACACCACAGGGGCGGGGGACGTCTTTCACGGGGCCTTCGCCTACGGCCTGGCCCAGGGGATGGGGGAGGAGGGGGCCCTGCGCTTGGCGGTGGTGGCCTCTGGGCTCCATGTGGCCCGGGGGTCCCCACCCACCTGGGAGGAGGTGGCACCGTGGTTGGCCTAAACGGCAAGCGGGTGGCTTGGAAACGGTTGTCCGATGGGGAGGGGCGGTTTGCCTTGCTGGCCGTGGACCAGAGGCCCCCCTTGTTCGCCTTGGTCGGGCGGAAGTGGCCGGGGTTGTCCGAGGCGGAAGCGGCCCAGAGGGTGGCCCGCCTCAAGGCCCTCCTGGTGGAAACCTTGGCCGGGGAGGCCACCGGGGTTCTCCTGGACCCTCTCTACGCCTATCCCGAGGCCCAGCCCCACCTGGGCCGGGCCCAGGGGCTCCTCCTCACCCTGGAGGACCACCGTTTCCAGGAGGTAGGGCCTGGCTGGAGGCTGAACCGGCTCATCCCGGACTGGGGCCCGGAGGAGGCCGCGGCTTGGGGTGCGGACGGGCTCAAGCTCCTCCTCTGGTACCGGCCGGATGCCCCTGAGGGTGTGCGCCGACACCAGGAGGACCTGGCCCGGGAGGTGGGGCGGGCCTGCCGCCGTCTGGGTAAGTTCTTCGTCTTGGAGCTCCTCACCTATCCCTTGGGTGGCCGCACGCCCGACGGGCCCCTTCTTTTGGAAACTGTGGCGGCCTTCGCCGATCCGGGCTACGGCGTGGACCTCTACAAGCTCCCCTACCTCCCCGGGGGGATGGGCGCCTACACCGAGGCCCTGCCTGCCCCCTGGGTCCTCCTCTCCGGGGGGCTGGCCTGGGGGGAGTTCCTCCGGGCCTTGGGGGAGGCCTTGGAGGCGGGAGCCCGGGGGTTTCTGGCCGGGCGCTCCTTCTGGTGGGACAGCCTAGAGGGGGCGGAGGACCTGGAGGGGGCCAGGGCCCACCTTTTGCGGGAGGGGCGGCGGCGGTTTGGGGAGGCCCTTGGCCTCCTCGCCCGGATCCCCCCTAAGGGGGAGGGGTGATGATGATCTCCCCCTTCGACCTGATCCCCTTTGACCCCGAAACCCTGGTCCCCATCTGGGAGGAACCCGGCCGGGTGGGGTTCCGGGCGGGGTGGACGGAGCTCTGGGTGGAGGCCTGGGGCCCCAGGGTCCTCCGCCTCCGGCTGGGCTCCCCTCCCCGGACGGACTACGGCCTGCTTGTGGCCCAACCCTCGGGAACCTTGGCCCTGGAGGCTTTGGGGGAGGGCTGGCGGGTCCGGGGAGGGGAGGTAGCCCTAGAACTTCAGCTCAGGCCCTTCCGGGTGGCCTTCCTCCACGGGGAGGCCCCCCGCCTCCGGCCCGCGGAGGACGGGCATATCCGGGGAGGACTGCGGCTGCCCCCTCTGGCCCGTGGCGAGGGGTGGTGGGGTACGGCCTGGGCCCTGGAGAGCGGGGAGCCGGTCTACGGGCTTGGGGAGAAGTGGGGTCCCCTGGACCGCAGGGGTGGGCTTTTCCTAGGCTGGAACGAGGACGCCTGGGGGGTCAATGCCGAGGCCAGTTACAAGAATGTCCCCTTGGTCTGGAGCCCCCGGGGCTGGGGGCTTTTCGCCCACACCCCCGCCCGCACGGTCCATGGGGTAGGGTATGCCCCCTGGAGCCACCGGAGCTATATTCTCCTGGTGGAGGAGGAAGGACTCGATCTCTTTTTCCTCGCTGGCACCCCGGAGGAGATCCTGGGAGAGTACACCCGCCTAACTGGCCGCCCTCCCCTCCTTCCCCGCTGGTCCTACGGGGTTTGGTGGAGCCGTTGCTACTACCGGACTGCCGAGGAGGCCCTGGAGGTGGCCCGGACCTTGAGGGAGAGGGAAATCCCTGGGGATGTCCTGGTTCTGGACGGCCGAGCTTGGCTCAGGGTGGGCACCCGATGCGCCTTGGAGTGGGATTCCGAGCGCTACCCCGAGCCTGAGGCCTTTGTCCGCGCCCTTAAGGTCCTGGGCTTTCGCCTATGCCTTTGGGAATACCCCTATGTTTCTGTCCATAATCCCCTCTTTTCTGAGCTGGCCCAGCGGGGTTTCTTTCTCAGGGACCGTTACGGGGAGCCCTACATCTACCGCTGGGACCCCGAACCCTTCGGGGAGCTCCTCACCCCCCTGCCGCCCTCGGGGATCCTGGACTTCACCCGGGAGGAGGTGGTCCGCTGGTGGCAGGAGCGACATCGCGCCCTCTTCGTTCTAGGGGTGGACGTTATGAAGACGGATTTCGGGGAGCAGGTTCCCGAGGATGCGGTGGCGGCCAACGGGGACACGGGCCGTCGCCTTCACAACGCCTACGCCCTCCTCTATAACCGTGCGGTCTTCGAGGTGAGTCCTGAGGGCCTGGTCCTGGCCCGGAGCGGCTACGCGGGGAGCCAGCGCTACCCCATCCACTGGGGCGGGGATCCGCAGGCAGACTGGGAGGGCCTAGCGGCAAGCCTCCGGGGTGGGCTTTCCTGGGGCCTTTCGGGTGGGGCCTACTACGCCCACGACATCGGGGGGTTCTACGGGACACCTTCCCCGGAGCTTTACGTCCGCTGGGCCCAAGCGGGGGTCTTCTTCTCCCACCTGCGCTTTCACGGCACCACCCCCCGGGAGCCCTGGGCCTTCGGACGGGAGGCCGAAAGGATCGTGCGAGCCTGGCTCCGCTTCCGGCTTCGCCTCCTGCCCCTGTTGGAAGCTATTTCCCAGGAAGCCTGCCTTCGGGGCCTTCCCCTGGCCCGGGCTCTCCCCCTAGCCTATCCAGAGGACCCCTGGGCCCGGAGCTTCGATACAGAGTTCCTCCTGGGGGACCTCCTGGTGGCCCCGGTGGTGCGGCCGGGAGGAGAGGTGGAGGTCTACCTGCCGTCAGGGGCTTGGCGGGACCTCTGGACTGGGCATCTTCTGGAGGGACCGGATCTCCTCCGTCTGCGGATGTCCTTGGAGCGGATCCCCCTCTTCCTAAAGGAGGGCGCTTCCCTTCCCCTGGCCCGCCCTGCCCTTCGGGCGGAGGAAAGCGAGCCTGAGGGGGTTCTCCTGGCAGGGGACGGGCAACCCCTGGGCCTCCCTCTTCTCTTCCGCCTGGGGGAAGACCGAGGCCTAGGGGACCTCCTGGGCCTTTAGGTCCCCTCCCCAATCGTGAGGGCCTTCTGGAGCTTTCGGGCTAGCCTGGGGTAGGGTGGGCCTGTAGGAGGTGCGCCGTGCAAGCGGAAACGCGGGCGCTCGTAGGGGAGGGCTGGCGGGCCCTTCCCCGTTACTTCCCCGTGGTCTCCCCAGCCACGGGCGAGGTGGTGGCCCGAGTGGCGGACTGCGGGGAGGGGGAAGCCCAGCAGGCCCTAGAGGTGGCGGTGCGGACCCAGGGTTCCTGGGCCGGGGCTACGGCCTATGAGCGGGCTGCGGTCCTCAGGCGTTGGTACGAGGGGATCCTGCGGCATAGGGAGGAGTTAGCCCGGCTCATGGCCCTGGAGATGGGCAAGCCCCTGAAGGAGGCCCGGGCCGAGGTGGACTACGCCGCTGGCTTCGTGGAGTGGTACGCGGAGGAGGCCAAGCGGGTTTACGGGGAGATGGTCCCTGCCAGGCTTCCTGGGCGGCGCATCCTGGTGCGCTACGAGCCGGTGGGTCCGGTCTACGGCATCACCCCTTGGAACTTCCCCGCGGCCATGGTGGCCCGGAAGGTGGCCCCAGCCCTGGCCGCGGGGTGCACCTTCATCCTGAAGCCCGCGGAGGAGAGCCCCCTCACCGCCCTCTACCTGGCCCGGCTCTTCCTGGAGGCCGGGGGGCCCCCGGGTGTCCTCCAGGTCCTGCCCACCTCCGACCCCGAAGTTCTCTCCCAGCCTTTCCTGGAGGACGAGCGTGTCCGCAAGCTCACCTTCACAGGGAGCACGGAGGTAGGGCGGAGGCTCTACGAGAGGGCGGCGAGGACTCTGAAGCGGGTCTCCCTGGAACTTGGGGGTGGGGCGCCCTTCTTCATCTTTGCAGACGCCGATCTGGAGCAGGCGGTGACCGAGGCCTTGAGGGCAAAGTTCCGCAACGGGGGGCAGTCCTGTGTGGCCGCGAACTGCTTCTACGTGGAGGAGCCCGTGGTGGAGGCCTTCGCCGGGCTCTACGCGGAGCGGGCCCGGGCCCTCCGGGTGGGGGATCCTCTGGAGGAAACCACGGAAGTGGGCCCCCTGGTGAACGAGGCGGCCCTGCGCAAGGTCCAGGCCCATGTGGAGGATGCCTTGGTACGGGGGGCGAGGCTAGTCCTTGGGGGGGAGGCCCGGGGGCTCTTCTTCCCCCCCACGGTTCTCCTGGGGGTGAGGCCGGGTAGCCGGGTCCTGGAGGAGGAGACCTTTGGCCCCGTGGCCCCCATCGTCCCCTTCCGGAATGAGGAGGAGGCTCTGGCGTTCGCTAACGCCCTTCCCGTAGGCCTTGCGGCCTATGTCTTCACCCGGGACCTAGGCCGGGCCTTCCGGGTGGCGGAAGCCTTGGAGTTTGGGATCGTGGGGGTGAACGACGGAGTCCCCTCCACTCCTGAGGCCCCTTTTGGGGGGGTGAAGCGTTCTGGCCTAGGCCGGGAGGGGGGCCGGTGGGGCCTTCTGGAGTACCTAGAGGTTAAGTACGTTTCGCTACGCTCCTAGGGCTTGGACACCCGGTCCACGAAGGTGTTGGTGTAGGTTCGCTTGAATTCGAGGCGGATCTGGCGATGCCTTCGTTTGGGCCTTCGGAGTGTGGGCTTCTTAACCTTGGGCTAGCACGGGGGGATTAGCCTGAGGGAGTGGGATACTTCAAAACTTGCACCTATGCTCCCGGCCTCAGGTTTATGCGGGGGGACCACTTGGTCAGCCCGAAGGGCTATGTTCAAAGGAGCTGCCGGTTTCCCGTCAGATGACGGGTGCCATGAAGCCAGCAGCCCAAGACCTACTCTCCCGCATCCTGGCCCTCTTGCTTGCGCAAATCTGTTCCCCCTTCAAGCTTAGCCCTTACGGGCTGACCGGGGGAAGCAACCTGCCAAGCCCCTACCTCCGGGATTCCCTTAAGGCCCTCCTTCTCCTACTCCTCCAAGGCCACGGCAAGGCTAGACCCCAGCACAGCAAGACCAAATCCCCCTCCGCCCTCTCCCACTTCCTAAACCAGGTCGTGTAAGGAATTTTGTGTAGAGGTTTGTGTATGAATGGGGGGTACCAGATGCAAGAGGAGGTACCCCATGGACCAGCATACCCTGCAGA
>FWWM01011936.1_pt1 | contig 14654 bp, 16 predicted proteins | sample 2228351 | NCBI WGS metagenome assembly FWWM01 (sample SAMEA103939774, study PRJEB20133) | metagenome | reverse complement strand
GGAGGGCTTTCGGCCCACCTTCCCACCTCCTGTCCCCTCGATTACCTCGGATCACTACTCAGCGGAGTTACTACCGTACTACCGAAATCTGGAGGAATTGGAGCATGCCGTGCACTTGGTCCTGAAGGCCCTGGGAGGGATCGAGTTGAAATTTCAGAGGGAGGGCACTTAGCATGGAACGGGAGCGCGGTGGTGCGGGCGAAACTCGGTCTTGTGCTGGTGGTGTTAGCCGCGGTGGCCGGGCTGCTGTGGTCCCTCGGCCTGGGCTTCCCGCGCGCGCCGGAGGCCGTGGACGCGGTGCGGGTACGCCGTGGGGACCTCGAGGTGACCGTGCCGGTGTCCGGCACCGTGGAGGCCCACGTGGTGGACCTAGCGTTCCAGCTCCCCGGGCAGCTGCGTTGGATCGCGCAGGAGGGACAGCAGGTGGCCTCCGGGCAGGTGCTGGCTGCGCTGGAGGTGGGGGAACTGGAGGCGGAAGTGGAGCAGGCCCGTCAGGCCCAGCGGGCCGCGGAGGAGGAAGCCCGGCGGGCCCTCTTGCAGGCACGGGCCAGCGCCCACGAGGTGCGCAGGGCCCGGGCGGCGGTGCAGGCGGCCCGGGCCCAGGCGGAGCAGGCCCGAGCGGCCTGGCGCGCTTCCGCCGCCAGGCTCGCGGAGCTGCGGGCCGCACCCCGTGAAGCGGACGTCCAGCAGGCGGAGGCGGCCCTTAGGGCCGCGGAAGCGGCGGTAGAACAGGCCCGCCGGGCGTGGGAGGTCCAGCAACGTCTGTACCAAGAAGGCGCCACAAGCCAAGTACAGCTGGACGCCGCCCGCGCGCAGTACGAAGCCGCACAGGCCCAGTACGAACAGGCCAAGGCACAGCTGGACCGCGTGCGGGCAGGTCCCGGCCGAGAGGCCCTGCAGGCGGCGGCAGAGCAGGTGGCGCAGGCCCAGGCGGCGTGGCGGGCGGCCCTGGCGCAGGTGGAGCAGGCACAAGCTGCCCTCTCCGCAGCGCAGGCGGCCGCAGCGCAGCTGGACCGCCTGGCCTCGGTGGCGGCCGCGCGGGCAGCACAGGCCGCCGCGGTGCGGCGGGCCGCGGAGGAGCGGCTGCGCCGGGCGGTGCTGCGGGCGCCCTTCTCCGGCACCGTCACCCGGGTGTACCTGCAGCCAGGAGCCCCAGTCTCCCCAGGCGTACCGGTGTTGTCCCTCGCCGGGTCCGCCCGCTGGGTGACCGCGGAGGTAGAGGAGTCCGACGTGGGCAAGCTGCGGGCGGGCCAGCGGGCGCGCGTTACCGCGGACGCCTACCCAGGGGTGACCCTCGCAGCCCGCGTCCGCCGCGTGGGAGGCCAGGTGGAAACCCGGCTGGGCACCCGGGTGGTGCGGGTCCGGCTGGACCTGGACCGCCCCGTGGCGTGGCGGGTGGGGACGGGAGTGGACGTGGACGTGGTGGTGCGGGTAGTTCCCGGGGTCCTCCTGGTGCCCCCGGAGGCGGTGGTATCCTCGGAGGACGGTGGGAGCCAGGTGTACGTGGTGGACCGCGGGGTGGTGCGGGTGCGCGCGGTCCGCACGGGGGACAGTGGTGAGGACGCCGTGGTGGTGCAGGAAGGGCTGCGGGAGGGCGAGCTGGTGGCGGTGGCCGAGCCGGGCAGGCTCCGGGACGGCCAGCGGGTGCAGGTCCGGTCCGTGCGATGACCCCGGTGGTGGAGCTGCGCGACGTGACCAAGGTGTACCGCCTGGGGGCCGTGGAAGTGCCCGCCCTGCGGGGGGTGCGGCTGCAGGTGTACCCGGGGGAGTTCGTGGCCATCATGGGGCCTTCAGGCTCCGGGAAGTCCACGCTGCTGAACCTGGTGGGCTGCTTGGACCGACCCACGGAGGGGACGTGTTGGGTGGACGGCCAGGACACCAGCCAGCTCAGCGACGACGCCCTCAGCGAGCTGCGCAACCGCAAGGTCGGCTTCGTGTTCCAGACCTTCAACCTGCTGCCCAGGCTCACCGCGCTGCAGAACGTGGAGCTGCCCATGCTGTACGCGGGGGTGCCGCCCGCGGCGCGGCGGCGGCGGGCCGCGGAGCTGCTGGCGCGGGTGGGGCTGCAGGACCGCCTACACCACCGCCCCCGCGAGCTGTCAGGCGGCGAGCAGCAGCGGGTGGCCATCGCCCGGGCGCTGGCCAACACCCCCGCGGTGGTGCTGGCAGACGAGCCCACGGGCAACCTGGACAGCCGGTCCGGGGAGGAAGTCCTGGCCCTGTTCCAGGAGCTCAACCGCACGGGGGTCACGGTGCTGTTGGTGACCCACGACCGCGAGGTGGCGGAGCACGCTCGGCGCGTGGTGACCCTGCGGGACGGACGCGTGGTCCGGGACGAGCCGGTGCCGCACCCGCGCCAGGCCCAGCAACTCCTCGAATGCGTGGCGCAGCAAGCCGAAGGAGCTTGAGGGGTAGGGCGTGAGCCTTTGGGAAGCGTGGCGGGCGGCCTTGGACGCGTTGCGCGCGAGCCCCCTGCGCTCCGTCCTCACCACCTTGGGGGTGGCGATCGGGGTGGCCGCAGTAATCGCGCTGGTGTCCGTAGGGCAGGCGGCCCGCACGCGGGTGGTGGGCGAGTTCGCCAGCCTGGGTCCGGACCTGTTGTGGGTACTGCCGGGCAAGGCGGAGGAGGGCCAGCAGTTCGCCCCACACGAGGGCAGGCTCACCTTGACCTTCGCGGACGCGCAGGCCATCCAGCGGGAGGCGCGGGCGGTGGCGGGCGTGGCGCCGTGGCTGCAGACCTCCGTGGAAGTCACGGGCGGACGCGAGCGGGCGGTCGCCACCGTCATCGGCACGACCCCTGACTACCTCCACGTGCGGGCCCTGCAGGTGCAGCGCGGGCGGTTCCTCACCGAGGCGGACCACCAGCGGCGGAAGCGGGTGGTGGTGCTAGGACCTACCCTGGCCCGCCAGCTGTTCCGGTCTCCGGAGCTGGCCCTGGGCCGCCGGGTGGGGATCCGGGGCCGGGCCTTCGAAGTGGTGGGGGTGCTACGCCCGGAGGGCCAGGTCCTGGGCATGGACCTGGACGACCGCGCGTACATCCCCTTCGGCACCGCGCAGCAGCTGTTCCAGGTGAACTACGCCTCGTTCTTGTTCGTGAAGGCGCAGGACACCTCCTCCGTGCTCCGGGCCAAGCGGGAGGTGGAGCGGGTCCTCCGCCGGGAGCACGGGGAGGAGGACTTCACGGTCCTCACCCAGAGCCAGTTCCTCGGAGCTCTGGACGCCATCCTGCGGGTGCTCACGGTGGCCCTGTCCTCCATCGCGGCCATCTCCCTGCTGGTGGGCGGCATCGGCATCATGAACATCATGCTGGTGTCCGTCACCGAGCGGACCCGGGAGATCGGCATCCGCAAGGCGGTAGGGGCCCGCAGGTGGGACATCCTCAGCCAGTTCCTGGTGGAGGCGGTGGCCATCAGCCTGGTGGGCGGCGTCCTGGGTATGGGGGCGGGACTGGGCGCTTCCTGGGCCATCGCCGCCCGGCTCCTGAACCAGCCCCCGACCCCCGAGACCCTGGCCCCTGTGGTGGTGCTGGCTTTCAGCTTCTCCGTGCTGGTGGGCGTGGCCTTCGGCGTGTACCCCGCGTGGCGCGCGGCCCGCCTAGACCCCATCGAGGCCCTGCGGTACGAGTAGCACCGACGGCGGCGGGAAGGACTCCGGCCCAACTCGGGCGGCCCTGCGTAAAGCGGAGGCGCGGGCGGCGAGAGGGCTGGGTTGCCGGTTCTTTCACCTGGTCTTCCCCGACACGCATGAAGTGAGGCGGCGGCTGGAGCCGCGCGGTGACGTTGGGGCCCGCCAGGGACCGAGGAGGACGAGCTCGAGCGCGTGACGGGCGGGTACCTGAGGATCCTGGACGAGGGGAGACTGCCGGGCAGGCCCAGGGAGGCGGTGTACTACGGGATGGCGGGGGAGGCTGGGAGGTGTCACCCCCGCAGCGCCTGTTCTATCTCGGCCCGCCACGGCATGGCCTGCGCGCCCAGGTGCGTGACCTTGAGACCGGCGGCCGCGGTGGCAAACCGCACCGCCCGGCCCAAGGTCTGGCCCTCCGCCAGGGCCACCGCCAAGGCCGCGGCGAAGGCGTCCCCCGCGCCCGTGGTGTCCACCGCGGACACGGGGAGAGCCGGAACGTGTCCGGACTCTTCGGGGGACAGGTAGTAGCTGCCCAGCTGGCCCAGCTTCACCACCACCCGCGGGGTCCACGCCGCAGCAGGATCTCCGCCCGCTGTGCGCCCGCCACGCCACACCCGCCAGCGCTTGCGCCTCCACCTCGTTCGGGTTCAGGACGTCCACGAGTGCGTACAGCTCCTCGAGGAGTGCAAAGGCGGGGTCTCCCCCGCGCGGGGGAGGCGGGGCACCCGGACCACCAGGTCCATGTTCAGGCTCCCCACCACGCAGGCCGACACCGGCCGCGTCCCACCTAACGGCTCCACCCCGCACCCCCCGGGACCGTGCCAGGCTTACGGCTCCACCACCACATGCCGGATCTCCTTCCGGAGCCTGGTGTACGCGATGTGGACCGTGCCTGTTGCGTCCGCCACTATGGCTGGATACGAGTGCTCTCCGGGCCCAGGCTCCAGCGTGGCGATGCGGCGCCACGACCTCCCGTGGTCCGTACTCTCCGCGAGGCACAGGGGGTACCGGAGGCTCCAGTCCACGGGGTCCCTGCCGCGGTCCGTGTGGTTGTAGCACAGCCAGAGCCGGCCGTCCGGTAGCCGGAGCACGTCGATCCCCGAGTTGGGGTTGGGCAGGTCTGTGGCCCGCAGGGAAGACCAGGTACGGCCGCCGTCGTAGCTTTCTGCCTGCCAGACCCGGCCCGAGCGGCTGCGCATCAGCATCAGCAAGCGGCCCGGAGGCGCTTCCGCCAGCGTGCCCTGGATCACGGGCACGCCCTCCCGCCTGCCCACGGACAGGTCGTCGAACTCCCACCGCTCTACGTGGCGGGACACGTCCAACCGTGCGACGCCGCAGCGCCAGTGGACTTCGTCGTACACGGGCAGCAGCAACTCGTGGCCCAGGCAAAGCGGCTTGTTTTTCGTCAGCACCCCGGCCCGGTCCAGGAGCAGGATCTCGGGACCCCAGGTCCGCCCGCCGTCCCGCGAGATTCGGGCGCACGGCTTCCCCCCGGTGCACCACTCCCCCCAGACCCGGAAGTACACGAGCCAGATATACCCGGGGGCGCCCGCGAACAGGACGGGGTTGCCGCACGGGTGGCCGTCCGGGGGAGCCACCAGCTCCGGCGAGTCCCAGGCTTCCGCGCCGGCCCGCAGCCGTGCCACGTACACCCCGGAGTCCGGCAGCCCCTCCGCGGTGCCTCCGAACCAGGCACAGAGGAGGTCGCCGTTTTCTAGGGGCAGCAGGGTGGCCCCGTGGCAGAACTCCGTGGTCAGGGGGTTGGTGGCTGCGCGCTGGGTAACGATCCGCATGGGCCGTCCTCCGTAGGGGCCGCCTTCACCGGTATGCCGTCATGGCGATGCCCCGGATGATGGACCGCTGGAGCAGCAGGAACACCACCAGGGTGGGCAGGGAGGCCAGGGCCGACCCCGCCATGAGGACGCCGTAGTCGATGTCGTAAGCGCCCTGCAGGGCCCGCAGGCCGATGGGGAGGGTGAACATGCGGGGAGACTGCAAGGCGATCATGGACCAGAAGAACTCGTTCCAGGCAAACGTGAACATGTAGATGACCAAGGCGGCCAAGGCGGGGCGCGACAAGGGCAGGACCACGTGCCAGAGGATCCTCAAGCTGCCGCACCCGTCCACCCGGGCAGCGTCGTCCAGCTCGGTGGGGATGTTCAGGAAGAACTGCCGGAGCAGGAAAATGCCGACGGGCATCCCCACCATGGGCAGGAACACCGCGGGGTAGGTGTTCAGCAGGTGCAGGCGGTTCATAAGGAAGTACAGCGGTACCACATTGACCTCCAGCGGGATCAGCATGGAGGAGAGGAACAAGAGGAAAAGGGCGTCGCGGCCCCACCATCGCAGCCGCGCGAAGGCGAAGGCGGCGGGTACGGAAACGAACACCGACAGGACGGTAGCCGCGGTCGCCACGATGACGCTGTTGGCGAGCCACCGCGAGAACGGCCAACTGGTGAGCACCACGGAGACGTGGTGGAGGGTGGGGCTGCGGGGTAGCCACCTGGGTGGGCTGCTGAAGATCTCCGCGGTGGGCTTGACGGCGGTGGTGAACATCCACAGAAGGGGTGCGACCCACAGGAGGAGCAAGCCCAGCATGGTCAGCCAGAGCAGGACGGCCGCAGGGCGCACCCGCCGGAAGGCGGTCGCCCAGGGGCGGAGGCTCTGGCTCACAGCTGCGCTTCGAACCCCAGCCATCGGAAGGACAGCAACGTCAGGCCCAAGATCACCAGGAACAGCACCACGCCTACTGCCGCGGCCTGCCCCATCTCCAGGAACTCGAAGCCGTAGCGGTACAGGTACAACGCGAGCACCTCAGAGGCCCGTCCCGGCCCCCCGCGGTCATGATGAGCACCTGGCCGAAGACGGTGAAGCCGGAGATGGTGGTCAGGACCAGGGCGAACAGAACGGCCGGCTTCAGCAGGGGAAGGGTGACGGAGAGGAAAACCCGCGCGCCGCTGGCGCCGTCGATCCGCGCGGCTTCGTACAGCTCCTCCGGGATGTCCTCCAGCGCGGCGCGGAACAGGACCATGCGGTAGCCCGCGAGCCACCAGGCGGTGGCGAGGGCGATCACGGGAATCGCCCAGCGGGAGTCGTTCAGGAAGTTGGGCGGGTGGAGGCCCACGTGTCGCAGCACGAGGAGGGCCACGCCGAAGTCCGGGTCGAGGATCCACCGCCACACCAGGCCTACGATGGACACTGTCAGCATGTAGGGCAGGAAGAAGCCTGCCTCCACGACCCTGGCGGCCCTCGAACCCCGCGCCCCGAACAGGAACAGCGCCAGCAGCAGGCCGGCCCCGACGATGAGGGGGATGGCCAGGGCGGCGAACTCCAGGGTGTTCAGGAGCGCGTTCCAGAACCGCGGGTCTTGAGCGAGCCTCGCGTAGTTCCCGAGTCCTACGAATTCGACGTCGCCCAGGGGGTCCCACCGGTACAGGCTGAGGAAGGCCCCGTACAGGACGGGGCCCAAACGGAAGAGGACCCAGAAGGCAGAAAAGGGCAGCAAGAAGGCCGCGATCTCGAGAGCCCGGCGAAGGGGGGAGGGTCGGCGCATGGGATCCCGCAAGCCTCAGGTGGCGGGGCGGGGACCCTCCCCCGCCCCGCCGGAGGTCACGACGCCAGCACCCGGTTGACTTCCGCTTCCGCGCGTGCTAAGGCTTCGCGAGGGGACAACCGCCCGTTGTACGCCTCCTGGATGAACGGCTCGATGGCGGCGTGCACCTGAGGGGCTTTGGGGTGCATGAGCGGGTAGTGGACCCAGCCCGCGTTGGCCATGTCGGTGAACTTCTTCAGGGCCAGCCGCCAGGAGTCCGACTCCAGGAGCGCCTTCGACCGCTGGGCCGGGATGTAGGCGGGGATGTGTCCGCCGTAGATTCCCCACATGTCCGAGTGTTCGTTGATCCACTTGATGGCCCGGATGGCCGCCACCAGCTCTTCGTTGCTCACCCGCGCGGGACGCTGCCTCGGAATGGCTAGGTTGTGGCTGTCCCCCCAGGTCACACGACGGTCGAAGAACTTGGGCACGTAGTGGAACCCGAAGTTGACGCCGGAGGCCTTCGCGGTGGGCAGGTACCAGTTGCCGGCCAGCAGCATGCCGAGCTCGCCCGCGGCGAACTGCTTGAACCCGTCGGTGCCCGGTCGGTTCCAGCCCCTGCGGTGGATCATCCCCACGAGGTAGTCCAGGGCCCGGATTCCCCGCTCCTCGTTGAAGGCGGCGCGTTTGCCGTCGGGGGTCAAGAGTTCCCCGCCCTGGCCCCAGAAGAGGATCTCCCAGGCGCGCCGGATCTTGCGGGGTAGGGCGTCCTCCGCGGGGTGGAAGGCGAACTTGCCCGTGCGCGCCTTGATGGCGTCCGCGGCCCGCTCGAACTCCTCCCGCGTCTCCGGGGGCTTTTCCGGGTCTAGGCCCGCCTGGCGGAACAGGTCCTTGTTGTACCACAGGCCCCACATGTGGGAGTCCAAGGGCACCAGGTAGCGCTTGCCCTCGTAGACGCCCGAGTCCCAGACTTTCTTCGTGTACAGCTCCGCGCGGATCCCTGCTATCTGCAGCAGGTTGCCGGCGCGGGACTCCTCGAGGGGAGTCAGCGCCCGCCAGACGTCCAGCAGCCGGCTGGTGTGGCAGACGGCTATGTGGGGCGCGTTGCCCGCACCCACGGCCGCGAACAGCTGCGCGTAGTACTCCGCCCACTACCCTTGGAGGAGGTTAATCTTGACCGCCTTGTGCTCCGCGTTGAATCGACGGACGATTTGTTCCATGGCCGCCGCGTCGCCGCTGTGGAACAGGGTGAAGTAGTCCAGGGTGATGACCTTCTCCTTCGCGAGTGCGGAGGTCAGGTCCCGCGGCGCTGCGGCGGTAAGCGCCGCGGTAGCCACCGCCGCCTTGAGGAACTGCCGGCGGGTCAGCCGGGCCTTTCCGTAAAGAACGCTACGCATGGTCTTCACCTCCCGTAGATGTTTTCGCACCTGACAGGGGCAGGCTGCCTTGAGACAGCCTGCCGGGGAACGCTTGTCGTCCGCAGCTCACAGGAGCCCCCCTTCCCGCAGGAGCACCTCCACCCGGCGGAGCTCCTCGCGGGTGGGTGGAGCCACAGGTGGCGCGGGCGGGCCCACGGGCACGCCCAGCACCGTGAGCGCACACTTTAACCCGACGATGATCCCGGTCTGGTGGACCTCGCCGCGGATCTCGTAGATCCGGGCGAGGGCGGCGACCCGGGCTTGGTGGTGGGCGGCACGGCCCCAGTCTCCGGCCAAAGCGGCTTCGAAAGCCTCCACCAGATCACGCCCCGCCACGTTCGCCAGGGGCGGCACGGTACCCTGGGCGCCCACCAGCACGGCCACGTCCGTGAGGTGGTCGGTGCCCAGGAGCATGCGGAAGTCCCGGCCGCCTGCGCGCAACGCCAGGACGGCCTTGCGGAACTGGGTCACGTCCCCCGCGGAGTCCTTCAGGCCGACGATCGTGTCCAGCCGCGCGAGCTCCATGCAGGTCTCCAAGGTGAGGGGCACCTTGGTGTTCTGCGGGATGTTGTACAGGAGGACCGGCAGAGACGTGGCCCGGACGATGGCGTGGAAGTGCGCCACGAGCTCCCGGGGGCTGGGCAGGTAGTAGTACGGGGCGGTCGCCACCACCACGTCCGCGCCCAAGTCGGCGGCCTGGCGGGCGCGTGCGGCGGCCAGAGCGGTGGTGGGGGCGATGACGCCCGCCAGGAGGGGTAGTCGTCCCTGCAGGGCGTCGGCGGCCGCCCGCACCAGGCGACGCCACTGGAGGTCGTCGAGGGCAGCCGCCTCGCCGGTGGTGCCGGCCACGAATATCCCGTGTACGCCTTGCCCCACCAGGAAGTCGACGAGCTGGTGCACGCCTCCTTCGCTGACCGTGCACCCGTCGTCCTCGAAGGGGGTAACCGCGGGGACTACGATGCCGCGGAGCTTCGTCCGGTCGAACATGGCTCCTATTCTGCCCCGAGCTCCGCCGCCTGCGGCGGGCTGGCCTCGCGCTGCGCGGCCCGCCGCAGGCGGCGGAGCCGCTTGACGGCCCCCTCCGGACGGGAGAGGACCGCGTGGAGCTCCCGGTAGACCGCGTACAGCTCCTCGTACACCCGGCGTGCCTCCTCCCGGGGGGTATAGCGCCGCACGGGGCGAGCCCCCATGGCCCGGGTGGCGGCCAACAGGTCGGGGTACGCCCCGCCCGCTGCTGCCCCGTGGATGGCCGCGCCCAGCGCTGAGGCGTGGGGTACGTCGTAGGCGTACAGCGGCCTGCCGGTGGCGTCCGCGTACAGCTGTAGCAGCAGCGGGCTCTTGCTGGCCAGCCCTCCGCACGCGTGGATCTCCCTGATGGGGATGCCGCCCTGCTCGAAGGTATCGAGGACCAACCGGGTGCCGAAGGCAGTGGCCTCCAGCAGGGCGCGGTACACTTCCGCAGGCTCCGTGGCCAGGGTCAGGCCCAGCAGCACGCCGGAGAGATCGGCGTCCACGAGCGGCGTGCGACACCCGTTCCACCAGTCCAGGGCCAGCAGCCCCGACTGAGCCGGGGCCAGCCGTGCGGCCTCCCGTTCCAATTGCGCGAAGGCGGCGGCCGGGTTTCCGTACCGGGGGACCCCGTACGTGCGGACGAACCACTCCAGCATGTCGCCCACCGACGCCTGACCGGCCTCGTAGCCGAAAAACCCTGGCAGGATGCCGTCGGGCACCACCCCGGAGATGCCGGGGACCGCGTGGCGCTGCTCGCCCAAGATCATGTGGCAGGCAGACGTGCCTATGATGGCCACCAGCTGGCCCGGCTCTGCCACGCCCACCCCAAGGACGGCCGCGTGCGCGTCGATGACGGCCACCGCTACGGGCGTACCGGGCCGCAGGCCCGTGCGGGAAGCCCACGCCCGTGTGAGGCCGCCCGCGGGCGTCCCCAACGGCTGCGGAGGCCCCAAGCGGCGGAGTACGTCGGGCAACTGGGGGTCTAGCCGCTGCAGCACCGCGGCCGGGGGGTAGCCCACGTCCGGCTGCCAGTGCGCCTTGTACCCCGCCTGGCAGGCGCTGCGGACCTCACGCCCCACCAGCTGCCAGACCACCCAGTCTCCGCCTTCCACGAACCGGTCCGCGGCGGCGAACACGTCCGGCGCCTCCTCCAACACCTGCCAGGCCTTCGCCCACAGCCACTCCGACGAGGTGCGGCCCCCGTACCAGCGCAGGCCCTCCCAACCTGAGGCGTTGATCCGGTCCGCGTAGGGCTGAGCCGCGTGGTGCTTCCAGAGCATGGGCCAGGCGTGCGGCCGGTCCCGGAAGGCTTCCTCCAGGGACAGGGGCGTGCCGTCCCCGCGGACGGGGAGCAGGGTGCACGAGGTGAAGTCCACGCCGATCCCAACCACCTCATCTCCGCCAGCGGCCCCCATCTGCCGCAGAAGCGCTTCCAACGCCTCCAGCCAGTCACCGGGGTGCTGCAGCGCCCAGTCTGGGTCGAGGCGGACCCCGGTGGGCAGGGCCCGGTCGAGGACGCCGTGGGGGTACGGGTGGACCGCGCTGTGCACCACCTCGCCGGTACGGACGTCCACCAGCACCCCCCGCGCGGACTCGGTGCCGAAGTCGATCCCGATGCTGTAGCGGGCCACCTACCCCCCTCAGCCGAACACCCGCGGCTCGATGCCGGTCATCCGGCAGAACCAGACCAACTCCGCCACCCAGTCCCCGTACACGCCGTGGATGTGGTTGGAGTCGTACTCCGCCAGGAACTCGTCCGCGGGGACGCGAAAGCGAGCGAAGGCGTGCGGCCACTGCGGCGTGGTGGCCGCCACCTTCTGGGCTTCCACCTCCGGTGGGAACTCCACGAACTCCGCGGGAACGATGGCCATCCAGTACTTCCCGTTCCGCCGCGCCAGCCGTGCCAGAGTCACCTGTCCAGGGGCTGCCATGTGCATCACGGACGCTCCGCCCGCGGGGAAGTACAGGACCGCGGGGTACAGGTGCACACGCGGGAGGTTCTCCGCGGGGTCGAAGGAGCGGGCCGCGAAGTACGTGGCGTGCTAGCCCGAGTTGCACAGGTCCCACACATCGTCCTGGGCGTCGTAGTGGCGCACGTCCGCGAACAACACGGGCGTGCCCGCCAGGTGCTTGAAAATCTGCATGGTCAAAGCCCCGTCGCTGTCCGCCTCCGTGGCGCACACGATGGGCTCGTGCGGCCCCTCCCAGTCATAGGGGTCGTTCAGGAAGGCCTCCGCCACGTCCATGGTGACGAAGTGGTTGGTCATCTCCGGCTGGCCCTTGATGCCGCAGAAGTCCAACCGCCACTCCGCCACGATCTCCCGCACCGCGTGGTAGGCCTTCACCTGCCGGCGCAGAAGCTCGGGCGTGAGCTTGTGCCCGTCGTAGTGGATGGTGGCCCCGTGGCGCTCCAGCCAGGCGATGGCGGCGTCCGCGCGGCTGTCCGGGACCCGCTCCGCCCGCCGGACGATCTCGAACTGGTCGATGTGCTCGATGTCAATCCCGAAGTCCCGCCGCTACTGGTCCAGCGAGGGGACGGCGGTGTACATCCCCATGGACCGCCCGCCGATCACTCCGTATACCTGGCCTCGCAGCCGGTTGCGCGCCACCGCGGCCCGCAGGAACTGTTGGACCCGCTGGAACACCGCGTCGTCCTCCACGTCGCCGGACACGCGGCCGTGGAACACCCCCACCTGGTTCAGGCTCCCTGCCGCGGAGAGCATGGCCACCAGTCCCGGGTACTGCGGGTTGATGTTGGACAGCAACAGGATGGGCCCAGGCGCGAACTGGGCCGCAATGACGGAGTAGTGGGGCCACGCCCAGGTGGCGTAGTTGAAGATGGTGGCCTCCACACCCTGGGCGGCCAAGTACCGCCCTTCACTTTGCGCCAGGTCCGTGGTCCACACGACCTCCCGGCCTGTGACCACCTCCCAGCCCGCGGCGCGCAGCCGGGCGGCCAGGCGGTCTTGGAACTACTTGGTGAGGGGCAGGAGTTCCTCGTGCACGTGGGGCCGTCCGTCGGAGAAGGTGAGGATGCCGACTTTCGGGGACTTCATGGGCCGCCCTCCCCGGGTTGGTGAGAACGATTTCATAACTATATTCCCCCGCGCGGCTGGGGCTGTCAAGAGGGGTGGCGTGGCCCGCGCCGCTGCAGGACCGCGCCGCAGGACTCCCGGACCACCAGGTGGGTCTTGAGGACCACCTCCTGTACCGGCCGGGCGGGGTCTTCCAGCCGCTGCACCAGCAGCGTGGCCGCGCTCGTCCCCAGGGCGTACGCAGGCTGCGCTACCGCGGTCAGCGCGGGGGTCAGGATGGGGGCCCAGTCCATGTCGTCGAAGCCCACCACGGCCACCTCCTGCGGGACCCGCACGCCAGCATCCTTCAGGGCGAGCATGGCCCCGAGGGTCATCAGGTTGTTGGCCACGAACAGGGCGGTGGGGGGACGCTTCATCTCCAGGAACTCCCGCGCCAGCCGGTAGCCGCTGTCCTGCTTGAAGTCCCCCTCGCGGATCAGGGCGGGCTCGGGGCGCAGCCCCGCGGCCTCCAGGGCCGCCAGGTAGCCCGCAAGCCGCTCCCTTCCGGTGAACACGCGGGCCGGGCCACTGATGATGCCGATGCGGCGGTGCCCTAGGGAGATCAAGTGGCTCACCGCGGTGCGCGCGCCTTCCGCGTTGTCCACCACCGCGGCGTCCACGCGGACCCCTTCCAGGCGCCGGTCCACCAGGACCAGGGGGAGGCCCGCGCGCAGCCACCGCCGGAGCTGGGGGCTGGCTTGACCGCTGGGGGCCAGGATCAGCCCGTCCACCTGCTTCTCCCGTAGCACCCGCAGGTACAGGTCCTCCTTTTCCGGGTTTTCGTCGCTGTTACAGAGGATCACTGCGTACCCGTGGCGCCGGAGGACGTCCTCCACGCCCCGGACCACGGCGGCGAAGAAGGGGTTGGCGTTGTCGGACACGATCACTCCCACCGCGTGGGTCCGCTTCTTCACCATGCCGCGGGCGAGGGCGTTGGGGATGTAGTCCAGCTGCCGGGCCACCCGCAGCACCCGCTCCCGCGTCTGCGGGCTGGCGTAGCCGTACCCACCCAGCACCCGGGCCGCGGTGGCCACGGACACCCCCGCCTTCCGCGCCACGTCCTTCAGCGTCGCCATGGTTCAGATAACGGTATCAGCAACGTATTCCGCGCACCCGGCGCCCCTCCTGCTGCCCGGGACACCGCCTGCCCGGGACGCAAGCCTGGGGGCAGGGTTTACATTAAAATACTACGGGCGGCGACGCGGGGTGGAGCAGCCAGGTAGCTCGCCGGGCTCATAACCCGGAGGTCGCAGGTTCAAATCCTGCCCCCGCTACCACGGACAGGAATTCCCCCGTTTGCCCTCGGAGCAGCAGCGTGTGCGGGTAGGACGGGGAGGGGACCCTTCGGCGAGACCGGCCCGTGAGCCTGTGGTGGATCGCCATGCTGAGCTTGGTCCCGCGGGTGGAGCTGCGTGGGTCGGTCCCCCTGGCCATCGCGAAGGGCTATCCCCCGTTGTCCAGCTTCTTGGCCTGCACCCTGGCGAACCTCCTGGTGATCGCACCCGGTTGGCTGGCCCTGGACCTGTGCTACCACCGGTTCTTCTCCCGCTTCCCGTGGGTCCGCCGCCAGGTGGAGGGGGTGCGGGCGAAGGGGGCCTCCTACGTGCAGCGGTACGAGCTCGTGGGGTTGGCCCTGTTCGTGTCGCTGCCCGTGCCCGGAACCGGCGCGTACGCGGGCACCTTGTTGGCGTGGCTGTTGGGCTTGCCGAGGGCGAAGGCCTGGGCGGCGGTGGCCGCAGGGGTGGTAGTGGCGGGGGTGTTGGTGACGGTGGCTTCCGTGGGCGCGGCCGCGGGCCTCCGGCTGTTCTTGGAAGCCCGTTGAGCTCTCCGGTCAAGCCGAAGACAGGTCTTCGGGGGACCTGGGGGTCCCCGTGTGGAGCTCCCAGATGGTCCGGCAGACGGAGACCACCTGGCGGAGGAAGTCAGGCCCGTAGTGGGCCAGGGTGTCCGCGGGCAGGGTGAGCACCCTTCCCTCCCGCACCGCCCGGAGATCTG
>FWWM01011935.1_pt1 | contig 14655 bp, 14 predicted proteins | sample 2228351 | NCBI WGS metagenome assembly FWWM01 (sample SAMEA103939774, study PRJEB20133) | metagenome | reverse complement strand
AAGGGTGCGTCTTCTAACGCACCGTTTTTCGGCATATTGGGAGAGACGCCCCAACTTGTCAGGGGCAGGTCTCTTTGTCTGCTTCCGATGCCAGCAACTCTTGCACGAACGCACGGATGGCTGCGCCACACTCTTCATCCATCAGGGCAACTTGGATGAAGGCGCGGAAGTAACTCTCAAAGTTTCCGATGTCCCACCGTTGTTCGTCTGGCTCCAAAGGCAGCGCGTAAACAGGATAACCTTCCCGCACCAACAGACGAACGGCGTCGGTCAGTTGGATTTCGTTGCCGATGGATGGGGGCGTTTCCCGAAGGGCGTTGTAGATAACGGGGGTGAAGATGTAGCGAGCAGCCACCGCAAGGCAACTGGGCGCTTCCTCTACAGAGGGCTTTTCCACAATGTCCTTCAACCGAGCGACTTGTCCTGCGGCAGTGGTCTCCCAACTTGATGGGGCGACGATGCCATAGCGTGAAACATGCTCGCGGGGCACTGTCTCCACAGCAATGATGGCGGTGGCTTTCAGTTCTTGAAAGGCGCTCATCATCCGTTGCAACAACATGCCCTGGCGCGGCGTCCAGATGATAGTGTCGCCCAAAGAGACAACAAAGGGTTCATCACCTGTAAACTCCTGCGCCAGCGAGACGGCGTGCCCTAACCCCAAAGGTTGGCTTTGACGGACATAGAAAATCTGCACCCCTATGCGGGAAGCGGATGGCAGTAACTCCCCGTCCAAATCGCCCCAGTCAGCGTCTTCGTCAAAGTGGTCTTCCAAACTGCGCTTCTTGCGCCCCGTGATGATCAGCACCTTGTCCACTTGGGCGTGGGCTAACTCCTCAACCACATACTGGATGACAGGTTTGCGCCCGACAGGTAGCATCTCCTTGGGTTGGGATTTCGTAGCGGGGAGCAACCGACTGCCTTTCCCTGCTGCAGGCACCACCGCTTTCCGAATGAGCACCATCGCTTTCCTCACTCCTTTGGCGCAAAAATTTGCCTGCGACTATACAATGACCTTGATGCATTGATAGCCGTGCTCTTGATAGGCGCGTTGGAGACGATGGAAATGGTCTTCGCCAAAGTAGATGCCGATGACAGCGCCACCGGAGCCTGGCAATTGGGTGGGAGCCCCCAGTTGGCGACCGAGGGCAATCATCTCCAAGTTCTCCCGCCCCAATGCGGCGTCTCCCAGGACCTCGCGGCGCAGGTCAAAGTTGCGGTTCATTAACCTACCCAAGCGTTCGTAGTCTCGTTGCTCCAGCGCTTCTCGCCCTTCGTCCGTGAGCGCGCGCCACTCCTCAATTGCTCGCAACACTTGCGGGTCGCCCAACTCGTAGCGTGCCCGCAAATTGGAATGGATGCGCCCTGAGAAAGAAGCGGCTTGGCTGATGACGAGGAACAAAGGTGGGAGCAGGTTCTTGTCCAATTCTTCGTAACGCCCGTGCCCCCATTGCTCCATCCATTCACGGCTGAAATCCATGTAAACGAGCGTGTCGTAAACTTGAGCGACGCGGTCTTGAAGCCCTGCTGCAATGCCCAATTCGTCCCGCTCCACGCTGAGGATAAGGTTGGGTTGGATGGGTTTGGGGATGTGCTCTTCCGTCAGACCGTAAAACTGCATTAGCGCCTTAAACGCTGCCGTCACAATGGCGCTGGAGCCCCCCAGACCAACCTGGCGAGGGATGTCCGTTTCGTAAGTGATGGTGAAGTTGGCAGGTGGTAAAGCAATGCCCTTCTCCTCGCAGTAGTCCTTGAACTTCTTGCAGGTAGCGAAAAGCAGCCGCAAACCGCCATAATAACCGTCTCGCTCTGCTGTCTCCTTTAATGCGTCAAGACTTTCAAAGCGGATAGGGTCGTTTCGGGGATGAGGCACTAACTCCAAAAACGGGCTCTCCCAAAGGGTGACTTTGGCGGAAAAGTTGCGGATGGTGCACGCGATGGTTTTGCCATAGTAGCCGTCCGACGGGTTGCCCAATAGGGCAATGCGAGCAAACGCCTGCGTGCGAATGATCACGGCTCTCTCCCCCCTTCGGCTCAACATTGGCACTGCTTTTTGCATTGTAACCCTTCGTTGCTCTCATCGGTGTGATATTGGGCAAATCCTTCGCATTAACGGAAGCGGTCAGGACTAATGAGGCGCAAGTCTCGCTCAATCTTCTCACCTTTCACCATCTGAGCAACAAGTTTGCCTGTGATGGGTGCGAGGGAAACGCCCAAAATCCCGTGCCCTGTGGCGAGGAAGAAATTGTCAAGGTAGACGGGGCGACCGATGATGGGCAAGCCGTCAGGCGAACAAGGGCGCAACCCTCGCCAAACCTCTTCCCGCTCACCACTGACGGGATGCAAATACTCCGCTGTCCCTCGCCGAATAGCGTTGACGCGGCGTTGGTTGATGGACAAATCCAAACCCGCCAGTTCCAATGTTCCACCCAAACGCAAGCGACCGTTAAGTGGCGTAACTGCGATGCGGGCTTCGCTGAGCATCAACGGGAGCGAGGGGAGGTGGCTGGGATTGTGTAGCGTGATGCTGTAACCTTTCGCAGGTTGCACAGGCAGGGGAACGCCCAATTCCCTTGTCAGCAGCGGCGACCACGCTCCCGCTGCCAACACAAAAACTTCGGCTTGATATGCGCCCTGTGGTGTCTTTGCAGCCATTACGCGTCGCCCTTGCACTTCCCATCCCGTCACCATTGTGCGCGCGAGAATTTTCACGCCCCGTTGGTGTAACCGCTCCGCCAGAGAAAGTGTGAAGGCAGCGGGATCCAAGTGGGCGTCGTCAGGGAAATAGACAGCGCCAATCACATCCTCGCGCAGCAGCGGTTCCTTTTTGCGGGCTTCTTCGCCTGTGAGCACCTCTGTGCTCACGCCATGCTCCCGCAGCAACTGGGCTTCGTGCTGCCCTTCTTCAAACGCGCGCTCTGTCTTGAACACAGTCATCGTGCCTTTCCGTTGAAAGCCACAAGTAATGCCTTCGGCGACCAGTTGCTCAAAGAGGCGCAGGCTCTCTTGTTGAAGCCCTGTTAGAAGCGGCAAGGATTGACGAACATGCGTTTCGGTGCAGGATCGCCAGAACCGCCACAACCACGCCATCAAAGCGAAGTCAAGGCGGGGACGGATGTAAAGCGGGCTCTCGGGATTGAGCAGCCATCGCAACCCCTTTGCCACAACGCCGGGGGCAGCCAATGGCACTCCGTGGCTGGGCACAATTAACCCTGCGTTGCCGTAAGAAGCGCCCGAGCAAACTTCGTCCTTCTCCAACAAAGTCACCTGCGCCCCACTTTCCGCCAAGAAGTGCGCCACGCAGACGCCGATGATGCCACCACCCACAACGAGCACATCGCTCCGCTGCGCCATCGTCTCTCACCCGTGCTCTAAAGTGTTTGACGAGTTCACGCCCTGCGAAAAGTCTGGAAAGATTTTAGGGCTCTGCACCACGAAAAATCGGGCGCGGTGCTTTTCTTGGACGACGATTTTCAACGATACCGCAGTAAGGTGGCACCATCCCTGCACCGGAAGAGGTGTGTGGCAAACTTTGGAGAGTGCCGCAAGGAAGGAGGCATCAGGCATGGACACGGTGCGCAGTCTCGTCTACCGCTTCCTCTGGAACGCGTTGGCGCTGTTTTTGCTGGCAAAGGGTGTTTACGGCGACCGCATAGAAATCAGCGGGTTCGCCGCAGCGGCAGGAGTCGTGTTAGTGCTGGCGTTGGCGCAAGCGTTGGTTCGCCCCGCACTCTTTCTCTTCCGCCTTGCAACCTTCCCGCTGAACCTGCTCACTTTAGGGTTCCTCGGTTTGCTGGCAGGGTTCGTGCTGAACGCGCTCGTCTTCTTCGCCATCGGCAGAACAGGACTCATCAGTGGCTTTTATGTCAAGGACTTCGGCGCCGCATTGGGGATGACCGTCCTTTACAGCCTTGCCAACGCAGTAGGCACAGTGCTTTTCGGGCAACGCAAGGAAACCTGATGTGCCTTTAGCCAATTAACCCTTCTTCCGCCTCTGCTGCCACAACGCTGCCAATTGCTTGTAGCCGATGAGTTTGATACCTTCCTGCTCAATCAGCCGCCGGGTTTGTGGGTCGGTGAAGATGAGGAACTCGTGGTAGCGGTATTGCCACGCCCCTGTGATAGCGCGAATTTCGGGATCATCGGTGCTCAAGTGCAGGATGATTTCGGTGACGCCAGGAGGGATGTTGCGGATGAGGTCGTAGTAACTCTTTCGGCGCTCTTCCAAAGTTTCACCTGTCCCACCCGTGATGAGGTTGTCCAGTAACACAAATCCTTGCTGCTGCAACTTCACTGCGATGGGTTGGTAATCTATGCCCAGTTGCTTCGCCATCGCCAAAATCGTGGGGTTCGGTGCTGGAAGCATGGGTAGGATGCCGTATTCAGCCCCCAGCCGCACATAGACTTCAAAGAAGTCGGGACGGGAGAAGCAAGTGCCCATGTGGGTGTCAATGTGGGTCGGCTTCATGCCGAACTGCAGTGCTCGTTCAATTTGCGCCCGCAATTCTGTTTCCACTTCTTTCGCCGTTGCGTGCTGCCGAACGGACGCCACATCCCGCCACATGAACCCTTCTTCATCCAGCAACCCCTTGACTTTTTCTGGTGAGGCGACAGGGCGCCAACGATAATAACGCCACTCGCTGTTGAGGGTCAGGTGCAGCCCTAAGTCCGCCTCGGGGTTCTCACGCGCCCACGCAGCAATTTCGGGAAACCATGGGCAAGGGACCATCACGCTCCCACAAGTCACGACGCCTTCCGTCAACCCCTTGACGGAAGCGACATTGACCGCATGGCACATGCCAAGGTCATCGGCGTGGAGAATCAGCAAGCGGTCCTCTTTGCGGAAGCCCAACTGCTCGGCTAAGGTTCCTTCCTGCGGAGCATCCAAGCCCTCTATCCGCGCGACAGAAACCCCTACTGCCATCGTAGCACCCACCTTTCGCACAAACTCCCGCCGTTTCATCTCCCTCACCTTCCGAGAAAAAACAAACGGTGTTACCTTCCTAAGGCGAAACGATTTGGGACAGTTAGGCTGAGGCTACCGAATGCCCCGATAGCAAATGCCATACTGGTCTTGCATTGCCACGCCCCACAACTCGTCCTTGCACGCAGGAGGGGTTGGGCTACCGCACCAACGGTTGTAGGGCGCTTGGGTGATGCACCATTGCTTCAAAGGTTGACCGTTGATGTTTGCACCGACACAACCCGATTCCGCTGCCTTAACAACTTTTGCGTGCCCATCCACGAAACTGGCATTAACAAAGTCTAAGTGGCGCGCTTGCACCGGAGAGTCAAAGAGGTTGAAGTTGCAAGCACTTTGCGCTGCGAGGTTCCCATCGTAGTTCATCGCTGTTTCTACAGGGAACTGGATTTCTGGCAAACGCACGGGAGAGACAGGGTTCAGCAAGCCCGGAACATACCCATCCTCAAACACTGCAAAGTTGAAGGGGTAACTGACATACTGGAACCCACCACAATCACCGCCAGCAAAACCAAAACCGCGGAAAGCAGTGTCAATGTCTATCGCTCTCGGCTCTGACGGGCACTGGTAAATCTGCTTGTTCTTGATGTAGGGCTCAATGGCAGCCAGCATGGTGAAGGCGCAAGGTTGCAAAGAAGCGTTGAGGGCGAGATAGACGTTCATCGGGAACGCTTCATCGTAGTCTTGGACATACTGGTTGACCGCTGTGGCGGACTGCCGCAGGTTGCTCATGCAGGAGGCTTGCCTTGCTTTCTCGCGGGCTCGGGAGAACACGGGGAACAGAATTGCTGCCAGGATCGCGATGATCGCGATCACCACCAGCAATTCAATGAGGGTGAAGCCTACCCCACGACGAGCCATCCTTCGCATCGTGCATCCCTCCTAAACCCAAAAGTTTGTGAGCCGCCATCATTATGCCATGTGTGGACGCCAAAATAAAAGCAGTGCTATGTTAGAGCGCTGAGGGGGTCTCCGCATGCGGGCGAAGGTGAGCCATCGGTGGGACCTAACGGTTGAAGAGGCGCAACGGCTGCAATGGGAGTTGTCCGCAAAAGTGGTGGAAGCGGATATGCTCCCTGAAAAAGTGGGCTTTGTCGCTGGCGCCGATGTCCACCAAGTGGGCAACGAGCAAATGCAAGCGGTCGTCTGCATCCTTTCCTTCCCCGAACTGGAGTTGGTGGAAGTGGCGCGAGCAGTGGTGCCAGTGACTTTCCCCTATGTGCCTGGACTGTTAGCCTTCCGAGAAAGCCCCGCTGTGTTGGCAGCGTTTGAGAAATTGCAGCATGACCCCGACCTTGCTTTGTTTGATGCGCAAGGGCGAGCCCATCCCCGCCATTTCGGCTTGGCGTGTCATATGGGCGTGCTGCTGGACTTGCCCTCCATCGGCTGCGCCAAGAGCCGCCTTTACGGGCGAGCAGAGGAAGTTGCGGACGAAGAGGGAGCCATGACGCCTTTATTAGACCCTGTGGACGGGCGCGTTTTGGGCATGGTCGTGAGAACGAAACGCGGCAGCCCTCCCGTCTATGTCTCTGTCGGGCACAAAGTGTCCCTTGAAACAGCAGTGGATTTCGTGCTACGCTGCACAAAAGCGGGGCAGCGGATCCCTGAACCCCTCCGCTTAGCCCACCTTTACGCTCGCCAAACGCCCTCAGAGCAACCCAAACCCAAGCCGACGCAAGGGACGCTCTTCTAAAGTGAAGCGAGTTAACGCGCTATCGCTTTGAAGAGATGCTTCGGCTGTGCAACAGCGCTGCCAACTTCTCTATCCCTTCCACCAGCCGGGGCGTGGGGCGGAAGAGACGGTCGGGGTCAATAGCGTAAACCCGTCCCTCACGGACGCACCGCAGGTTGTTGTAACCCGCTCGCTTGCGCACTTCGTCCAAAACCTGCTGGTGCGACTTCCCCTTACTCGGCACGATGTAAACATCAGGGTCTTTCGCCACCAATGCTTCCAGACCGACGCTTGGGAAAGGTTGCGGAGCATCGGTGAAAGCGTTTTCGCCCCCCGCCCAGCGGATGGCGTCGTCAATGAAGTTGTTGGGACCTGCCACCATCAACGAAGGCGGCGGGGCGATTTCAACGATCACTTTCGGACGCGGCTTGTTTGCCACTCGCTTTTTAACCGCTGTTAATCGCCTTTCCAGTCGGCGCACCAACTCGCGAACCTCTTTGCGTCGGTTTGTTAAATCGCCCAACACCAACAGGCTGCGCAGCACATCTTCCACCCTTTGCGGTTGGAGGACGAAAACGGGCACCTTCGCTTTTGACTGCAATTCATCCGCAATGGCTTTGGGGATGGTGGAACTGACGACGAGGAGCAAGTCGGGTTTGAGGGACGCGATGCGCTCCAAACTGGGCTTCATGAAATCCCCCACTTGTGGCAACCTCTTCACCTGCGGCGGATAATCGCATGCAGAAGTGACGCCGACAACTAAACGCCCCGCGCCGATAGCGAACAGGTTTTCCGTTCCGCTCGGTGCCAGCGAGACGATGCGGCGGACAGAACTCGGCAACTTCACTGTTCGCCCTAAATCGTCCCGCATGGTGCGGGGCGCTGCTAATAATGTGCCAACGCAAAGTAACACTGCTAATGCACTGAACAACCGCCAGCATTTCACTGCACATCCCCCCAATTTTTGCCGAAAGCGGTCACCTTTTGGTCACCATTAACTCCAACGGGAAGCGTTCCTGTTGCAAGGGCAAAGTTACTCGTTGGCGCAATCGTGCCGATTCGTAAACTGCCATCACGACTTCAAACCCGCGCAATGCTTTCTCGTCGGAAAGTGGGTGCTGTTGCAGCGGGACGCTTCCACGCACCACTTGAGCCAGCAGTTGATATGAGCGCATCATTGCGCCCAAAGCGTCATCGGGTGGCGTGTCCACTGGGCGCCAGAGTCCTATTCCATTTGCGGGAACGGGACGCAAAACGCCATCCCTCACGACGGCGTTCCATGAGCCTCCTTTTGCATCCTGGATGAACAAGTTAGGGTGGGGACCGTCACCCGTGCGCCACAGGCGTCCCTGTGTGCCGATAACTTCGTAATCCTGATAGGCTCGGTGGCACTCCCGCGCCTCGCCGCAGAACACTTCCGCGCGAACACCTGTCACTGTTTGAAACACGGCTACTGCTGCTGTCTCCACCAGATGACCGTATCGCCACTTAGGTTCAGGTGGCACTTCCACTTGGGCGAAAACCCATTCCACTTCAGGGTCGCCAAGAAGCCACAGGATGCTGTCCACCGAGTGGGTGCCATCGGAGAGGAAGTCGCCTGCACAGTGGGCGCGAATGAGTCGCACTTCGCCGATAGCACCTCGCTCTATCAGCGTTCGTGCCGCAACCATCTCCAACCCCATCCGCCGTTGGTGATTGACGATGAGGGGAATGTTATGCTCGCGACACAAAGCCACCATCCGCCGTGCATCGGCAAGGTTTGTCGCCATCGGCTTCTCACAGCATATGGCTTTCACGCTTGCCTCAACGGCTTGGAAGACTTGCTCAGCGTGCAAGTTTGTAGGGGTAGCGATAGCGACCACATCGGGTCGGACTTCCCGCAGCATTGTCAAGTAGTCCGTGAAGGGTTGTGCTGTTTGAAGTTCCGCAGCGAGCGTTTGGGCGCGCGTCTCGTCAATGTCGCAAACTGCTACGACCTCGTAATCGCTAAGTTGCGCCATCGCGCGAACGTGCATAGCACCCATCCGACAACCCACCACCGCAGCACGCAGCCGCTGCTCACTCATTTTCGTTCCCCTCCATTAAAGTGCGCACAAATTGCAACGACCTTTCCCAACACTCTAACGGGTTCATTCCCTTCGGCGCCACCATCTCAATGAGCATCACCAGTTTGGCAGGGTTAGGTGTCTTTCGCTTCAGGAGTTCAAAGCACTCTCGCAAAGGCACATCGCCTTCCCCTAACGGGGCACCGTCCACTTCTAAGCAGAGGGGGAACAGGTCGGGGCGTGGGCGAACAAAATGGTCTTTAAAGTGCGTGCCCACCACGAACGGTGCTGCTTCCTCAAAAGCGGGAAGCGGTTTCTCTCCGATGACGAAGGTGTTGCCTGTGTCCAGCAAAATGCCCAAGTGGGGCACGGACTGGCAGAGCGCGACCAAATCGGAGATGTAAAAGTCGCAGTGGTTTTCTATGCCGAATGGCAGCCCTAACTCGTGAATCCCTTGCGCCAAAGGAGTGAGGGCGATGGCGAGGCGTTCCATCTTTTCCGCAACAGGCATTGTGCGGTCAAAACGATGCCCTGCATTAGCAGTCGTAACAACCAATAATGCCCGCGTCATGGGGATGTAGCGAGAAAGTGTAGCGATGATTCCTTCTGTGTTCCGCTTCCTCGCCTCCGCATCGGCGCTCAGGTAATCGTAGCCGACATGAAGCACCAAGTGAAGGTCATGTTTCGCGAGCAAATTTGCCAGCAAGTCTTGCTCCCGTTCGTCCAAGGCAGTGAGGGTATGAAGGGAACAACCCGTCACTTTCAACCCATAGCGAACCAAAAACAGCAATTGCCGCTCCACCCGCTCCCACGCCGTTTTTGGAACTCGTCCCTGTTCATCCCTTAAAAACTCGCCATACCACGGTCCTGCGAAGCCCCAGACCATTTCCCTAACCTCCTCAATGCAAGCGACCTCGGTAGGTTATGGCACACAAAAAATTGGCACAACTCATAGTCAACCGTGCAAGGGATTCCGACCATTGGCAACACCCCCTTGCTGTGTCGTGGTATCACTTGCCGCACGGTTACCGCTACAATTGTCCAGCCATCGTTTGAGTGCTTGGTTGCCCCTGCAACCTCTCTGTTGCTGCTCTGCAAGGAGAATGAGACAAAGAGAGCGTTTCACGACAGTTTTGAACAACCCGATTTTGGTTGGCAGAAGCAAGGATTTCCCCTTTTTCCTCATCAAAAGGGTTGCTGAATGCCCCCCACGAGCATGAAAAAATTTGGAAGAGGCTGTTGCCGTAAAGGCAGTAGTCAGAAACAAACCAGCAAACCGAAAAAGCGATGCACCAAGAGATGTATTCCAACGAACCGCAATTTAGCGTAACGCCTTTTCCTCTGTGACAAACTTTTCCTGCGGGTGATGGGCGTGCGACAGGAGCAAAGCGACCTTGACTTGTTCGTTGCCCGCACCGTTGCTTCCGTCGTTCGTCACGCTTACGAATTGGGCGAGACGGCGACAGATGTGGTCGCCACCCGCGAGCCCGGTTATCGCGAGTGGGACCCTGAAGTTATTCGCATTGACCGCGAGTTGGAAACCGCGTATCTCCAAGCGTTGCAAGCCACTAACTGGCATATCACCGTTTTGAGCGAGGAGTTGCAGCAGGTAGAGTTGCCTGGAACGGGACAACTGCTGTTCGCTGTGTGCGACCCTTTTGACGGAAGCGCTTTGTATCGGCGGCGCATCCGCGCTTTCTGGTTCACTGCCCTCGCCCTTTACGACGAACGCGGCACCCCGTTAGCCGCTGCTATCGGCGACATCTTAGCGCGGCGCGTGGAGTTCACAATGGGCAACCAAGCCTTTGCGGCATCTGTGGGCAATTTGGAGCACAAACGCCCCTTGCAACCGAACCGAACGATGCAAGTGCGCGATGCCTACTTGGCGACTTACCTGATGAAACCGCACTTCCTTTACCCGACAGTGGAGCGCTACAAACCTCTGCTTTCTGCCGTCAAGTTCGTGTTGCCCAACGGCGGTCCGTGCGGGTTCGCTGATGTGGCAGCAGGGCGCTGCGATGTCTACTTGGCGGTGCAACAACCGATGATTGAAGTGTTCGCAGGGCTGCCATTGGCATTAGCATCGGGTTGCGTAGTTACCGATTTTGACGGCAACCCTGTCGCCTTTGACCCCGACATCAACCGCCGTTACGATGTCCTTTGCTCCTGCACGCAAGAACTGCACGAGCAAGTGTTGGCGTTGCTGCGCGCATAGGGGAGCGATGGACAATGGATGAACGAGTTAAGCCAACCCACTACTTTGACCTTGACCGATTTGCCCACCGAGCGTTGTTTGACGGCGTGGAATTTGTGTGGGAAGTCATCCCCCGCATTGGCGAGTATTTGCGTCGCATTGCGGTGCCTGAAGTGCGTGGCACGGTGATGGAAGGAGCCGTCGTGCAAGGGCAAGTGTTCATCGGCGAAGGAACGGTGGTGGAACCAGGCGCGGTGATTTTCGGTCCCGCTTACTTTGGCAAAAATTGCGTGGTGCGTTCTGGCGCGTATGTGCGGGGCGAAGTGTTGGCGGGCGACGAAGTCGTTTTGGGGCACGCCAGCGAGTTCAAAAACTGCGTGCTGATGGATGGCGCTCAGTGCCCCCACTTTAACTATGTGGGTGATTCCGTTTTGGGCTTCCGTAGCCATTTGGCAGCAGGTGTGATTGTGTCCAACCTCAAAATCACTCGCGACGAAATCGTTGTGCGAATAGGTGGTGTGGAATACCGCACGGGCTTGCGCAAGTTTGGCGCCATCGTGGGCGACGGCGCGGAGATTGGGTGCAACGCTGTCCTTAACCCTGGCACATTGGTGGGCAAACGAGTATTGGCGTATCCCCACGCTTCGCTGCGCGGCTATTACCCACCCAACACGATCGTCAAAGTCCGCCTGCAAGAGGAGTGGGTGGAGCGAACAGGGTAGAGAGTTTGAACGCCTCGCTGTTTTTGCTCCTACAAAAACCGCTGCTGCAAAATAGAAGCGGTCGCCACGGCGCCACACAGAAACAGCAAGCGAAAGGAGGTGGCAGGGCGGTTTCCGCCCGTCAGCATGGACGCTTATCAGCGCGCTGTGAGGAAGTTTGAAGCCCTTTTCAACGCTTCTCCCGAATTTGTCGTTGCTGCGCCAGGACGCGTTAACCTCATTGGCGAACACACTGATTACAACGAGGGTTTCGTGCTGCCCATTGCGGTGGATCGCTTCCTTTTCGTGGCAGTGCGGGCGCGCGATGACCGAACGGTGCGGGTGGTTGCAGCAGATTTGGACGACATGGATGAGTTCTCGTTGGAGGAGATTGTGCGCGACCCTGAGCACCACTGGCGCAACTACCCTCGCGGTGTTGCGGGGGTTATTGCTCAAAATGGCGTCACCCTGAGAGGCATGGATGCTGTTATCGCCAGCGACATCCCCATCGGCGCTGGCATGAGTTCTTCGGCAGCGATTGAAGTGGGGTTTGCTTTAGCGTTGTTGCATCTTGCGGGGACAGAGGTGCCGCGACCCACCCTCGCTCAATGGTGCCAGCGAGCCGAACACGAGTTTGCCGGTGTCCAATGCGGCATCATGGACCAGATGATTGCGTTGTTGGGCAAAGAAAATCACGCTCTGTTGCTGGATTGCCGCGACTTGAGCCACGAACTGGTGCCCCTGCCCCAAGGGATTGCTTTCGTCGTGGCGGACACGGGTGTGCCCCGCACTTTAGCCGCTTCCGAATACAACATCCGCCGCCAACAATGCGAGGAAGCGGTGCAACTTTTGAGCCAACTGCTGGAACGCCCCTTACGCAGCCTGCGGGATGTGACGCTGGAAGAATTGGGGGCAGTGTTCAACGAAATGCCTGAGCCCATTCGCCGCCGCGCTCGGCATGTGCTCACGGAAAACAGCCGCGTCCACGCGTTCCGACAAGCGATGCGAGAACGAGCGTTGCAGCGGGCGGGTTCGTTGCTCTTAGCCTCCCACGCTTCCCTACGGGACGATTACGAAGTGAGTTGCCGCGAACTGGATGCGATGGTGCAAGCGCTGATGAGCGTGGAAGGCGTTTTCGGCGCCCGGCTGACCGGCGCTGGCTTTGGCGGGGCGTGCTTGGCAATGGTGCGAGAAGACGCGGTGGAGCGAGTGCTCCAAGAAGTGCCTGAACGCTACCACCAATTGGTGGGCGACAACGCTCCCCAGCCAACGCTGTTCGCCGTCAAAACTGCTGATGGAGCCCACATCCGCTAACGAACCCGCTTAACTTGTGCGCTTGACATAGTGCACATAGACTGTTTGCCCGTCTATCTGTTCGGTCTCCTGCGCCAGCAGTTCCACATTCTTGGCAACTTGCGCCCAGCCCTTGAAATCGTTGACGGAGCCCGGGTCAGTTGCCAACACCCGAAGCACTTGCCCCACTGCCAGTTCGTTGATGGCTTGCCGCGCCTTGACGACAGGAATGGGGCACTTCGCCCCCCGAACATCCAATTCCTTGTCAAACGGCAAACTCATGCGTCGTCACCTCCGTTCCCAAAAGCAAGCAGTGCCGTTAGTATAGAGCAGCGACGCTCTTGTCCGTTACCCAAAACTTCCCGTGCGCAAGAACCCTTCAGTAAATCGCAACGAAAGGTTGCAACACTTGCCTTCCCTCATCCCAAGCCTGCCTTGCGTTTTCAGGTTCTCCAGAGCAACAATGCGTCCTTCACCAACCAAGTGACGAACTCTTTGGCAAGGGTGTAGCAGTAGGTTCTGGTAAGTCGCGTTGGCAGAGCCGTAGGTGTTGCGAACGACAGCACACGCTTTGGTCACTCCAGCGCTGTCCTTCCGTTAACTTCCTGTGGCAGGCAGCATCGTGGGGAACGCAACGGCTTTTGGGTTTTTTCCGTCGCTGCGTTGTCGGATTGCTCCTTGCAGGCATGGACTGCTTACCTGCTATGGATAGTGGCGCAAGGGAGAGAGGAGAGTTTGTGTCGTTTTTCTCCAACTTACCAGCGATGGCGAGAAGAAACGAATGCGCACCTCGCGCGTCCGAAGCGCAAGAAATGGTAGCCATCGGGGTTTAAAAGAGTGGAGGTGAGCAAAGGATGGCTGCCGAACAGGAACGCAAATGCCCGTGCGGCTGCGACTGTGATTGCGATTGCAGCGGCGATTGCGATTGTGATTGCGACTGCCCATGCTGTGGTGAGGATTGACAAAGCGAGGGGGCGTGGGAGTTTTTCTGTCCTGCGTCCCCCGTCCCATGACCCGTTTGAAGAGCGGAGGTGCAGCAGTGTGAAACTGATACAGTTGCTGGCAATGGTGGCTCTTCTCGCTCTTCCTGCAACAGCGCAGTGACCCTGACCCAGGGCAACGCCCCAGGGTGGGGCAGGATTGGTGCTCAATCCAACGGCAACCTTTGTGGGGAAAGGCACAAGGGGCGGCGCTGCCTTCTACCTGCGGGACAAAACGGCTCAGGCACCTGTAGGCACTTCGGGGCACCACTACTTCTACACGGGACTTAGTTATGGGCTTTCGCCCCACACCGATGTGTTCCTTTACCACAGCCGAGTGTTGGGGCGCTACGAAGATGAACACTTGCAGATGAGCGGGGTGCAAATCAAGCAACGCCTTAGCCGCACTGCTGCTGTCGGCATTTTCTTGCAGCAAGGCAACCAGCGGGGCGAGTCAGTGTTCCTCGCCCTGCGTTTCCCCCTCGCATCCCAACGGGGCGCGGAAGAAGCAGAAAGAAGGGAAACGCTAAACCTCCACGCAGGCATTTCGTTCTCGCGATGGCGGGGCGAGTGGCGCGGCGAGGAGTGGACGCCTTATTTGGGGCTCTCGTGGCAACTTTCCGAAAAATGGCTGCTGACAGCGGAAATCCGCGAACGCCCCAAAAGTTTCTTGAAGCCACCGTGGATGGTGGCAGTCCATCGGTCTATAGGGCAACTTTGGTTGGTGGCGGGATGGCATCAATCGGGGCTGAGCGACCGCCCCTATCCCTTCATCGGCATCGGCACCGCTGC
>FWWM01011933.1_pt1 | contig 14655 bp, 9 predicted proteins | sample 2228351 | NCBI WGS metagenome assembly FWWM01 (sample SAMEA103939774, study PRJEB20133) | metagenome | reverse complement strand
ATGCTAATAAAAATTCTTAAGTAGAAACTCCTGCAATAAAATCCATATAGTTTGATGAAATCTTCTATTCATATTTATAATCAAGAAAAGGGAAGATGAGAAGACTGATCGGTGCTTTAATTGTAATATTTGGAACTGTTTTATTTTTAATAGTTAACAATTATTACTTTCTGCTTGCTATCGATAACGAATTAATTAGCCTTATAAGGAGGATGGTGTATATTTTAAAAATTCTCTTTGGTAAAAATTTTCTACTTGTTATAATTTCCATTGTTGTAGTAGGCTTACCGTTAATTTTCAATAAATCTGTTTATTCGTTTTTTAAAAATCTAGCTGGAGTTGAGATTTTTGTATTGTCAGTCTCGAGTATATCTAATCTAGAAGCAGATCCATTGAAAATTGCTTCTCAAGGAGTTATTCCTTATGATATCTCATCCGCGATGTCTAATCTGTTTGGAACTACTATAACAGCGGTAATTTTAGGTGGTTTAGTAATTCTTTCTTTGTATTTAATGATTTCGTGTTACAAATTCCCAAAAACTCTTCTGGGGTATGTTTTGGTAGGTTTATCCACTTTAGCTGTAAAAGTAGTAGAAAGTATAAACAGTTTGAAGAATGCATTTGGAGATTTTTTTGATGACAGTAGTACTAACAAAAGTTATCAACCAAATTACCAAACACCTACTGGCAATACAAAAAGCAAAAAATCTAGTAAATCTCACGAGAGTTCTTCAGGAGTTTCTAGAAAGGGAAGAGATGACGAAATGTTTATAGACATAGAGGTTTTAGATGAGATTGAAACGGGTTTTGAGAAAACTAGATTTAAGAGAGCTGGTAGTGAAGATTCGGGCTATCCGTTTTATCCTTTAAGCAACCCATTGATTATAAATCAAGATGCAGAAGAGAAAGATTTTAGTGGAGATTTATCAGATGGTATAGATCGGGTTTCTTATTACCAAGAAGATAAAGGACAAGAAGATAAAAAAAATGAGGAAGTTTTTTTACATGAAAGTAAGGTTTATGAAACAGAGATAATTCGTACTGAACTTACGGAAAAGGCAGAAGATAAAATCGAGTATACGGATGAGATAGATGTGGGTTCTGATTCGTTTTTTGGTCAGTATCCACCACCGCTAGATTTACTAGATAAAACTGTAGAAACAAAAGAAACTCAATATGAGGAAATATTGGAGATAGAAAAGACTAAGCAAAAAATAAGCGACACCTTTGCAGAATTCAAGATAGAAGCTACTATAGAAGGTTTTACTAGGGGACCTGTTGTTACACTTTACGAAATAAAACCCCAGCCTGGGACTAAAATAGCTAAAATTGTTAACCTTTCTGACAATCTAGCTTTGAATCTAGCAACATCTGGTGTGAGGATAGTTTACCCTATTCCTGGCAAATCTGTAATAGGTATAGAGGTCCCAAATAAGATAAGGAAAATAGTAAAACTCCGCGAGATAATAGAATCTCAAGACTACAGGGAAACAAAAGCTAGGCTTCCTTTGGTTATTGGTAAGAATATCCATGGTAGATATGTTATAGAAGATTTGACTCAAATGCCTCATCTTCTGATAGCGGGTTCTACAGGTTCAGGTAAAAGTGTGTATGTTAACTCAATAATTTCAGGGTTACTCTATGCGAAACATCCTAATGATTTGAAGTTTATAATGATAGACCTGAAAATAGTTGAACTCAAAATATACAATGGTATTCCTCACCTGGTGGCTCCCGTGATAACAACTCCTAAGCTGGCTAAGGCTGTGCTTGAGTGGCTTGTAGATGAAATGCAATATAGATACAGGAAGCTAGAATCTTTGGGCTGTAGAGATATAAACCAATACAATACTAAGGTTTCTAAGTTAGAAATGGATGAAAAATTGCCTTATATTGTCTTAATAATAGATGAGTATGCTGATCTGATGATGACATCTCCAAAGGAAACAGAAGATTACATAACCAGGTTAGCTGCAATGTCAAGAGCAGTAGGTATACATCTTATAATAGCTACTCAGAGACCTTCGGTGGATGTTGTTACAGGAATCATAAAAGCTAATTTCCCGGCAAGAGTTGCTTTTAGAGTTGCTTCGAAGGTTGATTCAAGAACTATACTCGATACAATAGGTGCGGAAAAATTACTCGGAAGAGGAGATTTACTCTTCATGAGTCCTTCTAGTCCCGTGCTTTCTAGGGTCCAGGGCCCGTATATATCTAACGAAGAAGTAGAAAGAATTGTAGAATACCTATCCAAACAAGATACTCCTCATTACATAGACCTTTCTTCAAAGATAGAATCTAAAGAGGATGAAACGTTTGATGATAATCTAGAAGACGAGTTTTCGGATGAATTATATAAACAAGCACTTGAAATAGTGATAAGAGAGAAAAAAGCTTCTGCTTCTTATCTTCAGAGAAGGCTTAAAATAGGATATAATAGAGCTGCTAGAATTATAGAAAAAATGGAAGAAGAAGGTATCGTAGGTCCACAACAAGGAGTAAAACCTAGAGAAGTGTTAGTTGGAGAATCATACCTGGAGAGATTTCTTTAGACCTCTATATTGTATTCTTTTAACTTTGTGAGTAGTGTTTTTCTAGTTATGTTTAATAACCTAGCTGCTTTTGATTTGTTATTATTAGTGTATTTAAGTGTTTCGCTTATCACTGTTTTTTCGATTTCATCAAGTGGTGTAGGGATTTTTATCACTACCTTTCTGTCTGATTTCTCATCATCTTTACTATATAATGACAATGATTTTAATCCTGAGAAGTCTGGGCCGAGAAGTTTTACTTTATACTGTTCTGGTATATTCTCTATGTCTAAAACTTCCGAAGAAGAAATTATAACAGAGCTTTCTACGAAATTCTGCAATTCTCTGACATTACCTGGCCAATTATACCTTAAGATTAACTCAAGAAGTCTATCTGAAACACCAGTTATGTTCTTCTCGTGTATTTTGGAATACTTTTTCAGGAATAAGTCCACAAGAATAGGTATATCCTCTTTCCTTTCCCTTAAGGGAGGTATGTATATGTGTATTATGTTTAATCTGTAGAATAGATCTTCTCTAAAATTGCCTTTTTTTATTTCTTCTTCTAAGTTTTTATTTGTAGCGGTTATTATTCTCACATCTACTTTTATAGTTTCTTCGCCGCCTACTCTTTGAAATTCCTTGTCTTGAATTATCCTAAGTAAGGCAACTTGTAATTTCGGTGATATTTCACCTATTTCGTCGAGAAAGATAGTTCCACCATCAGCTAGTTCGAACCTACCTTTTCTTCTGTTTATGGCACCTGTAAATGCTCCTTTCTCGTGACCGAATAGTTCTGCTTCGAGTAATGTTTCAGGGATGGCACCACAATTTACTTTGATAAAAGGTTTGTTTCTTCTAGGGCTTAGAGAATAAATCGCATTGGCTACTAATTCCTTTCCTGTGCCAGACTCACCTGTTATAAGCACAGTTGCATCAGTTGAAGCTACTCTTCTTACCAGGTCTTTTATCCGCATTATTGATTCGCTTATACCTACTATCATGTCTAAGGCTTGTTCGTGTATTACTTTCTCCTTTAGTTTCTCTTTCTCTATTATCAGCTTGCGCATTTCCAGGGCTCTGTTTATCGAGATGAGTAGTTTGTCTATATCTGGTGGTTTTAGAAAGTAATCAAAAGCACCTATTTTTGTGAGTTCTACTGCTTCTTGTAGAGAGCCATGTCCAGTGAGTATTATCAAAGGTAGTAATGGGTCAGTTTTAGAGGTGATTTTTAGAAATTCATATCCGTTCATTTGAGGCATTCTGAGGTCTAAAATTACTAGGTCAACTTTGTTAGAATTTATTGTTCTTATTGCTTCTTCACCGTTTGATGCCAGTAAAACGTTAAAATCCTCAGATTCCAAGATAGATTTCAGCCCTGTTCTTATGTTTTCTTCGTCGTCTACGACAAGTATTGTGTTTTTTTCTTTACTCATCAGTTTGATTATATATAAGAAAAAGAGATTTTTTCTATAATTTAGTGCGTTAGAATAATGGGGAATACCGTTAAATTATTTTCCCTAAAGAGCAAAGTATATATGTTTTGAGTGAGGCTGTTGAAAAAATTCTCGAACCCTTATTTTTAGAGACATAGAGCACTATAAGTCTCAGAAACAGTTATTATTATGTTTATCTAAGGTGCTTAAATGGTTTTTCTATTTGCTTAGTAACTTATTCAAATAGGTTAACTATTTTCTCCATCTTTAGCAACCTATTTAGGACAATTCCCGCCCACCCTGAGGTAGGCCTCCTTTCTCAATTACAGGGGGCTACGCCCCCTAGTAATACCCCGATTATTTAAAGAAAGTGTCCTAGACACAAGTGCCTTAGGCACCCCTCTAAGAGTACTCTCGAGCAGATTTTCAAAGTAAGTTTACTATCTTTCAGGAATTTCTATTTAACAAAAATTTTTCTTTTTAGAAGGGACAATTATGTTGTGGTACTCTAAATAGATTGCTAAAAAGCAAATAAGAATTACCTAACTCAGCTCAAAAAAGAAATGCTTCTATTAGGTCTCTAAGTGTCTAGCACACTTTTTTAAAAAAGATGTATTTTCAGGGGGTATAGCCACCTATTAGTTAACTTTGGGGCGGGTGGGTAGAGAGTTTTACTCTAGATCGATGCTAATAAAAATTCCTCTAACGGATGCATAAGAAGAATGGGAGAAATTAAGGGTTGGATGTTTTGGAACCATATTCATTTAAGGATATGTTTAATTTTGATGTTGTGATAATTTTGTTTTAAATTTAGATTATGATTTGGTGGAGTATATTAGGGATAGTTATAGGATTAATAATTCTTCTATTTTTAATGAACATTAAATATTCGGTTGAAGAAAAGAGTTACAAAAAGAAAAAAGTTAGTAAAGTAAATGAAGACAGAGAAGAAGAATTAGGGACAAGGCCAAGGTATTGCCCTGTATGTAACTCAAGGCTAGGCCCGAAGGATGTAATATACGCTGAAATATTTCAATCTGAGCCGAGAGACAAAGTTGTTATAAAGGGATGTAAATATTGCTACAGATTGTCGCCCGAAGAAGCTGTGAGAATAAAACCGTATCAAAAAAGAATACGTCAAAATGACATAGGAATAGGAAAAAACATTTAATGGACTACTTTTACTTCCACTTCCGAAAGCTTGAATTCTTCGTGTAATGCGTTAACAGCTTCAGACGCTCTATCTTTTCTTATCACGACGGATATCTTTATTTCAGAAGTAGAAATCATTTCTATATTTATGTTCCTAGAAGATAATACGCTAAAAACAGTAGCAGCGACTCCTGAATGACTTCTCATACCGGTTCCAACTATGGATACTATGGCGATGTCTTCGTCATAGACTATTTTTGAGCATTTCACTAGATCTTTTATTTCATCTTCTATGCTTTTCAGGCTATCTAGATCTTTTTTAGGTATAGTGAATGATATCTCGCTTAATCCGTTTCTACTTGTTCCTTGGACTATCATGTTTACGTTTATACCTAGAGATGCAACCTTTGAGAATAACTTGGCTGCGATACCCGGAACATCGGGCACATCCAAAACGCCAACCTTAGCTTCATCACTCTTTACAGCTATACCTGTAACTAAAACACTTTCCATAACATCCTCCACTAATTTAGTTCCAGGGTCATCATCAAATGATGACCTAACAACAAGAGGTACTTTGTATTTTTTTGCGAATATAATAGATCTATTATGTAAAACCTGGGCTCCTGAACTAGCAAGTTCGAGAACTTCGTCTATATTTACCACATCTAGTTTTTTAGCAGTTGGTACTATTCTAGGATCTGCGGTATAGATTCCCTTTACATCTGTGTAAATTTCGCATAAATCAGCTTTAATAGCTGCTGCTATAGCTACAGCAGTAGTATCCGATCCACCTCTACCAAGTGTGGTTATATTCCCTTCACTATCTACACCCTGAAACCCAGCTACTATCACTATTCTTCCTTTTTTGAGTTCACGTAGGATTTTCGATGTGTCTATATTGAGAATTTTGGCTTCAGTATGTTCTGATGTGGTGATAATACCGACCTGGTGCCCTGTAAAAGAAATAGCATCAAATCCCATCTCGTGGAGAGCCATAGAAAGCAAAGCTATAGAAATCTGCTCCCCGGTAGAAAGTAGCATATCCATTTCCCTTTTTGGGGGGTTTTTAGATATTTGGTTTGCCATATCGATAAGGTAGTCAGTTGTATCACCCATCGCCGAAACTACTACTATTACATCATTTCCTTCTTTTTTAGTTTTTGCAACTCTATTAGCTACATTCTTTATCCTTTCGACACTACCTACGGAAGTACCACCATATTTCTGTACAATTAATGCCATCTTAGTATCCTTTTGATCAAAAGTTTGGATTTATTTTAATATCCAAATTCATATTTTTTCAATTACCGAGCGAGACTGTCAGGAATTTCTATTTAACAAAAATTTTTCCTTCTGAAAGGGAGTTATAGAGGGACTTCGTCCCTCTAAGAATACCCCCATTTTAGAAAAGTGCCATAGGCACGAGGCTAAGCCTCTTTGAGGCTAGGCCTCTTTTCTCAATTAAGGGGTTGACCTTTATTTTAAGAAGGTGTCTTAGACACCCCTGCTTTTTTTTAAAGAAAGTGATCTAGGCACCAACTATTTTGTGACACAGGATAAACCTCTTTAGGATTGAATATATTTATATTGAAATTCATAGCATTTTGATGATGTTGTAGAATCTATCTATAAAAAAATCAACATGCTTTTTTTGTATTATCAGGGGAGGTAATAACCTTAAAGTATTCTCGCCCGCTCTCAAAGTCACTATTCCTTTTTCCAATAGTTTTATAATTATATCCATGACATTTATTTTTTTATCGAATTCTATTCCTATCATTAATCCTTTGCCTCTAACCTCTAAAATTACTTCTTTCTCTTTTTTTATTTCTTCCAGGTTGCTCATTAAATAGTTACCTAATTTCACCACATAATCTAATAGTCCTTTTCTAGTCAATATTTCCAAAACTTTCAAAGAGACAGCTGAGACAAGTTGGTTACCTCCCATAGTTGAAGCATGTAAACCCGGTTTACATATATCTAAATGTTTTCTTGCTAATACAGTAGCACCTGCTGGTAGTCCCCCTCCTAAAGATTTTGAAAGCGTTATGATATCTGGTTCTATATCAAAGTTCTGATACCCGAAATATTTACCGGTTCTACCTAATCCTGTTTGTACTTCATCAAATACAACTAAAAAGTTATATTTTTTCGATAATTCTTTTACTTTTTCTACAAATTCTTTAGATATTGGTCTAACGCCTCCTTCGCCTTGTATTGCCTCGAGAAACACAGCACAAACGTTTTCATCGGTTTTCATTTCAAGGTCTTTGACATCGTTGTAGTTGACATATTCAAATCCTTCAGGTAACGGTTCAAAACCTTTTTGGTATTTTTCTTGTCCTGTAGCAGTTATTGTAGCCAATGTTCTACCATGAAAAGACTCTTTTAATGAGAGTATTCTATATTTACTCTTAGAAAACTTTTTACCGAACAGTCTAGCAATTTTTATCGCAGCTTCGTTTGCTTCGGCCCCTGAATTTGAAAAAAAAACTCCGCCATCAAAAGAAATTTCCGTTAGCTTTTTTGCTAGTAGGACCCTTTCTTCTGAGTAAAACAGATTTGAAGTAGTCATTATCTTCTTGGATTTTTTAGATATGACGCTTAATATTTCCGGATTAGAGTATCCAAAGTTCATAACACCAATAGCAGAGGAAAAGTCCAAATATTTCTTCCGATCATACCCCCAAAGGTATACACCCTTTCCTTTGTAAAAACCAATATTGAAACGCGAGTAAAAAGGCAAGATGTATTGTTTGTCTAATGAGATTATTTCTTCCAAATTCATAGACTATGTTTTTAAATGAGAAAAAACAGATTTTTCTATTTGGAACCTTGGTAGTGATTACTCTTTACTTTTAGAAATCTACTAGTGCACTTGTACTGTTTTGCCTAATGAGCTATTCTCAGAGCCAAAAATGCTTACTTTGATGTTGTTTTTGATGCATACTGTTTTCTGAGTTCCAAAGTTACATCTATGATGTTTTTTAGTGAGGGTATTACTTCTTCCCATTTTCTTGTCTTTAGACCACAATCTGGGTTTATCCAGAAGTTATTGGGATCTATTACACTCAGGGTTCTATCTAATATTTTCCTAATTTTTTCTTTAGATGGTATCTCTGGGGAATGGACATCATATACTCCTAGTCCTATTTGGTGGTCGTAGTTAAACGATTCGAAGCTTGATATTATATCTCCTTTACTCCTTGTGGTTTCTATACTTATAACGTCTGCGTCAAGTTGATAAATTTTATCTATTATTTCACCAAATTCCGAATAACACATATGTGTGTGAATCTGAGTTTCAGGTTTTGCTTTTGAAGCTAACCTGAAGGCTTTTATGGCCCAACTGAAATATTCATCCCAATCTTTTCTCTTTATTGGGGCTTTTTCTCTGAATGCAGGTTCATCGATTTGGATTATTTTTAAGCCGTTTTTTTCAAGGTCTTTCACTTCATCATTTAATGCTAATGCTATCTGATAAGCTAACTCGCTTTCTGGAATATCTGTTCTACCATAACTCCAAGCAAGGATGGTTACTGGGCCTGTGAGCATACCTTTTACTGGTTTACTTGTTAGACTTTGAGCATATAGTATTTCATTCAAGGTAAGTGGTTCGCTTCTAAAAACATCACCAAATATTATGGGTGCCCTATATATTCTTGTCCCGTAGGATAGTACCCAACCATTTTCTGTAGTGGTTATACCGTTCAGTTTTTCTGCAAAAAATTCAACCATATCGGATCTCTCAAATTCTCCGTGTACCAAAATATCAAGCCCTAAATCTTCTTGGACCTTTATAGCGTATTTTATTTTTTCCTTTATGAAGTTATCGTATTCCTGCTTTGATATTTGGCCTTTTTTAAACTTTTGTCTCATTACTCTTACATCATCAGTTTGTGGAAAACTTCCTATTGTTGTTGTTGGAAAGAGGGGAAGATTTAGTATTTCCCTCTGGATTTTTTCCCTTTCATGATAAGGTTTTTCCCTTGAGGTGTCTAATTCCTTTATGGATTTTACTTTTTCTTGAACTTGTTTGTTAAACCACCATGAGTTATCATACTTATAACTGTTCCATTCTAAGGCACTTTTATCACCTTCGATATATCTTTTCAAAAGCAATATTTCATGTAGTTTTTCTTCTGCGAAAGCTAATCTCTCTTTGATCGAAGGATCTAGATTATTTTCACCTGATGTTGATATTGGAAGATGAAATAGAGGAGAAGCATTTGAAAGCCATATTTCTTTTACATCCGAAACTTTTTCAGATATATTTAGGATTTTTTCACACTGTCTTTCTAAGTTATCTTTCCATACATTTCTACCGTCTACTATCCCAACTACTAATATCTTGTCTTTAAGCAGACCTTTCCGAGCTAGTGTTGATATATTTTTGAGGTTTTCCCCTCTGTCGTGCACAAAATCTAGACCAATTCCTTCTATACCTGAGGAGAGAAGGTTTTCCAAAACAGGATATTCTACGTAATCATAGTATGAGAAGACTATTAACTTGGCCATCCCAGAAACATTTTTATAGAAGTTTTTGATAAAAGATATCTCTTCTTCTGACAACTCGTAGACTATCGCCGGTTCGTCTATATGTATAAATCCACTGTAATTTGAGTTTTTTATCTCAGAAAAAAGTCTAGAGTATTCTAGTATTAGTTTATCTAGTAATGTGTCATAACTTTTTTTACCTTTTGATAGTTTTATGAGTGTGAAGGGCCCAACAACAAAAGGTAAAGATTTGCTATTACCGAACTTTTCTAGATATGCCAGAGGTTTGTTCCATGAAAGTGATATTTGCATATTAGGCATTATTTCTGGCACAACATAATGGTAGTTCGTATTAAACCATTTACTTATTTCTAGAGAATCTGTTTTTCTTACATAAGAGTAGTACTCTTTCCATGAGGATGGTTTTGGGTAGAAGTTAAACATCAAAGCAGTATCTAATATATTATCATATCCTGTTATCTCTCCAACGGGATAGTAATCAAGTATCGAGTATTCGTCTATAATAGATCTCTGTATTGAATCTAAAGCTTCTGTTAATTCTTCTTCTGAGATCTCTTCTTTCCAAAATGCTTCAATATTTCTCTTGAATTCTCTGTTTTTACCCAGCCTTGGAAAACCATGAGCATAAGTCTTGAAAGACACCTTTTCCTCCAAATCAATAGGTCATTTTAAAGACTTATACACTTTTTTTTCAATCTCATAAATAAGTATTCGAGAGGTTTCTACTTAAGAATTTTCTTTAGCATCTATTTAGGGTAACTCCCGCCCACCCTCCCTTAAGTTTGATTCTAGGAGGCTTTCGCCCCCTAGTGTACCCCCATTTTTTAAGAAAGTGCCCTAGGCACCCGCACTAATTGTTCCCTTTTAAAAGGAGAAAATTTTTGTTAGATATAAATTCCTGTAAGTATTCGAAAATTTTACAAAAACTTACTTTCTGTGTTGAAGGTTATTCTGAAAAACTAATAGAAAAGAGGAGGTTATCTACTCCAAAATATGGAATCTGTTTAGTGGTCAGACTAACTTATAAACAACTAAAGAGAGTATGGGAATCTGGCTGGATTGAAATGCTAATAAAGGAGAAAAAATTATTCAAAAAGTAAGTATAACTCCTATAGACAACTAAGGGGTGAGATATGAATTGGTCTAAAAATCGTAGTATTTTTAGGAGATAAAGCCTCCTATAGTTAACTTAATGATGGATGGAAACTATTTTTTATTACTAGAAAAAGTGAGTATAGATAGAAAATTTATATGTGTTTAGATTCTACTGTAGTTAAGACGCATATCTAAATGTTTAAAAATATTTGTGTGATTTATGAGTGTATTTAAAGTAGAATGTTTGAAAACTGTGTTATTTATAATCTTTAAAATGTTTTTCAGAGTAGATGTTGAGGATAAAGAATCTTCAGCCAGAGTTGGAGTTTTAGAAATTGGAGAGGTAAAAATAGAAACCCCGGTATTTATGCCTGTTGGAACACAAGCAACTGTAAAAACCCTTTCATCTGAAGAGGTTAAAGTTCTAAGTGAGGGTATATTACTCTCAAACACATACCATCTGTTATTGCGTCCAGGTATAGATTTAATAAGTGAGATGGGGGGACTTCACAACTTTATGAACTGGGATGGAATTATATTAACCGACAGTGGTGGGTTTCAGGTATTCAGCCTGAAAGAATTGGTAAAGGTTACTGACGAAGGGATAAAGTTCAAGTCTCATTTAGATGGAGCTTATTATTTTATTTCTCCGGAGAATGTTTCAGAGTATCAGATAAAACTTGGAAGCAATATACTGATGCCACTAGATCAACCGGTTTCACCAGATATAGGCTATAGCCTTACAAAACAAGCTCTCAAAAGAACTCATGAATGGGAAAAAAGGAGTTTGGAATTTTTTCAAAAACACAAAGATTCAATAATCTACAGGCCTAGAAGGGCATCTAAGTGCGAGAATGGTATGTTTATAGAAAGTATAGACTACACAAGGATGGAAAGTGTACTAGGTAAAAGATATATGTTTGGCATAATTCAGGGTGGTTTTTTCAAGGATCTTAGGAAAGAAAGTGCTGAATATTTAGCAAGTCTATGTTTCGATGGATTTGCGGTAGGGGGACTTAGTGTAGGCGAGGAGAAACAGAAAACCTACGAAATCTTATCTTTTACGACGCAACTGATGCCAAAAGATAAGCCCAGATATCTCATGGGAGTAGGTACACCTGAGGATATAATTGTGGCAGTAGAAAGTGGCGTAGACATGTTTGATTGCGTATTTCCTACGAGAGCAGGTAGAAGAGGATTGTTTTTCACTTCTGAAGGTAGAGTAAATATAAGGAACAGTATCTATGCAAAAGACGATGACCCACCAGATAGAAAATGTGATTGTTACACTTGCAAAAATTATTCGAGAGCATACTTAAGGCATTTGATAAAAGCTGAGGAAATATTGGGGTATAGGCTTACGACAATTCATAACCTGTTTTACTTCAGATCTCTTATGAAAGAAATAAGAGATTCTATAAGAAACGGTAAATTTAAAGACCTTAAAAAGAGGGTTTTAGAGTTTTATCATTGAGTTTATGGGTAGTGTTAAGTTTAAAAACATAACTGGTATAATATTGGGAAGTAGGGATTCCGGGGATAATGACAAAGTTTTCGTGATTTTTTCTCCTGAAGTAGGTAAAATAAATCTAGTAGGTTACGGAGCAAATAGGTTCAAAAATAGGTTTGCTGGAAAAGCAAATATATCCAATGTTGTGAGATGTCTCATAAGATATCCTTCTTCAATAGATAAAATGATCTCGATGGAAGAGATAGAGGTCATAGCTGATTTTTTTAGCTTCTTCAGAGGGAATTTGCTAAAGATGTCATACGCAAGTTACATAGGAGAAGTAATAAACATAACAGTGCCGCAGGAGGTTTTTGATAGTTATGTGTATAACTTAGCTATAAAGTGTTTATACGATTTGTCTAGAACAGAAGACGAAATAGATATTATGAAAAATTCTATTTCCTTTTCTGTGGGTATTATCAAAAACATGGGTGTGATGCCATATATCAAGGGAGAGAGAATTTCTATACCTTCGAAAAAGGTTTTACTATCTGTACTCGCAAATAAGGATTTCAACATAGAGAAAAAAACAGCTTTGGAAATATTTGAATGGATTGAAAGTAAGATCTTGGAAGGAATACCTACAAAAAACATAGTTTCTCTTTCTCTTATGAAAGATTACATCTCGAGAACTCTCTAAATTTTCTTATTTTTCTTATTTTGTATCCAGTTGTAAATGCTTCTTCTAGATATACCTAGTATCTCAGATGCTTTCGAAATATTATTATTCACCTTCTTTAACACATAATCTATGTATGTGTATTTTAATTCTTCAAGTGTGTAAAGCTTGTTAAAATATGTGATCCGAATATCCCCAAATTCTATGTCTTTTTCGTCTATTATGTCCGAGTTGGATGAAATGGTTGCCCTTAGTAGAATGTTTTGTAGCTCTCTAACATTACCAGGATAATCGTAGCTCATAATTTTTTCTAATGCTTTTTCTGTTAATTTCATTTTCCTATTATACTGTAGGGAAATCAGATTCAATATATGCTCAGCTATGGGCTTAATATCATCTTTTCTTTCTCTTAGAGGAGGAATGTATATGGGGAAAACATTAAGCCTATAGTAAAGGTCTTCTCTGAAAAGACCTTTCTCTATTAGTTCTTTGAGATCTACATTAGAGGTACTTATTATTTTTACGTCCACTTTTATTGGTTCATTGCCACCTATTCTAGAAAATTGTTTTTCCTGGATAACTCTCAAAAGTTTTGCTTGAAGAGATAATGGTAAATTGTTTACTTCGTCCAATAGTACCGTTCCGTGGTTCGCCAGCTCAAATTTCCCTATTTTCCTTGTAAAGGCTCCAGTAAAAGCACCCTTTTCATACCCAAAAAGCTCACTTTCTATTATGTTCTCAGGTAGAGAGGAACAATCTATAGCCACAAAATTGTTGGTAGCTCTTCTGCTTTGTATATGTATTAATTTTGCAACTATTTCTTTTCCCACGCCGCTTTCTCCGTATATCATAACATTTACATCAGTTGAGGATGCTATATTTATTTTTTCCATTATTTCGTAGTAAGTTTTACTTACTCCCACAAAGTCATTTCCTAGTAACAACTTATATTTTATGTTTCCTTTTATCTCTTCTTGTCTTTTTATTAAGTCTTGGATGTTTTTTATTATGACAGAAATCCTTTCTCGGTTAAATGGTTTAGTTATGTAGTCATAAGCACCTTTTTTTATGAGATTGACTATCATGCTTACTTCGCTTACCGCAGTTAGAATTATTACATAAGGAGGTATATCTTGTGATTTCTTTTTTTCTGCTATCTTATTTAAGACACTTACACCATCCATTCTGGGCATCCTAAGGTCTAGAAATATCAAGTCTACGTCGTTGTTTTCTAGCACTTCTAAGGCTTCAATTCCATTTGAAGCTAGAAGTATGTTGTGATCATCGGAAAGTAATTCTTCGAAAAACATCCTTATTCCTTCTTCGTCGTCCACTACCAGTATAGAAAGCCTTTCACCTTTCATAGTTAGCTATTATAATTAATTCACTAGAATTTCTTAAATTTTTCTCTACAGGCTTTTCCCAGGAGTTTCTACTTAAGATTTTTATTAGCAACCTATTTAGGGTAACTCCCACCCACCCTTAAGTTTGATTCTAGGGGGTTTCACCCCCTAAGATTACCCCCGAGGCTAAGCCTCTTTTCTTAATTGTAGGGGGCTTCATCCACTAGAATACCCTCATTATTTAAAGAAAGTGCCTTAGGCACCCGCCCTAAAAGATTTCACAGGGGGCTTTCGCCCCCTAGTAATACCCCCATTTTAGAAGAGTGCCTTAGGTACAGTATCTTAGACACCCACCTTAATTGTTCCCTTTTGGAAGGAAAAATTTTGTTAAATAGAAATTCCTGTCAGAAATTTCTACTTAAGAACTTTTCTTAGCAACCTATCTAGG
>FWWM01011922.1_pt1 | contig 14668 bp, 20 predicted proteins | sample 2228351 | NCBI WGS metagenome assembly FWWM01 (sample SAMEA103939774, study PRJEB20133) | metagenome | reverse complement strand
ACTCCCTGATTTTTTCTTTGGTGGGTATGTCCTTTTCGTTGATAGCCCTCAAGCGCTCCGCTACCCAGGAAGAAACGGTGAGCATGACAGTTCTGGCGAGCTCTTCCTTTGATGTAAAGTAGTTGTAGAGATTGCCTACGCTCATGTTGAGGGCTCTTGCTATGTCCGGTATGGTAGTGTTGTAGTATCCTTGCTGTGCGAAGAGCCTGCATGCAGTCCTTACAATCTCAAGCCTCTTCCTCTCCTTGACCTTTTCCCTTAGCTTGCCCTTTGGCATGTTATTAAAAATTATAAATTGCAAGCTATGGCTTCACTTGTAGGTGGTTTTGTGGAAGTGTAAGAAACTGACCGAGTGTGGTGTGCTACGGCTTGTGAGTCTTTCCTTTTTGCGTCAATCTGTCAAAACGTCATGACGTCAAGATGGCATATGGAAGTTGTTTTCTTCTTACTCTTTCAAGGCTTTGCTGGTTTCCACGAAAGAAAAGCGAGATTGTCTGTAAGTGTCTGAAACTACTGGAACTTTATTTTTATGATTTTCATCAGTCAGGTTCGCGGAAAAACTTGACAACCTGAAAGGGGTGGTATATACTAATAAGTGTTATTGGAGTAGGATATAGTTAGTTAGGTAGGTGTTGGGTTTTATCTGAACTATATGGAGTTGAAACTATAACAGTCTATTTATAGTCTTAGTTATGACATTCTCCAGTATACCGCCTATGACGAAGGACTCTATGAGTATGGTCCTGTCCTTTTCGGTAAAGAAGGTGTCCCTTTCTCTCTTTCTCTTCCTTTCGCCCATGCGGAGGTATTTGACATGCCTTTGCCTTTCCCTTTCAAGCTCTTGTATCAGCCTGTCAATGTCCATAGGAAACATACTAAATCCCTTTTGTTAAGTTTTGGTTAAAGCCTGCTGAAAACATCCAGTATGTCCTTAACATCTCCCTTGAGCTTAATCCTGCCCTCCATCATGTATCTCAGCGCCCTGTCGGGCTTTTCCAAGAGCCTTAGGAAGTCCTTGTAGGATACAAAAACTCGGTTGGCTATTTCCGCCTCCTCTTTAAGCTCCCTTATACCCTCCTGTGATATCAGAAAGTAAAGGCTCTCCGTAGGGCTAATCTTTATGCTTACCAGCATCTTTGTTTTTATGTTTTTGAGCTTGTCGGCGTAAAGATGGGTTAGCTCGTGGGCTATCTTCCTTAGGTGGCTCGCCGGCTCCTCAGACCTCTGTGTCAACGAAGACAACATCTCTACCCTCCGTAAGGAGTTTTACTAACTCCTCCAGAGCTTGCTGGGCTTTGGCTTCATCCCTGTATATGGCTAAGACAGCTGGGAGCAAGGGCTGGGGCAGGTAGGCTACTATCTTGTAGACGAGAGCCCTCCTGCCGTCCAGCTCAATCTTGGACTCCTCCACCGACAAGGCTATAACGTGGTTGGAGTTTATATACCTTCCACTACGCGTCCTTATGAAGGTCATTCCTTCTTTTCCTCTTCCTTCATGGCTCTTTTGGCGCCCTCTATGGCTCCCTCCGCTGCGGACTTGACCACCAGAAAGCTCTTTTCCGCTATCTCCATGGCGCTTCTGACTATGTCCTGAGCCACCTCAGATACCCTGTGGAAGGCTTCCTTTGGCAGGTCAGTAATACCCTTGCCCTCCGTCTCCGAGAGCTTTTTCTTTAGCTCTTCCAGCTCCGCCTTAATCTTCTCCAGCTCTTGGGTAATGTCCTTCTTCTCTTCCATGGCAAAACCTCCCTATAAAGATTTCAGAGAGTAAAGACCCAGCGCTACGGTGGTGCCGTTGTTTATGGCGGTTGCCACCGGCGGACCGAACAGCCCCAAGACGGAGCCGACCAGCCCCACCGTATTGAGAAGACCGTTCATACGGTAGATGCCCCTGAGCTTTTTTACTATCTTCCGAGACATTTCCACCGTCTCCACCAGATGCCACAGGCTGTCCCCTATCACCACATCCGCCACCTCTATGGCTATGTCCGTGGCACCCCTTAGGGATATGCCTACATCCGCCACCGACAGGGCTGGAGAGTCGTTCACGCCGTCGCCCACAAAGGCTACCACCTTTCCTTCGGACTTGAGCTTCTTTATGACCTGTGCCTTGTCCGCAGGTAGCATGCGTGAATGGTAGCGCTTTATACCCAGGGAATTGGCTATGTAAGAAGTGACGCCCTCGTTGTCTCCTGTGCAAAGAATGACCTCAATGCCCATCCTTTGGAGCTCCTTTACCACATCCTTGGCTTCCTCTCTCAGAGGGTCCATCACGGTAATGAGACCTACCACCTCTCTACCCTTAACCAAGTAAAGGACCGTCTTACCTTGAGCGTGAAACCCGTCTACCAGAGCCCTGACCTCTTGGGGAATCTTTATGCGTTTTTGTTGCATAAAGCGTGTGCTACCCAGCATGAACTTCTCACCGTGCAGGTAGCCCTCTATACCCATGCCTATGTGATACTTGGAGTCTTCCCTCGGCAGGAGCTCCATGTTGCTCTCTTGGGCGAGCTTCACTATTGCTCTGGCTATGGGGTGGGTAATCCTCTGCTCCAAGGATGCGCCGTAGAGGAAGACCTCATCCTCGCTCAAGGAAAGACCCACCACATCCATGACCTTGGGACTTCCTATCGTCAGGGTGCCCGTCTTGTCCATAACTATGGTGTTTACTCTGGAGAGGAGCTCCAGCTTGCTACCGCTTTTGACCAGCACACCCCTCTTGGCAAGCTCGGACACCGCCGAAAGGACCGCCAGGGGAGTGGTAAGGTGCACGCCCGTGTGGTAGTCTACGATGAGGGTAGAGGTGAGCCTGCTTACCTGCCCTGTAAACAGGTAGGAGCCTAAACCCAAGGCTAAGGTGGGTTTTACAAAGGTGTTGGCAAACTCTTCCGCCTTCCTCTGTAGGCTCAAAGGTTCTTTTATGCTCTCTTCTATTATCCTTACTATGCCCGCCACCACCGTGTCCTCTCCCACTGCACTAACCTTGATATAGAGCTTTCCATCCTCCACAAAGGTCCCGCTGTAGACCTTATCTCCCTTCTGCTTGAGGACCGGGTTGGACTCTCCCGTCAGGGACGCTTGGTTCACAAGGGCGGTGCCGTCCTCCACAACGCCGTCGGCGGTTATCTTCTCCCCGCTGTAAACTACTATCAGGTCTCCCACCTTGAGCTCCGAGCTCCTTACCCTTACCGCCTTACTTTCCTCCACCACGAGCCATGCGTAGCTCTCCTCATGGTCCATGAGCTTTTCCAAGCTTGCCCGTGCCTTCCTCTCTATCCTCTCCTCCATATAATCGCCAAACTGTAAGAGCCAGGACATCAGATGAGCAGAAAGAGGGCTTCCGGTAAAGGAGGTAAGCAAGAGGGCAGAGGAGTCAAGCACATGGACATCAAGCCTTCTTTCTTTGATAGAGTTCATGCCCTTTTTGAGGACGGGCAGGGACAGAAGAAGCGTCATACTAACAAGAAGAGGACTGGGCAGTAAGGAGCGCAGGGCATAGGGGATAAAACCCAAGCTGGTGGCTATGAGCCAAGGCTTTACCGAGCCTTCTTGCTTTTGGGGCTTTCTCTTTTCCTTGCTGAGGTCCTCAAGGAACATCTCCTTAGAGGAGCGTTCTAAGTATCCTATGAACTCTATAAGGTCAAAGGTGTCAGGGTCGTAATCCAAGCTTAGGCTGGCGCTTCCTTTGTTGAGCTTTACCTTCTTAACACCTTTGAACCTCATGAAAAAGGACTCTACCACCTCATCCGGGTGGTGGAGAAGACTGAAAAGGTGGGACTGGAGCCTGAGCCTGCCTTTGACAAGTCTTTTTACCGAGTAGGGTATGGGCATCTTATCCCTCTTCCCTTTTGGCTTCCTGCGAAGCCTTTACCTCAAGGGCTTTTATAAGGGCTTCTATCTCTTTCTGGGTGTCTTTGACGCGCCTTTCTTCCTTTGCCCTGTCCAGAATATACATAGCCAGCACACCCAAACCAAAGCCAAGAGCGAAGCTAAAGGGTCCCGAGCAGAAAAGCCTGCTTGCCAGCTGTCCTACGTTCATCTCCTTACCTCCTTATAGGCTTTCCTTAATCTTTTGTAGTATTTCCTGCTGTTTTTGGAGAATCTCTATCTTCCTCTCCACCTCTTCCCTGTAAAGGTGCTTGGCTTCCACCCACATATCCTCCCAGAACTCTTTGTTTTCCTCCATCTTACCCATGAGCCAGTGCTGGAAGGCGATGAACTCTTTACTGGCGGACACGAGCAGGGGTCTTGAATCCCTTAGAAGTTTGTTCAGAATTACCAGACCCGCCACCGCACCCACACCGTAGAGAAGCATGTTGGTGGATATGCACCCACCCAGTTGGCTTGGCATGTTCAGCCCAAGTAAGTTCATCCTTTCACCTCCTTTCAAAGTTTAGCCTTCAGGTATGGAATTAAAAACAGAGAACATACACCGAAGCTTATGAGTCCTACGCTCCCTCCCAGCATGAGCATGCTAAAGAGAGCCTTGACCGCCGGATGCTTTATAAAGGGAGAAAGGTAAAAGTGTATGTCCTCCCTAGTTATGCTCCGTCTTTGTCCCATCGCAGAGCGTAGAATTTTATAAAGGGGCGAGCCCTCCTCCAACTCTACCCTAACCCTCCTTGTGTTTTCCGAGTATTCAATGGCTCTTATACCCTTGGTGCCCGAGAGGGACTTAACAAAGGCATCCCTCTCTACTACGCTCTCAAACTCCAGCACAAGCCTGTTGGCGGTCAATGGGTAAGCCTTTAAGCTCACAGGAAGCAATATACAATCTCTTTGTTAAGATTTGGTTAATTTCAAGCTTTCATCAAACCTTCATAAAGACCACGTTTATAATCTTTAATCAGGAGGTGTGCTATGAAGAAGTTGCTTGCCCTGACGGTAATAGGAGCTGTGCTTTTGGCTTCTTGCCAACAAAAGCCCGCAGAACAACCCGCTCAAGAGCAACCTCAACAACAACAGCCAGCTCAACAGCCCCAGCAGGAACAACAGCCCGCCGGTGAGCAAAAACAAGAACAAAAACAGCCTTCCGCTCAACCCCAATCTTCCGCACCCGCCAAGGATATGAAAGCTCTCGCCCAGCAGAAAGGATGTTTTGCCTGTCATGACATAAACAACAAGAAGGTGGGACCGGCCTTTAAGGACGTAGCAAATAAAGAAGCAGGTAAGGTTGAAGAGGTAGCGAGGAGGATTAAGAACGGCGGTGTGGGAGAGTGGGGCAACGTCCCTATGCCTCCTCAGAACGTGAGCGAGGAAGAAGCCAGACAGTTGGCTGAGTGGATACTCTCCCTCAAGTGAGGCTCTTTTTACTCCTTAAGGAATTCACGGAGCTCCACTTTAAGAAGCCGGTGGAGTATGAGCATGCGGACTTGAGGGATGTCCTCATGGCATCCCTCTTCCTTGAGTTCTTCGGTCTTGACAATCCTTTGGGTATATACACCCTTGACTTTTACCCTTACCTTCTGGAGGAGTTTCATCTCTGGCACAGAAGCCTTGGGCTTGAGCGCTCTCCTCTGTCTGCCTTCCCATGCTGTTAAAAAGGCTTGTCATCTTCGGCGGTAAGGGAGGAGTGGGTAAAAGCACCTTGGCATGTGCCACCTCTATAGGGCTCCCATCAAGGGAAAGGACACTGCTTGTCTCCTTGGACCCAGCCCATTCTCTCTCGGGCATACTGAGGAAGGAGGTAAGGCAAGAGCCTACGCAGGTTCTGGAAAACCTGTATGCGGTGGAGCTGAGCGCAGAAAAGCTCTCTCAAGAGTATACACGGAGAGTCTTTGAGGGTATAAAGTCCTTGCTTTCTCCCAAGGCTCGGGAGGGCTTTTTAAGACTCTCGCAGATAGTGTCCTTTTCTCCTACATCCTTGGAAACTGCGGTCTTTGACAGGGTGATAGATTTCTTCAACCATTACCCCTTTGTGGTTCTGGACTTTGCACCTACGGGCAACATGCTCCGCTTCTTCCAAAGCGTGCAAACCCTAAAAGAGTGGCTCTTGGCTCTTCTGGAGCTCTCTAAAAAGAAGGAAAGGGTAGACAGGTTCATGGGTAGGGAGTCGCCTCTGGTGGAGCTCATACAGAGGAGGCTGGAAAAGGTCCAAACCTTCTACGAGGTCCTAAAAGAAAGAGCAATAATCTTTGCGGTAGCCAACCCGGAGGAGCTCTCCCTGAAAGAAGCCCAAGCCATACTGGATAGCTTTAAGGACCTCAAGGCTTACCTTGTGATAAACAAGTGGAGGGGAGAGGACTTGGAGGGTTTGAGAGTTCCCTTCAAGGAAGAGCTCTACGGGCTTGAGAGTCTTAGAAAGCTTGATGTGAGCCAAATTCTGTCTATATTGTAGATGTTATGGTTGACACGCACTGCCATCTGGACCTCTTAAAAAGGGAAGACTTTGAAGGGACCATAGGGGATAAGAGCTTGGAGTATCTGATAACCATAGGATACGACAGGAAGACTATCAAAAATGCCCTAAACCTTGCAAACACCTACGAGCACGTTTACTGCGCTGTGGGATTTCACCCCCACGAGGCGGACAAGGTAAGGGACGAGGATTTAGAATGGCTCAAGCACTTGGTGAAGGAAAACAAGAAGGTGGTAGCCCTGGGCGAGATGGGTCTGGACTATTACAAGAACTACTCGGACAGGGAAAGACAGAAGGAGGTCTTTAGAAAACAGATAAGGCTCGCAAGGGAGCTCGGTCTTCCCATAGTGGTCCACTCAAGGGATGCGGAGGAGGATACTGTGAAAATCTTAGAGGAGGAGAAGGCATATGAAGTAGGGGGTGTGATGCACTGCTTTACCGGAAGCTATGAGCTTATGAGAAGGTGTGTGGACTTAGGCTTTTACATCTCCTACTCGGGCATAATAACCTACAAGAACGCCGAAAGCCTGAGAGAGGTAGTAAGAAAAACACCCACCACGCGCATCCTCATAGAGACGGACAGTCCCTTTCTCTCACCTGAGCCGGTAAGGGGCAAGCCCAACAAACCCATCAACATATGGCATACCGCAAGGGTCATGGCTCAGCTCATACCCAACTGCTCCTTGAAGGACGTAGACAGGATGACGAGCCAGAACGCCAAGCTGGTGTTTAACCTCATACCCAAGGAGGGAAAGGAGAGTATAACCTACACCATAAACAACAAGCTTTACATAAACCTGACCAACAAGTGCAACCTTCACTGCGTCTTCTGTCAGAGGGAGAGGGAGAGAAACTTCTGGGTAAAGGGCTACTGGGTCTGGGTCAGCAGGGACCCATCTGTGGAAGAGGTCATAAGGGAGATAGGAGACCCAAAGAGGTATGAGGAGGTTGTCTTCTGCGGATACGGAGAGCCAACGCTAAGGTTTGAAGAACTCAAAGCCATAGCCAAGTATGTGAAGGAAAGGGGTGGAAGGGTAAGGGTGGATACCAACGGGCTTATGTTTACCTTTCTTCCCAAAGAAAAGCTCAAAGAGCTCAAAGGTCTTGTGGACGTGTGGTCGGTCAGCCTCAATGCCCCCGATAAGGAAACCTACGACAGGGTATGTAGACCTGTGCAACCTGGCGCCTTTGAGAAGGTAATAGAGTTTATAAAGACAGCCGTGCAAGAGGGGTTTGAGGTCATAGCAACGGCGGTGGACTACGAAGGCGTGGACATGGAGAAGACAAAGGAGCTGGCACAATCCCTTGGAGCCAAGTGGAGAGGGCGTATATATGAGTCGGTCGGTTAAGTATAGGAGTTTTTCTATCCTATGCACCTTACCCTTCTGTGTGTCCAGAAGAACTTCATGCCCGTGGCTTGGTGGATGCCCGTATCCAAAGAGCCCTTCAAGTTTTTGATAGCAGTTGACCCTAAGAACTACACCCTGGAGCTTCTTAGGACTTACTCGGAGGCGTGTCTGTGCTTTCTCCCTTGGAGTGAAAGAAGGTGGGTAGTAAGGGCGGGCTACCTCTCGGGCAGGGACGTAGACGAGTCAAAAAAGCTCAAAGTAGACCTCATACCGGCGAGAAAGCTAAGGCATACCCACTTACCTAAGGCGGTTGGAAACCCTCGGGAAAATCCTATCCTCTTTTTGGGATACAGAGACTTTGCCACCTTGGGCGAGAAATGGAGGTTCAAGGTCTAACCCATGCGGAGAAGTCCCTCCGGCTTACCCAAGACCACAAGCACATCCCCATCCCTTAGCACTTCGTCCCCCGACGGATTTACCTTCAGCTCCTCACCCCTCTTTATGACCAAGACGGTAAGCCCCAGACGCCTCCTTAGGTCCAGTTCCTTTAGGCTCTTGCCGTGCATGGAGGGAGGGACCGCCACCTCGTATATGCCGTAGCCCGGAGCCAAGGTTATCTCCTCCATAAACCCGCCCATGAGCAGTGAGTGGGCTAACCTGACAGCCATGTCCCTCTCGGGATGTATGACCCTCTTTATCCCCAGCCTCTCTAAGAGTCTTCCGTGTAGCTCGTTGACCGCCTTGGCTATTATCTCCTTGACGCCCAGCTCCATGAGTTGGACCACCACGAGCACGTTGGCTTCCACGTTCTCCCCTATGCTAACTATCACCACGTCCGCGGTGGGTATGCCCGATTCTATGAGAGCTCTCTCGTCGGTGGCATCCACCACGTAAGCCCTCTCCACATAGTCGCTTATAAGCCTTACTCTTTCCTCGTTTATGTCGCAGGCTATGACCTCCGCACCACCTTGAGCGAGCGTCTTGGCAACGTTAAACCCGAACTTACCCAGACCTACCACACCGAAGACCTTCTTACTCATAGCAGTATCCTCGCTTCCGGATGTCTTATCCTGCTCTCCTTCTCCCTACCGCTTATGGCAAGCACAAAGCTCAGCACTCCCACCCTTCCTATAAGCATGGTAAGTATGATTATAAGCTTGCCAAGAGGAGAAAAGTCCGCACAAAGGCTCAGCCCCTGCGGGTTTCCCACCGACAGACCCACGGTGGCAAAGGCAGATACCACCTCAAAAAGGCTGTGAAGGAGTGGCTTTCTCTCCGCCTCGCTTATAACCAGAGATGCCAGAGTGGTATAGGCAAAGCTCAAACTGAGGATGACCATAGCCTTGTAGACCACGCGGGGAGGAATGGACCTTTCAAAGACCACCACCTCTCCCCTACCCCTTATGTAGGAGTAGATGGCAAGGAAGATAACCACCGCCGTAAGCGTCTTTATACCCCCGCCAGTCCCTCCAGGAGAAGCACCCACGAACATGAGATTGGCTATAAAGAACAGGGTAGCCTCCGAGAGTTTGGAGATATCTATCGTGTTAAAGCCGGCGGTCCGAGAGGTGACGCTGTGGAAGAAGGAAACCAAAAGCTTTTCTTTCCAAGAGAGCTCCTGCCATCGGTAAGCATCCAAGAGTATCACCAGAAAGCCCAGAAGGATAAGAAGGGAAGAGGACAGGACTACCAGCTTGGTGTGGGTGCTAAGATGCCTTATCTCGCCCCTTACACGAGCCAGAAGCTCGTAGAGGACGAAAAAGCCCAAGCCCCCCAGAACCACAAGAAGAGCCACGCTCAGGTTTACCATCACATCGGACCTAAAGTCCATAAGGTTGTTGGAAAAGGTGGAAAAGCCGGCGTTGTTGAAGGCGGAGACCGAGTGAAAGAGGGCATCAAAGAGCGCATGCAGGATGTCCTTGCTGTGGGCATACATGCTCGGAAGGAGCAGTAAAAAGCCCACAAGCTCCAGAAGGAAGATTATGGGGATAACCCTTTTGGCAAACCTTATGAGTCCGTATATGCCCGGGTAGTTCAGAGACTCGGAGAGTAAGAGCCTTTCTTTAAGACCCACCTTTCTTCTCAAAAGCACCAGCGTGTAGGTGGTCATGGTAAGGTATCCCACACCTCCCACTTGTATGAGCAGGAGTATAACCGCCTTTCCCAGCGGTGTAAAATCCCTCTGGGTGTCCAGAACCACCAGACCGGTTACCGTGACTGCGGAGGTTGAGGTAAAGAGGGCATCTATGAAGCTTATACCTCTGGTGGTGGAGAAGGGAAGCTTTAGAAGAAAGGTCCCCAAGGCTATCAGGAGTATGTAGGAGAACAAGATAACCCTGTGGGGTGTCCACGCCTTAGAGTTCAGCATGCCAACGGTAGCTATTTTAAAATACCTTAAAATGCTTGAAAAGGAGAAGGAGGAGTTAATCCTAAAATACCTACCCTTGGTTAGGGCTATAGCCTACAGGATACATCTCAGACTACCCAAGTCGGTGGACTTTAACGATTTGGTGGGTTATGGTATTCTGGGGCTTGTGGAGGCGGTCAGCAAGCTTGACCCTTCCAAGAGGGGAAGCACCGCATACATAAAGCTCAGGGTAAAGGGAGCCATCTACGATTACCTGAGGAGCTTGGACTTTTTGAGTAGGGGTTTGAGGGAAAAGGACAAGAGGATTAAGAATGCCATGGATAACCTGAGTGCAAGCTTGGGAAGGGAGCCTACCGACGAGGAGTTGGCTCAGCATCTTGGCATGTCCGTTGAAGAGCTGGAGAAGGACATAGAGAGGATTTCTTTTTCTCATTTTTTGAGCTTGGATGAGCTTTTCAGCGAAGGTAGGAGTTACGAAGAGGTTTTCTCATCAAGCGTGGAAGACCCGGAAGAAGAGGTCCTCAAGGAAGACATAAGGGAGAAAGTCATCGGAGCTATAAAGAAGTTAAGCGAAAAAGAACAGCTTGTGCTACAACTACTCTTTTACGAGGAGTTGCCTCTCAAAGCGGTGGCGGACATCTTAGGTGTATCAATAGCCAGGGTCTCGCAGATAAAGGCTCAAGCCCTGGAAAAGCTAAGGCAGGAGCTCCAAAAGGTCCTATGATACTCGGACTTGACCTTGCGGGGAGCGAGAAAAGGGATACGGGTTTTGCTTTCTTCAAAGATAGGAAGATAGTGTCGGGTGCGGTAAAGAAGGACGATGAAATCTTTAGCCTGATTGAAGACTTTGTTCACATCTTCATAGACGCTCCTTTATCTCTACCCAAGGGAAGGAAGGACATAGAGGACAGGAGCGGTCCACATTTTAGGGAGTGCGACCTAAGACTGAGAGCCATGGGCATAAGGTTCTTTCCCATAACCTTGGGACCCATGCGCATGCTTACCAAAAGAGCTCTCCGTATCAAGGCGTATGCTCAAGGCAGGGGAAAGAAGGTCTACGAGGTCTTCCCCGGAGCTTTTTATGACATCTTGGGCGTGGGAAGGAAGGACAAAAAAGCCATTCTGGAGCTCTACCGAAGGCTGGGCTACGAGCTTGAGAAGGAGGATTACACGCAGGACGAGCTGGACGCCATAGCATGCTTGATAACGGGAGACCTCTACATGAGGGGAAGAGCCTACGAACTCAGGGGAGAGGACGGTGTCATAATAGTTCCAGTGGGATTATAATTATTAAATAGCGGGTGTGGCGGAATTGGCAGACGCGCTGGACTCAGGATCCAGTGGGTTTAAGCCCGTGAGGGTTCAAGTCCCTCCACCCGCATAAAATACTACCATGAGATTCTTAATAGTCGGAGATATCATAGGAAACCCCGGAAGAAAAGCCCTCAAGTACGGCATATGGGATTTGGATTATGACGTCCTTGTAGTAAATGTGGAGAACGCCGCCGGAGGCTTTGGTATAACCAAGAGCGTTTATGAGGAGCTCCTCTCCTACGGAGTGGATGTGATGACCTCGGGAAACCACATATGGGACAAAAAGGAGGTTTACGAGTTTATAGACAGCGCGCCTAACCTCCTAAGACCCGCCAACTACCCGCAGGGGGTCCCCGGAAGGGGCTGGGGCATCTTTGAGAAAAAGGGTATAAGGTTCGGTGTGATAAATCTCATGGGTAGGGTCTTTTTAGAGACACATCTGGAAAACCCCTTTACCATCTTTGACCGCATCTACAAAGAGCTCTCCAAGGAGACGAATATTCTTCTGGTAGACTTCCACGCAGAGGCTACTTCGGAGAAGTGGGCTTTTGGCATATACGCGGACGGTAGGGCGAGCGTGGTCTACGGCACACACACCCACGTGCCAACCGCAGACCAAGCGATACTAAAGCATGGCACCGCTTACGTGTCGGATGTTGGCATGAGCGGATGTTGGTATTCAGCCATCGGCATGAAGCCCAAAGAGGCCATAGAGCGTTTCCTAACCGGACTCCCCCAAAAATACAGCGTGGAGGAAAAGGGAGACTTGGTCTTTAACGCGGTGCTTGTTGAGGTGGACGAAACCAGCGGAAGAGCCATAGATATACAGAGACTTCAGAAGTATCTGACAAGAGAAGAGGTCCACAGCTTTGAGTGATAAGAGAGTCAACATAAGCCTCATAGTGGAATCCTTTCAGAACTTGGAAAAGGCTTATGTGGACCTCAAGAAAAACCTCTCCATACATAAGGAAGAGTTTGTAAACAACAGGCTAATTCAGGATAAGGTAAGGGTGGACTTTAACCTTGCCTTTGAGAGTTGTATGAGACCGTGCAGACACCTTTCGGTTGTTTACAACCTTAAAACCACATCAAAGGACTGTCTGGTAAAGCTGGGCGAGCTTGTGGGCATGCAGGACATCCAAAGACTTCAAGCTTTCATAGATTTCTACTTCAAGTATAGGGACTTAAAAGAGTCGGTCTCACCGGAGGAGCTCTACGACTTTCTTTCGGAAAACCTGTGGGTTTTTAAGGAGTTTGCGCGCTCGGTGGTGGAGTTTGTAAAGAGGGAGACCAAAAACCCCCTCCTTATAGACTTTGACCTTCTAAACGAAAAAGCCAAGTTTATAAAGGACTCGGTAAAGAAGATAGAATTTGTGCTGTCTCAAGGCTTTGAGGAGTTCAAAAGCAAGCCCATGTATTACGATAGGGTCAAGTATTTTTATCAGGTGGCTTATGACTCCCTCTTTGACATATGCAAACACTTGGCACCCAAGTTTGGAGTCAAAAAGTTCGGGGATGACTGCCTTTCCAAGCTCGTGGAGGCGGGAGTAATACCCCAAGACTATTACATGGATGTTTTTAAGATGACCAACCTGAAAAACAAGCTCATAAGCACATGGGAGGTATCTGCGGAGGAGCTATACCAATCCTTGAGTGAGCTCAAGGACAGGTTTGAGCCGGTGATGAGGGAGATATCCAAGAGCTTAAGAGCCCTTTTGGAAAGACACCGGAGCTCTTAGGGAGCGCATTGTGTTATAATCTTTATCATACCTTTTTGCATCGGAGGTAAGGCATGAACCTGTATGAGTATGAAGCTTACGAGAAGATATTCAAAAAGTATGGTATACCCACTCCAAGGTTTATGTTTGCGGACCATGTGAACGATGAGCTGGTGGACTTTATAAACAGCTTGGGGGAGTGTGTGGTTAAGTCTCAGGTGCTTGTGGGTAAGCGCGGAAAGGCAGGAGCGGTAAAGCTCTGCAAAGACCCTCAGGAAGCTGTAGAAACGGTAGAAGCTCTACTGCAATACCCCGTTTATGGCGAGATGCCCGTGGGCGTCATCGTCTCCGAAAAAGCTAACATACTCAAAGAGCTCTACGCATCCATAACCTACTCCACCGAGGTGAGAGCTCCGGTCCTTACCTTAAGCCTTGAAGGCGGTATGGACATAGAAGAAGTCCCCGCGGAGAAGGTAAGGTCATGGGAGATAGACCCCCTTAAAGGACTTTACCCTCACATGGTTAGAAACTACCTGCTGGAGTTCGGCTTTCCCCAAGAGTATATGGGGGTTTTGAGGGAGCTCTCTGAAGTGATAGCCAATATGTATAGGGCTTTCTGGGAGGCGGAGGCGCGCCTTTTGGAGATTAACCCCCTTGCCATATGCGATGTGGGAGGAAAGCAAAGGGTATTAGCCCTTGATGCGGTGGTTACCATAGATGACGATGCCTCCGTGCCACCTGCAAAGATTTACGGCGTCAGGACAGCCATGAAAAGACCACCTACCGAGAGGGAGATATCCGCATCTTTGATAGACAGGGATGACCACAGAGGAAAGGCAGGCTCTTACGTGGAGGTGGACGGAGACATAGCCATGATGACCTTTGGCGGTGGAGGTTCAACGGTGACCATAGAGACCACCTATGCCATTGGTCTAAGACCTGCCAACTTCACCGACATAGGAGGGAACCCACCGGCGGAAAAGATGTATAAGATTACGCGCATCATCCTCTCCAAGCCGGGCATAAGGGGAGTGCTGGTGTGCGGAGGGACAGCCAACAACACGCGCATAGATGTGACCTTGGGCGAGGGCGTAGCCAACGCCATAAGGGACCTCTACAAGGAAGGCAAGCTCAATCCCGACTGGGTATGGGTAGTCAGAAGAAACGGTCCGGAGGCGGAAAAGGGTCTGAGGATGCTCTACGAAGCCTTCAAAGAGTGTGGAGTTAAGGGAGAGATATACGACTCTTCCCTGCCCCTTACGGAAGCTCCCATAAGGCTAAAAGAGCTCTTGGACAGGTGTGAGTCCGTAAAAGAAAAGGCAAAGGATGACAGAGCCTTAACCGATGAGCAGGCAAGAGACCTTGGCATATAAGGAGGAAGCTATGGTAGGAACGGTATACCTTAACGATAAGACCAGGATAATAGTCATAGGCATAACGGGAAGGGAGGCGTCTCAGGTGGTCAGCGAGTCCGAAGCTCTGTATCCGGGCTTTGTGGTGGCGGGTGTGACCCCAGGAAAGGGAGGTTCGCAGGTTGCGGGAAAGCCTGTTTACAACACGG
>FWWM01011917.1_pt1 | contig 14676 bp, 11 predicted proteins | sample 2228351 | NCBI WGS metagenome assembly FWWM01 (sample SAMEA103939774, study PRJEB20133) | metagenome | reverse complement strand
TTTATCAGTCCACCATACATTGCTGAGCGAGTTAGATTTTCAAGAATTATTCTGTGAGTTTCAGGGGTGGTATGTGTTATGTACACTGGTATAAGTTTTTGCTCTATTTTTTTTGTTGAGAATGAGAAGTGAGGCGGAGGATTGTCGGACTCTTCTTTTTTGAGTGAAGAAAAATCTATAGTTTTGGCATCAAGGCGAGGCGGAGTTCCGGTTTTCAGACGACCGAGCTTAAATCCAAGCTTACGGAGTGAATCCGAAAGTCCCTCAGATGGTTTTTCCCCAAGCCTGCCACCTGAAATAGTATCATGTCCTATAAAGATTTTCCCCCCGAGAAAAGTGCCAGTTGAAAGAACAACACACCTACCCAGAAAAACTATACCAAGGTCAGTTCTCACTCCTTTTACCACCTTCCTCCCCTCTCCCGGCGTTCCACCCCCATTTCTCTCCCCATTTTTCTGTTCAACCAAAATCTCAACAACATTCCCCATCTTGATCTCAAGGTTCTGAGTGTTCCAGAGAGTTTTTTGCATTTCAGCTCTGTATAGGTTCCTATCACACTGAGCCCGAGTTCCCCTTACTGCAGGCCCCTTAGATGTATTTAACCTTTTGAAATGTATCCCTGTTTTATCCGTATTTTTTCCCATCTGACCCCCGAGGGCATCAATCTCCCTGACAAGGTGCCCCTTACCCAATCCACCTATAGATGGGTTACAGGACATCTGAGCTATTTTATCTATATCTCCTGTGATAAGGAGGGTTTTGCAACCCATTCTTGCGGCCGCAAGGACTGCCTCACAACCGCTATGCCCACCACCGACAACTATAACATCAAATATCCTATCCCAAATCATCCCTAAGCCCCCATGCCTAAGCCCCCACCACGCCTAAGCTCCCCGCGTCTCCAAAACTACTCATGAACAACTATATTTAATATCTTCCCTTTGACAAAAACAATTTTTTTTATCTCCTTACCCTCAATATATTTTGAGATCCGTGAATTTTTTCTTGCTTCCTCAAGTGCGAATTTCTCGTCTATATCCCGTGGTATACGTATTTCTCCTCTCACTTTACCGTTGACCTGCACAGGTATAACAACCATGTCTGAATAAAGCAAGGCGGAGAGTTTTTCGGTCATCTGAACCCATCCTTCATCCAAGATAAGTCGGCACTCGTTTTCACTTTTCACACCCGCAAACTCTTTTTGCATAATGAACCATAATTCCTCTGCGATGTGTGGAGCGAATATTGAAAGAGCCTTGAGAAAACCTTTCATCATCCCAGCAATAGCTAATGCGTCATCATATTTTTCACATTTCCTTCCAGCCGCCAAGAAGTCTTCAAGCTTATTTGTGAACTCCATAAGCCTTGCTATCGCTGTATTGAACCCAAGCTCAGGTATATCTTTATCAACGGAAACGATAGCATGAGCATAAGCGCGCCTCAATTCAGCCACATGCTCAGAGACGTCCAAGAATATATTCTCCTCATCAATGATTTTACTATCAACACCATGAGAATCAAATTTGATTCTCTCTTTCACAATATCATATATTTTCATTGAAGCATCCCAGACACGCCTCAAAAACCTGAAAGATCCGACTACACCCCTATCCGACCATTCAAGATCTTTCTCAACAGGTGCAGTAAATAAAATAAAAACACGAACAGTGTCAGCCCCATAGAGCGCGACAATGTCATCAGGATCAACAACATTACCCTTTGACTTTGACATCTTTGCTCCATCTTTTATCACCATACCCTGCGTTATAAGTTTCCGGAAAGGTTCAGAAATATCTATCCACCCCAGGTCTCTCAAAACCTTCGTGAAAAACCGAGCATAAAGAAGATGAAGAACCGCATGCTCTATCCCCCCTATATACATATCAACGGGCATATATCTCCTGACAAATTCCGGATTAAAAGGTGAACCTGAAAAATCAACACCATTTATATCACCGGAAAGATACCCGAGAAAATACCAAGAAGATTCAACGAATGTATCCATTGTATCAGTCTCTCTTTCTGCGCCAGCTCCACAGTATGGACATTTTGTCTTCTTCCAATCTGCTATCATATCCTCCATATGAGGTGGAAGAGTTATTGGAAGGTTTTCTTCTTTTTCGGGAACAATTCCGCAATTGGGACAATATATAATAGGTATTGGTGCACCCCAGTATCTTTGTCTTGAAATTCCCCAATCTCTCAGGCGATAGCTGACCACAAAATCTCCAAAACCTCTTTCCCTCGCAAAATCGGTTATTTTGTTCTTCGCATCTTCAGAGTCAAGACCTGTGAACTTGCCAGAGTTTATAAGTTTACCCCTACCCTCAAATGCACAAAGAGAAAAGTCATGATCAGTATCGTATGGCACTATGACAGGTTTTATACTAATACCATATTTTTTTGCGAAATTAAAGTCCCTCTGATCATGGGCAGGAACAGCCATTATCGCTCCGGTTCCATAATCGGGAAGGACATAATTTGCAACCCAAATTGGCACCTTCTCTTGCGTAAATGGGTTCAAAGCGTATGCGCCAGTAAATACTCCAACAAGTTCTTGCCCCCTTTCCTCTTTTGACATTCGCAATACCTCGTCGCAGAATTTCTCAACGTCTTTTTTCCTTTCTGGTACCGCAACTTCTACCGCAAGTTCATGTTCCGGGGCGAGAGCCATGAATGTGACCCCAAAAACTGTATCAGGTCGCGTCGTGAAGATTTCTATTTTTCTCCCATCTGCAAGCGGAAAGATTATTTTTGCTCCGTAAGATTTGCCTATCCACTCCCTCTGCATTTTCTTGACGCGTTCCGGCCAGTCAAGATTATCAAGCTCCCGGAGGAGTTCTTCCGCATAATCCGTTATCTTGAGAAACCAACCCCACATCCTCTTTTTTATTATTTGAGTGTTGCATCTCCAACACCTTCCTGCTATAACCTGCTCGTTTGCCAGAACAGTATTACAACGCACGCAGAAATTGACAAAGCTCATCTTCCTATATGCTATACCTTTTTTGAACATCTGTATGAAAAAGAGCTGTTCCCACCTGTAATATTCAGGAGAACAAGAGGTGATTTCGCGTTTCCAATCATATGATATGCCAAGACGTTTGAGCTGTCTTTTCATATATGATATGTTCTCATAAGTCCATTTCGCAGGGTGTATTCCATGTTCCAGAGCCGCATTCTCAGCAGGAAGACCAAAAGCATCCCATCCTATCGGGTGAAGGACATCGTATCCCTTCATCATCATGTATCTTGCAATCGCGTCTCCTATTGAGTAGTTCCTGACATGCCCCATATGTATTTTCCCAGAAGGATACGGAAACATAACAAGAACATATCTTTTCTCACCTTCTCCCCTCAGACCAAAGATTTCTCTCTCATCCCATATTTTCTGCCACTTTAACTCAATAAACTCTGGTAAATACCCCCCGCTTTCAACATTACTACTTGGGACACTGCAACCCCCAACACTCCTACTCGCAACACTCTCACTCGCAAAACCACCTGCCCTGACACTTTTTTCAGCTTCAATCTTTTCAAAGTCTCCCATATTAATATACAAATCCTTTTAATATACCAATCCTTTGTCTTTGTTATAAAAAATGATTTTAAAGATTCCGCATAGCAATGAAGGATTTTCACACGGTTTTAGTTTTGATATATGGAGATTGGAAAGATGCTATCTGAATACAAATATATACTTGATGTAGTTTTTGACCAGTGGGAAAAGGAGAAAAAGAGGCTGAACTTGGAAAAATCAGCAAGGGTGTGTCCTGTAGGAGGTTTTGTGCGTGATATACTTTGCGGGGTGAAAACTGATGATTTTGATTTTGTTGTTGAGGGGGAAGTTAGAGAGCTTGCAAGAGAGGTTATGAAGAGATTAGGTGGGAGAAATTTCAAGCACTTTGATATGTTTGGAACCGCAAGCTTTGAACTTCCCGAAGGCAGCAGAGTAGATTTTGCCCGTGCGCGAGAAGATTTTTATCCCATCCCCGGAAAACACCCACTGATAAAATTTGTGGATAACGTTGAAAAAGACCTTGGAAGGAGGGATTTCTCAATAAATGCAATGGCAATTGATATGACAAAAGCTGAACCACGCCTTATAGACCCATTCGGCGGTTTTGATGATTTGAAAAGAAGGCAAATAAGGGTGCTTCATAAGATGAGCATAAGCGATGACCCAACAAGAATTCTGAGAGCAGTAAGATTGTCTTTAAAACTCAAATTTGATATACATGAAGATACTATCACCTCGCTTGAGATCGCAAAGAAAAACGGAGCATTCAGAAATGTATCAGGAGATAGATTTTTCAGTGAAATAAAAATAGCATCAAAAGAGAAAAATTTTTTCATGTTCATTTTGAAGCTTGATGAATTATCCGTTCTATTTTCAATCCACCCTGCACTTTCACTTTCGGAAAGACAGCGAGAAAAACTAATCAAAATGTCGGATTTGGAGGAAATTTGCAGTGATAAGGGAATTTGCAGCGATAAAGAAAATATCCACACAGATGAAGAAAACAAATTAGGCTCTGCAAGTAAAGTAGCATATTTTCTGAGCTTATACTATTTGTTGTGTCCATCAACACTTGAAGAGATTATGAATTTTTTTAACGTACCGAAAAGTATAAGAGAAGAATTGAAGAAGGTAATAGACAAAATGGCATAGATGGACAAAATAGCATAGATAAAATATAGACAAAATATGCCCAGACTGCGTAGAAGAAATAGACAAAAATAAATCCATAAATATTTAAAACATTAAAAACATTTAAATGGAGTATATCATTCTGACGCGGATGATTTTTGTTCTTTTGGCTTCTCTTCTGATTTTGTGAGTCTGCTTTTTATCTCGGGTAGTATTTTATCTGCGACTTCAGGTATGAGGTTTATCGCTTTTTCAACTATTGACGAAGGGGGTTTTCCAGTTGAGTAGAAGAATACCTTTCCTTCGTCGGCGATGACAAGAACTCCTACTGGATCAACCGTGACAGCTCCTCCCGAAGCACCGAGTTGGTTTGAGGAGCGAGAGCCAGCCATAAATCCAACCTTTATCTTTGCAAATGGTATTATATATGATTTGCCAACCTCAATTGGTTTTCCAACTACTGTCTCTGACCTGACAAGCTCCCTTATCTTGTCAAAAAGCGAGGATAGAATTCTCTCAAGCCCTTCTTCTCCGATTACGTTTTTATCGTTCATGAAAAAAATTTAAAATTTCTCTCTTTTTTTGTTAGAAATTAAATAAAAGTCAATTTTTTTATGTTATGGTAAAGGTTCTTATAGTTGATGATTCTGCCTTCATGAGGAAGGCAATAGCAGATATACTCAAGAGGGACAAGGAGATAAGCATCGTTGGAGAAGCACGCGACGGAGAGGAAGCTATAAAATTATTCAAAGAAGTAAATCCCGATGTTATAACCTTAGATTACGAGATGCCAAAGAAAAATGGGCTTGAGGTGATACAAGAAGTTATGAATACAAAGCCAACCCCAATAGTCATGATATCATCATATACAAAGGAGGGAGCCTTAGTGACTTTTAAATGCCTTGAAGCGGGAGCAGTTGATTTTATACCAAAGGACATAGAGAAGGGAACATTTGAAGTATTAAGAAAGGCAAATGAGATAATAGAGAAGATAAAGAACGCGGCTCGAGCTCGAGCTAACTTATTTATAAAAAAAGATATACTCTATCGGACACGGGGTTACACTCCCTCCGCCTCCGCTGAAGCCTTGATGACACCCAGCACACAACAGCGTGTGTCCCCCGCGAAACTTCCAACCGAAATGCGCAAGCTTGTGGTCATTGGAGCATCAACCGGTGGTCCAAACACAGTATCAGAAATATTTTCTATAATTTCTCCCATACCTGCAGGGTTCGTGGTTGCGATACATATGCCTGCGATATTCACATCAACTTATGCACAGCGCCTCTCCGAGAAAACAGGTTTCCCCGCAAAGGAAGCTGAAGATAGAGATAAAATAGAGCCCAGTAAGATACTTGTAGCACCCGGTGGGAAACACCTCATCATTGAAAGGGGAGGTACAGTGAGAATAACCGATGAGCCGCGCGACGCAATATATAAACCATCAATTGACGTGACCATGGAGACAGCAGCTGATGCCTTCAGAGATAAAGTTATAGGTGTAATACTTACGGGTATGGGAAATGACGGGTCAAAGGGGATAAAGAAAATAAAGGAGAAAGGAGGGAAAGTTATAGTTGAAAATGAAAAGAGCGCCGTAGTTTTCGGAATGCCAAGGTCAGCAATAGAAACAGGATGTGCAGATTACATAGAAGATGCGCACAGGATCCCAAGTATAATAGAAAAACTTGTCCTATCCTGAAAAAACAAAAACCTATTACGATTTAAAATTTACATAATGGCAGATAAAATAATAGATAAACAAGAATAAGCAAGAATAAACAAAAATAAATTGTAAAAAGAAAAGCGGAAAAAGGGAATTATTGATGAAGACAATAGCAATATTTTCTGAGAAAGGAGGAGTAGGAAAAACAACGATAACAACAAACTTGGGAGTATCGCTCGCAACAAAAAACTACAGAACACTTATAATAGATATGGACCCACAGGGGCACGTAGGTAGAATAATGGGAGTTGGACCGACGAAAAAGGGAATATTGTATTTCCTCATAAGGGCACAAGTTGGCGATGAAATAATAAAAGAGACAAGAATACCTAAACTTTTTGTAGTCGCATCAGACTGGTCTCTGGCCGACTTCACAGTAAACGTAGCACAACACCCAAATAGACATCTCAAACTCAGAGAAATAATAGAAAAAATTAAAGATAAATTTGATATAATACTCATTGACTCACCGCCATCGCTTGAACTCATAACACTCAATATCCTTCTTGCAGCGGAAGGTGTGATAATCCCTGTTGCTCTTACATATCTTGGTCTTGTGGGTGCAGCAGCAACCCTAAGAATAATGGCTCAGACGAAAAAAGCCTTCAATTATTCCCCAGGTGTGATAGCCCTCGTGCCAAATATGTATGAAGAAACACCTGAGTGCAAGGAGCTCCTACAGAAACTCAGAGAAAAGCTTGGGAAAAGAATGTCAAAAACCGTAATAAGGCGCGCTCCGGAAGTGGATAAAGCACAAAGCTACTCCGTCACTGTAGTAGAAATGTCACCAGAATCACCCGCCGCTCAGGACTTCGAGAAACTCGCAGATGAACTCATACTCAAAATAGGTATATAATAAACGAAGTATAAAATAAAATAAAATAAAATAAATGATCACTTAAAAAACATCCCCAACCTGCTTTCCATAATCAAAACTCACCTACCATGCTAAATCCCCGTCAAAAACAATTAGTAGTGTTTTCCAAAAAATGAATTTACTAAACAAAGCATAGATAAACTATTACGAATATGCAGGACGAAAGCAAAAACGGAAAAAGACCGGAAGCGCAAGAATATTCTCCTCTCCTCGATGAAGAGAGGGTCAAAAAAGCCAGGGAAATTTTCAGAAGCAAGGAGTATGCCCAAAAATGGAAAAATCTCGCACCACTCTTCATAAAGACAAAAGGAGAAAAAGAAATAAACATAAAAGAAATCCAGGAGCAGATAATCAAACTGAAAAAGGAGAAAGAAGCTCTGATCTTAGCACACAATTATATGCTTCCCGAAATACAGGAGATAGCAGACTTCATAGGTGATTCGCTCGAGCTTGCAATAAAGGCTGCAGAAAGTCCTCAAGAACTCATTGTCTTTTGCGGAGTTCACTTTATGGCTGAAGGCGTCAAAGTGGTGTCGCCGGAGAAAACCGTTCTACTCCCGAGACTTGAAGCCGGATGTTTTATGGCAGATATGATAAACAAAGAAGCACTCAAAAAATTCAAAGAAAAGTATCCCCAAAGACCCGTTGTATGCTACATAAATACCGACGCAGCAGTAAAAGCGGAAAGTGATATATGTTGCACATCCGCTAACGCAGTGGATATAGTAAAAAGCATAGAAGGAAATGAAATCTTATTTATCCCAGATAGAAACCTCGCACTATATATACAAAGATTTACAAAGAAAAAAATAATCCCATGGGATGGTTGGTGTAATGTGCATCACAGGTTCAGACCTCACGATATAATAAAGCTGAGAGAAGAACATCCCGACGCGGTGATAGTAGTGCATCCTGAATGCTCCCCAGATGTTATTGATATTGCAGATGAGGTCTTCTCAACAGGCGGAATGGTAAAATTCGCCAAAAACACAAAACACAAAAAAATAGCATTTGCCACAGAAGAGGGACTTATAGAAAGAATAAGAAGAGAAAACCCCGATAAAACAATCCTTTCTGTGGGCTCGCCCAAAATATGTGTTAATATGAAATCTATAAGATTACCTGATGTTCTCGAATCGCTAAAAGATATGAAATTCAAAATAGATGTCCCAGATGATATAGTTGAGAGAGCAAGAAAACCACTTATAAAAATGCTTGAAATATCAAGAGGTAAAGATTTCATACAAAGGATATTTGGTAATAGTAAATTGGTAATGTAAAAATATTTGGTAATAGCAAATAAATAGCAATAGGCTCAAATTATACCAATGAGTAAGATTTTGGATTTCAGGAGTAAGACTTTGAATGTCAGCATAACTTTTTCTTTTCTCCTGATATTTTGTGCTTCACTGCTTACATGCCAAGACAAAAAAACCAAATCTACCACACCAATTGATGAGTTCTGTAATGAGTTCTATAAAATCTCAAACTCTATACTCAAAAAAATGTTCGAATGTATATTTGGTTTCAGCGATTTTCCATTAGAAGGATTAGAAACGGTAAACTGCAGTCAGGAAAGTTATTTTGGTATCTTGAAAAAATCAATAGAATTAGGAAGAGCAAAATTCAACCCTGATTTAGCTTCAAGTTGCCTGAACTCTCTGAAAGAAATCTCAGGATGGTCATGTGAAGAATTAGCCAAGAAAATATCCCTTTCACAAGATATTTATGACATTGCGGGAGAGAATTGTGAGGAAGTCATACAAGGAATGAGAGAAGTTGGGCAAGACTGCTACATTTATGGAGAATGCACCAAAGGTGCATACTGCGAGGGTGATTCATGTCCCGGCACATGCAACCCTCTTCCAAAGGAAGGAGAAGATTGCTCTCTCACAGATGAATGTGCGGAAGGACTTGTATGCGTAGATAGAATATGCCAGAAACCCTCAAAGATAGGTGAAAAATGCTTCGAAGATTCTGATTGTGAAAAAGGTTTGTTCTGCGAACAAAGTTCTCACATAGAAATAACATCAACTTGCAAGCCAGCGGGTCAGAAAGAACTTGGAGAAAATTGTGAGCTTGATCAGGAATGCAAGAGTAATTTATGCATTGATAAATGTATAGAAATTAAATTTGCATCTGCTGAGGGTGCAAAATGTGGGCTGATCAACAACACAGTATACTATTGCTTAGGACAGCCTTACTGCGAACTAACCAGCGAAGTAACTGGAGAATGCAGAAAAAGAAAAACAGAAGGTGAAAGCTGTGAACCAATAGAAGAGAGATTATCAGCACTAAATGGTTTGGTGCCAAATATGCCAAAAAATATGTTGGTACCAAATATGCTTGCACCAAATAGACAGGTAAAAAACTTCTTATATTCTCCAAAGATCTCCCCAAAACAGTGGGGTAGTCTATTCTTATTATTCTTACTTCTTTTCGATACAGAAAGTTGTAGCGAGGGACTTTATTGCGATAAAGAGAGTAGGATTTGCAAGAAGCTTCCCGCTGAAGGAGAGAGATGCGCGGAAAGTTTTTTTCAGTGTGACTATTCCCTACAATGCGATGATGGAATATGCAGAGGAAGAAAAAAAATAGGTGAAACGTGCACCAGTTCATCCGAGTGCGAACAAGGTCTTTTCTGTTCTACATCCATAAATCAATTCAAAGGAGAATGCACAGAGTTAAAACCAAAGGGAGAAAGATGTTATTCCGATCACGAATGTAAAAACGAAAACTGTCGCAACAATATATGTTGTGGTATATAGAAGAAACAAACTAACCCATAAAAAGAAATTTCTTTAATTCATTATTTACTGCCTCGGGAATTTCAGGTGTGAATATGTGAGGAGCGGATGGAAATATGATAATCTTACTTCCCTTAATTTTATTGTGTATTTTATAAGCTTCTTCAACTGGTATTGCCATATCTCTTTCGCCAGCCATAATGCATACAGGAACATTTATTGCACCTATTTTATCAATTATGCTGTCCCTCTCAATCACAGCTCGTGACACATATACAGTGCAAAGGCCGGATGCTTTCAAAGCCTCCGAAACCCACCTTTCAAAGTTTTCCCCCTTCTCAAGATACTCAGGAGAAAAACAGAGACGAACAACAAACTCAGCACTACTTCTCTTATCATCGTCCGTAACCTCTCCCCTTTTGAACTTTTCAATGAGTGTATAGATTATTCCTCTATATCTTTCTAAGTATGGTTCGCGGTCTGCTGATGTCCCCATGAGAATAAGTTTGCTTGCTATGTTAGGTCTTCGTATAAAAAGACGCATAGCTATCATACCGCCCATCGAAATCCCACCAATAGCAAAGAATTTTTTAAGTCCCATCCTTTCACAAAGGCGTAACACATCATCCACAAGGTCATCAAGAACACACTCAACATCAGGTTTATCAGACTCACCATGTCCTCTCATATCAGGAGCGAAAACACGAAAACCTTCACGAGTTAGAAACTCTATCTGATGCTCAAAAACACAATGATTAAGCCCAAGACAGTGAAGAAGAAGAATATCCCCCAATCCGCCTTCTTTTCCTTCTACCCTCAAATAAAGAGAGAAACCATCAACAGCAATACGCATATTTAAATTTTAGATAAAAAAACGGGAAAAACAGAAAAGTGAGCCCATTTGACTATAATTGCTTGCATGGCAACCGCGGCGGATAAACAACAGATATACAGAGACTACAAGATCAAGGTGAGAAAGAGAAATAGATGCCTCAAATGCGGGAAGCCCCGGGGTTTTTTGAGGTTCTTCAAATTGTGTAGAGTGTGCTTCAGAGAGCTCGCATTGAAAGGAGAAATTCCCGGCGTGAAAAAGGCATCATGGTAAATAGTAATGAGGGAAAGGGGGACGATTATATAGGGAAAGGGGGAATGATTTGTATAGGGAAAAGGACGATTTGTATATGGAAAGGACATTTGTATAGGGAAGGGAGGGGTGATCGTATAGGGAAAGGAAGATGATTGTATAGGGAAAGGAAGATGATTGTATAGGGAAGGGAGGATGATTGTATAGGGAAGGGAGGATGATTGTATGGGAATGACAGACCCGATAGCAGATATGCTCACAAGAATAAGGAATGCATTAGCTGTCAAAAAAGACACAGTGGAGGTTCCAGCATCAAGGCTCAAAATTCAGATACTTTCAGTATTGAAGGAAGAGGGGTTCATAAAAGATTACGAAATAATACCCGACAAAAAAAGTGGTAAACTCAGAATTCAACTCAAATATTTCTATCCAGAGCCAAAAAAGAAAATATCAGTAATACGTGGACTGAGAAGGGCATCAAAACCTGGAAGAAGGATCTACATAAAAGCAAAGGATATAAAACAACCATATGGTGGGACAGGAATTCTCATACTATCAACACCGAAGGGAGTCGTAAGCAGTTCCCAAGCAAAAAAGCTCAGAGTTGGCGGAGAAGTGATAGCGGAAGTGTGGTAGTAAATCTGGTAATAAATCGTGGATAATATGTTCAATGATAAAATGTTCAATCAACTATCTTGCTGATACTTTTCCTTGCACCTATCCGCATTACCAGATATTTCCCTTTCACTGAGGAACTTTCTGATAAACCTTATCGCAGACCTTTTGGTAGGTTTTATTTTTCCCTCAACTATTGCATCCTCCACAGCTTTCTTTATTTCACCTATGAGTTTGCCAGGGGGTATACCAAAAATTTTCTGAATCTCATATCCGTCAATTGGAGATTTTATATTGGCACTGCCAAGTTTTATGACCTCGCGAGTTATCCTCTCTTTCAGGTGTTTCAAAGATTCGAGCTTCGGAGACGGGTCTCGAAGTGCTCTTATATCAAATTCGACAAACTTCAGAACCATATCTATGTTATCACCAAGCCTTTTTATAAGACGCCTTACCGCAGAATCTGTCCAATCCGGAGAGTAATAAATCATGTGATTTCTGACTATCTCAACCACCTTTGCTCTCTCATCTGCCGGAAAACCGAAAAGCGAAAGAAATGATGAAGCTATATGGGCAGAAACCTCCTCATGCCCCCAATAAACCACCCTACCATCTGGAAGGACCTTTTCCTGAAAAGCTTTTCCTATATCATGAAAGAAAGCGGAAAGGCGCAAAACTATATCTGGTGGCATAATGTCCACAACCCTAACACAATGCTCAAAAACACCTTCATAATGATAAGGGGATCTCTGCTCCTTATAAAGTGCCGGAACTATAGGCGGATAAACATAATTAAAAAATCCTAAATCTCTGAGGAAAATGAGACCTTCTGAAGGTTTTTTTGCAAGAAAAAGTCTCCTGATCTCCTCCCCTATTCTCTCACGAGGCTCCTGAGCAAGTCTCTTTATATGCTCACGACACGCTTCAATAACAAGAGGGTCAGGCTTGAAACCATCAGACATGAAACGAGCACATCTTACTATCCTTACAGGATCATCCTTTATCGTCCTAAAAGGCTTAAATGGTGTCCTTAAAATCAAACTTTTTATATCAAGCATCGCCTCACCCAGTGGGTCAAGTATGTTTTTCTCAGGCACCAAACACAAGCTCACAGGAATAACAAGCGTGTTTATCGTGAAATCTCTTTTCCTCAGGTCTTGCTCAAGGGTATCGGCCTTGGGAGCAGAGACATCAATTCTGAGCTTTGAATTAACAATGATCCTCACGAGCGAATATCTTTCAACTTCAAAGTATTTGGGATTACCGAGCTCCATGATAAGTGTCTTTGCAAAACTTCTGTAATCAGCACCAAAAACTATAACATCAATATCATCTGAAAGTTTATTTTTGACAAGTATATCGCGAGGAAATCCCCCCACTATATATGCACGAGCTCCCTGCGTTTTTTTCTCAGCACGAATGAGGGCAAGAAATATCTCATTTGAAATCATAAGTGAAAAAATAGTGAAAAAATAAAGAAAAGATAAAAAAGAATAAGAGAAGAGTTCAGAGCCTAAGATTTAATTTCAGGTTAGTATCTACAACATTATATCTTTCAAGGACAAAATATCCGACAGGAACCATTCTATCACCGAGCTCAACATATGCTTTACCAAGATATATATCATCATTATCAGGAAGAGGCTTAACCAAGAAATCTCTGAGGAACCTTGATGGATCCCAGATCGGGTTCCCGCCCTTGCTGTAGTCAATAATAAGGGCATGTGGGTACTGCCTATATCGCGGTGATAAATCCGCCGGATAAACCTTATAGAACCCATGCCTCTTTGGGTTCGACTCATCGGGGACTGCAATCCATGGTTCATATGGAGAATTCTGCTGAATTAAAACATTGTATCCCACAACTTCATCCCCGAACTGTAAAAACCCCTTTTTGAATTTCAATATCCTTCCGAGACGTGGCAAAAGCCCTATGTTATATCCTCTAAACTCCCAACCCAAAAGCCTCTGAACATCTGGTCTCTGACCACAAAGCATAAGAGCCTCAAGAACAAAAGATGGAACCTTCAAAAAACTAATATAATTCATTTCTGGTTTCATACCTAAGTACCCCCTTTCCGATACACCTACAAATTATTCAAAACTATAAATTATTCAAACTTTATTCAAGATTTTTAACTTTACATTATAAAAGCCCATGATCCTGATACCATCTTACAGTTTCCTTCATGCCCTCCTTGAAATCGGGATACATGAACTTGAAGCCGGTGCTCTTGAGTTTTTCGTTTGAGCAACTCATATCATATCCGAACATGAATGAAAACTCAAACTCCATATCTGCTCTTGCACCAAACTTTGAAACCAGCTTTGATATAAATGAAGATACAAAAACAATACCTCTAAGAATTTCAATAGGTACGGGTGGAAGCAGATAGAATGGTTTATCAAACACCTCTGCCGCAAATCTCATAACATCAATAGCACTGAGATTGCTATCATCATTGATTATATAGTCTTCACCATCCGCTTCCTTCAATTGTGAAAGGTACATCGCAGAGCGAACAACATCTATTGCATGAACGCTTGGGAAACCAAAACTTAAGTTTGACGGGATAAATAAAAACTTCTGTTTCTTGAGGGTTTTGAGAAAATTTAAGAACATATAAGTTTCACGGGGACCATACACTGCTGTTGGTCTTATAACAGTGACTGGTATTCCATGTTTTCTGTGGTATATCCAAGCCCACTTCTCCTGTAGGAACTTAGAAAGTCCATATCTGGTGACCGGTTTTGCAGGGTTGCCCTCCCTTATAGGAACCTCGTTTTTTTCTGGCACCCCATATACACCGTTCGTGCTCCAGACAACAACACGTTTCACATCAACACCACTTCTGATTATCTCCTCAAAAACATTTTTTGTCCCCTCAACATTCACATTGTAAAGAAGCTCCCACGGAACATCATACTTTAATATAGCAGCTATGTGGAATACGTAATCAGCTCCATCAAAAATTC
>FWWM01011906.1_pt1 | contig 14684 bp, 18 predicted proteins | sample 2228351 | NCBI WGS metagenome assembly FWWM01 (sample SAMEA103939774, study PRJEB20133) | metagenome | reverse complement strand
CTGCCACCCACTACCTGGAGGAAGCGGAGAGCCTGTGCAACCGCATCGCCATGCTCAAGCAGGGCCGCATCGTGGCGCTCGACACCAAGGACCATCTGCTCGCCTCCTTCACCGACCAGTACCTGCGCTTCCGACTCAAGTCCGGGGACTTGCCGCCGGCCCTGCGGGGCCAGGCATCCGAGGCGGATGGGCGCTACAGCCTGCACCTGAAGGATCCCGCCGAACTCGAGACGGTGCTGTGCAGCCTGCGCGAGCACGGTGCGGTGGTGTGCGACCTGGAGCTGGTCAAGCCCGATCTGGAGGAGATCTTCGTGCAGGTGATGCGCACCCACTGAGGAAGACGTCGATGCTGGCCAGCTTCAATGCCCTGTTCTACAAGGAACTGCTGCGGTTCTACAAAGTGGCGCTCCAGACCATCCTGGCGCCCATCGTCACGGCGCTGCTGTATCTGCTGATCTTCTCCCACGTGCTGTCGGAACACGTGGAAGTGTATCCGGGCGTGCCTTACACCGCTTTTCTGATTCCGGGGCTCGTGATGATGTCGGTGCTGCAGAACGCCTTCGCCAACAGCTCCTCCAGCCTGATCCAGTCCAAGATCACCGGCAACATCGTGTTCGTGCTGCTGCCGCCGATCTCCTACCGGGAGTTCTTTTTGGCCTACGTCGCCGCCTCCATGGTTCGCGGCATCGTGGTGGGCCTGGGCGTGCTGCTGGTGGCCCTGTTTTTCACGCCGGTGCCGCTGCGCCATCCACTCTGGGCCCTCGCATTCGTGTTCCTCGGCAGCGCCATGCTCGGCGCACTGGGCGTGATCGCCGGCATCTGGGCAGAGAAATTCGACCAGATGGCAGGCTTCCAGAACTTCATCATCATGCCGCTGACCTTCCTCGCCGGGGTGTTCTACTCCATCCATTCCCTGCCCCCCTTCTGGCAGGCGGCCTCGCACCTGAACCCCTTCTTCTACATGATCGACGGCTTCCGCTACGGCTTCTTCGGGGCCTCCGACATCGCGCCCGGCGTGAGCCTCGTCATTGTGGCGGCCGCCTGTTTGGCCTTATCATTGGTCGCCCTGCAATTGCTGAAATCCGGCTACAAACTGCGCCATTAGATGAACGCCCCATGGTGACTCCCGAACAAATCGAGCACTACATTCGCCAGGGCCTGCCCTGCGACCACATCGAAGTGCGCGGCGACGGCCACCACTTCGAGGCCATCATCGTCAGCCCCGAGTTCCGCGGCAAGAACATGGTGCAGCAGCACCAGGCCGTGTATGCGGTGCTGGGCGACCGCATGCGCGAGGAAATCCATGCGCTGTCGATGAAGACCTTCACCCCCGAAGACTGGGCCAAGCGCTGATCACGGCCCAAAATCTTGCAACGCAAAGTTCGCAAGGAACGCAAAGGAGCCCGGCTGTCTTTGCGTCTTTGCGTCGAAAGCTGGAATTCAACATGGACAAACTGCTGATTCAGGGCGGGGTGCCGCTTTCCGGCGACGTGCGCATTTCCGGCGCCAAGAATGCGGCGCTGCCCATCCTCTGCGCGAGCCTCCTCAGCAAGGACACCCTCACCCTCATCAATGTGCCGCACCTGCGCGACGTGACCACGATGCTGACCCTGCTCGGCCAGATGGGGGTGCACGTGACCATCGACGAACACATGGGTGTCACCCTCTCGGGTGCCCAGGTGCACAACCCGGTGGCGCCTTACGAGCTGGTCAAGACCATGCGCGCGTCCATCCTGGTGCTGGGCCCGCTGGTGGCGCGCTTCGGCGAGGCTCGCGTGTCCCTGCCCGGCGGCTGCGCCATCGGCTCGCGCCCGGTGGACCTGCATATCAAGGGCCTGCAGGCCATGGGCGCACAGATTGAAATCGAACACGGCTACATCGTGGCCCGCGCAGAGCGCTTGAAGGGCGCACGCATCTTCATGGACCTGGTGTCGGTCACCGGCACCGAGAACCTGATGATGGCTGCATCTCTGGCTGAGGGCGAGACCGTGATCGAAAACGCCGCGCGCGAGCCTGAGGTGGTCGACCTCGCGCAATGCCTGGTGAGCATGGGGGCGCAGATTTCCGGCGCCGGCACCGACGTGATCCGCATCCGCGGCGTGGAGCGGCTGCACGGCGCGTCGCACCGCATCATGCCGGACCGCATCGAGACCGGCACCTATCTGTGTGCGGCGGCCGCGACCGGGGGCGAGATCCGGCTGCTCAATACCTCCGCCGCCTATCTCGATGCCGTGATCGACAAACTGATGGACGCCGGCTGCGACATCAGCAGCGAAAAATCACCCAATCATGAGGCGATCATCCTGCGCGCGCCGAAGAAACTCGATGCGGTCTCCATCCGCACCGCCCCCTACCCGGCCTTCCCCACCGACATGCAGGCGCAATTCATGGCCATCAACGCGGTGGCCAAGGGCACGGCGGTGATCCGCGAGACGATCTTCGAAAACCGCTTCATGCATGCGGTGGAACTGCAGCGCCTCGGCGCCAACATCAAGATCGACGGCAACCAGGCCGTGGTCGAAGGGGTGGCCAAGCTCACCGGTGCCACCGTCATGGCCACCGACCTGCGTGCCTCGGCGAGCCTGGTGATTGCGGGTCTCGTGGCCGAGGGCGAGACACTCATCGACCGCATCTATCACCTCGACCGTGGCTACGAGCGGATCGAGGAAAAGCTCTCCCAGCTCGGTGCACGCATCCGGCGCGTGCGCTGAAGCCTGCGCCGCAGGGTGCGTCTTTTCCGGTAAAATTTGCGTTTTCGTCAGGCCAGTTCCGTGTCCGGCATCACCATCGCCCTGTCCAAGGGCCGCATCTTCGAGGAAACCACGCCGCTCTTGAGGGCCGCGGGCATCGTGCCGCTTGAAGATCCCGAGTCCTCGCGCAAGCTCATCATCGGCACCAACCGCCCCGACGTGCGGCTCATCATCGTGCGCGCCACCGACGTGCCCACCTACGTGCAGCACGGCGGCGCCGACCTGGGGGTGGCGGGCAAGGACGTGCTGATCGAGCATGGTGGCGCCGGCCTGTACCAGCCGCTCGACCTCAAGATCGCCAAGTGCCGGATGATGGTGGCGGTGCCCCAGGGCTTCGACTACGAGGGCAAGGTGCGTCAGGGTGCGCGTCTCAAGGTCGCGACCAAATACGTGAAAACCGCCCGTGAGCATTTTGCTTCCAAGGGCGTCCATGTCGATCTCATCAAGCTCTACGGCTCCATGGAGCTGGCGCCGCTGGTCGGCATGGCCGATGCCATCGTCGATCTGGTCTCCACCGGCGGCACGCTCAAGGCGAACAACCTGGTGGCGGTGGAAGACATCATGCCCATCAGCTCGCGCCTCATCGTCAACCAGGCCTCGCTCAAGCTCAAGTACGGCGAGATCCAGCCGGTGCTGGACCGGTTCGCTGCGGCCGTGAAGGGATAAGTCATGCTCAAAATCCGCCGCTTTTCCACCACCGATGCCGACTTCCAGGTAAAGCTGGATCAGTTGCTTGCCTTCGAGGGCGCCCAGGACGCCGCTGTCGAAGCCACCGTGGCCGAGATTCTCGACAAGGTGAAGCGCCGCGGCGACGAGGCGGTGCTGGAATACACCCGCAAGTTCGACCGCCTCGACGCGGCCAGCATGGCCGCGCTGGAAATGCCCAAGGCACGCCTGCAGCAGGCGCTGGACGGCCTCGCGCCGGATGCCCGCGGCGCGCTTGCCGCCGCCGCCGACCGTGTGCGCGTGTACCACGAAAAGCAGCTGATACAGTCCTGGAGCTACACCGAGGCCGACGGCACGGTGCTGGGCCAGCAGGTCACCGCGCTCGACCGCGTCGGCCTGTACGTGCCGGGCGGCAAGGCGGCGTACCCGTCATCGGTGCTGATGAACGCGATTCCGGCCAAGGTCGCCGGCGTGAGTGAGCTGATCATGGTGGTGCCCACCCCCGGCGGCGTGGTGAACGAGCTGGTGCTCGCGGCCGCCGCCGTGTGCGGGGTGGACCGGGTGTTCACCATCGGTGGGGCCCAGGCCGTGGGCGCGCTGGCCTACGGCACGCAAACCATTCCCCAGGTGGACAAGATCGTCGGCCCGGGCAATGCCTATGTGGCGGCCGCCAAGCGCCGCGTGTTCGGCGTGGTGGGCATCGACATGGTGGCCGGTCCGTCCGAGATCCTGGTGATCTGCGACGGCAGAACCCATTCCGACTGGATCGCCATGGACCTGTTCTCCCAGGCCGAGCACGACGAGCTGGCCCAGTCCATCCTGCTTTGTCCGGACCAGAGTTTCATCGACCAGGTGGTTGCCAGCATGGAAAAGCTGCTGCCCGACATGCCACGCAAGGACGTCATCACCGCCTCGCTGGAAGGCCGCGGCGCGCTGATCAAGGTGCGCGACCTGGACGAAGCCGTCACGATTGCCAACCAGATCGCCGCCGAGCATCTGGAACTGTCGGTGGAGCAGCCGGACGTGTGGGCGAAGAAGATCAAGCACGCCGGCGCCATCTTCATGGGCCGCAGCACCTGCGAGGCCCTGGGCGACTACTGCGCAGGCCCCAACCACGTGCTGCCCACCTCGCGCACCGCGCGCTTTTCCTCACCCCTGGGCGTGTACGACTTCCAGAAGCGCAGCAGCCTGATCCAGGTATCGGCCGCCGGCGCGAACACGCTGGGCCAGATCGCCGCGACACTGGCCTACGGCGAAGGCCTGCAGGCGCATGCCAAGTCGGCGGAGTACCGGATCACGCATCGCTAAAAACCTTGAATCACGAAGAACACAAAGAGCACGAAGGCTCCTTTATCGATTTCCCATGTGCGCTTCGTGTTCTGTGTGGTTAATGCCTTTATGCCCCTGACCCCAGACCAACTCATCCGCGACGAAATCCGCGCCCTCGCCGCCTATCACGTGCCCGATGCCTCCGGCTACGTGAAGCTGGACGCGATGGAGAACCCCTACCGCCTGCCGGAAGCGCTGCGCGCAGAAATTGCCGAGCTCGCTGCAAACGCCGAGATCAACCGCTATCCGGATGCGGCGGCGTCCAGGCTCAAAGCACGCTTGCGGGAAAGCCAGGGCATCGCGGACAACATGGATATTCTGCTTGGCAACGGCTCGGACGAGATCATCCAGATGCTCGCCATGGCCATCGCCAGGCCGGGCGCGACGATCTTGGGCCTGGAGCCGTCCTTCGTCATGTACAGGATGATCGCGGCCTTCACGGGTGTCCACTATGTCGGCGTGCCGCTCAAACCCGACTTCACCCTGGACCTCGATGCCACCCTGGCCGCCATCGAGCAGCATCAGCCGGCGCTGATCTTCATCGCCTACCCAAACAATCCCACCGGCAATCTGTTCGACGAGGCCAAGCTCGCACGCATCCTCGAGGCCTCGCCCGGCCTGGTGGTGATGGACGAGGCCTATCATGTGTTTGCGCAGAAGAGCTATCTGGGCGCGCTTGACCGATATCCCAACCTGCTGGTCATGCGCACCCTGTCCAAGCTGGGGCTGGCCGGCCTGCGCCTGGGCTTCCTGGTGGGCCGTCCCGCCTGGCTGGCGGAGCTGGACAAGCTGCGCTTGCCGTATAATGTGAACGTGTTGACCCAGGTGGTCGCGGAGCGGGTGTTGGCCGCGGCCGACGTGCTGGAAGGGCAGGCGGCGGAAATCCGCCGCGAGCGGTCCCGCGTGCTGGCCGAGCTGGCCGCCCTGCCAGGCGTGGCGGCCTACCCCAGCGATGCGAATTTCATTCTGTTCCGCGTTCCGGACGCGGATCGCACTTTCGAAGGCTTGAAGCAAAAAGGCGTTCTGATCAAGAATCTGACTCGTGCCCACCCCATGCTCGCCAGTTGCCTGCGCGTCACCGTGGGAACGCCCCAGGAAAACACCCAATTTCTGACCGGCCTGAAAGCCGTTCTCTGAGCCATGCGCGAAGCCAGCACCACCCGTCAGACCCTTGAGACGCAGATCATCGCGCGCATCAATCTCGACGGCACCGGGCAAGCCAAGCTCGATACCGGCGTGCCCTTTCTCGACCACATGTTGGACCAGGTCGCGCGCCACGGCCTGTTCGACATCGAGGTGGAGGCGAAAGGCGACCTGCACATCGACGCCCATCACACGGTGGAAGACGTGGGCATCACCCTGGGCCAGGTGTTCGCGACTGCCGTTGGCGACAAGAAGGGCATCCGCCGCATGGGCCACGCCTATGCGCCGCTGGACGAGGCACTGTCGCGGGTGGTGATCGACCTTTCCGGCCGGCCGGGGCTGGTGTTCGAAGTGGCCTTCACCCGCGCCCGCGTGGGCGAGTTCGATGTGGACCTGATCCGAGAATTCTTTCAGGGGTTCGTCAACCACGCTCTGGTGACGCTGCACGTGGACAACCTGCGCGGCGTCAATGCGCACCATCAGGCGGAGACCCTCTTCAAGGCTTTCGGCCGGGCGCTGCGCATGGCGGTGGAGCTAGACCCGCGCGCGGCGGGCATCCTGCCTTCGACCAAGGGGGCGCTGTAGCGCATTCTGCCGGCGCGCCTGCTAGCCCTGAATCATGGCTGACATCGCTGTCATCGATTACGGAATGGGCAATCTGCGCTCGGTGTCGAAGGCGCTGGAGCATGTGGCGCCCGCAATTTCGGTCACTGTCACCAGCGACCCGGACGTGATCGAGAAGGCCAAGCGCGTGGTGTTCCCGGGCGTGGGCCACGCCGGAGACTGCATGCGCGAGTTGCAAGCGCGCGGCCTGCGCCAGGCGGTGATCGATGCGGCCAGGACCAAGCCTTTCCTAGGCATCTGTCTCGGCATGCAGGTGCTGTTCGAGCACTCCGAGGAAGGCGACGTGGCGGGCCTGGGCATTTTGCCCGGGCGCGTGCTGCGCTTCCCGCAGGAGGCCATGGTGGACGAAAAAGGCGAGAAGCTGAAAGTGCCGCACATGGGCTGGAACGAAGTGCACCAGACCCATGAACACCCGCTGTGGGCGGGCATCCGCGACGGCTCGCGCTTCTATTTCCTGCACAGCTATTACTGCGAGCCGGCCAACCCGGATCTGGTCGCGGGCTACACGGTCTATCCGTTTCCGTTTACCAGTGCCGTGGCGCGCGATAACATTTTTGCCGTGCAGTTTCACCCGGAGAAGAGCCAGGCCGCCGGCCTCGCCCTGCTCGGAAACTTCGTCCTGTGGGACGGCAGCGCCACTGGCGCCTCGTCCTGCGAATCCCAGGCCTGCATGTAAGCCCCCGATACCATGCTCATCATTCCCGCGATCGATCTCAAGGATGGCCACTGCGTTCGCCTGAAACAGGGTGTCATGGAAGACGCCACGGTGTTCTCCGAGGACCCGGGCGCCATGGCCCGCCACTGGTTGGACAAGGGGGCCCGCCGCCTGCACCTGGTGGACCTCAACGGCGCTTTCGCCGGCAAGCCGGTGAACGAGAAGGCGATCAAGGCCATCACCGACGTGGTCGGCACCGACATCCCGGTGCAGTTGGGCGGCGGCATCCGCGACCTGGACACCATCGAGCGTTATCTCGATGACGGCATCACCTATGTGATCATCGGCACCGCCGCGGTGAAGAACCCGGGCTTCCTGCACGAGGCCTGCGATGCCTTCCCCGGCCACATCATGGTCGGCCTGGATGCCAAGGACGGCAAGGTCGCGGTGGAAGGCTGGTCCAAGGTGACCGGACACGACGTGGTGGACCTGGCCAAGAAGTTCGAAGGCTATGGCGTCGAAGCCGTGATCTACACCGACATCGGCCGCGATGGCATGCTCTCCGGGGTGAACATCGAGGCCACTGTGCGCCTGGCCCGGGAGCTGACCATTCCCGTCATCGCCAGCGGTGGTATCACCAACCTGGACGACATCCGCGCCCTGTGCGCGGTGGCATCGGAAGGCATCATGGGTGCCATCACCGGGCGGGCGATCTATGAGGGTTCGCTGGATTTCGCCGCGGCGCAGAAGCTTGCGGATGAATTGAGCGCAGATTAAGCACAGAGTCACGGAGAAAAGCGAAACAGGGAGAGCCCCATTGGAATGGGATTTTCCTCTGTGTCTCTGTGTCGCTTAGGTGAAAGTCTTTAGATGTCCCTCGCCAAACGTATCATCCCCTGTCTCGACGTCACCGCCGGCCGCGTGGTCAAGGGCGTGAATTTCGTCGACCTGCGCGATGCCGGTGATCCGGTGGAAATCGCCCGCCGCTATGACGAGCAGGGGGCGGACGAGCTGACCTTCCTCGACATCACCGCCAGCTCGGACGAGCGGGACATCATTCTGCACATCATTGAGGCGGTGGCCTCGCAAGTGTTCATTCCGCTCACCGTCGGCGGCGGCGTGCGCCAGGTGGATGACGTGCGGCGCCTGCTGCACGCTGGCGCAGACAAGGTGTCCATGAACACCTCCGCCGTGCAGAACCCGCAACTGGTTGCTGATGCCGCCGCGCGCTTCGGCAACCAGTGCATCGTGGTCGCCATCGACGCCAAGGAAACCGCGCCCGGCAAATGGGCAGTCTTCACCCACGGCGGCCGCAAAAACGCCGGCCTTGACGCGGTGGCATGGGCGAAGCAGGTGGAGGCGCTGGGGGCCGGCGAGATCTTGCTCACCTCCATGGACCGGGATGGCACCAGGCAGGGCTTCGACATCCCGCTCACCCGCGCCGTGTCCGATGCGGTGGACATCCCGGTGATCGCCAGCGGCGGCGTGGGGAACCTCGATCATCTCGTGGCCGGGATCAAGGAGGGTCACGCCGATGCAGTGCTCGCCGCCAGCATTTTCCACTTCGGCGAATACACCGTGCGCCAGGCCAAGGCATACATGGCTGGGCACGGCATCGAAATGCGGCTGTAAGCAGCCTGTCTGCGGGTTGCTCTGCGCCCGATTTCGGGTCCACAAACCGTGTAAAATGAAAACCCTTTCTCCGGGTTCCCCCATGCCCGAAAGCTGGCTTGACAAGGTGAATTGGACCGAAGACGGCCTGGTGCCGGTGATCGCCCAGGAGGCGGGGACTGGGCAGGTGCTGATGTTCGCCTGGATGAACCGGGAGGCCCTGAAAAGGACCGCCGAGACTGGCGAGGCGGTGTACTGGTCGCGCTCGCGCAAGAAGCTGTGGCACAAGGGCGAGGAATCTGGGCACGTGCAGAAGGTGAAGGACATCCGTCTCGACTGCGACGAGGACGTGATCCTGCTCACAGTCGAGCAGATCGGCGGCATCGCCTGTCATACCGGCCGGCACAGCTGCTTTTTCCAAAAACTCGACGGCAACCAGTGGGTCAACACCGAACCGGTGCTCAAGGATCCGGCCGAGATCTACAAGAAATGAACGACATCCTGACCCGGCTGGCCGCCACCCTGGAAGCGCGCAAAGGTGCCGATCCGGAGCGCTCTTACGTGGCCAGGCTCTACGCCAAGGGCCTCGACGGCATCCTGAAGAAGCTGGGCGAGGAGGCGGCCGAGACCATCATCGCGGCCAAGGGTGGCGACAAGGGTCAGGTGGTGTACGAGGTGGCGGATTTATGGTTTCATTCCCTGGTGCTGCTGGCGCATCAGGGCTTGGGTCCGGACGATGTGCTGAACGAGCTGGCGCGTCGCGAGGGCCTCTCCGGGATCGCCGAGAAGGCCGCACGGCCGAAGGATTGACGGTGCAAGACTGTATCTTTTGCAAGATCGTGCGCGGCGAGTTGCCGAGCAATAAAGCCTACGAAGACGACGAGGTGCTGGTGTTCCACGACATCCGCCCGATCGCGCCGGTGCATTTACTGCTGATTCCCAAGGCGCACGTGGCATCCCTGGCGGAGTGCAGCGAGGCGCACCAGGCGCTGCTGGGCAAGCTGTTGTTGCTGGCACCCCGGCTGGCCCGGGAGCACGGGCTCGACGCGGGCTTCCGCACCATGATCAACACCGGGCGCGGCGGCGGCCAGGAGGTGTTTCACCTGCACCTGCACGTCTTCGGTGGCGGCGAGCGGATCCCCAAGCTTTGAATTTCGACTGAGGAGTGACCACCATGGGTGCATGGAGCATTTGGCATTGGCTGATCGTGCTGATCATCGTGTTGCTGGTGTTCGGCACGAAGAAGCTTGCCAACATCGGCAAGGATCTGGGCGGCGCGGTGAAGGGATTCAAGGAAGGCATGAAGGGTGAAGAGACCCCGCCGCAGCAGATCGAAGGCAAGTCCGCCGGCGGCCAGACCATCGACGCCGAAGTCAAAGACAAGACCCGCGGCTGATTCCGACGTGGTCCCGTAGGCGGCGGCCCTGACCGCCCCTGCGAGGCCGCCCATCCGCTCAGCATCTCCGCCATGTTCGATATCGGTTTCAGCGAACTCCTGATCATCGGTGTGGTGGCGCTGATCGTGCTCGGTCCCGAGCGCCTGCCCAGAGTCGCGCGCACCGCCGGTCATTTGTTCGGCCGCATGCAGCGTTACGTGGCCGAGGTCAAGGCCCAGGTCAACCGCGAGATGCAGGCGGAAGAGTTCAGGCAGTTCCACACCCAGGTCGAGGAAGTCAAGTCCGCGGTGCAGGAGATGCAGACCAGTGTGGAATCCGAGGTGCGCCAGACCCAGAGCGAGATCGAGCAGAGCATCGGCATGGCGCCACAACGGGCGCTGGATTTCGTCGAGGAGCCGGTGGCCCACGAGGCCCGCGTCACGCCGCCCGAGCCTTCCTTGCAGATGGAGCTGCCATGGCCCGGGGACGCGCGTAACGAGCCCGCGCGGAAATGACCGACAACGCCAGTTTTCTCTCCCACTTGCTCGAGCTGCGCGACCGGCTGCTCAAGGTCGTCGTGGCGGTCGCGCTGGTGTTTCTGGTGCTCCTCGCCTATCCGGGCGCGGCGCAGATCTATGACTGGCTCGCGCTGCCGCTGCTGCAGGCGCTGCCGCAGGGCAGCCGCATGATCGCCACCGGCGTCGTCACGCCGTTTTTCATCCCGATGAAAGTCACCGGCATCGCCGCCTTTCTGATCGCCCTGCCCTATGTCCTCTACCAGGTGTGGGCCTTTGTTGCGCCCGGCCTGTACGCCCACGAGAAGCGCCTCGCGCTACCGCTGGTGGTCGCCAGCACGGTGCTGTTTTTTGCCGGCATGGCGTTCTGCTATTTTTTCGTGTTCGGCAAGGTGTTCGCTTTCATCAACGAATTCGCCCCCAAGAGCATCACCGTCGCCCCCGACATCGAAGCCTATCTGAGCTTCGTCACGACCATGTTCCTCGCCTTCGGCGTGGCCTTCGAGATCCCGATCGCCGTGGTGCTGATGGCGCGCATGGGTTTCGTGAGCGTGGAGAAGCTGCGCGAGGTGCGTCCTTATGTGATCGTGGGTGCGTTCGTGATCGCGGCCATCGTGACCCCGCCGGATGTCATTTCCCAGTTCATGCTGGCGGTGCCCATGATCCTGCTCTACGAGCTGGGCATCTGGATCTCGCTGCTGGTCCAGCGACCGCCCCCCAAGGACGAGTATGTGCCGATGTCGGAAGCGGAAATGGATGCCGAGCTCGACCGCATCGAGGCCGAACAGCGCAAGGAATCCTAGCGTGCCGCGCTCACCGCGCTGGCATTTCTCGCCGACTTTGGCGAACCACGAGGCGCCGCCGGCGTCCAACCCGCAATGCCAGCAAGGACCGTCCATGCGTGCCATTGCCCTGATCCTTTCCTTGTGCGTCGTGCCGTCCACCTGGGCGCTCGACAACCAGCTTAGAAATCACCCCTCGCCCTACCTGGCTTTGCATGGTACGGACGCCACCGCCTGGCAGGAATGGAATGCGCAGACGGTGGAGCGTGCTCGGCAGGAAAACAAGCTGCTGCTCGTCTCGATTGGCTACTTCGCCTGCCACTGGTGCCACGTGATGCAGCGCGAGAGCTTCAAGAATCCGGACATCGCGCGGCTTCTCAACGAACATTTCATTCCGGTGAAAGTCGATCGGGAGATCCATGGTGCCCTCGATGCGGAACTGCAGGCCTTCGCCGAGGCCACCCGGGGGCAGGCCGGCTGGCCGCTCAACGTGTTCGTGACGCCCGAGGGTTACCCCCTGCTCGCGGTGCTGTACTTGCCTCCGGATGAGTTTTCCCAGACCGTGTCCCGCCTGGCACAGCGCTGGCAGCGAGACGGCGCGCAGCTCAAGGAACTCGCGCGGGCGGCGGCACAAGAGATGCCTGCGCCCCAGGTGGTGGAGGCCAAATTTGCACCGCCCGTGGGGGTGCACTACCGCAAGCGCCTGGTGGAGGAGGCGCTGGCGCATGCCGACCTGCTGCTGGGCGGCTTCGGCAAGGTGAACAAGTTTCCCCAGTATCCGCAGCTGGCCGCCTTGCTCGCGGTGCACCAGGCTCAGCCCGACGCCCGGCTTGCGGAGTTCTTGCGGCTCACCCTGGACCAGATGGCGAGTCGGGGCCTCTACGACCATGTGGGCGGCGGCTTTTACCGCTACACCGTCGATCCGGACTGGCACATTCCCCATTTCGAGAAAATGCTCTACGACAACGCCCAACTCGCGCGTCTTTATCTGGCGGCTGCCCAAGTCTTCGCCCAGCCGGCGTACCGTGCCATTGCCCTTTCGACTCTGGATTTCATTTTGGAGGAGATGCGCGATCCCAAAAGCGGTGCCTTCATCACCAGCACTTCCGCCATCGACGACCGGGACCGCGAAGGGGGCTATTACCTGTGGCACAAGGACGAGCTGGCGCAGCTGCTGGAACCCTCGGAGCTCGCATTGGTGACCCGCATCTGGCGCCTCGATTTGCCGCCGGACTTGGACGATGGCTATCTGCCGATGCACAAGGCCAAGCCCGACGCCGCGGAACGTGCGCAACTGGCGATCATCCACACCAAGCTGAAGCAGGCGCGCGCCAAACGCGTGCTGCCGAAGGATGACAAATTGATCGCGGGGCTCAACGGACTTGCCCTCACCGCCCTGTCGGAGGCGGCAGCGCAGGAACCGCGCTATCTCGATGCGGCCCGGGCCACACGGGATTTCCTCGTCAACCGCCTGCTGACCCCCGAAGGGCTCCTGAAGGGCGAGGCCAAGGGCAAGACCCTGGGACTCGCCGATCTGGAGGATTATGCCTATGTTGCCGAGGGTCTGCTCGCCTATGCCAAACTCAGCGGCAGCAGGCCGGACTGGGAGCGGGCGCGCAGACTGGTGGAGGCGGCCTGGCGCAAATTTCACACCGCGCGTGGCTGGCAACTGGAGCAGAAACCGCTGCTGGCTCGCCCTTATTACCAGGTCGTGGTGGCCGACAGTCCCTCCCAGGCACCTTCCGCGGTGCTGATCAAGCTGAGCTGGGAACTGGGTGGCAAGGAACTGCGCACCCATGCCTTGAAGGGGCTCAACGTCGGCTACAACGTGCTCGACCAAGGTGTGTTCTGGTACGCCACCCAGGTGCTCGCCATGCACACGCTGATCGACCGCGCACCCTAGCAGTGTGTTGAAAAATGCCTTCAGCAGGGCCCTCTCCCCTCTAAGGGAGAGCAACCGTGTTCAAGGTCAAGCAATGGGAACCCATCTCTGTGTTTGAGGCCCCGGCGAATCGGCCTGTCGGGGCAGCCGCTCAGGGCAAAAAGGGCAACAGGCCCAGCACCTTGAGCTGGCCATTGGCCTCGGCCTCAGCCACCACGCCCACGTTGAATTCGGGTTGTTCAAAGGTCAGCGCATCGATGTTCGGCAGATGGGTGACGATGATGAGTGGCTGCGGACCCCGCAGCCGCCGTATCCAGCCCTCCGCCGCATCCATCATCGCGTTCAGATCCGGGCCACGGCCGGAAAAGAATTCGCGCAGTGCGGGGTCGAGCTCCGCCTTGCCGAAAGCGAGCAACGCCGTGTCACGCGTTCGGCACATGGCCGAGGCCACGACGTTGAGCCGATCCGGCGTCAGACCCCGGCGCGCGAATGCTTCACCGATGGCGCGCGCATCGCGCTGGCCTTTGCCGGTGAGCATGTTCTCGCCGCGGCACGCGCCGGTTTCGTCGAAGTGGGATGGCGCCCGACCCACGGCTTCGGTGTGGCGCATCAACACCACCATGTTCGGCCGCGTGGCAACCGCCTGCCAGAGGGCCTCCAGGGCCTCCGCGTCACCAGGCGGGATGCCCATGCCCAACAAACCCGCGAGCGCCAAACAGCCACCGCGCAGCCAATGTTGTGCCTGGATGGATGTTCCCCCTTTCAAAGATGTCACCCCGGGTCTACGATGGAGCGAACTCTGCTGAGGTGCCCATGAATTCTAAATCCTTTCCCTGCGTCTTCGACCACCCGCCTCCCGGCGCCAAGCGGGAGGGCATCGGCATCCCGCAATTCGCGCCGTTCAACGGTACGGCCTTCGAGCAGGCGGTGATCGATCTGCTGCGCGCCTGCGGCGTCTCCCCCGACAGCGCCCACACCGGCAAGACCGCCAGGCGGGTGCGGGAGCTGTGGGAAAAGCGCCTGCTCGGCGGCTATGCACTGGATCCGGCCGAGGCACTGGGCGCAGGCTTCGAGGACCCGCAGGACGACATGGTGGTGGTGCGCGGCATTGCCATCCACGGCGTGTGCCCGCATCACCTGGTGCCCTTCCGCGGCATCGCCCACGTCGCCTACATCCCGGGCGGACGCCTGCACGGCTTCGGCCGCATCGCGCGCATGGTGGATGCCATCGGCCACCGCTTCACCTACCAGGAATGGATGACCCGCGACATCGCGGAAGCCTTGGTGACGCACGGCAAGGCCAAGGGCGCGGCCTGCGTGATCGAGGCGGAGCAGCTCTGCCTGCTTTTGG
>FWWM01003542.1_pt1 | contig 14686 bp, 8 predicted proteins | sample 2228351 | NCBI WGS metagenome assembly FWWM01 (sample SAMEA103939774, study PRJEB20133) | metagenome | reverse complement strand
TTCCTCACGGAGGATGAGGTCCGTCGCCCCGGTCGGATGCTCGATGGCGTTCCCGCTCGGCTCCGACGGCGCGGGCGACGTCGGCGCGGGCGACGCGGTCGGCGTCGGACCTCCGCAGGCGAGGACGAGGGCTGCAAGGGCGACGACGGCACCGGAGAGGAGTCGTCGTCGCCGGACGAGGCGCGCGCTCGCGAGGTGCAACCGCGGCCGATCTCCGGGCACCAAGAAGTGGACGGATCGAATCTCGCTCGTCATACCCGAGAGACGCCAGCGCTCATGACGCAGTTCCGGCCTAGGACGGAGGAGCCAGCGATCGAAGGGTGTGCCGCGCGGCGGATGGGGTGGGCGGGTTCCCGGCAAGTGGTGTTCCTCGGGCAACGATCCCCGGGAGCAACCCACCGCTGCGCCGCGAGCCGAGGCTCAGGAGCGGCTCCGGCGGGCGGCGTGTCCGTAGAACACCAAGAGGGCCTCGCAGATGGGATGGGGTGAACCCATTCCCGCCAAGTGCTGTTCGGTGGACAACACTCCCCGGGAGCGGCCCGCCGCAGGTCGGTCCTTGCGGCCGGTTTGGTGTTCCGTGCGCACGCGGCCCGAGTGTTCGGGCTGCCCGAGCCGGCGGCGTGTCCGTGGAACACCAAAGCGGCCTCACCGTTGGGATGGGGCGGACGCATTCCCGGCACGTGCTGTTTGCGGAACAACACTCCCGGGGAGTGGCCCGCTGCAGGTCGGTCCTTGCGGCCGGTTTGGTGTTCCGTGCGCACGCGGCCCAACCCCGGTCCAGCATTCGTCGGACCCCGACCCGCTCTCCCACTTGACGAAACGAGTATCCTCCCTTCGTAGGTCGAGCCTGACGGGATGGCTGCGTCGCCGAGACAGCGACCAGTCGAGCAGGGAGCGACGACCGGAGCCGCTCAAGGCCGGGTCACGGGGCAGAGGTGAGACCGCTCCGTCGGAACGTCCAGCGAAGGGCCCCGCGGGTCGCAGTGCACGTGGTGAAGGGGACGGAGGGACCGTGTACGAGGATCGGACACTCGTCTGTCGGGACTGCGGGGAGGAGTTCGTCTTCTCGGCAGGGGAGCAGGCATTCTTTGCTCGCAAGGGGTTACAGCACCTCCCCCAGCGCTGTGCTGCGTGTCGGGCCAGCGCGCGCCGGACGCGGCTGTCGAGTGGGGCGCGCGAGTACCACGCTGCGGTCTGCAGCATGTGCGGCGGCCAGGCGGTCGTTCCCTTCGCCCCGCGGGCGGACCGACCCGTCTACTGCAGCACCTGCTTCGACAAGGTCCGGGCACCATCCGCCGGTTCCGCCCCAGCCTGAGGGGGATGGGCCAGAAGCGACCGCGTTTCCCACTTTCGTCGTGACCACCCAAGCCGGCACGCTTCCGGCGGGGGGACTGTCCCGCACCTCGCGGGTTCGAGGCCGGGCGACCGTCTTCGTCGACGCCGTCGGCCTCGCCTTTCCGATCGCACCGCCGCAGAGCAGCGAGCGAGCGCTTCCCCGACGTGGTCGGCTTAGCCTCGTCGAGAACACCGCCCTGAACAGGGCCCCTCGGGATGACGGCTAGGCCGGGCCATCCGCAGGGAGACGGCCACAGGCCGCTCAGGACACCGGGCCTGCCCGGAAGAGGTCGTACACTGGCCAGGCACCCGGGGAGGGCGTGACCGCGAACCGACCCGTCCCCAGGTCGAAGGCTCGACGGGTCCGCCGGACCAGCCAGCAGTCGGACCGCCCGACGACCATCCGGAGCAGGAAAAGGAGGCTCGAGCAGATGGGTGTCATCATCGTCCGCGAGATGGTCGGCACGAGCCCGACGTCCTGGAGCGACGCCGCCCGCCAGGCCGTCGCAACCGCCTCCCGAACGGTTCGCAACATTCGCTCTATCGAGGTCGTAAAGTCGACGGCGAAGGTCGAGAACGGCGAGATCGTCGAGTACCACGTCGACCTCAAGATCGCCTTCGAGTACGAGCCCGAGTGACGGCGACGAGCCCGGGAGCGAACACCGGGCCTGCGCGACCGAGCTCGACACGCCGCAAGCCGGCGCTCCGGGCGTCCGGCGCTGCCGCGGCGTCCGACCCGACAAGACGTCCTACCCCACCCCACTGGCTCGAGCACGCTTCGCCCATGTAACTAGCTGATGAGCCGCGGCCGGCACGATGCCCGCATGTCGCCGCCGCGCCCCGCCGCCAGAATCGATCCGCCACCCTGCCGCTCCCCCGAGATCGACCGGCCAGGCCCCAAGCGAGCCCGAGGGCGCCCGTCGGAGACAGGCCGTCCAAGCCTGTCTCCCCCACGAGCGAACCGAACGTCGGCGGATTCCTTTGACTCAGCCCCGCCTCACCCCCTATCGTTGGGGGCGCGCGAACCGTCGGCCACCGAGGCGGCGCAGGTCGATCAGCGAGGCAGTCGGCTCGTGGCAGTCGGTCCGGGCCAGCTTGCTCGGTCCACGTACCTGATGCCCGGGAGCAGGTCGGAGGTGAGGGGCGTTCCGGTCCTCGAATACAAGGTCGAGACGCCGGCCCTGCCGGAGGGAACGCTGCGCCGTGACCGACTGCTCGACTGGCTGTCGGCGGCAGCCTGCCGGCGGGTCGTCGTCGTGGCCGCCGAGGCTGGCTACGGTAAGACGACCCTCCTCGCCGACTGGTCGCGCCGCGCTGCCCTCCGCACCGCCTGGTACCGGATCGACGAGAGCGACCGCGACTGGATCACCTTCCTCCGCTACCTCGTCGCCGCCGGCCGAGCCTGCGATCCGAGCTTTGCCCCGACGACCGCGGACATCCTGGCCGATGTCTCGGCGGCCGGTCTCACGATGGAGGGGATCATCGAGCTCTTCATTCGCGAGCTCGACCTCCTCGCCGCGCCACGGACGGTCCTCATCCTCGATGACTATCACGTCGTCGAGGATGTGGCCGATATCCGGACCCTCATGCGCCAGGTCGTTCGGCGAACGCCACCGGGGCTGACCCTCGTCTTCTCGGCCCGCCGTCCACCGAGGCTCCCCCTGGCAAAGCTCCGGACCCTCGGCGAGCTGGCCGAGCTGACGACCGACGACCTTCGCTTCAGCCCCGAGGAAACGGAGCGGCTCTTCCGCGAGAGCTATCGCCGGCCCCTGGCCCAGGACATCATCGAGACCCTCCATCGACGCACCGAAGGTTGGGCGGCATCGCTTCAGCTCGTCGAGGCCGCCACGCGGGATCGGACGCCGGCCGAGACGCGCTCGTTCATCGGCAGTCTGAGCGGCGCCAAGGCCCAGCTCTACGAGTACTTGGCCGAGGAGGTGGTCGGGATCCTCGACCCCGATCTCCAACGCTTCGTCATGGAGACGGCCGTGCTCCAGCGGGTCGAGGCCGCCCTGGCGGCCGTCGCCTCCGAACGTCCGGTTGCCGAGGCAGAGGAGATGCTGCTGGCCGCGACACGGGCCGGTCTCCTCTCGCCGCCCAACGGCGAGGACCGACCCCAGCGGTACCACCCTCTCGTGGCCGAGTTCCTCCTGGCCCGTCTGGCCGGCGAGGTCGGCCAGGAGGGGGTGGGAGCCATCCACCGCCGCGTTGCCCGCCACGTGGAGACCTCTGACTGGCGGCTCGCCTGCCACCACTACGCGGCGGCGGGCGACCACGGGGCGGCGCGGGCGATCGCCGAGGGTGCCCTTCAGCAGGTCATGGCCTCCGGTGACTACGCCTTCGCCGAGCGCTATCTGAGCGGTGGCGACGAGGGTTCGTCGGCCGCCCTCGACATCGTTCGCTCTCGCCTGGACTTCAACCGGAACAACACGGAAAGCGCCCTGACCCGGGCGAGGTCCGCCGTGGCTGCCGCCCCACCCGAGCTCCAGGACGCGGCCCTCGCCAACCTGATGACCCTCGCCTTCGCCACCGGCGAGATCCCCGAAGCACGTTCCATCGCAGAGCTCCTTCGGGAACGCGCGAGCGGCCACGTCCGCTCGCTAGCGGAAGGCACTATCAGCATCATCGACGTGAGCCGCGGCACGTCAAATCTGGTGGCCGCCACCGGACTCATGCGTCAGATGGCCGAGACGCAGCGTTCGGCCGGCATGTCGAGGTACCTTGGGATCACCCTCAACAACCTAATGTCGATGCTGCGGGTGATGGGTGATGCCCAAGAGATGCTGCTCTACGCCGACGAGGCCGAGCGATCACTATCCCAAAGTGGGGCATCTCCCGAGGCGGCAAATGTGCTGGCGCTTCGGGCGTGGGCTGAGGCCCATCTCGGTCTGATCGCAGAGGCCGAGCAGCATCTGGTAGCAGCCTGCGATTCCACCAATCTCGCTGTCCGCGCCGACGTCTTAGTGCTTGCAGCCGAGATCCACATCTGCCACGGCGACGCCCAACGGGCGCTCGACGATCTCGCCACCGCACAGCCCCTGGTGCAGAGCGCTCCGCAGATCGTGATGTGGCGCAATACGAGGTTGTGGCTGGCACTACGGATGGGCGAAATCGACGAGGCGTCCCATCTAGCTCGCGACCTGCCAAGCATGGCCACCTACAACCCGGGCCAGCGCGCCCAGAGTGCTGCACTTCTCGCCCATCTGGCGTTTCTGCGGGGGGATCCAGACAGCCGCGAGCGACTCCTCGAGGCACGCGACATCGCCGAACTGCAATCGGCGGGCTTCTGGTCGAACTACTGCCGTCTCCTCCTCGCCGCCCTCGACGGCAGCCGCGCCCTGAACCGGACCTTGAAGGAGCTCGTCGGCGAGGATCGCGCCATGGTCTCGGTCCTGGCCGAGATCGTCATCAACCACCTCGCGGAGCTTGATGCAGCCGCCCTCGACATCGTGGCCTCCGAGGCTGAGCTCCGCCCCGAGCGCTGGCGTCCAGCCTTGCGGCGGGCGACGGAAACGGGAGGAGCCGCCCAGTGCCTTGCTGCGGCCAGGATCCTCGATCGCGTTGGCGAGTCCTCCGACGTTCGTCGACTTCGCGCGATCTCCCGCACCCTCAAGGGGGCTCACGCCGACCCTCAACTCGGTCGAGGCTTGGCGAAGCGACTGGCAACGCCCGTCTTCATCGACGACCTGGGCGGCGTCTCGATCCAGGTCGGATCAAGAACGATCCACGGGAGCCAGATCCGGAGAAAACCGCTCTCCCTCTTGTGCTTCCTCCTCACCAGGCCCGATTGGCGGGTTGCCCGTGACCAGGTCGTCGACGCTCTCTGGCCCGATCACGAGCCTGAGGACGCCGTGAACTCCTTCAACCAGACTCTCTACTTCCTCCGGCGCCTCATCGATCCCAGCTACCACGAGGACATCTCCCCCGCCTACATCCTGAACAGCGGGGAGGTCGTCTCGCTCGACGGCGACCTCGTCGAAAGTCGGAGTCGGCGGGTCCGGAGGCTGACCCAGGAGCTCGGGCGGAACCTCGATTTCGAGCGGATCGAGGACCTCCTCGACGAGTACCGAGGGCCCTTCGTGCTCGACTTTGCCTACGAGGAGTGGGCCCTCGCCTACCGCGATTCGCTCCACGCGTCCTTCCTCGACATCGTCGAGCGTGCTGTCCACATGGCCATCGAACGAGGGCTCTACGGAAGGGGCATCGTCATCGCCCAAAGAGCGCTAGAATCCGATCCGGACGCTGATCAGATCGAGCTCAGCTGGTTCGGCTCTACCGCCTCTCTGGCGCCACAACCGCCGCGGCTGAGCAGTACGCCCACTACGCGGCCACGATGCGCCGAGAGCTCGGCATCGAGCCACCACCCTTCGAATCGCTCTGATGTGAGCACTCATGCCCGCGCCCGGTGGGGATAAGGAGGGTGCGGTATTGACCGTGGTAGTTCGGTAACCCTATAGTCCGGCTCCCCTCTGGTACTCGGGTACCAGAGGACGCAACGCTCGGACGCGCAGAAGCCGCACCTGAATTGGGCACTTAGGGTGCGGTCGAGCGAGTAGTGCAACCGACCGGCTCATCGCAGTGAGGTCGGTTTTCGTATGCCGTCGGCATGCGGAGGCCGCAAGGAGGTACGAGCGTGCACGCGGAATCTGGCGCCAAGGGCTGGTAGAAGGGCCGGAGGATCGACGATGTTCACTCGCATCGTACGCGTCCTCGGAGCCTTGAGCGCCCTCATCGCTGCCGCCTTTGCGGGCGGCGCCTCCTTCAAGGGCTTCTAGGGTACGATCGTCCCATTCCGCCAAGCGCCAGAAACGGCTACAGTCACAAGCCGGACGTGAGCGGCGTATGGGGGCGGTGATGCCCAAGTCCTTGAAGCTCTACATTGCGGGACTCGTGACGATCGGTGTCATTGCGCTGGTCGCCGCGAGTCTCGTTTTTCCCGTTCGATCCGACATCGCGATCGACATTGATGGGCGGCCAGGGGCGTCCCCTGCCGAACTTGTCGCCGGCATCGCCTTCTGGACGCTACTGACGCTCTTTGCATCGGCCCTCCCCATTCGAATGCCCCGGGGCCTCATGCTCTCAGTCTTCTTTGCCCCAGTCCTCGCAGCTACGAACCTCGGTGGTCCCGCAGCGGGTGGCTGGGTCGCTGCCCTAGGTACGACGGAGCTGCGCGAGCTCCGGGGAAAGGTGCCCTGGTACGGCACCCTGGCGAATCATGCGAGCGTGGTAATCCCAGCCGTGCTGGCAGGGTGGGTGATGAGCTTCGGTGCCGCGGCGAAACAGTCGCTGCTATGGGACTTCACCATCACCATGATCGGCGCGGCCGTCTTTTTCGTCCTGAATGTGGTGCCGGCCGGGACCATTGTTGCGTTGAGGTTTGGGCGCAGCGTGCGGGAGGTCGTCGTCGGGGATGCCCGCGGGTTTGCCGTCAATCTCCTCGCCCTCGCCCCCGTCGCCTGGCTCATGGCGCGGACCTACACGCTCCCCTCCGGCTGGTGGGCGACCCTCCTCTTCGCCCTCCCCCTCTACACGACCCGCGTCGCCTACCAGAAGTTCGTCGAGATGCGGGAGATGTTCACCCAGACCATCGGCGCCCTCGCCGAGGCCGTCGACAAGCGCGATCCCTTCACGAGCCGCCACAGCCAGCGGGTCAAGGAGATCGCCGTCGACATCGGCCGAGAGATGCGGGTGAGCGAAGTCGAGCTCGAGGCCCTCGAGTGGGGCGGCCTCCTCCACGACGTCGGCAAGATCGGCGTTCCCGACCGCGTCCTCCTCAAGCAGGACCGCCTGACCCGCGAGGAGCGGATGATCATGAACGCCCACCCCGTCCTCGGCGAGCAGATCATCAAGCCGGTGACGAAGCTCGCCCGCGAGCTGCCGATCATCCGCCACCACCATGAGTGGTACAACGGCTCGGGCTATCCGGACCGGCTCATCGGCGACGAGATCCCGAAGCTCGCCCGGATCCTCCACGTCGCCGACGCCTTCGAGGCGATGACCGCCGCCCGCCCCTACCGGCTCACCCCACTCACGCCCGAGCAGGCGATCGCCGAGCTTCGGAAGTTCTCCGGGATCCAGTTCGACCCGGAGGTCGTCGACGCCTTCGTTCGGACTCGGTGGGCCGCGGGCCTCTCCGATCCCGGTCGTCCGGTCGTCGAGCCCCGCCCGATCCCGCTCCTCGCTCAGGCCGCCGGCCGCCTCAGTCAGGCGGCATCGCACCCCCGCTCGACCGCAACACCGCCGTCCTGAGCCGTGCTCGTCGGCGGCATCGTCCTCGGCCTCGTCGCCGGGCTCCTGGCAGGCGGCCGTCTCGACAACCTCGTTCGGGTTCGGCTCCGCTGGATCGGCCTCCTCTTCGTCGCCGTCATCGTCCGCTTCGGGACCGAGTACCTCCTCGCCCGCGGCATCGACTGGACGATCGAGCTCCGGCAGTTCCTCTTCGGCTTCGCCTACGCCCTCCTCCTCGCGGGGCTCTGGGTCAACCGGCACCACCCAGGCCTCGCCCTCGCCTTCGTCGGGAGCCTCGCGAACGCCGTCGTCATCGCCCTCAACGATGGTCGGATGCCCGTCTACGAGCCGAGCCTCCGCGCCGCCGGGCTCGGGCCCGAGGACGTTACCTCGCCCTTCTACGTCGTCGTGGCGGCGGAGCTCCCGAGCGACTTCATCCTCCGCGCCGGCCCCCTCGCCGACCTCATCCCGTTGCCGATCCCGCCCTTCCAGGGCGTCGCCTCCGTCGGCGATCTCTTCCTCGGCCTCGGCCTCGCCTTCTTCGCCTTCTGGGCCAGCCTCCGGGGCGGCGCGATGGCGGAAGCGGGCGAACTGTCGGCCAGCGGAGAGGGAGAGGCGACGATCGTCGGACTGGCTGGAGCGGCTCGCCCGAGTCGATCCGTCGCCGCCGTCGTCGAAGGCCGCGCCATCCGCCCCGCGACGGGTCTGGCAGCGGGCCTCGCCGAGGCGTCTGTCCTCGAGCGGCCCCTCGTCCTCGCCGGCAGCGGACCGGGCCTCTCCGCCCCGGCCATCGTGCCCCTTCCGAGCGCCGACGAGGTGCCCCCGACCGAGGTGACCGTCGCCGCCGTGACGGCGGTCCCGGCGGCCGGGCCCGTCCCTCTGCCGGGCAGAGCGGTCCGAGCTAGGGCGCTCCCACGTTTCGGAGCGGGCCTCGCCGGCCGCCTCCGGCAGCACCCGTACGTCCGCCTCGGCTTGAATGGCGGCTTCTCGGCCCTCTGGGCCGGACAGCTCATCAGCCTCTTCGGCGACCGGATCCACCAGGTCGCCCTCGTCTTCCTCGTCCTCGGCCTGACGGACTCCCCGGCCGCGGTCGGCCTCGTCTTCGTCGCCGCAACACTCCCGAACCTCTTCTTTGGGCCGGTCGCCGGAACCTTCGTCGATCGCTGGGAACACCGCGAGGTCATGATCGTCGCGGACCTCCTCCGGGCGGCCGTCATCATCCTCGTGCCGCTGGCGGCGGTGACGAACATCGTCCTCGTCTACCCCCTCGTCTTCCTCGTCACGACGATCTCGGTCTTCTTCCGCCCGGCCCGGACGGCGATCATCCCGCGCATCGTCCGACGGGACGAGCTCATGGCGGCGAACTCGGCGACCTGGGTCGGCGAGACGATCGCCGACATCGTCGGCTACCCCCTGGCCGGCATCTTCGTCGCCCTCCTCGGGGCGGCGATCCCCCTCGCCTTCTGGGTCGACGCCGGGACGTACCTCGTCTCGGCGGCCCTCCTGGCGATGATCCGGGTCGCACCCCTCGAGCGGTCGACGGCGAGCGAGGCCGCGGTGGGCTTCCTCGCCGAGCTCCGAGCCGGTTGGCAGTTCCTCCGGCGCGAGACGGTCCTCCTGGCGAACACCCTCCAGGGGGTCGTCGGCCAGCTCACCTCGGGGATGCTCCTCACCGTCGCCCCGCTCTACGCCCGGGACGCCATCGTGGGGGCGAGCTTCGAGCCGACGGCGATCTATGGCTTCCTCGAAACGGGAATCGGGGTCGGGAACCTCGTCGGCGGCTTCCTCCTCGGGCTCATCGGGAGGCGGTTGGCAAAGGGCAAGCTCGTCATCCTCGGTTATGCTGCGGCCGGGCTCTGCACGGCAGGCCTCGCCTTCACCGGGGCGCTCGACGTGGCGATCGGGCTCATGGTCGGGATCGGGGTGGCGAACATGGTCTACGTCATCCCGAGCCAGACGCTCTTCCAGGAGCGCACGCCGACGGAGCTCATCGGCCGGGTCGTCGGCTTCCGCTTCGCCCTCGTCTTCGGGGCGATGACCCTCGCCATGGGGGCTGCGGGGGTCCTCGTCGAGCTCGTCGGACTCGGGCCGGTCCTCGTCGGCTCGGGGCTCATGACCTTCGTCGCAGGCGTCGCCGGGCTCCTCGTGCCGGCCGTTCGACGGGCGTAGGAGCCCTCGAGGGCGGACGGCGGCCTCGGCTGAACGAGGCAGACTGGGGGCGTCAGGACGAAGGTCTCGGGACGAAGGCCACGGGCCGAAGGGGGGCGGGCCCCAGAGGAGCCGAACCTGGGAGCCTCGGGCCGAAGGGAGACTTGGCCGAACTCGGCGCTCGGAGCAGCCGCCCCCATCCTGGCCACTCGTCGCTTCGCTACACTGGCCGCGCGCCTCGCTCCGCGACGACCCTACCGCGCGTCCCTATCGGGGCAGCGGGCCGGCGATCCAGTGCCCGCCCGCGCCCCAGCGACGGCGCCGCCCCGGACCGAACCACCACACGGAGAAGCCGACCCATGACCGACCGTGACCGACGACCGGCTCCCGACGCCGACCGCCCGGCGGGCGGCCGTGGACCAGCCCCGCCGGGTCGGCTCGAAGACCGACCATCGGCGATCTTCGTCCTGGCGGCCGTCATCTTCTTTGCCGGGCTCCTCGGGTACGCCATCGTCCTCGGGACGGGCGGTCTAGCGACGCCGCTGCCGAGCCCAACCCCAACCGCGACGGTGGCGCCGAGCGCCTCACCGACAGGGACGCCGACAGGGACGCCAACCGCGACGCCGAGCGCGACTGCGACGGCCACGCCGAGCCCGAGCCCAACAGTCTCGCCCTCTCCCACGGCCTCGGTCGAAGGGTCGCCGGCGGCCTCGGCCGGGTCCTCCGGCGCGCCGAGCCCGACGGCATCGCCTTGAGGCGACCCATCGCCTTGAGACGACCGAGGCCCTGACCACCGATCGCCCTCGCCTCTTCGGGCGAGGGCGCCGGGGGCGGTCGCTCCGACGGGATCGACCGAGTCATCGGGGGCGTATCCTGCTCCCGTGAACGCTCGGCGGACCTCCCTCGACCAGGCGCGCGCGGACATGATCGAGTACCAGCTGCGCCTCCGGGGGATCAGCGACCCGCGGGTCCTCCAGGCGATGGCGGAGGTGCCCCGCGAAGAGTTCGTCCCCGAGTGGGCACGCCGGTACGCCTACGCCGACGAGGCGCTGCCGATCGCCCACGGCCAGACGATCAGTCAGCCCTACATCGTCGCCCGGATGACCGAGCTCCTCGCCGTCCGGCCGGGCGATCGGGTCCTCGAGATCGGGACGGGGTCGGGCTATCAGGCCGCCATCCTCGCCCACCTTGGCTGCTCCGTCGTCTCCTACGAGCGCCAGGCCGAGCTCGCCGCCGAGGCCCGGGAGCGACTCGACCGCCTCGGCTACGGTCGGTTCGTCGAGATCCGGGTTGGCGATGGGAGCCTCGGCGATCCGGAGGGTGCTCCCTGGCCGCGGATCATCGTCACCGCCGCGGCGCCGCGGGTCCCCGATGCCCTCCGCGAACAGCTCGAGCCCGAGGGTGGGCGGCTCGTGATCCCTGTCGGGCCGAGGACGCACCAGGAGCTCATGCTCGTCGTCCGTCACGGCGACGAGTGGCGGGAGACGTCGGACGGGCCGTGCGTCTTCGTCCCGCTCATCGGGGCCGGGGGGTTCCCGGGCTGAGGGGTGGCCGCGGGAGAGCGGTCGCGCGGGGGATCGCGGTCGGGAGCGAGAGGCGCGGGGAGCGAGTGCCACCGACGGCAGCGGCCGGAAGGGGACGGAGACCGCCGAGCCGCCGGTATACTCGCCGGCCATGACCCACGTCTTCGTCGCCCCCCATCCCGACGACGCCGCCCTCTCGTGCGGTGGGCTCATCGCCAGCCTTCGCGAGCTCGGCCAGAACGTCACGATCCTGACCGTCTATTCCGGCTCCGGGACAGCCGACGACCTGACCGCATACCAGCGGGAGGCCCTCGGCTTCGGGACGAAGGCCCTCTGGCCCGCGACGGAGGCGTTCAACCGAGCGAACCTGGCCGCCGACGTCCCCCTCCTCGGGAGCCCCGACGCCGCTCCGCCCTGGGTCGCCGACCCCGATCGCCTCGAGGCGACCCAGGCTGACGCCGACGCGGCCGCGAAGCGGTTCTGGCAGCGGGCCTCCTGGTATCGGCGGGCGAGCATCCGGAACGAGTCGCTCGCCGGGCAGCTCGTCATCGACGGCCTGCCGACCCAGGGCTCGGTCCTCGGAACGGCAGTCGTCGAGGCGGCAAGCGCCGGCGACGTCATGGCCCGGCGCCGCCTCGAGGACGAGCGGTACGCCTACTTCGCCGAGGCTTCGGTCGTCTTCCTCGACCTGCCCGACGCCGTCTTCCGAGGCTACGAGGGTGACGCCGAGCTCCTCGGTCGGCCCCGTGCCGACGATGCTCCGCCCGTCGAGCTCCTCCGCCGCGAGATCCTCCGGCTCGAGCCGCAGCGGGTCTACCTGCCCCTCGGCGTCGGTGGCCACGTCGACCACCAGCTCGTTCGCGCCGTCGGGGTCGCCCTCCTCGCCGAACCGCGGGCCTGGGTCATGCCCGGGCCTGAGTGGCCCGGGATCGTCACCTTCTACGAGGACTTCCCCTACGCCTGGTGGTCGGGCTTCAGCCAGCTCGAGGATCTCGGCAACGGGTTCCTTGCCGAGCTGCCGGGCGACGTCTCGCTCGTGCCGGAGTACGCCGACATCAGCGACGTCGTCGAGACGAAGATCCGCGGGATCAGCCTCTACGAGAGCCAGCTCGGCGGCCTTTTCGGTGGTCGCGAGCCGATGGCCGAGGCGGTTCGGGCCTTCGGCCTCAAGGTTGCCGAGCTCGGCGGCGTCCCAGGCTTCGCGGAGCGCTACTGGGCGACGACTCGGATCTAGACGAACCGTCGCCGAGGCCGACCCATCGGAGGTGGGGTTCGGGTCCTCGCAACGAGCCAGCTCGACTCCGGGCCAAGCCGATCGGCCCCGGCTTCGCCCGGTAGCGGACCCTCGGGTCCTTCGTCACAGGTCTCGTCCGCGGGTGGGCTCAGGTCGCGGCCCGAGCCGTCGAGGGCGGGGCAGCGTCGGCCTGCGGGGCAGCTCCGACGCCCGCCGTCTCCCGCATCCAGTCCGCCGTCCGGCGCAGCCCCTCGGCAAGGGTGACCTGGGGCGACCAGCGGAGCATCCGGCGGGCCTTCTCGATCGAGACGACCCGACGACGGATGTTGTCGATGTCACGCCGGTCGACGTGGACGACCTCGACCTGGCGCTCGACCGCCTCGCCGACCATCCGGGCGAGGTCGTTGATCGTCGTCTCGATCCCCGTCCCGACGTTGAAAACCTCCCCCTCTGCCCGCGGCGCGAGGGCCGCGCGGAGGGTGGCGTCGACGGCGTCGTCGATGTAGGTGAAATCCCGGGTCTGTTGGCCGTCGCCGTGGATCTGGAGCGGGCGCCCGGCGAGGGCAGCATCGAAGAACTTCGCGACGACGCCGCAGTAGGGGTTGTCGGGCCGCTGACCGATGCCGTAGACGTTCGAGTAGCGGACGACCGAGGCCGGGAGGCCGTAGCTCTCGTAGAAGGCGATGCAGTAGTGCTCGCCGGCGAGCTTGCTGACGGCGTACGGGCTCAGCGGGACGATGGCGTCGTCCGCGTTGATCGGGATCGAGCGGGGATTCCCGTAGACCGAGGTGGAGCCCGTGTAGACGACCCGACGGACGCCAGCGGCTCGGGCGGCGAGGAGGACGTTCAGGGTCCCGCCGATGTTCGTCGCGAAGTCGTCCCGGGGGTTCTTCGTGCTGGCGATGATGTTCCGGGCGGCAAGGTGGAAGACGTACTCGGCCTCGGCGACGAGGCGGGCCACGAGGTCCTCGTCGACGACGGAGCCCTCGACGAAGCGGACGTCGGGTGGGAGGGTCTCGAGTCGGCCGGTGAAGAGGTCGTCGAGGACGGTCACCGAGGCGTCGGCCTCGAGGAGGCGCCGAACGACGGCTCCGCCGACGAAGCCCGCGCCTCCGGTGACGAGGACGCGTCGTCCAGCGAAGGGCTCGGTGATGGGCAGCTGGGGCTCGGTCATGGCGATCCCTCGGTGGCGAGGCACCTTCCTCCGGCCCGCATCGCGCGGCCGGGGTGGCGTGCTCGTCGGTCGTCGGTCGGGGTCATGGTAGCGGCGGCGGGGCGATCGAGGGGGAAGGGCGCCGGGAGCGCTGTCGGGGCGGGTGGGCCGAGCTGACCGATGTTCTCGTCGGGGACGGCGGAGCTCGCCGGGGCGCATCGGTGACGACTTCGCCCGCCGCGCTCAACGCTTCAGGCCGACCCGGAGGAGGAGGGCCGGCCGGAAGAGTCGCCACCAGTCACGGAGCCCCCGCATCTTCGTGTAGCTCTCGCGCGGGTGGTAGCGGACCGTGCAGGGCACCTCGATGACCCGGTAGCCGCGGCGGATCGCCTTGTAGAGGACGTAGGGCTCGAGGTCGTAGGAGTCGAGCCAGGGTTGGTCGATGGCGATGGCCGGGTCGGCGAGGAGGCTGGCCCGGAAGAGCCGGAAGCCGTTCGTGGCGTCGGTGATCCGGCGGAAGACGAGGAGGCTGAAGATGACCGAGTAGAGACGAGTGCCGAACCCTCGCCCCCCGGTCGGGCCCTCAACTCGACCGCCGGCGAGCCAGCGGGAGCCCTGGGCGTAGTCGGCGTCGGCGGCAAGGAGGGCGTCGAGGGCGGCCGCCAGCTCGGCTGGCTCGTGTTGGTCGTCGCCGGAGACGAGGGCGAGGAAGGGACGACCTCGGGCGATCCCCGCCCGCCAGCCGTCCCGGATCGCGGCCCCGACCCCCATCCGCCGCTCGTGGCGGATGACGAGGGCGGCGCCGTGGGCCCGGGCTTCCTCTCCGGTCCCGTCGGTCGAGCCGTCGTCGACGACGATCGCCTCGAAGCGACCGTCTCGTGGCAGCTTGTCGAGGACTCGGCCGATCTTGCCCGCCTCATTGAGGGCAGGGATGACGACGGCGACGAGGGGTTCGGTGGTGGCCACGCTCGGAGGATACGGGATGGCCGCCGGGCCGGAGTGGGGGCGAGAGGTGACGGGCTGCCGCCGAGGGACGGTCCACGGCGCAGGTGGCCTCGGGTAGCA
>FWWM01011904.1_pt1 | contig 14688 bp, 12 predicted proteins | sample 2228351 | NCBI WGS metagenome assembly FWWM01 (sample SAMEA103939774, study PRJEB20133) | metagenome | reverse complement strand
AGGCTCGACGGCTTTAGCCTGGATGGTCCTGGAAGCCTACCGGTACCTTGCGGAAGAAAGCAGCGATCTGGGGCTTGATATATCGATGCTTTCTCAAACGATCAGGAACGCCAGGCCTGCCATGCCGCTCATAAACCGTTTCAACGAAGAAATTGTGAAGAGGATTAAGAGTTTCAAGCCAGATGGGTTGCTTGAGGCTTGCAGGGACGTTGAATTAACATACAGAGCCATGATGGATAGGCTGGTGGAGATAGCTAGAAAAGAGCTATCCATCTATAAATCTGTGACAACGATAAGCCACAGCGGTACGGTTCTGAACATTTTGAAGAAGACCGAGACCATCGAAAACGTCTTCGTCCTTGAGTCGAGGCCGATGAGGGAGGGTCTACTCGCTGCCTCAGATTTAAGGGATGCGAAGAAAGTTACTGTATGTGTCGACGCAGCAGCCGGATATGCTGTTGACTCTTCGGATATCGTTTTAGTCGGTGGAGACGCTATTTTTAACGACGGCTCCTTCGCCGGTAAAGTAGGTGTCAAGATGCTGGCCCTCATGGCATCGGATTTAGGCAAGCCCTTTTACGTCGCCTGTGATACATGGAAATATTCGGATAGGTTTGAGAACGAGTTTGGGCTAGCAGAGGATGTTCACAGCATAGCAGGCGTCAACGTTTTGTCACCCATCTTCGAAAAAGTAGATGGAAGGCTTGTTCATGCATACCTAACGGAGAAAGGCGTGCTCAAGCCGGAGTCACTGTCTAGCGTTATATAGCGGCTTATAGAAGGTTGCTTGATTGGCCCTGAGATACTTTGTAAACGAGGTCGGTCTGCTTAGAAGCAACTCCTACATAGTCTACGACGAAGTTTCAAGAGAGGCGGTGATAATCGACGCCGGAGATGATGCATGGAAGATCCTCGCGACAATTCAGCGCAACAGGCTTAAGCCTAAAGCTATTTACGCAACCCACTGCCACTTCGACCACGTCATGGCCGTAGATGACCTTAAACAAGCCCTCAACATACCTTTCTACATACATTCCTCGGAGCTGGAGATACTCGCTGTCAATAAAGAGATGGTAAGAAGCTTCCTAGGCATCGAGATATCGGACCCGCCTTTTCCAGACGGTTATGTTGAAGAAGGCCAGGTAATAGAGGTCGGTGGTGAGAGGATAAAGGTCATCCATACCCCAGGCCACTCGCCGGGGAGCGTATGCTACTACGGCGAAAACCTCCTCTTCAGCGGCGACACGCTCTTCAAAGGCTCAGTAGGTAGGACAGACGGTCCTGGCGGCGATCCTGTCAAGTTAGCCAACTCGATAGTTAACAAACTCTTCAAATTTCCAGATAGTGTTGATGTACTGCCAGGCCACGGTCCAGCCACCACACTTGGATGGGAGAAGAAAAACAACCCGTTCGTCGGCGAGAAAGGAATCATGCGTAGAATGTTATGAGCTTCGAGGAACTCAACAAACGGATAATCTCATGCAAACTCTGTCCAAGGCTTGTCAAATACCGTGAAAAGGTTGCTGAAGATCCCCCTCCACGCTATAGGTCAGAGAGGTACTGGGCGAAGCCTTTACCGGGCTTTGGCGATGTAAACGCAAAAGTCGTTGTTATTGGGCTTGCCCCAGCAGCCCACGGAGGAAACAGGACAGGTAGAATGTTTACAGGCGACTCGAGCGCGAATACGTTGATGAGGTCTTTGTATAGGGCTGGCTTCGCAAATATGGAGAGGAGCGAAAGATGCGATGACGGCCTTGTTCTAAAAAATATCTATCTCACGGCCATAGTCAGATGCGCACCGCCTGAAAACAAGCCGACCAGCAGGGAAATAAACAATTGCATCCAGTACCTGTCCGAAGAGCTTAAGCTTTTGAAGAACGTTAAGGTCTGCATAACTTTAGGGCGGCTGCCTTTCTCAACCTACCTCAAGCTGATTAGATTGGAAGGCGTCCTTCAAAGCAGCAAACCATCCTTCAGACATGGGGCTGTTCACAGGCTTAAGGGAATGCTCCATGGAAGGCCTTTGCCTATTCTGATCTCCTCCTACCATCCTTCGCGGCAGAACACAAATACTGGAAGGCTTACCCAGCAGATGCTTGACCGTGTTTTTCTGAAGGCAAGGGCCATCGTCGGCTGAAAACTTCCAACATGGCCCCAACGGATCCCGATAAAGCAGCAACAGCGAAAACCTCTACAAAGCCTCCGAAGGAGAGGACGATGCCAGAGATAAAGTTTCCCGCAAAATTACCAAAGTCTGTCATAAGCGTCAACAACGAGAAACCCATTGCCCTTGACTCTTGGGGAAGTATATGGCCTGTCATGTAAACGCTTCCTAGGATAAAGACACCCATACCAGCTCCATAAAGTAGAATGCCCGCCCACGTAGAGGTGTTGTTGAGAAGGCTGAACAAAAAAGCCGCAGCCGACAGCGTTACCGAGCCGATTAGGATATAGTTATGCACACCAAGCTTCTCCGCAGCCACGCCCATAAACACACGTGAGGAAAGGTTTGCCAAAGCCCCTGCCGAAAAGAGAAGCAATATGACCGGCTCATCGTAGTTGAGGATAATTTTGGCCATCAGTGGGAGAAAAGCCGAAACCGTTCCAACTATGTAGCTGATGAAAAACCTCGAGGCCAGAAGACTTAGAAACCTTTTGTCAGAGATTGAGGCGGTAACCCTTCCCCCAATCACTCCTTCTGCATGGTCCCCGGTTGATAGTATGCTTAACATTCCAGCCGAAGATATTGCAGCGGCTGAAAAGAACACGGCTTGGTATCCAGCCATCGACAGCACCCCAGCCCCAACGAGAGGGCCCAACATCATCCCAACCACAGGAGCTGTAAGCATGTACCCAAGACCCTTAGCATTCCCCTCCTCTCCTCCTCCCTTCTCGTAAATAACTGAAAGAGCTGTGGGGAAGAAGAAAGCAAGGCCAACCCCCCTAAGCAGGCTCCCTAAAATCATATGTTCTACGGTCGAAGCCATTCCATAAACAATGCTGCCAGATGTGTTGGAGACAAGCCCTATAGCCATCGTGTTTCGGAACCCGAGTCGACTGCTCATCCATGCCGATGGAACCCTGAAGACAAAAGACGTTAAAGTCAAAGCCCCATAAACAAGTCCGACTGCAAAAGGGCCCGCTCCAAGCACAACAGCCGTGTAAAGACCTATAAGTGGAGCCATCATATTCACCGATAGTATGGCGGAGAGAATAGAGACATAGATAAGCATCTTTTCCCTCAACCGGATCAGCCGCCGACTACAAAACCACTTTGGATCTATTTAGCTGCTTTAGATCTATACATCGTCACCCACATCGCCGCCAGCGTGACAGCCCTCACCAAAGACATCGTCTGAGGGAGCGTCCATGGATATGTTGGCAAATCGGTCGTAAACCATGTGAATATTATGGCTGCGTTGGAGGCCTCGAACAATGGGACAAAAACCCATAGCCTTGTCAACACGGCTGTGAAGGGTATAAGCCAGATGGCCATTTGGGGTGTGAAGACTGGGCTGCCCAGAAGCCATGCTGAGAAAACTAAAAACCCCTTGCTGATCGTTGGGGAACCCGATAGATATGACCTGCTCAGAAGTATGAATGCCGTAAGATATCCCAGCATCTTCGCTGACATGGAGAAGGGGTTTGAGGAAAGCCAGACAGTCCAAGAATTTTCGATACCGAAGCCTATATGGTAGTTGAGAAACTCAATAACCCATGAAGGGTTTGATACTAACACTGGGACGGTCGCAGGCAAGGCCCCAGCCGCAAAGTAAATCAACCCTTTGAAGGCCTCTTCGCTTTTCTTTTCAGCTGACATAAGGTAGACTGGGAGTAATAGAATGGTGAAAAGCTTGACCGAGAAAGCTAGACCTAGCAGTAGGTAAGAAAATCTATGACGGCCTTCAAGGAACATGACGAGCGAGGCAGCCAGCAACGCTGTGAAAAAATGGTCAAAGTTATATATCCCATAAACGACCATGCTTGGCATAAGGATAAAAAACAGTCCAGGTAGACCAGCTAAACGGGTTAAGGCCCATGCGAGGGCTAGGTATGCCGCAAGGCTTAAGGTCGAAAAAGCCACATAATACCCTTCAAGGGAAGCTCCCCCGATCAACCTTGCTGCATAAACTATGAAACAGGCTCCAGGAGGGTATTCGAAAAAATACTGGATGCAAGGTATACTACCTTGCCTTAGATGTCTCTCTCTCCACCAAAAAGAGTTGACGTCGCTGTAGATGTTACCCTCTACGTGTGGGTGGTGGATGTAAAAGCTTAAACCCCATGACACAACAGCGGCCGCCAACATTAGCAGCGGCCTTGAGAATTTTTTCATAAGAACAACATACTAACGGGCTAATATTTGGGTTACTAGAATAGAGATCACATATCGATAATCTAATTTAGACCTTTGGACCCTATAACTCAGGGACCCTATAACTCAGCCCACTCGGACCCATCTGTATTTTAAACCTGGCCCATGTAAAGGCCCAGAAGAGGAGGGTAAGGTAAGAGAAGGTATTATACGATTGGTACAGGCCCTTAGAACGCCGTCTATAATAGGACCGGCGGAGGCCCTACGATAGTCTACAAGCTCGCTATATGCTACCTGGGTAGAGTAGCGGTGAAGAAAGCCGAAGGCTAGCTGGACAATTTGGCGATATGTCACCAATATAGGAGAAAAGAGAAAATATAGCCGTCAACAATTTTTTTGGACCTATCTTGAAAGAGGAGGTTGTTTGTTATTTCTGCGGAAACCTTCTACAGCCTTTCGTAGAATGGCGATGCTCAAGCTGCGGCGGTCCAGCTGTTCTACGTTACTGGCATGAGTTCACCCTGTCGAAGATCCAGAAAAACATCAACAGCATGTGGAGGTATAGGTTGATGCTTCCACCAAGTATGCGAGCTAACATAGTCACACTCGGCGAGGGGATGACGCCTATATGTCCAACAGCGATCCCCAACATAGCCATGAAGCTTGAATATGTATCGCCCACAGGCTCTTTCAAGGACAGGGGCTCAGCAGCAGCCTTCACAAGCTTGATGAATATAGTTAAGAATGTCAAAGGTGTTTGTGAGGACTCTTCAGGTAATGCAGGGGCCTCCATAGCAGCTTATTCTGCGACGCTAGGGATTGAATGTATCATCTACAGTGGAGAAGACATACTCTCTGAAAAAGCTTTACAGATAAGGGCGTACGGAGCCCAGCTTAGGATAGTCAAAGGCATGAGAGACGAGGTTGCTGAGCATGCTCAGAGAGAAGCGGTTGGCAAAGGCTATATCTACGTAGGCCATGCGTGGAATCCATACTTCATCGAAGGTATGAAGACTGTATCATACGAGATCGCTGAACAATCTTCCTGGAACCTACCAGATAGAATATATCTGCCCGTCTCAGCCGGCACGCTTCTGCTGGGAATTATACAGGGTTTCAGGGACCTGCTCGAGGCTGGGCTGATAGAGAAGATCCCGAAGATCATCGCCGTCCAGACAGCTCATAACCCGCCCCTCTACGAGTCTTTCAAAAACGTTAGGCTTGGAGGGTCTACGAGACGATCTATAGCCGATGCTCTAACCCTTACAAATCCACCTAGGTTGAGGCAGATGGTTGAAGAGCTTAAAACAGTGGGCGGTGATGTAGAAGTAGTATCCGACGAAGAGATCCTAAAGGCTTTAAAGCAGATGGGGCGCAGCGGTATTTACGCAGAGCCATCGTCGGCCGTGGCCTATGCAGCTGCGATGCGAAGCCTAGATGAGCTGATATCCTCGGGCGAGAAGTCTTTGGTCATTGTTACAGGCTTCGGATGTAAATCGAAACAATGCTTATAGACGCAAGAGGATGTTCTAGACTTTCTCCACAGTTACAAGCTTTGGCGACATCCTGACAAACCTGTTGATCGTAACCTCGGCTATGATTTTACAGTTCCTCGCGATGTTCACTATATTGTAGACAAAGTTTCTGATACTGATTACTAATTCGATGTTGTTGATGTTTTGCTGAAAGACATCGTTTAAGGCCATCTCCTCCCCATATTCTTGTGTAGTTATTTCTATGATCTCGTTGGCGAGCTGGACGTCTAGTGATAGGAAGGCCTTCATGGTTTTGCCGAAGATCACCTGTATAGATTCGAGGAGCTTAAGAAGTTTATTTACCATGTTTTTCTGTAACCCATTTACAATCAGTTTATCGGCCTCATCTGCCGCCAGCTTGATGGAGTCGGCTATCTCCTCCAAAGCAAGTACAACCAACCTGTCTCCTATTGCTCCGATATAGGGGTCTGAAGCCTCCTCACCCCAAACCTCTCTCTTGACGTTGGAAAATATTTGCCGTATACATAGAAAGTACAGCTCGTCGACCTTCATCTCCATTTTCATTATATCGGCCAGAGGCTCCCTTCTCAAACTCCTCAAAGCCTCGACCAAATTGTTCATACCTAATGTCAACATGACCTGTATACGTTTGATTATGCTTGATACTGGAAATCTGCTTGGGTCTAGGAACGATTGAATGATGATCCTTCGGAAAGAGTGCTCAACTATCTCGACGCCTGGGAGAAGGTCCACAGTGGCTGTTATCGCCTGCTGCATCTCCTCAGGTATCCCCTCGCCGCCGATGATGTTTATCTCATCATAACTTTGGATGTAGGCCCCTATCAATAGCCTTGCCAATAGCTTGCTGTCTTTTAGCTTGCCTGCATCCAATGTGAAGACTGTTTGCTTGGGCTGCCTCGACGGGTTGACCTCGAGCTTAAGTACTGTGTCGGACAGCTCCACGATCGATACGACGTCACCAGGCTTGAGTCCTGACTTCCAAACCCATCGCTTAGGCAACGATACAGTCAATGTACCTGAACCAACGCGCTGTACCCTTCTAACATACGGCATAGTTTAACTTATACTATGCAAAATTTATATATTTTTTGTGCGGGCATAAATAAATTATATACGTGAATATACATAAATGACGAAATCTATATATGTGGAACTATAATAGTAAACGACGGTGAAAATGTCGCAGAAAACCCTGCTCGTCCAGAAAACATCGGCTAGAAGAAGCTACGCAAATGGCTATAAATACTGTTCACGCTGCAGAGTATACCATTTGACCGACGGAGTCAGATGTCCATACTGTGGAATACTCCTAAGGAATAGCCCAAGAAAGAAGAAACCGAACGCAACAAGCAAATACGTTAGGATAGAGCTTTAACCACAACGGTAGACACCAGCACCATTTTCAACCTGGAACTCACAGGTCTTCGGCCCATCTGAGTTAATCGGGGGTATATTGTAAGCTCCTCAGCATAAGTACTAGAGATTTGAAGGCTGGTGTAAGTTGCTGTCTTCAATATATTTACATTGCTGGTTCCGTATAGTTTCTCTTTACCTTTTTAACCTAAAAAGTTAATTAGAATTTGGGCTTGCTTGGGGACGGAGGGAAAAGTTGGATAAGGAGCTTTATTGAAGAAGTTGGAGCCAAGCTTGTAGCCATAAATACGGAGAACCCTCCAGGAAGGGAGAGGGAAGCCGCAAGCTTTTTCGCCGAGAAAGCCGCAGAGCAAGGGCTTAAGGCATGGCTTATCAACCATTCCCAAAATAGAAGCACAGCCGTAGTTGAGCTGGATTGGGGTGAAGGCCCAACCCTCGTATTCAACTCACATCTAGACACCGTTCCGTCTGGACCTGTTGAGAGATGGCCTTTCCATCCCTTCCAAACAGGTGTAAAGGATGGTTTTTTATGGGGAAGGGGATCGGTTGATGCTAAGGGATGCCTTACCTCGATGCTTGCGGCAATGGCCGAGCTTGGAAAATCGGAAAAACTGCGTGGAAGGATCGTGCTGATGGCCGTAGCCGACGAGGAGGTTGGTGGGATCGGCTCGGTTTCAGCCGTCAAGCAGTTGGAGAAGATCGATTACATCATAGTCGGGGAGCCGACCCAAATGAGGCTTTGCGTAGCCAGCAGGGGAAGGGTTGAGGTGGCTGTCGAGTTTTTTGGAAAGCCAGCCCATGCGTCTACCCCGTTGAAGGGGGTTAACGCTGTCTCGGCAGCGGCCAAAATCTGCATTCAGCTGAAACCTTTGGAGAAGGGTTTCGGTAGAAGCGATAGATTTCTCGGCAGGTCATCCGCAACCGTCACCATGTTTGAGGGCGGGTTAAAACCCAACGTAGTGCCAGACTATGCCAGGATAGTTGTCGACATCAGGACGACAAATGAGACGCCAGAGCAGGTTCTCGACCTTTTAAATAAAAAAATAAGGCGATATATTCCTGGCAGAACCAGCTACAAGACATCGATAACCTCTGTTATCCCCAACTACCGTGTAGATATAGGCAGCCGTTTGGTTGGGATCTCTAAGCTTTCCCTTTCCAAATCGGGTATCAAGCCTATGTTGACAGGTTTTGCAGCAGCAACTGACCTCAACAGAATTTCACGTATTAGAAAGGTTGAGGGTGTGATACTTGGGCCAGGAGACCTTAGGCTAGCCCACAGCTTCGAGGAGAAGGTTGCGGTTTCGGAGCTTGTGGCTGCTGCGAATGTCTACAAGCTTATCGCTGAACATCTTCTGGCATGAGACATCTTCTGACCCTACCACCCTTCTGTTCTCCCTAAGGCTTTACCGAGTTCTGGGCTTTTATCAAACGCACTCATATGGCGTGATAGCCAATAACCTACTTAAGCATCTGGATAGTAACCGAATAACGCTTTAAATAAGCTAAGCCGTCAGCTGGAGATTTGTGGGGATTGAAAGACCATCCAATCTTTAAATACCGTTCTTAGCCAGACACTATACCCCTTCTATAGGCTTTTAGGCTAATCTATGGTAAATGTTATGATTGTTTAGCTCTCTCTTATCACAGCGATCAGGTTTGCTGGATACCAAGACTATTCCATGTAGCGGTGGAGGTTAAGCATTATTAGGGCGATGTGTTTTATGCCGGCCACAAAGTCTTCGATCCTTATGTTTTCGTCGGGGCCGTGGACTGATGAGCCGTAGTAGCCAACGCCTGTTGAGACGCATGGTATACCAAGGATGTCTGTGATGACATACATCGGCCCTGAAGCTGCACCGGAGGGGATGACGACAGGTTTTACACCGTAAACCTCTTCCGCAGTATCGGCTACAAGCCTAGCGAGAAAGCTGTCGGGACTTGTTCTTGCTGCTGGATAAGACTGCACCATCTTCACAGTTAAATCGTCAAAACCTTTTTCCCTCAGATGCTCGACAAGCTTTTTATAGATTTTTTCAGGGTCTTGACGTGGGACTAGCCTAAAGTCCAGCTTAGCCATGGCCATCGATGGTATGATTGTCTTGCCTCCAGGCCCTGTATAACCCGAGTATATGCCATTTATGTTGACTGTGGGCTGGAGCAGTAGGGTTTTTAGAGGGTTTTCCCCGGCTGATGGGGTAAGCTTCTCCGGAGGGCCGAAATCCTCTATGCTTAGGCCTTCCAACAGCTCTTCTCCGCCGTAGCTAACTTCATCGTAGAAATTGTCAAGCAACACTTTGCCTTCAGGCGACCTCAGTGTTGCTAGTGCGTGGACAAGCCGCCATGCAGGGTTCTCTACAATAACACCCCATGACGAATGTATCTCCTTCTCTAACCCAGCTGCCTCGACCTCAACATAGAGCATCCCTTTTACACCGAGAGATATAACAGGAGCTCCCTTCTTATTTCTATAGCCATATTCCCAGATGCAGCCATCGGCGAAGAGCCTTTCCTTCTCCCTCTCAACGAACTCTTTGAGGCCAGGGCTTCCAACCTCTTCACCGCCCTCTATCAGCATTTTTACGTTGACCGGCAATTCACCATATGTAGAAAGCAACGCATCTATCGCGGCTAAACGTGCAGCTATATTCCCTTTGTTGTCGGCTGCTCCACGTCCATATAGCCTCTCGTTCTTGACGGTTGGTGTAAACGGTGGTATCGTCCATTTTTCCAAAGGCTCGGCTGGCTGAACGTCGTAGTGGTTATAAAACATAAGCGTCGCATGTGCTTCTGAGTTGAGGTGGCCGAAGACAACAGGCCCGCTGTCCTTAACCTCAAACAGGCTCGTACTGATCCCGATCTTTTCAAGCATGTCGGCGACGACTTCAGCACATTCTCTTAACCCGCTTCTATGCGCTGAGACGCTGGGCTGACTTATAAGCCGTGCAGCCCAATCTATATATCTGCTTTTATTCCTGTCGATGTATTCGAACAGCTCGACGTATTTATCCATGGTGTCACCATTTTGTTCTATCTCCTTCAAGAAGCCCGCTACCTATATGTATACGGTCTATGTGTTTGGACAGCTCGCTATCGGTTTTGAAAACTGAGTCGCAGTAAGGGCACCTAAACTTTCTCTCCTCCATGCATACTATTATGTGGCCGACTCTTTTAAGCTTTCCTGAGAATACATCTAGAGCTTCAGCTGGGCAACCGCATCCCTGATGACTTTCACGCTATCCCTAAACCTCCTCATCTCCTCATCCGTTAGAGATAGCTCTATTATCTTTTCGACCCCGTTGGCTCCAAGTATACAGGGCACGACCGTGTAGATATCTCTCTCACCATACTGGCCGTCAAGGTATGCTGACGTCGGTATAACCGATTTCTCGTCACGAAGAATAGCTTTAACCATCAATGCTATGCCTGCTCCAGGCGCGTGGTGAGCCGACCACCCCTTCAGCTTGATAATCTCCGCACCTGCTTTCCTTGTAGCTTCAACGCTTTCTGCTATTGATTTCTCATCCATAAAGCTGGAGAGGGGCTCAACGCCAATGTATGTATAGCGGGGAAGGAGAACCATGCTATCCCCATGCTCACCGAGAACCATGCTACGTATCGATCTATAGCTGACGCCCAGTTTTTTATGTATTATGTGACGAAACCTGCCTATGTCAAGGAGGCCGCTGAACCCCATAACTCTGTTACTCTCAAAACCGGTCACCTTATAGGCCAGGTAGGTCATTACATCGAGCGGGTTTGTCACAACTATCACCTTCGACTTAGGAGCATATTCCTTGATCCGTCCCGATACATCCCTGACTATCTCCGCGTTTTTAAACAATAGGTCAAGCCTCGTCATATCAGCTTTTCTCACAAACCCAGCCGTCACAACAACTATATCTGAGCCAGCCATATCGCTAAAGTCATTGGAGCCTCTCACATCAACATCCAGGTCGAGGATTGAGCAGGTATGGTTGAGGTCAAGCGCTTCTCCCTGCGGAAGGCCTTGAACGATGTCGAGTAGGACGATGTCACCTAATTCCTTCATAGCTATTTGAAGTGCGGCAGATGTCCCAACCCTTCCAGAACCTACAATGGTTATTAAACTCACAAAAATTAATTGCCCTCCCTCTTAATTAACATCAAGATCAAGAAACATCAATAGAGAAGGCCTGACATGGTTTGGATGCGTATCGATGTCTTAGTAACGGGTTAGAATAGACAGGTGAACTATCCGTTCCCTAAAGGATGGGATCTTCATTTCCCGTTTACAGCACAATTAAGCTCGCAGCATTCTAGCCCTGAAGAGCAAGCCCTCGTCCTAAGTAAAACTCAGGGCCTCTCTCTTTTAGCCATCTTGTTCATCAAATATTCGGCAAGCCCCAAAACTGAAAACCTCAACAAGTTACTCGCATAAATCGGCAAAGCTATCCCAGCCTCAGACTCCAGCTTTTTCTCAAACACCTCGATCAGCCTCCCAACTCCGCCACCCTCCTTTAGAACCGACTCGGCCAAGTTCCTCCATTCCTCCACGACTTTAATGAGATGTTCCACCCATTCCTCACCTGCCCTTGTCGGTCCATAATGTGGTGTGAGGAACTTTTCAGCATCCATTTTACCGATTTTCCGGAGGCTCTGTATGTAAAGGTCGTAGTCGAAGCTTGGCGGCGCAGTCGTAGGTATTATAAATGGTTTGCCTGGATATTTTACAGGAACAGCGTCAGCGGTTATCAATGAACCGTCGCTAACCATTACAGACATCTGGTGGGGTGCATGTCCTGGCGTGTAGATGAAGGAAAGCTCGACCTCTTGTAATGAGAGGGTCTCCCCGTCGCCTACTTTGAAGACCCTCCTCTCATCTATAGGTCTGACCTCTCCTAACATCTGCAGCACCTCTTGGCCGTAGAACTGCAATGCGCTGGCCATCAGCTTTGAAGGGTCGATTAGATGTTTGACAGCTCTTTCCTGAGCATAAACAACAGCTTCAGGAAAATGTTGGGCCAGTTTCCAAGCCCCACCAGAATGGTCTAGGTGAACATGTGTAGGTATGATGTAGTCTAGTCTTTCTACCCCAAGCTGCTTGAGTGCTTGGATAACGGTCTCGCTGCTCGATGAGTAGCCGGTGTCTATGAGGGCGGTCTTTCTCCCCTTGACCAAGTAACATGCAACAACCTGCTCGAAACCCAAAGCCCTCGTATCTATTATGAAAACCTTCTCAGAGACCCTCATTCTAAATCCACCATCTCAACACCTTCCCATGTAATATATGCTGCTTTTGGAGGTATAGAGTAGTAGCGGCATGAAAAAACTGTGAGGAGCTTTTTGTTGAAGAGGAAGCGATAGCCGTTAGGCTGCGGCTCATGCGACCTAATCATAAGCTCTAAACCGTTCCTGTCCATAAAGCTTGTAAATACGTCATTGCCGAAATAAAATGCCCCAACACCTCTATCGCTCTCTGCAAAACCCATCAGCCCTTCTCTTGGGTCGTTCCAAAGAAGCTGGAAAACCAGAGGATCGTCTGGGTCTTCTTGCCCGCGTGGAAGGCTTTCCAACTGGTTGATGGTTACTAAACCTTTTGGAAGGCCTCCGTGAACGCAGAGGACTTGACCTTTGAGGAGCATTGCGTACGGCATCATGGTGAAGGCGTTCAGTATTGATCTGTATGTCTTAAGCCCATACTTATTGACAACTACATCAAGAAAACCATAGTATGTGTTCATGGTCAATGTTTCATGATTCCCCCTAAGCAGGATGCACGTTCCAGGGCTTGATATCTTTCTCTCGAACAGTTCTTCTATATTTTCAAGCTGGTATGGTCCTCTGTCGACGTAGTCGCCAAGGAAGGCTATGGCCGCCCCCAACATATCGGCTTTCTTTAAGGCCTTTTTGGTTGTTTCAACATCGCCATGTGTGTCACCTACAACAAGCAAGCTTGGAAAATCGGCCCTGATCAGGGGCTGCTCCTTTCGGAAAGCTTCCCATACCTCCTCAGCTAACGACACAAGCCTGCTCAAAAACTAAATCCCCTCCAGAATTTTAGCTACCTCGTTGGGTGTGGATGCTACATAGACCCCTGCAGAATTCAAGGCATCGATTTTACTCTTTGGATCTCCAGCTCCCAGAGATATGATAGCTCCCGCATGGCCCATCCTCTTCTCAGGCGGCGCAGTCCTGCCTGCAATGTATCCTACAACAGGTTTAGGATAATTTGTCTCCTTTATGTACTCGGCAGCCCTCTCCTCAAGGTCTCCGCCTATCTCGCCTATCAAGACAACTGCCTTGGTCTCTGAATCTTTGCGGAACATCTCCAGTACATCGATAAAGTTAAGCCCAACCACTGGGTCTCCGCCTATACCCACACAAGTCGACTGACCTAGGCCCTTAACTGTGATCGCGTAAGCTATCTCATAGGTTAATGTACCGCTTCTAGAGACTATTCCGACGTTGCCGCGTTTAAAGATATGTCCAGGCATTATGCCTACTTTAGCCTCTCCAGGGGTTATTACTCCAGGACAGTTAGGACCAACTATGAAGGAGCCTCTATAGGATGCATATCTGATGAACCTCATAGCGTCATGGACCGGTACATGCTCAGTAATCACTACAACAAGCTTTATCCCTGCATCGACGGCTTCTATGACGGCATCGGCTGCATAGGGCGCTGGAACCATCACAAGCGACGTGTTTATCTCCCTATGTTTAGAAACTGCCTCTTCGACTGTGTCGTAAACAGGTACACCCTCAACTGTTTGACCCCCTTTTCCAGGCGTTACCCCTGCGACGACACGTGTTCCATACTTTATCATCTCCTTTGTGTGGAACATTCCCTGCCTGCCTGTGATCCCCTGCACAAGCACGCGGGTATTGCTGTCAACTAGGATAGCCATATCTACTTCACCGTCCTAAAATTCCATATACTCCGCAGGAAGCTGAATACGCACCATTGTTGCACCGCTCCTAGTCAACCAGCGTAGGGCAACGTTGTACGCACAGGAGAAGAAGCATACTCTGCACGATGATACCAACCCACTCGGCTTTGATGTTACGCCATATATCGGGCATGTACTCGAGGTTACTCTAGCCTTGACATAGCATGTTTGATCAATACAAAAAATTTTTGGCAGCAGCTACATCACCCCGCTAGCTTTGCGGCCACCTCCGCAGCCTCTTCCATGCTGTCATAGGGTAATATATTATGCATTCTCAATATATTCTTCCCCTCCTCCTCGTTCGTCCCCATCATCCTCACGACGATCTTCTTGTCTCTACCGGCTGATAGGTAGGCTGAGACAAGACCACGGGCTACCTCGTCGCACCGTGTTATTCCTCCTAAGATGTTGACGAACAAGACCTTTACCTTCGGATGCTTTAGTAACAGCTGGGCGGCCTTTTCAACAATGGCCTCAGAGGCTCCGCCTCCGACGTCAAGAAAATTGGCTGGCCTTCCGCCCTTTAGCATGACCATATCCATCGTTGCCA
>FWWM01011897.1_pt1 | contig 14695 bp, 12 predicted proteins | sample 2228351 | NCBI WGS metagenome assembly FWWM01 (sample SAMEA103939774, study PRJEB20133) | metagenome | reverse complement strand
AACCGGGTTGCCCCATACCCCTGCCCCCACCACCGGTTGAGGGACGGGGCAACCGGGTTGCCCCACGCCCCCTGCCCCCACCACCGGTTGGGGGACGGGGCAACCGGGTTGCCCCATACCCCTGCCCCCACCACCGGTTACGGGACGGGGCAACCGGGTTGCCCCACGCCCCTGCCCTCACCACCGGTTACGGGACGGGGCAACCGGGTTGCCCCACGCCCCCTGCCCCCACCACCGGTTGAGGGACGGGGCAACCGGGTTGCTCCACGCCCCTGCCTGCCGGGGCGCCAGGCGCCCTCACCACTGGTCGGCGTGCCGGACCACGGCGGCCCCTGCGAGCCTCCCCACTCCCGCAGACCAATCATAAACAGTGTACCCGCATCCGGCACTGACGCGCAACTATGTCCAGAAGAGCCGAACAGCGGGTTGACACAGGGCGTGCAGCGCAGTATACTATGAGTAGTTCGGAGTTGAACTACTAATACTCGATGCAATGAGACAGACAACGCTATGAACCTGCTCGATCAACTGGCGGCCCTGGGGCTTACCGAATACGAAGCCAAAGTTTACCTGGCCCTGCTGAGTGAGCATCCGGCGACGGGCTATCAGATCAGCAAGAGTTCAGGTGTTCCGCGCTCGATGGTCTACGAGGCCCTGGGACGGCTGGAAGGACGGGGCGCGGTGCTCAAGTCCGAAGAGGAGAAGGCCACCCTGTACCGGCCGGTCTCGCCGGCGGTCCTGCTGGATCGCTACGAGCGCGAGGCGCATGAACGAGCCGAGCGACTGCGAACCGAGCTGATGCCCCTGTACAACCGGCAGGAGTCGGGGCGACTGTGGAACTTCAGCGGGCGCCGTGAGGCGCTGGCCTATGCCGAAGAGTTGATCGAGGGGGCCCAGCACGAGTTGATGCTCGTGCTCACCGACGCCGATGTCGCGGCCCTGCGCGAGAGTCTGACCCGCGCCCATGCCCGCGGCGTCGCCCTCGGCGTTATTCTCACCGGTACTGCCGCGTTTGACCTTGGCCAGGTGGTGCGCCATCCCAAACGTGAGACCGAGCTGCACCAGATGGAGGAAACGCTGATCGTTGTCGCCGATGAGCGCGAGTTCTTGATCGCCAGCGGTCACCTCTTCACCACCGCTACGGTGACAACCAACCACAATATGGTGCTGATCGCCCGACAGTTTATCTGGATGGAACTGTTCGCCCAGCGTATTTTCGCCCGGCTCGGGCCGGATCTGCTGGCCAGGCTGTCGCCCGAGGACCAGCAGGTATTGCATTGACGAGGCGTGACATGGAAACCCTTTCCGAGCGCATCCCGACCGCCATGCGGTCGCAGTGGCGCTTTACTTTTGACAACCACATCCTCGAGCCCCTCTTTGTGGTCCTGACCCTGGTGGGCATCGTCGCCGGCGGGGTTCTCGAGCACCTGGGGGTGGCGCCCGGGGCATTGCTGGTCGTGCGCGTCGCAACCTACTTCTTCGGCGGGTTTTACGCCGTGCAGGCGATCATTGAAGGGCTGCGCGAGCGCACGATCAACGTAGACCTGCTGATGGTCCTGGCGGCCCTTGGCGCGGCATACGTGGACGCCTGGAGTGAGGGGGCGATCCTGCTGTTCCTGTTCTCGCTCAGCAACGTGCTCCAGAATTACGCGATGGATCGCACGCGCCAGGCCATCGAGAGCCTGCTCGAACTACGCCCGGATACGGTGATGGTGCGACAGGGCGAGGCCCTGGTGGCGCTGCCGGTGGAGGAGGTCGAGGTTGGCGCGGTCGTGGTGCTGCGCCCGGGCGACCGGGTGCCGCTCGACGGCGCCATTCTCCGCGGCTCGGGCGCCTTCGACGAGTCGGCGCTCACCGGCGAGTCGATGCCGGTGCAGCGCGGCGAGGGCGACGCGGTGCTGGCCGGCACGCTCAACCAGAGTGGCGCCCTGGACATCGTGGTAACCCGGCCAGCCAGCGAGAGCACCCTGGCCCGGATCATCGGCATGGTCAGCGAGGCCCAGGCGCGCAAGGCGCGCACGCAGAGCTTCCTTGACCGGGCCGAGCAGTACTATGCCACCGGGGTGATCCTGAGCGTGGCCCTGTTCATCGTCCTGGTTCCGCCGCTGTTCGGCGTGCCGTGGCGCGAGAACTTCTACACGGCGATGGTTCTGTTGACCGTGGCTTCGCCCTGCGCCCTGGTGATCAGCGTGCCGGCGGCCCTGTTGAGCGCCATCGCCAATGCCGCCCGCAACGGCGTGCTGTTCAAGGGCGGCGCGTATCTTGAGGAGTTGAGCAAGATCAAGGTCGTGGCCTTCGATAAAACCGGCACGCTCACCTATGGCCAGCCCGTGGTGAGCGACGTGCTCCCCTGCCCCGGCGTCACGGCTGAGGAGTTGCTCGCCGCCGTGGCCCGCGCCGAGCATCCAAGCGAACACCCGATTGCGCGGGCGATCAACGCCTACGCCGAGGCGCAGGGGATCGTCGTCAGCGATCCCGAGCGCTTCGAGGCGGTGACCGGTATGGGTGTGCGCGCCAGTTGGAACGGCGCGGAGACGCTCGTTGGCGCGCCGCGGCTCTTCGACCACGTGGGGACGCCTCTTCCCCCCACGATGCTGGCCGAGGTTAACCGGCTTGCCGATGAGGGGCGCGGCAGCGTGCTGGTGGCGCGCCGTGGCGACCAGTGGCTCGGCCTGGTTACGGTGATGGACCGCGAACGCGAAGATGCCGCCGCGCAACTGCGCGCCCTGCGGGCCAGCGGCATCGAGCGCATTGTGATGCTCACCGGTGACAACCCGCGTGTGGCGCAAGCCGTCGGGCGCCATCTGGGAGTGGACGAGGTGTACGCCGGCCTGATGCCCGAAGATAAGGTGCGCATCGTCGGCGAACTGGGCGTGAAGTACGGCCCCACGGCCATGGTCGGTGACGGGGTGAACGACGCCCCGGCGCTGGCAAGCGCCGCGATCGGCATCGCGATGGGCGCTGCCGGCACCGATGCGGCTCTTGAAACGGCCGACGTGGTGCTGATGCGCGATGACCTGGGCGCAATTGTCTATGCCGTGAGCCTCAGTCGCCGCGCCCAGCGCATCGTCTGGCAGAATATCATCTTCGCCTTTGCCGTCGTGGTGGCGCTGGTAACGCTGACCCTTACCATTGGCGTGCCTCTGCCCCTCGGCGTGGTTGGTCACGAGGGGAGCACCATTCTGGTGGTGCTCAATGGCCTGCGGCTGCTGGTACACCGGGGGTAGGCGCCCTTTCACGGGCAGGTTTTTGGGGCCACGGCCTCTCCGCCTCCCCCCCGGCCCCCTGGTATCTCTCCCTGAGTGGGAGAGGTGAGACTAGAGCCGCGCGACGCGGGGAAACCCGGTTTCCCTGTTTCACCTCCACCGACCGGGAAAAACTCCTCCCATTCATACGGATGGCTCCAAACCACCCATCGGCTATTTGACAAATCCTGTGCAACGCAACTATACTGGGCAATGGTAGGGGAGTAGCCGCTCGCGCCCCGCGAGACGCTGCGTCGTCATTACGAGGTTACGGCCTCCGGCGCGGCGAACGTGCATTCAACCGTACGTCCGGCAAGACCACCACGACCTGTAGCGCCGTGGTGGTCTTTACGTTTGTCCACGGCATCGAAGCACACAGGAGGAACTGGAGTGGACCTGGCGACGATCGGGTTGATTATCGGTGGATTGGCGCTGCTGACAGTTGGGGGCGAGTTACTGGTGCGCGGCGCGGCAGCGCTGGCGGCGCTGGTAGGGGTCAGCCCGCTGGTGATCGGGCTGACGGTGGTCTCTTTTGGCACCAGCGCGCCGGAGCTGGCGGTAAGCGTGCAGGCCGGTCTGGGCGGCAATCCCGACATCGCCATCGGCAATGTGGTCGGCTCGAACATCTTCAACGTGCTCTTCGTCCTGGGGGCCTGCGCGCTGATTGCGCCGCTGATCGTTTCGGTGCAACTGGTGCGGCGCGAGGTGCCGATTATGATCGTCCTGGCCTTCTTGATGACCGGTCTGGGCCTCGATGGCCAGATTGGTCGCCTCGATGGCGTGCTGCTCTTCGGAATACTGGTTGCTTACACCGTCTGGTCGATTGTGAGCAGCCGCAAGGAGACCGAAGCGGCCAGACAGGAGTACGCCGAGGCCTTTGGGCCAGAGCAACTGGCGCCGAAGCGGGGCGTGGCGCCGCTGCTCAAGCAACTGGCCCTGGTGATTGGCGGGTTGCTCATCCTGGTGCTCGGTTCGCGCTGGCTGGTGACCGGCGCGGTCAATCTGGCGCGGGCGCTGGGGGTCAGCGATGTGATCATTGGCCTGACCATCGTGGCCGCCGGCACCTCGCTGCCCGAGGTGGTGGCGTCGCTGGTAGCCACGCTGAAGAATGAGCGCGACATTGCGATTGGCAATGTGGTGGGGTCGAATATTTTCAATATTCTGGGCATTCTCGGCATTTCGGCGCTGGTTGTGCCGGGGGGCCTGCCGGTGGTGATTTCGGTGCTGAACTTCGATCTGCCGGTGATGCTGGCGGTGATGGTGGCGTGTCTGCCGGTGTTCTTTACCGGGATGAGCATCGCGCGCTGGGAGGGCGGCCTGTTCCTGGCCTACTACGTGGCCTACACCGCCTACCTGGTGCTCGATGCAACGCAACACGACGCGCTGCCGGCCTTCAGCAGCGTGATGGGGCTGTTTGTGCTGCCGCTTACGGCCGTCACCCTGGGGGTGCTCGGCGTCCATGCGCTGATCGTGAGCCGACGCAAGGAACGCCCGGCTTGACGTGGATACGGGGGAAATCGGGTTGCCCCATGCCCCGTGGCCAGTTTAGCGTCTGTTTTCGTGTTGCGCCGCGTGGCCGCGAGGGTGGCTATGGAAGAATGACCAGCTCCCCTTGCTCGGTGTGCCCCGGGACGGTACAAAACATGCGGAAGGCGCCGGCCTGACGGGCGGGAAAAGCAAGGATCGCGTCAACGCCGGCCTCGGCGGAGACGGTACGCTGGCCCGACGGCAGTTCAATAGTAAGGTTGTGGGCAATGGTGTCGGCGTTGCGAAAGCGAATAAACACCTGCTCACCCACGCGCGCCTCCAGACGGGGGCGGTCGTAACCGGTCGCGGTGACCGTCAACTCCAGTTGCCGCTCTACGGGCACGCTCCCACAGGCGCCCAATCCCAGCAGCGCCACCACCAGCAAGCACATGCGAGTTAAACGTCCTGGCATACGCATCCTTGATGCTGAATACGCGGAGAAAGACGACAGCGTGCTCATTTGCTATCAAACGTTCAGACGACGGCCCTGCGCCCGACCGGAATAGACAGGTCATTCCCGGAAGGGCTGCGCCCGCCCACGCCTGACCCGCCGTTCAGGGGCGGACAGAACCCGTGGGCGCCGACGGGCGTGATGGCGTGGGGAAGCGCTGGTTGGTCCTCACCCCCGGCCCCCTTCGACAGGCTTCGCCCTGAGGCTCAGCCCGAAGGGGCGGGCCGCTCCAGCGAAGCTGGAGCGCCTGCGCTGAGCCTGTCGAAGCGGGGAGACCAGCGCCGTGCGGGGGGACCAATGCGGTACACGCCACGCCGGCCCGGATGTTCTGTCCGCCCTTAAACCCCTCCGGGAGGGGCAGGGGGCAAGCCGGTCGCCCCTGTTCTCGCATCACTATCGGGAACCAACCAATGCTAGTTCTGATTATCCTGACAGCCCTGCTCATGGCCCCGCTGGGTCTCTTCGCCCGGCACGAGTCGCGACCGGTCGTCGGCTGGATCCTGGCCCTGATCCCGCTGGCGCTGTTCGTGACCATCAGCGCGCTAGCGCCGACCGTGCTGGCCGGGGGCCGTGTAGAGCAGGCGATCCCCTGGGCGCCGAGGATGGGCCTGGAGTTGCGCTTCGCCCTCGATGGCCTGAGCCTGCTCTTTGCGCTCCTGGTGTCGGGCATTGGCACGTTGATCGTGCTCTACACCGCCTACTATCTGGCCGGCGACCCGGGGATGGGGCGCTTCTATCTGACGCTGTTCATCTTTATGGGAGCCATGCTCGGCCTGGTGCTGGCCGACAATGTGCTCACCATGTTTATGTTCTGGGAACTGACGTCGGTCAGTTCGTACCTGCTGGTCGGCTACAAGCACGACTACCCCTCGGCCCGGCGCGGCGCGCAGATGGGCCTGCTGATCACCGTCGGCGGCGGGTTGGCCCTGCTGGTGGGGCTGGTGCTGCTGGGCAACGCTGCCGGATCATACACCATCTCCGAGATTCTTGCCGCAGGAGAGCAGGTCAAGGCCTCGCCGCTCTACACGCCTGCGATGCTGCTGATCTTCGTGGGGTGCTTTACCAAATCGGCCCAGTTCCCGTTTCACTTCTGGCTCCCGAACGCGATGCAGGCGCCCACGCCGGCCAGCGCCTACCTGCACTCGGCGACCATGGTCAAGGCGGGGGTCTACCTGCTGGCGCGGCTGCATCCGACCCTGAGCGATACGCCGCTGTGGCTCTACACGCTGACGATTGTCGGCATGACCACGATGCTGATCGGCGCTGTGACGGCAAACCGGCGCGATGACATCAAAGGCTTGCTCGCCTACAGCACGATCAGCAAGCTGGGCACAATGGTGTTGCTGGCGGGCATGGGCGGCCCCGAGGCCCCCGCCGCGCTGGTCGCGACCATCCTGGCCCACGCGCTCTACAAGGGCGCCCTGTTTATGCTCGCCGGGGCAGTGGACCACGAGGCCGGCACCCGGAGTCTCAGCCAGCTCGGCGGCCTGCGCCGGGCCATGCCCTGGACGGCGGCGCTGGCGATCCTCTCCTCGCTCTCGATGGCAGGGGTGCCGATTCTCTTTGGCTTTGTGGCCAAAGAAGAGCAACTGTACGCCGCGGTGGATAACGGCCTGCCCCCGGGCTTCGACATCCTCGTGCTGATTGCCGTGGTAACCAGCGCAGTCTTCGGGGTGCTCTACTCGTGGCGCCTGGTGAGCGGCGTGTTTTTCGGCCCCCGCGGCAGCGGGATGAAGGAGCACGTTCACGAGGCCCCGGCGGGAATGTTGCTCGGCCCGGCGATCCTCACCACGCTCTCGGTGGTGTTGCCCCTCGGCTTGCTCCCGGCTACCGCCACCCTGCTCCAGCCGGCAGTGAATGCAATCTCATACGAGGGCGCCAAGATCAGCCTCTATCTCCTGCCTTCCGAAATCGGTCTGCCGCTGATCCTCAGTATGACCGCCCTGTTGATCGGCGCCGTGCTGACACGCTTCGAACCCCAGATTGTGGCTGCGCCCTCGCCGCTGCCGCCCTGGCTCAACGGCGACCGGATCTACGATGCGGCAGTGGATGGAGTGCTGCGGGGCGCCACGATCTTCACCCGCACCCTGCAAAACGGAAAGCTGCGTAGCTATATGACCTGGGCCGTGCTCACGCTGGTCGTCGTCGTGGCGCCACCGCTGGCGTTCTTCGGATTCGGCGGGCTGGCGCTGCCCACCCTCGACGGGGTAGAGCCATTCGAGTTCGTCAGCGCCCTGCTGATCCCCATCGGGGTCGTAGCGACCTTGAATGCCCGCTCGCGGCTTGGCGGGATCATCGCGGCAAGTTTTGTCGGATTGATGGTGGCCTTTATCTTCGTGATCTACAGCGCGCCCGATCTGGCCCTGACCCAGTTGCTGGTCGAGATCCTGACGACGGTTTTCCTGGTGCTGCTCTTCGCCATCATGCCGGCCAGCTTCGAGCGCCTCTCAAGCCCCTCGGAGCGGTCGCGCGACGGGTTGATCGCGGTGATCGCCGGGCTGGTGATTGCTGGCGTCGCCTTTGCTGCATCGAGTCGCACAGATTTGCCCAGCATCAGCCAGGCCTTCCGCACTGAAAGCCAGAGCCAGGGCTTCGGCGACAACGTGGTCAACGTTATTCTGGTAGACTTCCGCAGCATTGATACCATGGGCGAAATCGTCGTTCTGTTTGTGGCCCTGCTGGGCATTTATGCGATGTTGCGCCTGCGGCCAGGCGCCGAACCGACCCGCGATGAGCAGGAGACCCCGATGCAACCCGCCGTCCCGGACGTAGCAGCGCTCCAGGGGAACGGCCAGGCTGAGCATCCTGCTCCGCAAGAGCAGGGGGCGGCGGTAACGGGCAAAGGTTGAGGTCGCGCGCCAATCGAGCAGGCGTTGGGACGGAGAGACCCGGTTTGCCGATGTTCAACGACCTGGCGGATGCACCACTAAAGCGTGGTTCAGATCCGCTTGACCATCCGGCCTTCATCTCCACGCCTCGACAGCGCTACAAGCCGGTTGTGTGAAGGTGTAGAGCTGTGGAGATGTGGAGCGACTGTAATATAGAAACGTCCGCGATTGAACCTTGCCTGAGGAGACAATTCCATGTACGACTCGATCATCCTGCGCATCGTATCCCGGCTGATGTTTCCTATCCTGCTGTTGCTGTCGTTGTTTATGCTGGTGCGCGGGCACAACCTGCCAGGCGGGGGGTTTATTGGCGGGCTTGTGGCGGCATCGGCGTTTATCTTACAGATTGTCGCCTACGGTCCGGGATATATTCGAACGGCTTTTCCGATCAGGTTTCTCAATCTAGCGGCGTTCGGGGTCATCTTTGCGGCGCTGTGGGGACTGATCGGCCTGGCGACTGGCGAGGCGTACATGCTGGCCTTCTGGATCAAAGAGCCGATCCCGGGGATCGGGAAGCTCGGCACGCCGGTGCTGTTCGACATCGGCGTCTATCTGACAGTGATCGCGGTAACGACACAACTGGCGCTGGTGCTGGCTGAGGAGCCGACACTCTACCCGATACCGCGCCCCCCGGCCCGGCCAGATGCGGTAGCCCCTGAGGTGTAGGCGCCAGCGTAACGCGCCTGAGGTGAAAATACGGGGAAACCGGGTTTCCCCAGCCCCCTGCCTGTAGGGGCGGCAAGCCCTCCCACCGGGAGGGTTTGGGAGGGCTGCGCCCTCCCAAGAACAAATATTTTTCATTCTGGTGTTGTGCGGCGCAGCCGCATGGACGGCCACCACCTTCACGTTGTGCATTCCCCGGGTGGGCAGCCCGGCAGAGCGCGAAGCGAGGAAACAGTTATGAACCTGATCCTTTCCCTGGTTATCGGGACGCTGTTCGCCGGAGGCATCTACCTGGTGCTCCGCCGCAGTGTTGTCAAGCTGATCCTGGGCCTGGTGCTGCTGAGCCACGGAGCGCACCTGCTCCTCTTCCTGATGGGTGACCGCCTGGTCAAGGCCCGCACGCCTTTCGTCAGCGCGGAGACGGGGGCAGCCCCGGCAGACTCCGCCGACCCGCTGATCCAGGCGCTGATTCTGACGGCGATCGTCATCAGTCTCGGTCTGCTCACCTTCGTGATGGCCCTGGCCTACCGCACCGATCAGGCCGTCGGCAGCGATGATCTCAATGCTATGACCACCACTGATGAATTGTAGAGAAGGCTGTCGATGATACACCACTTGTTTCTTCCCTTGATCGTCCCGCTGCTCGCTGCGGGGATAGCGACCATCATCAGCCGACGGCAGGTCTGGGTACGGGTGATCGCCCTGGCGACGACGCTCTTCAATCTGGGATACAGCGTCTGGCTGTTGCAGGTCATCGCTACTGAGGGCCGGCAAGTCACCCAGGGCGCGGGATGGGTGGCGCCCTTTGGCATTACGCTGATGGCGGATGGCCTGAGCGCGATTATGCTGGCGCTCACGGCGCTGCTAACCCTGGTGACGATCGTATACAGCTTCGCCACGATTGAGGCGCGTCAGGAGCGCTTTTATTACTATCCGCTGCTGCTGCTGCTGATGTTCGGCTGTAGCGGGGCATTCATGACTGGCGATATCTTCAACCTGTATGTCTGGTTCGAGATCCTGCTGGTGGCTTCATTTGGTCTGATTACCCTCGGCGGCTCCCGGGCTCAGCTCGAAGGCGGCCTGAAGTACGTGGTGTTGAACCTCTTTGCCAGCATCTGCTTTCTGGTCGGCGCGGGCCTGATCTACGGGGTGGCGGGGACGTTGAATATGGCCCACCTGGCCGAGCGGCTGAGCGTGATCCAGGAGCCCTCGCTGGTGACAGCCGTGGCTGGCTTCTTCCTGATAGCTTTCGGCAGCAAGGCGGCCCTGGCGCCGTTGTTTTTCTGGCTGCCCACCAGTTACCACACCCCGAGTATCGCCGTCACCGCCCTGTTTGGCGGCTTGCTCTCCAAAGTAGGCATCTACGCTCTCTACCGCGTCTTTGGCACTGTCTTCCAGCGTGAACTGGCGTGGCTGGCGCCGCTGATCCTGGTCGTGGCCGGCGTGACGATGGTCGTCGGGGTCATCGGAGCGATGGCCCAGGTCAATGTACGACGCATTCTGGCATTTCATATTGTCAGCCAGGTAGGCTACATGGCTATGGGTCTGGGACTGGCCGGCGTTGCCGGGCTGGCGGCGGGCATTCTGTTTATGGCCCATAACATTGTGGTCAAAACGGCCCTGTTCCTGATCGGAGGAGCGGCGGAGCACCTGACCGGCACGGGCGAGTTGAAGCAGATGGGCGGTATGGCCCGCCGTGAGCCGGCGCTGGCCGTGCTCTGGCTCCTGGCCAGTTTTGCGCTGGTGGGCATTCCGCCGCTGAGCGGCTTCTTCGGCAAACTGGGCCTGATCCAGGCCGGCGTGGCCCAGGAACAGTGGCTGATCGTGGGTGTTGCTGCGGGGGTTGGTCTCCTGACGCTGTTCTCGATGCTGAAGATCTGGAACGAGGTCTTCTGGAAGAAGGCCTACAGTGATCTGAGCCACCTGCCGCGCGCCGGGGCAGGGCTGCTGGCGCCTGCGGTCGTGCTGGTGGCGGTCAGCATTGCAATGGGCCTGGGTGCAGCCCCGGTGCTGGAGTACAGCACGCTGGCGGCAGAGCAGGTGCTCGACACAGTGAGCCTGGTGCGCGATGTCTGCGGCGCAGACGGCTGTGACGCGGTGGAACTGGCAGTGGCGCGCTAGGCCTTCCCGGAAGCCTGATGTGAACATAGCCCGCGCGCGGGAGGGTTTGTGCCCTGCCAAGAACACATATTTTCATTTCGGCGTTGTGCGGCGCAGCCGCATGGACGAATGAGGTAAAAATACGGGGAAACCAGGTTTCCCCACCTGCGGTGAGCCTGTCGAACCGCACCCCTGTCTGTGGGGCGCCAGCCGCTCCCAACAGCGGTTGGGACATGGGGAAACCGGGTTTCCCCAACCCCCTCCCTGAGGGGAGGGTATGGGAGGGCGCAGCCCTCCCAAAGATACCCCATGTTCATCGCGGCGTTGTGCGCCCCGCGCATGGACGACTGATGTGAACATACGGGGAAACCCGGTTTCCCCACCTGCGGTGAGCCTGTCGAACCGCACCCCTGCCCGTGGGGGCGGCAAGCTCTCCCCACCGGGAGGATGTGGGAGGGCCGCGCCCTCCCAGGAACAACTCGTTTCTGGGAGGACATTGTGCGGCGCGGCCGCACGGAGGACTGCAATGAGTGCATTTCAGATTGGAATGGCCATCTTGATGCTCATAGTAAGCGTCTCGCTAGGCGCTGCCGTATGGCGGCTGCTGCGGGGGCCGAGCATTCCCGATCGGGCAGTGGCCTTCGATCTCGTCGTCGTCCATGTTGTGGGGCTGATTACGATGTTCGTGGTCACCACAGGCGAACTGGTGCTCCTCGACACCCTGATCGTGATCTCGGTGCTGGGTTTCCTGGGGACTGTGGCTATCGCCCGGTTGATTGAAGTGGGGAGGAATTGATGACCCTGACGGAAATCATCACCCTGCTGATCATGGTGGTCGGGGTGTTTTTCGTGGTTGTTTCATCGGTCGGATTGGTGCGCCTGCCGGACCTCTATACGCGCGTGCATGCGGGCGGCAAGTCGGGGACACTGGGGATTATCGGGGTGCTGCTGGGAGCGGGAATCTTCTTTATCAGCGACTTGCGAATCGTCTCTAAAATGCTGATTTTGATCATCTTTTTCTTCATCACCGGCCCTGTAGCGGCGCACATGCTTGATCGGGCGGCCCTGCTTAGCGGCGTCAAGCCCATGGAGGGCACCTACCCCAACGACCTCGAGGGGCGCTACGACCCCGAGACACGGCGGCTGAGTTGAGGTGGGCAGGTCGGGATCCGGTGTTCCCGGAACTCAGGATGGGCGGACAGAACGTATGAGCGCCGACGGGCGGTATGGCGTGGGGATGCGCTGGGTGGTCCTCACCCCCTCCCCCTCTCCAGCTTCGCTGGAGAGGGGAGACCAGAGCCGTGCGCAGGGGCGTGCCAATGCGGTACAAGCCACGGTGGCTCGGATGTTCTGTCCGTCCTTAAACCCCTCAGGGAGAGGGATGGGGAAACCAGACTTCCCCTTCCCCCAACGGGTGTTGGGACGCCTGCGCCCCGGCAGGCGGGGGCAGGGGGAAACCGGGTTGCCCCAGGTTCTTCAGAACGCCCTCCCAGGCACCATTCAGCCATAACTCATAGAGCTCTCATTGCCCCCCGGGCCGTCCTTGAGTAGGATGCAGCGGGTAATGCGCCGCTATCAGCTTGCGGCAACACCGTAAGCGCCCAACAGTCTGAACGAAACACGCCACGTCGGCTGCCTCGTTCGCAGCGAAGGGTAACCAAGGAGTAGCTGATGGTTGAGTGGATCAATCACTTTCCTACCGTTCTGCTGGCCGTGATGATGGTACTGACCCTGGTGCTCCTGCCGTTGCTCAACGAAGAGCGTCCCCGTGCTCGTGACGACCGCCAGCGCACCGAGGAGTTACGCCTGCATGTGAAGGTCGAAGGGAAACGTGAACGCTAGCGCGATTACGGATGAGCCGTTATGCGGCTGCGCCGCACAACGCCGGAATGAAAATAATTATTCTCGGGAGGGCGAAGCCCTCCCAAACCCTCCCCGCTGGGGGCTCGTTTCTGGGAGGGCTTCGCCCTCCCAAACCCTCCCGCGGGCGGGCTATGTTCACCTCAGTAATTGCGGATACGTTGCCTGGCGAGGTGAATTGCCTCTTCGCGTGTGGTGATTTCACCCGCCGCCCGGGCCTCGGCGATTTCGCGCAGTAACGCGCCGACACGGGGCCCCGGCCCGATCCCCAGGGCCGCCATCAACTCGTGGCCGTCAATCAACGGCTCTCGCCGGGTGGGCGCCGGGGCGTAGTAGTAGGCCAGCAGCGCCCCGGTCCACGCCAGATGCGCCACCCAACCCTCCGGATCCACGTGCGGCCCCCTGGTCGCCAGGTGGTCGGCCAGTTCGTGCAGCAGCACATCAGGTCCCGCATCGCCAAGCTCACGGAAGAAGCGGTGCAGGGCGCGGGGCGTGAGCACCTCCACGGCACGCAGTTGCCCGGGGCGCATATGTTCCCGCACCACCAGCTCCACGTATCGAATATCGTTGCGGCTGAGCCGCAAGCGCCGCCCGATCTGCGCCGCCTCGTCCGCGCCAAGCTCTTGATGGCCGTAGAAGGTGACTTTGCCGTCAGGATGGACGGTTTTTGTCTGCGGCTTGGCGTTGTCGTGGATCAGGGCGGCCAGTTTCAGCAGGGCTTGCCGGCGATGCCCACCGGCGCGGCGTTCGGCCATCAGGGCCTGCAAGGGGGCAGCGAACGGCAGATCGCGGGTAAGCTCCGGGTACGTCCGTACCGCCACGGGCAGCGCCTCCGTTCTCGTCGGGCCGCCGAGCAGCCAATCCAGGGCGGCCACGGTCTCCAGCATATGTGCCAGGACTGGCAGGAAGTGGACGTAGGGCTGCTCGCAGGCGCGAGCGGGCTCCAGCTCGGGGATCAGGCGGGTCAGGGCGCCACAGGCGTCGAGAAAGCGCAGCCAGGGGGCAGCAGCGGGGGCATCGAGCAGCTTGAGCAGTTCATCACGGGCGCGCTCGGCTGCAACCTGGTCGAGGCCCGGGACCGCAGCGCGCGCCAGTTCGATCAGTTCCGGAGCGGGGCGCAGGTCCAGCGTGGCGCAGAGCCGCGCGGCCCGCAAGATGCGCAGCGGATCGTCGAGCAGACTGGTGGGGCCGCAGGGCCGCAACACGCCCGCTCGGAGATCGGCCAGGCCGCCGGTCGGGTCAATCAGAGCCGCGGGAGCGGTGGGCAGGCTCAGCGCCGCATCGAGCGGTAGCGCCAGGGCGTTGATGGTAAAATCGCGCAGCCGCAGATCGGCCTCGATGCCGGGCGCGCGCAGGGCTACGATGTCTACCGTCAGTGGTGATGCGCCGTCGAACACCGCCCTGCCGGTATCCCGTTGCGCATCGAGGGCCACAAAGGCCCCACCGTGGGCGTCGGCGAAGGCGCGGGCCAGTTCCAACCCCTCACCGGCGACCGTGACATCCAGGTCGGCGGGCAGGCGTTGCAGCGCCAGGTCGCGGGCCGCGCCGCCGGTGAGCCAGGCCCTCACGCCCCGCGCCGCGCACAGGTCGGCAAGATCGCGCAGGATCAGTTTCAGCCGGTCGGTCATGGGGTTATACCATCTCACATGTGGGGTAAGGCATCACCCCGGGTGCGCGGGCGTACCGCCCAATGGTTCCCGGGAGGGCTGCGCCCTCCCGAACCCTCCCGGTGAGGAGGGCTTGCCGCCCTCACAGGCAGGGGCCTGGGGAAACCCGGTTTCCCCATACCCCAATCTTGGGAGGGCTGCGCCCTCCCAGGCCCTCCCCGCTGGCGGGTTGTTTCCCGGGAGGGCCGCCTCCTCCCTGGCCCTCCCCCGCTGGCGGGTTGTTTCCCGGGAGGGCCGCCCCCTCCCTGGCCCTCCCCCGCTGGGTTTAAGGGCGGACAGAACATCCGAGCCAAC
>FWWM01011891.1_pt1 | contig 14703 bp, 13 predicted proteins | sample 2228351 | NCBI WGS metagenome assembly FWWM01 (sample SAMEA103939774, study PRJEB20133) | metagenome | reverse complement strand
TCCCTTGATGTGCCTACCTTTTTAAGAAAGATATCCCCTGATGTCTAACATTCTGGTGGGGCCTCCTATCCCATGGCAAGGCCCCTTTTTCTCCTTATATACTTCTCGACCTCAACGGCCCAGAAGACAACAGAGGAGAGTAAAAGGGTTAACACCAGTTCATCAAGCGAAAGGGGTTCTGTCTTGAATATGGGATTCAGGAATGGGACATAGATGGTCGCCATCTGGAGTGCAAAGGTCAGAATTATTGCCAGTAAGAGTGTTTTATTAGAAAATATTCCCTGTTTGAAGAGAGACTCCTTCTCTGACCTTATTGCAAGGACATGCCCCATCTGACTCAAACACAGAACCGTGAATACCATGGTCTGCCAGTGAGCATGGCCTGTCTTTATTGACCATGCCTGAGTAAAGATTGATATAAAACCCATGAGAAGACCCACCCAGATTATATGGGCTCCAAGACCATGGGCAAAAATGCTCTCCCGTGGATGCCTTGGTGATCTCTGCATTATATCCTTCTCAGGAGGTTCTCCAGCAAGGGCAAGGCCTGGAAGCCCGTCTGTAACGAGATTAATCCACAGGATATGGATTGGTAAGAGAGGGACTGGCAATCCCAGAAAAGGTGCAAGGAATATTGTCCAGATCTCGCCGGAGTTACTCGTCATTGTGTATTTTATAAATTTCCTGATGTTATCAAATATCCTTCTACCTTCTTTTACTGCACGGACAATGGTAGCAAAATTATCATCAAGGAGTACCATGTGGCTGGACTCCTTTGCCACATCAGTTCCTGTAATTCCCATGGCAATCCCTATATCCGCCCTTTTGAGGGCAGGTGCATCATTCACACCATCTCCTGTCATGGCAACGAACTGTCCTTTATCCTGAAGGGCCCTTACAATCTTTAATTTCTGCTCCGGTGCAACCCTTGCATAGACCCTTATATCTTCAACCCTCTCTTCAAATTCTTCCATCGGTAACTTTTCGAGTTCCCTGCCTGTAATAATAGATTTAGAATCGTCATCGAGGATACCTATCCTTCTGGCTATTGCCTTTGCAGTTATGGGGTGATCACCTGTTATCATCACGACCTTGATTCCTGCTGTCTTACACAGCCTTACAGATTCTTTAACCTCTTCCCTTGGAGGATCCATCATGCCCACAAGACCGAGCAGGGTCAATTTAGATTCAACATTCTCTGATGAGATATCCTGAGGCAATTCATCCCATTGTCTCAGGGCAATGCCAATGACCCTCAGACCACGGGCAGCCATCCTCTCACTTATATTGAGAACCTCCGCTCTCTCAACGGGCTTTAAACCATGAGATGTCAGGATATTCTCAGCCTTTTCTATCAATACCTCGATAGCTCCCTTTGTGAAGGATACGAAATTAGAATGAAATAATCCAGCAGGGGCGAACCAGTGTGTTTGTCCTTTGTTTTGAACCCCTATCCTGTGTATCGTTGTCATCAACTTCCTCTGGGAATCGAATGGAATCTCTGCAACCCGCACCAATTCCTTTTCAATAATCTCTTTAGCAAAGCCACTTTCCTTTGCGATGTTATACAAAGCCACCTCGGTCGGGTCGCCTATTATACTTCCGCTGGCATCTATCCGCGCATCATTGCTTATTGCAATCGCTGTTATTAGCAGGGGCGAACTAATTTCGCCCTGTAGGGGCGGTTCGTGTGGTTCCCCTACAGACTCCGCACTTTTGTGCTTCTGAGCCTCTGCACTATGGATTATCTTCCCATCCATCCATATCTCCTCGACTGTCATCCTGTTAAGTGTGAGTGTGCCTGTCTTGTCAGTGCATATATATGTGACCGAGCCAAGGGTCTCCACAGCAGGAAGTTTTCTTATCAATGCATTCTGTCTCACCATCTTTTTTGCTCCGAGGGCAAGGGATATAGTCACAACAGCAGGAAGCGCTTCTGGTATTGCTGCCACAGCAAGGGATATGGCTGTAAGCAACATCAGAAGAGGCTCTTCACCCCTTATAACACCGATACCGAAAATAATAGCGCATATTATAAGAACTGCTATTGCTAGCTTCTGTCCGAAGTTTGCGAGTCTTTTCTGCAAGGGTGTTTTAACCTCTTCCTCTTCCTGAAGCATCGTGGCGATCCTTCCAATCTCTGTGTTCATACCTGTTTCAGTAACTATTCCGATTCCACGCCCATTGGTTACAAATGTGCCTCTGTATACCATATTTCTCCTGTCACCGAGCGGGAGATGTTCATCATGTAATGCCTCTATATGTTTATCTACAGGTACTGATTCACCTGTAAGGGCTGCCTCTTCAACCCTTAACTGTGCAGTTTCGATGAGTCTCATATCAGCAGGAACAATCTTCCCCGCCTCGAGGATCACTATGTCACCTGGAACGAGTTCCCTGGCAGGAATATTTGCTGGCATAGCATCTCTTATTGCAAGGGCAGTTGGTGCTGCCATCTTCTTAAGTGCAGCCATCGCCTTTTCTGCCCTGTACTCCTGAACAAAACCTATAACGGCATTAAGAATAACTATCACAATAATTGCAATGGTATCGGATGGTTCCCCAATAATCCCTGACACAATTGCAGCAAGAATGAGGACAATTATCATAAAATCCCGGAATTGGTCGAGGAACATCATAAACAGAGATTTCTTCTTTTTCTCCATTAATTCATTTGGTCCATATCTCATCAGGCGTCTCAGAGCTTCATCTGAAGAGAGACCTTCCCGGGTCGAACCGAGTTCTCTAATCACATCATCAATATCTTTCTGATGCCAGTGCATTATACCCCCATCCACTTAAACAGAGGAGAAAAAGGTTTTTTAATCCCCTGCTTCTGGTTTTAAACTCAATATTCTATAGACTATTTTTTGAATACACTAAAGAGCTTATCAAGCCCTGTTTTTTCGAGTCTTGATACTGCCTTGAGCTCTCCTGCATCAAGCCATATGCCTTCACATTCAGAGCATTTGTCAACCTTTATCCCTTTGTAGTCTATCTCTATCAACTCCATTCCGCATTTCGGGCATCTCATATAATGAAGCTCTTTCAATCTCTTCTTCTCTTCCTCAGCAAGTTTTCTGTGCTTTTCCTTCTCGATCTTCTTCTTTTTTTCATACTCCATTCTTGCTATGTACTCATCCTCAAGTCTACTCGGTTTTTCCATCATAGATACCTCCTTCTGCCTTATTTTGTAATCTATTCTTTACCTTTTTTAATAAACTCCTTGCCCAGACAAACTCTGTGGCAAGGATTCCCAATCCGAGCGGTATTACAATAAAGGCAGGTCCTGGCAGAACTACCATAGCAAGCCCGATAAAAAGAATAGTAAAACCGATTACCGCTATTACTACCCTCTTTACCTGGCCGATAGTTTTAGACACAAGTGATTTCATAATCCATCAATCAAATATATCAAATATCTTCTCGAACCTGGACTTCTTTTTATACCTGTATTTATCGTAATATTCATGCCTATCTTTCCAGAGCGGTCTGAATTCCTCATCCAGTGAAGCCTCAGCCTCTCTGATCTGACTTAAGATTTTAGCAAGTTCTCCTTTGTCAAGCCATATACCACCACAGGTAGAGCAGTGGTCAATAACTACTCCATGCTTTACTGTCTCGATCAATTCGCTATTACACCTTGGACAGACCATATTTACACCTCCATGCAATCTTCAGTCTTTCCATCGAATTCTGAACCATTAAAAGTCGCAAAATTAATATATTATATCAGGCATTATCTTGTCATATACAACAACATCAAATTAATTACATATATTAATACAACGATTATCGAATCCCATGATAAAAATAATGGTTTCTTCTCTGCACGATATGTCAGGCCTATAATGGTAATTGTCGTCATAGCCACCGATGACAAAGCAGAGATTATATGGTTCTGGTTAACAAAAGAAAGAATGGGTCCATTTATAAAAAAGATATCATCAATGGCGAGGATGAGTATATTAAAGATGTTACTTCCAAACAAGTTTCCAATTGCAAGATTCACTGCATCAAGTTTTACAGCAGCCACAGAAACAACTATCTCGGGAAGCGATGTAGAAACTGCAATAAAGATATTACCCACAAAGGTCTGTCCAAGACCTGTAGATTCTGCGATACCCTCGCCAATCTTCGGCAGAAAGGTAGCAGCAATAATAACAATAAAGGCATTGATACCATAATTAACGATCGCATTCTTCATGGGAATATCTCTATATTTCAACTCGATCGCTATCTCTCGCATAAACACCGTTATCTGTCGTCTCTCATAGAAGAAAATCAGTCTCATTGCAAAAAAATAAATAACAATAAATAGCAGACTGTAAGGCCCGATCCAGCCAAGAGGTGGCGCATTGCTTCCAATAAATAAGCTCATGCTTACTATACTCAAAAGAAGTATCCCGAATCCAGCAGAGAGCACATGACCATGATGTGCCTTTGAAGATATAGGCGATGGACGGTGTATCGCATCGAGAAAGGCAATAATAACCATGTTAAAAACGCAACTTCCAAGCACATCACCAACAGCAATGTCAGGAACACCTGCATATGTAACAGAACTTATACCTGTAGCAAGCTCAGGCAGGGATGTTACTGATGCCATGAGCAGAACGCCTATCCATGTCCTGCCGAGACCTGTTTTTTCTGCAATAATATCGCCATATTTAGAAAGTTTTGTGCCTGAATAGACGATTACAGATGTAATAATTATAAAAGCAAGCCAGAGAAGCATTCCATGAGACCTCACTGAAATTTATCAGATTGAAATTATTACCTCCTTTATTAATAACCCTCTACTATTTCGACTTCATGCAGGGTTTTGCCCTGTATCAGTCTTTTCCTCCAAAATGGCTGAATGCTATGAGGGATAGAGAGACCGCAGCGATTGCGATGCCATAATAGAGTGTTCCCACCGGGTCCTTCCATTCAACGAGATGCTTTAAGAAAGTGACAGCCATAACAAGAATGATGATACTGCCGAGTTTCGCCTTAATGTCATGGAGGTTATGAATTACGAGCCATTCAGGCAGATCTATGTCTTTTATAAAAAGTTCATACATGCCAACAGAAAAGATAAGAAGCGCCGTAGCAATAAGGAATGTATCCATAAGTTCTATAAGTGCTATTGAAGTAAGAGGATCTTTTCCATAACTCCCGATGAGATTAAGAATTATACTAACAGTCTTTACCGCACCCCAGAGAAATGCCCCTCCGCTTGCCACGAGTAACGATAAGATGGCAACCAAGGTCAGATACTTACTCTTCTCAAGGATTCTTTTCATATCGAATCTCCTCAAAAGTATCCTTTTCTGGATTATATGCATATATACTGCCCGCTCCTATATCGTAGTACCATCCATGCAGATGAACATCTCCTCTCTTTAATGCCTGTAAGACAAAAGGATAAGTCTGAATATTCTGCAACTGAAAAAGAATATTTTCCTTCTCGACAATACTCTGTCTGGATTCGTCGTGAACATCAGAATAATTTATCTTTTTTACAGGAAATGCTAACCTCAGCCAGTCCCTAAGATGAGGAGTATTATCAAACTCATCTTCATTCCTGAAAATAGCCCGCATTGCACCACAATCTGAGTGCCCGCAAACAATAATATCCTTTACCTTCAGAACAAGCACCGCGAACTCTATCGCCGCTGCAACACTGTTTTTGTCTTTTATCTCATCATATGGAGGAATAATATTGCCAACATTCCTCACTATGAAGAGTTCGCCTGGTTTGCTCTGTGTGACAAGATTTGGATCAACCCTCGAATCAGAGCAGGTTATAAAGAGCACATCGGGCGTCTGACTTCTGGATATATTCTTAAAAAATCCTTTTTTTTTTTAATATGATTCCTGAAATCTGTGAATACCTTTATAAAGTCTTTCCATCGTCTTATACCTTTTCAAGGACAAATAGCAACTGCCCTTCCTGGACAGGTTCATTGAGTTTCACACATATCTCCTTTATCATGGCATCGAATAGTGCTATTATTGCATTCTCCATCTTCATTGCCTCAAGGTTTGCTATCTCCTCACCTTTATGAACAATATCACCAACCCTGAGCATACCTCTTTGGGGATTACCTATCCTCCATACATTCCCAGCAATCGGTGCACCGATCTCATTAAATGCCCTAGCCATTCTAACCTCCACACGTTTTGCCCGTGGAGTCTCAACCTTGTAAACCCTTGTTTTATTATTCACCTTCATCACCACATGTATTATACCCTCATGCTCTCCTCCAATAGAGACGAGTTCAATACAGTAAGGTTTGCCTGAAAACTCGAATTCCACCTTATCACCAGGCTTTTTAAGTCCCTCTCTCCATACACTCGTGGGCAAGACAAGGGGTGCATCTCCATATTTTTCTCTGAATAAGATAAAATCAAGGGCATCCTTGGGATGCATGAGAAAGAGAATAAATTCCTCCTCTGTTGGTTCCCTCCCTATGTAATCAGAGAGTTCATCTCTTAATCTCTCAAGGTCATCATCCTCTATGGCATCGAGGGGAGAGAGTTCCTTCCTTTCTTTTATCTTCTTTTCATACTCATCACCAAATGCGCTTTTATAAACCCATTCATCAGGCCAGCCAAATGGCAGTCTTCCATAGTGGCCGAGTATCAGGTTCTTGAAGTCACCCGGGGCATTTCTGAAGAGCTGGAGTAATTCTTCCTGCTCCTCCTCTGACATTGAATTAAAGTCCTGTGACTTTTCCTCAACAAATTTTGTGAGAAGTTCTATTATATGTCTTACACCCTGCTCTCCTTTTTCCTTTGCATATTTATTCACAATGCCACTCGATGTCACCCATGTAATCTGAGAGCCAGGTGTGACATCAAAATACTTCACGATCCTGTTATAAAGCGACATCACCTTTAATATGGCAGGCATAAGATGGAGAAACTCTCCCTTTTCTGCCTGTTCAAAGGAACTCGGGAATGCACCACCTGGCATCTTATGGAGTGTTACAGTATGGTCATATCCTTTAAATGGGGATTCAGCCCACTCGTATTCACCTATCCACTCCCTCACCTTATACACAGCCTCCTCAGCAATCTTTCTATTTAGATTCACCCTGATGCCCTCTTCCTCCATTGCTGCATTGACACCGAGTATGGGAGGATGTCCGTAGAATCTCACGAGAGAGTCTTCCTCCACATCGAAGATCTTTGCCCCTGCTTTTGCAGCACTCAAAAATGCAGGTATGGCAAGTCCATCAGTGATATGTCTGTGATAGTGGATTATCAATTCTGGATATCTCTGTTTTATGGCATCAATGAGATTGCCGATCCTCCTTGCATCACCCACGCCCGCCATATCCTTGATACACAGGATAATCTCATCCACCCCTCCTGCCAGATCAACCATATCCTTCACAACATTGAGATAATATTCATTGGTAGCCCACGGGGCGACAGTGAATGATATTGCGGGTTCAAACAATCTTCCTCTCTTCATGACGATCTCAGCAACAACGCGCATATTTCTCACATCATTAAGGAATGAAAAGCATCTCCAGACATCTATATCAACCCTCGAAACAACATATTCAATAACATTCCTTGGATATGGTCTGTAACCCCAGAGATTCGTCTCCCGTATAAGTGTCTGGAGAAGGACATTAGGCATGAGTTCTCTGAGAATCCTTATCTCTTCAAACGGGCTTTCTCTTCTATTCATTACACCGACATGCCACCTCGCACCACCATGACACTCCGCACTGAATAAACCCATCCTGTTGTAGTACGGAGCAAGGGTCTTCAGATCATATATTCTTAACCTGTTCTTATAGTCAGACTGTCCCGCATCCCTCATACTCACATTCGTGAAGAAGACCTTATCAGAACTTCTGATTGTACTGACAATCTCCCGAGGGGACATTCCGGGTTTCAGAAAAACAAGTCCTTCATCATCCATCTGAGAATTTAATCTATTCTTCATCATCTTCATCACATCCATTCCTGTGGTCCAAGGGCAGATATCTCTGCCACATATCCTGCTATCTTTAAGACCTCATCATCAGGTGTCTTCTCTTTAAATGTCGATACAAGTTCATTCATATGCTCTTCAAGAAACCTTGTAGAAAATTCACCCTTTATAAAGGATGTGTGCCTGATTATACTGAGAAGCAAAGGTGCAAGAGTCTTTATGCCCTCAACCCTCAAACCCCTTCCAAGTGCCCTGTCCATAACCCTGATGGCATCCTCCCTGTCAGCACCTGCTGACATGAGTAACATAAATAGGGAGTCATAATATGGTGGAATATCAGCACCTTCATAAACTCCTGTTGCAATCCTTACACCCGGGCCCTGGGGTACCTCGAGCCTTGTTATGGTACCGAAAGAAGGACTGAATGTCTTTGGATCCTCTGCATTAATCCTTACCTCGAGTGCCCATCTGTTGGGATGTATATCACTTTGTTTGAATGGAAGTTTTTTACCCATAGCAACATCGAGCATTATACCAACAATATCAAGACCTGTAATGAGTTCTGTTACTCCATGCTCGACCTGAAGCCTTGTATTTACCTCAAGGAAGTAGTATTTTTTGGTTGCGGAATCAAAGATAAATTCTACTGTTCCTGCAGATGAGTACCCTATCTCCCTCATGAGTCTCAACGCTGTAAAACATATCTCCTGTCTCAGGTCATCATCAAGTGTGGGAGATGGAGCCTCTTCAATAATCTTCTGGTTTCGCCTTTGTATTGTGCACTCCCTTTCATAAAGGTGGATAATATTGCCATACATATCTCCGACCACCTGAACCTCTATATGCCTTCCCCTTTCGATATATTTCTCTACAAGGAGGACATCGTCTCCAAATGCCTTTTTTGCCTCTGATTTTGCCTGATTGAATGCAATATCGAGTTGCTCATCTTTTTCCACCTTTACCATGCCCTTACCACCGCCACCAGCGGCAGCCTTTATCATTATTGGAAAGTTTACACCCTCTTCCTTCATCCATCTCCTTATAGAAGAAACATCCTTCACATCTGTAATTCCAGGTATTACAGGTACATTTGCCTTCTGGGCAATCTTCTTTGCCCTTATCTTGTCACCCATAAGACGAATCACCCGAGGGTCGGGTCCGATCCATGTAAGACCTGCATCGATGACCATCTGAGCAAAGTCAGGATTCTCAGCAAGAAAACCCCAACCCGGATGTATTGCATCTGAACCGCTCATAAAGGCAGCATTTATTATATTCTCAATATTAAGATATGACTCATTTGGCGGTGCCTCACCGATGTGTATTGCTGTATCAGCCATGAATACATGGTAGGCGAGTCTGTCAGGAGTGCTGTAGATGGCTGTTGTGGGTATCTTTCTGTCCCTGCATGTAATCATTACCCTTACAGCAGGCACACCCCTGTTTGCGACAAGCACCTTATTGACCTTTCTTTCCTTCATATAAATAATCTCACACAAGTAGAAATTATTATAACCTAAATTGGGTGTTCCGTGCTCACTCTTAAAAGTACTGAGTGCAGGGCAAAACCTCAGCCTGATTGCCGGAGCCTTTCTGACCTTTCAAGCAGAGACCTCCTCATCCGTTCCCTGAACTCCTCAAGCCTCTGGGCAATATCAGGATACTTAATCGAGAGAATAGAGCAGGCAAGATAGGCTGCATTTTTTGCACTGTCAATGGCAACTGTTGCAACAGGTATCCCTGGCGGCATCTGAACTGTCGAATATAAGGCATCAACGCCATCTAATGCACCTGACTTAAGGGGGACGCCTATAACCGGAAGAGTTGTATGTGATGCTACAACGCCTGCCAGATGGGCTGCCATGCCCGCCCCTGCGATTATTACCTCTATACCTCGCCCCCTTGCACCCCTTGCCAGTTCTGCCGTCCTTTCCGGAAGCCTGTGGGCAGAAGAGATATCCATCTCGTAAGGGACTCTCATCTCTTTCAATACCCCCACTGCCTTTTCCATCACAGGCAGGTCGCTGTCACTTCCCATCAGGATGAGAACCAATGGCTTATTCATGGTTTCCTCCTTTCTATCTCTCGCCAAATATGGCTGTGCCAATCCTCACCATTGTAGCACCTTCCTCAATGGCAACCTCAAAGTCATGAGACATGCCCATTGATAGTTCATGTAATCTGTAGGGCATGATGCCCTGAAAATTCACCATATCCCTTATCTCTCTCAGCCTCCTGAAATAGGGCCTTACCATCTCGGTTTCTTTGTAATATGGAGGCAATGTCATGAAACCCTCCAATCTTAAATTATTCAGTGTCCTAATCCTTTCTATTAAATGTAAAAGAGCATCCTCGGTTATCCCATGTTTTGTCTCTTCCTCAGATAGCTTGATCTGAATTAATACCCTTTGAACTTTGTTTATCCTTTCTGCCTGTTTGTTCAATTCTTCGGCGAGGGCAATGGAGTCCACTGAATGAATCATATCAAAGAGTTGAACTGCATACCTTGCCTTGTTCCTCTGAAGATGTCCTATGAGATGCCATTCAATTTTTGAATCTGAGATCTGAGATTTGAGACTTGATATTTTATCCATGGCCTCCTGTACCCTGTTTTCACCAAAGACCCTCACCCCAGCATCAATCGCCTCTATTATACTTTCAACCCTGACAGTCTTTGTCACCGCAATGAATTTCACTTCCTCAGGGTTCCTGCCAGCCCTCATTGCGGCATGGCAGATGCGTTTGTGAATCGAGGCTATGTTATTGAATATATCGCTATTCACTGGCACTGATATTTCGGACCTGCCTGCCGCCAGACAGGGCCCTCTTGTATTCCATCCAGAGCCTTTCCTTTGTAACGCCACAATCAATAAAGTCCCAGGGAAGTATCTCGCTCATGTCTCTCTCCCTGAATAAATGATAATCAATCTCGATCCCTTTTTCAATGCATGCCCTTCTCCAGTCCATACCGTCACTTATCCTTTTAACAACACCAAGGATTCGCCTGTCACCCCTTGAGAACAATCCCTGCATGTAGGCATATTTCGGCACATCGTGAAATACCTTAACCCCTCTGAGATGCTTGAGCCCTTTTTTGATTAGATTAAGGCGCTGTCTGATACTGTCAGGTCTCTCCATGGGATGCCATTGAAAAGGAGTAAAGGGCTTTGGCACAAAGGTGCTTATCGTAAGGACTATATTACCCTTCGATGAATTGCTCCTTATCTTCTTAACAAGGTTAATGATAGCCTCAATATCCTCTATCGTCTCGGTAGGAAGACCGACCATGAAGTAAAGCCTCAGGATCTCGATATCCTCAGACAGTATCAACCTTGCCGTCTCAAGTATATCCTCCTCGGTTATCCTTTTATCAATGACCTTCCTGAGCCTCTCTGTCCCTGCCTCAGGCGCTATTGATACACTCCTTGAACCTCGAAGGAGACCTACAAGTTCAGCACTCTTCCTGCTTGCCCTCAGAGAGGTGATGGAGAAATCAACGCCATCTTGAGAAAGGATTTCCTTGATATCAGGGTAATCAGTCAGGGATGGGCCTATCAGGCCAACCCTCCTGGAATCAGCGACTCCTCTGCACTCTTCAATTATAAGGTTTCTGTCCTTTTTTCTCACTGGCTTATACACATAGCCTGTAACACAGAATCGACAGCTCCAGGGGCATCCCCTCATCGCCTCAATGAGATACATCCCTGAAAACTCTGTCTCCGTAGTTATAATGGATGGTCTTAAACCATATCTCCCTATGTCCTTCACAACCCTTTTCTTTATAGTCTCAGGTGCGCTATTCAATGGTACTCTCTCAACTATGCTGGCATTCTGGTACCTTATATCATAGAACATCGGCACATAAAGACCCTCGATCTCCAGGCACCCCCTTAGAAGTGCATCCCTGTCCACCGTGCTTTTATAAAGGTCAAGGAACTCCTGAAGCAACTCCTCTGCCTCCCCTATAAAACAGACATCAAAGACCTCTGCTATGGGTTCAGGATTGAAAAAGGCACAGATGCCACCCATTATAAGGAGGGGGTAGGCCCTTCCTCTTCTCTCTGAGGCAAGAAGAGGTATCCTTGAAAGACTTAATATAACAGGAATATTGGGATAGTCATTCTCGAATGAAACGGAAAAGGCCACGATATCGAACCTGTTTAAAGGCCTCTTTGACTCTATTGATACCATCTCAGAACCGGACCTTATAAACTCCTCCATATCCTCCTCATGGGGGAAAAAGGCCCTCTCACAGACCACATCAGGCCTGCTGTTTAATAATGTATAGATACCCTGAAACCCGAGATTGGACATACCCAGATGGTATGTATCTGGATAGACAAGGCAGATATTTATCTTACCTCCGGGGTCCTTAAATATCGTACCCTTTTCCCTTGATAACAAGAAGTCTATCTTTTCCCTTAACTTCTGGCTAAGCACAGGATAGTATAACATGGAGTAGAAAGGCAAAGTGATCGGATATGAATTAAAGCTAAAGTTTTAAAAGAATCTTCCGATTAATATTATTAAGATGTACGTTAAGAATAGATATATTATTCCAAAATCTTTTGTCAAAAATAAGATAGCACTTAATACTGCGAACAAACAGCCGAATAATCTTACATTATGAAACAAGTGAATTATGGTCCAATACAAACATAATTAATAATTTTTCAAGGAGTTTTAATGTTGATAAAATCTTTAAGCCTTAAAAGAAAGTTTGTCTTGTTACTTGGAGTGGTATTTGTTGGTTTTGTTATCCTGTCCTCTCTGACAGTTTTTCAATTTAAAAATGGCATGCTTAGAGAAAAGAAATTAAAACTTAAAAATGTAACCGAAACTGCTCATGGAATAATCGAATATTATTATAAACTCTCATTAGAGGGTAAACTTTCTGAGCAAGATGCTAAGAACTCAGCCATAGCTTTAATTAAATCGATTCGTTATGAAGGCGCGGAATATTTTTGGATTAATGATGATACTATTCCAATTCCTAAAATGGTTATGCACCCAACCGTTCCAGAGTTGGATGGCAAGCTGTTAGACGCAGAGAAATTTAATTGTGCCAGAACAATTCAATACGGTATGGACGGAGAAATATTTAATATAAAAGGCGGGAAAAACCTGTTTCAGGCATTTAATGAAGTTGTCAGTAAATCAGGTATAGGATATGTAACATATAATTGGCCAAAGCCTCTCGGAAATGGAAAAGTAACTAAGGAACTTTACCCTAAGCTTTCGTTTGTTAAAAAGTTCGATCCGTGGGGATGGGTAATTGGAAGCGGTATTTATATCGATGATGTGAATTCAGAATTCATGAGCAAAGCATTATGGAATATTTCCGTTAGCCTTATATTGATTGCTTTTATAGCAGTAGCTTTTTGGTTTATGTCGTCCAGTATATTAAAGCCAATAGATTTGATTATTAGTCAAACCAAGAGAATTTCCGACGGTGATTTGACAAGGTCTGTCGACTATAGTGGAAACGACGAGATTGGAAGCCTTGCAAAAAACGTAAATAGTATGACGACTAAGCTTAAAGAAATGATCGGTGATATTTCGGTTGCTTCTCAGAATATAGTAACATCTTTAAACCATTTTAAAATTATTGCAGAGAAATTAGCTAAACGTGCTAATAGCCAGACAGAACAATCGCAGAGAATAGCAACGGCGGCAGAGGAAATGAGTCAAACTATTACTGATATCGCAAAGAATGCGGACGTGGCAGCAGAGACATCAGAGGAAGCAATGAAGACAGCATACAATGGAAAAGAGATAGCAGATGGTGCAGTAAATACAATAAACAGCGTTTATACATCAACTGTAGAACTTGCCCAAATGGTTCAGAAATTGAACAACAGGGCATCAGAGATCGGGAATATAGTAACTGTTATTAAAGACATCGCAGACCAGACAAATCTCCTGGCGCTGAATGCTGCAATTGAGGCGGCAAGGGCAGGAGAACAGGGGAGAGGCTTTGCTGTTGTTGCAGATGAGGTACGTAAACTTGCAGATCGGACAATAAAAGCCACAGGAGAGATATCTGAAAAAATAGGAGTGATACAGCAAGAATCAATTGAGACTAACCATACGATGACATCTGCATCTGAGAAAGTAACAAAGGCAACAAAATATATAAAAGAAGTAGAATGCTCACTTAATCAAATAGTAGATGCAGTTCAAAGGGTCAAAGACCAAATAACCCATATAGCAACAGCAGTGGATGAGCAATCTTCTGCATCTGAGGATGTAGTACAAAACATAGAAGAAACAGCAACAATCTCTAAAGAAATAGATAAAATAGCATTAGAGATCATTTCAGGCACAAATAAGTTAACTGATATAGTAAATAGACTTGAAAAAAATGTCTCTGTTTTTCAAGTATAAAGCAAATTTCTTCAATACTATAGAGAAGTAAGTTCTGCTTGCCAAATTGATTTGCAGAGAGGAGAGGAATTACCTTTCTCATGGCAAAGGCGAGTAACTGCAACTCACAACATTAAAGAGATACAGACGCTTTTGCTTGAGCCTGGTTTGCAATTTATTGTGATTCTATTCCCGGGTATTCATCTGGTAAGTTTCCAAACATTTCAGATACTGATTGGTTAGTTTTTCTGATTGGGGGTCAGGTCTTCAAATTTGACATAACTATTGATTTATAGCAAGGAGCACTACTGTCCGCTTAAAATAGAGACTGCTGTAAGTCAGGCACTCTAATCTTAGAGATATTGTAGTACTTACAAGAAAGCAGGTCAATAAGACTT
>FWWM01011889.1_pt1 | contig 14704 bp, 13 predicted proteins | sample 2228351 | NCBI WGS metagenome assembly FWWM01 (sample SAMEA103939774, study PRJEB20133) | metagenome | reverse complement strand
TCATCAACTTAAGGAGACTTGTGATGCGTAACATCTTAGTGGTCAATAGTTCTATCAGCGGTGAAAAAGGTCAGTCGAGCCAGCTGATCAATAACTTTGTATCGGCCCTGCCTGCGACAGCACAGGTGCAGGAACTGGATTTAAACCAGGCTGGCTTAACCCACTTAACCATGCCGGAAATTGCTGCCTGGATGACACCAGAGGGCGATCGTACTGCAGAACAGCAGCAACTGGCTGCAGTGTCTGATGGCCTGATTGCGCAGGTAAAAGCGGCAGATGTGATTTTGATTGGTGTGCCTATGTATAACTTTGGCGTGCCAAGTCAGTTAAAAGCCTGGTTTGACCGCATTGCCCGTGCTGGTGTGACTTTTAAATACACCGACAAAGGCCCTGTGGGTTTACTGGACGATAAACCAGTGGTGTTTTTCCTGACCCGCGGTGGTCTGTATAAAGATTTACCACAGGATACCCAAACGCCTTATCTGGTGAACTTCTTTAACTTTATCGGCCTGCGTAACCTGCATTTTATTTTTGCAGAAGGCTTGAATATGGGCGCAGAGCCGGCAGCTGCTGCTCTTGAGGCGGCCCGGGTTGCAATAGCTGAGCTTCGCAGCAATCTTGCCGCTTAATCCAAGGCCGGAAAAGTTTAACGGCTACAGTATTTTCCCCTTTTAATCCTGCAGGTCGGATCCCGACCTTTCTGCCAGCGGTACTGTGTTTGCAGTACCGCTTTTTTTGTTGTGTATCTGCTGCGCTGATGGTCTGTTTCACGCGTTTTCGCTTTTTGCGGTTAACCGTCCTGTCCACTGTTCGCTTAGCCGCAGAAGGTTGAATTCGGCAAACTTCCTTTGTATAAGTGAAGCTCCCTACAATCATTAAAAAGCAGCATTTATATCCATGAAGCCATTTGCCAAAACTGCGCTGACTCTTGCGCTCAGCTCTTTATTAACTTTCAGCAGCGGCCCTTTGTTTGCCGCAGAACCTCAGACTTATCAGACAAAAACTGTGCAGCTGCCATCACAGCAGGGCACTACACTGATGACGATGGAGCAGGCGATGGCGCATCCGGACTGGATTGGCCGCCAGCCTGAAGCTGCTTATTGGTCTGCTGACAGCAAAACTGTGTATTTTGAGCGTAAACAGGCAGGTTCAGAGCTGCGTGATATGTATGCCACAGCGCTGGATGGTAGTGACAATGGCGCAGCTGTGTCCCTGAAAGATTTAGACAATATTGGTGCTGCCGATCAGCGTTTTTCTGCCGATGGCCAGTTTGTCGCCTGGACTTTTGAAGATCAGGTGTTTGTTAAAGCATTAACATCAGGCAAAGTAACGCAGCTGACCCGCAACAGTGAAAAACAGCAAGACTTACAGTTTTTAACCGACGGCCGTTTAAGCTGGCGTCAGGGCTGGAATTTCCTCGCCGTGAATTTGCAAACCGGTGAGCTGCAGCAACTGGCCAGCCTCACAACCGAAGATGCGCCAAAGGCGCCACAAATTCCCGACAGTTATCTGGCGCGAGAGCAACATAAGCTGATTGCTTTTATTGCACTTGAGCATAAAAACGCCAAAGACGCCCATCAGTACCAACAGCAGTTGCAGGCACAAAGTGATGTATTGGCACCGGCGCCATTTTATTTGGGTAAAGATCAGCAGATAGCTTCTGCCATCATGTCGCCCAAAGGCGATAAAATTCTGCTGGCGCTGGAAGCTGCCACAAAACGCAGCAGCAGCGACATTATGCCGAACTACATTACCGCCGATGGCAATATCGCTGCGCAGCCGGTTCGGGCGCGGGTGCATGACCAAAAACCAGAACCACAAAAGCTGGTGTTGCTGGATTTAACCAATGCCAGCCAAACTGAGCTCGGTTATGACAGCCTGCCAGGTTTTGATGAAGATGTGCTGGCCAGCGTCAAAGCAGAAAACGCCAAACGTGAAGGCAAAACCTATCAGTCGAAAAAAGCACCACGCGCTATTACGCTGTTAAACGACTGGAGTTGGGACCAATCCGCCATTCGCTGGCATGCCGACGGCAGTCAGGTGGCTGTGATGCTCAAAGCCTGGGATAACAAAGATCGCTGGCTGGCAACAGTTGATTTTAAAGAGAAAAAACTGGTGAATCAGCACAGGTTGCATGATGACGCCTGGATCAACTACGACTTTAATAACTTTGGCTGGTTGCCGGCGGATCAGGGGTTGTATTTCCTTTCGGAAGAAAGTGGTTATTCACATCTGTATACCAAGGCCCTGAACGGCAAAGCAAAAAAACTGACAGCTGGCACCTTTGAAGTCAGTCAGCCGGTGCTGAATAAAGCAGGTGACGCCATTTATTTCCGTGCCAACGTAAATCATCCGGGCATTTATAACCTTTATAAATTTGACCTGAAAAACGCAAAACAAAGCCAGCTGACCCAGCTGCAGGGCAATCTGACTTTTGAGTTATCACCGGACGAGCAAAAGATTCTGCTGCGTTATTCCACTTCAGTACTGCCGGAAGAGCTCTATGTGATGGACAATAATGCGGGTAGTACTTTAAAACGCCTGACCTTTACGGTGTCGCCGCAATTTAGCCAGATGAAATTACAGGCGCCGCAAGTGGTGGCTGTACCGTCCAGCCATGGTGAACAACCTGTGTTTGCCAAACTGTACTTACCCAAAGATTATCAGCAAGGTGAAAAACGCCGTGCTGTCATTTTTAACCACGGTGCCGGTTATCTGCAAAACAGCGATTTGGGCTGGTCAAACTATTTCCGCGAGTTTTTCTTTCATAACATTCTGATTGAGCAGGGTTATGTGGTGCTGGATATGGATTACCGGGCATCAAAAGGTTATGGCCGCGACTGGCGCACTGCGATTTACCGTCAGATGGGCACGCCTGAAACTCAGGATTTAGTCGATGGTGTGAAATATCTGGTGGCCAATTTTAATGTGGATGAAAAACGTATTGGCACTTACGGTGGCTCTTACGGTGGATTTATGACCTTTATGGCAATGTTTAAAGAGCCGGATCTGTTTAAAGCAGGTTCCGCGCTGCGTCCTGTCGCGGACTGGGCTTATTACAATCATCCTTATACGTCCAATATTCTGAATACACCGGATGTAGACCCTATTGCCTATGAGCGCAGTTCGCCGATTTATTTTACCCAGGGCCTGAAAAACCAGCTGCTCATTAATGCCCCTATGGTTGATGACAATGTGTTTTTCCAGGACGTAGTGCGCATCGTACAACGGTTAATTGAACAAGAAATACAAACCTTTGAAACGGCCATTTTCCCGGTGGAGCCGCATGGTTTCCGTCAGCCAAGCAGCTGGCTGGATGAATATCGCCGTATTTATAAACTGTTTGAACGAGAGCTCTAAGTTATTGAGCTAACAGTTGTTCAGACAACAGATGAAAAAAAGCGCAGTAACGACTGCGCTTTTTTTATTGATGACATCAGGCACTGGCAACTGCGGCAGCTTTAAAAAGCCGGGCGGGGCGGCAGCTGGATATCAGCCAACAGCCCAAAAGCAGCTGCATCCGGCTGGCAGCTAAATTTCAGCGGCTCACCTGAATAAGGCTGGTGAATTTTAAGTTCCATCGCATGCAACAGTAAACGGCTAGCTGCTGCCTGCGCTGCCGTGGGGGCGTATAAAGCATCACCCAGAATTGCGTGCCCAAGCTGTTGCAGGTGGACCCTCAGTTGATGGGCGCGGCCAGTCACTGGAAAAAGTGCCAGTAGCGCATTGTGTTCTGTTATCGCCTTGCCGTTTTCTCCTGGTTCAGGCAGCAGCTGATAATAGGTGAGCGCTGCTTTACCGCTGTCAAAACACACTTTATTGCGGGGGGGCGCAGTTAAATCGGCAATCAGTGGAAGATCAATCAGGCCACTGGTTTGCTCAGGCGTGCCGTACACTCTGGCGACATAGGTTTTTTTCACAGTACGGTTGGCAAATTGTTGTTTTAGCGCCACTTCTGCTTTTTTGCGCAGTGCAAAAACCACCAGGCCTGAGGTGGCCATATCCAGCCGGTGTACTAATAAAGCGGTAGGGTAAAGCGCCTGTACCCGGTTTAATAAACAGTCCTCTAAATGCGCGCCTTTGCCTGGGTTGGTCAAAATACCGCTGGGTTTATTTACGACCAACACATCTTTGTCCTGATAGATAACTTCGGGCGCGCCTGGCGGCGGCTGATAAATAAATGCTGTGCTTTGTGTATTCATGTCGGATGTAGTTTTCTTCTTTGTTGCCGCTGGCGGCTGGAACCGGGGAGGAAGCTGCGAGGGCATTAAGCTAGGCGTTAGCCTGTGGCTCTGGCATAATGCGCGCCTGCTTTTTACTGCCGGTGTAATTGTTATGGCTGATGATATCTCTGAACTTGCTATTCTCAAAGCGACCGAACAGCCCTGGCAATTGTTGTATCAGGACGAACAACTATTGGTGGTGAATAAACCGGCCAGGTTGTTAACAGTGCCTGGCCGGCATCCGGACAATTCTGATTGTCTGATAAGCCGGGTACAACGGGAATTTCCGCAGGCGCAAGTGGTGCACCGCCTGGACTACGACACCTCTGGTTTAGTGATTTTACCGCTGACAAAAGCGGCGCTGTCAGATATCAGCAAGCAGTTTCAGGCGCGTACTGTACACAAAGATTATCAGGCACTGGTCAGCGGAATGGTAAATCCAGTTGAAGGCAGTATCAACTTACCTATTGCAGCCGATCCTGAGCGGCGGCCTTTATATAAAATTTGCCAGCAAAGTGGCAAAGCGTCATTAACCCATTACCGCACTTTGAGTTTTGATCAAGGCCTGCAACAGAGCAGGTTGTTGTTAAGTCCGGTGACAGGACGATCGCATCAGCTGAGGCTGCATTTATCAGCCATTGGTCATGCCATTTTGGGCGACAGTCTTTATGCCCCGAAAGAGGTGGCCGCAAAAGCAGAGAGATTGTGTTTACATGCGGCCTTTATTGAGTTCAATCATCCGGTAACGGGCGAGCGCATGCAATTCAGCGCTGCCCCGGAGTTTTAACAAATCGCCTTTATTCAGCGCTATGTTTGTTGGAAGCTGTGGTCATTGTTGCTGAGGTCAGCGCCACAGTGCGGCGAAATAACATACTGACATACAACAATAAACCAACGATAGCACCAAATAAATGGGCATCTGTTGCTACGTCCGCGCCTATCAGCGTGACCACTTCGGTACTGGCACCCTGCCATTGTTCCCAGAACACTTTGCCAAATACCGCCAGCAGAATAAGCCAACCGCTGCTCCACTGGCGCTCTATATCAATACAGCAGCCGCACACCAACAGCGCGTGTAACCAGCCGGATAAACCCACATAAAAGCTAATGTCGGGGCTCCAGCACAATAAAGCTAATCCTATCAATAAGTTGCCAAGAAACAGATTCAACACAAAACGGCGATTGCTGTAATAAATACCATGTAACAACATGATCAGCACAAAACCGCCCAGATTCATCAGCAGGTGCCAGTTGTTGGTATGAAACAGGTGGGCTGTCACCAGACGCCACCATTGTCCTTCATAAATAGCGGTGCGGTTAAACTCGAACAGCGGCTGTAGCTGTTCCTGAAACAGATGTAACAGGATCAGTGTAAAAAACAACAGAACTGCCATCAAATGGCTACGTAAAAAACTCAAAAACATCAAATTTGGATCTCAGGTGATAATTCAATGAAAAAGGAATAACAACAAAGTGTTTCAACAAGTGCGCTATCTTATCTTATTTTTAGCCGGCATTGATCTGTTTGCGGCAGATAAGTTAAGGTTGCCGCGATTCGAAGTTATTTTGGAAACACCATGAAGTTTAAGCCAAACCTGCGTTTTGTGCCTGTGATCCTGAGTTTGTATTGTCTGAGCTGGCAAGCTTTTGCCACAGCAGCCGATGTTGATCCGGAAGCTGCTACCGGCGTGGCCAAAAAGCTGCGGGTTGATGGTAAATCGGCGATGGTCGTATCGGCGAATCCGCTGGCCTCTGCTGCCGGAGCCAAAATGCTGGACGCAGGTGGCTCTGCCACAGATGCTGCTATTGCCATGCAGTTGATGCTGGGATTGGTTGAACCACAAAGCTCAGGCATAGGTGGAGGTTTATTTATGCTGCATTATGCCGGCAAAACACAGCAGATGCAGACCATTGATGGTCGTGAGACTGCGCCAAAGGCGGCACATCCGGACTGGTTTGTGGAACACAATAAAGTGATGGATTGGCGCCGTGCTTATGTCGGCGGTAAGTCAGTGGGCAGCCCCGGGGTGATCCGTGCGCTTTATCAGGCCCATCAACAATGGGGCAAACTACCCTGGGCTACTTTATTTGAGCCAGCCATTCAAACGGCGGAGCAGGGTTTTGTGGTGTCGCCACGCCTTGCGATGTTGCTGGATATTTATCAGGACGGCGGTTTATCCCATTTTTCCGCCAGCAAAACTTATTTTTATCCGGATGGCAAAGCCCTGCAGGCCGGGCATTTACTGAAAAATCAGCCTTATGCCGATATTCTGCGTAAAATCGCCAAAGAAGGGGACGCTGCGTTTTATCAGGGCGACAATGCCAAAGCGCTGGTTGCAGCTGTGAACAGTGCGCCGGTCAATCCCGGCAAGCTGAGTCTGGATGATCTAAGCGGTTATCAGGCGCTTGCACGCGAGCCTTTGTGCCGCAGTTACCGGCAGTACAAAGTCTGTGGTATGGCACCACCAAGCTCGGGCAGCCTGGCTGTGTTGCAAATTCTCGGCATGCTGGAACAATTTGATATGGCGGCACTGAAGCCTAACTCAGTGCAGGCGCTGCATTTATTTGCTCAGGCCAGCCGGCTGGCTTTTGCTGACCGTGAGCGTTTTCTTGCTGATCCGGCTTTTAGCAAAGTTCCGGTACAAGGTTTATTGGCAGCCGATTATTTACGCAAACGCGCCGCACAAATTAATGTCAAACGCGATGCCGCTGTGGTTGAAGCAGGTGAGCCCAAAGGTGCAGAGCCGTTACAAAGCAGTAAAGCGGTGGAATTTGACAACACCAGCCATTTATCTGTGGTGGATAAAGACGGTAATGCGGTCAGTATGACGACCAGCATTGAAAATGCCTTTGGTTCCGGCATTCTGGTCAATGGTTACCTGTTGAATAACCAACTAACCGATTTTTCGCTTGATGCCCGCAAAGATGGCGTTTGGGTGGCAAATCGGGTGGAAGCTGGTAAAAGACCGCGCTCTTCGATGGCACCTATGATGGTGTTTAACGCAAAGGGGGAACTGCTGATGCTGGCTGGGTCACCAGGCGGTAGCCGTATTATTGATTACGTGGCCCAGGCGCTGGTGGCGATGATTGACTGGCAGCTGGACCCACAGCAGGCAGCCGATTTGGCCAAAGTAACCCACCGTAATGATTTTCTGGCGCTGGAGCAGGGCACCGAACTTGAGCATTTGCTGCCGGCGCTGCGTGAGTTAGGCTACCAGCCAAAACTAGTGGAACTGAACAGCGGTTTGCACTTAATTAAAAAATCAGCAGATGGCTGGCAGGGCGGCGCCGATCCACGCCGTGAAGGCCAGGCCATTGCGAAGTAACAGGACATAAGCATGACAATTCTTCAAAGCACCCAGCACGGGGTGCTGACACTGACGTTACAGCGACCAGAGAAAAAAAACGCCTTATCAAGTGTGATGTATCAGGCGCTGACTGCGGCTTTACAACAGTCAGAGCAGGACCCGGATGTTCGTGTGGTGGTGCTCAGAGGCCAGCCGGACTGCTTTTGTTCAGGCAATGATCTGGCCGATTTTGTGGCCGCCGGTGCGCTTAATGCCGAACATCCAACAGTGATGTTTTTACATGCACTGAGCCATTTTCAAAAACCTGTTATCGCAGCAGTGTCCGGTCTTGCCATTGGCATCGGCACCACGGCGCTTCTGCACTGTGATTTGGTCTATGCCGCACCCGGCTGTCGTTTCCAGCTGCCTTTTACTGCGCTTGGGTTATGCCCGGAAGCGGCGTCCAGTTTATTGTTGCCAAAACTGGTGGGTTATCAGAAAGCAGCACAATATTTATTACTGGGTGAAGCATTTGACACTAACGAAGCCCATCGCATGGGACTGGTCAACGACGTAGTTTCGGTTGACGAGCTTTTTGCCTATGCAGAACAAAAAGCACAAAAACTGGCGGCTTTGCCCTCAGAGGCTGTGATGCAGTCGAAAAAGCTGTTGCGTGCGCCACAACAACAGCTGGTGCAGCAGGTGTTACATCAGGAACTGGCAGTGTTTGAGCACTTGCTGCACACAGATGCCTGTCAGCAAGCGCTCAGCCAGTTTTTTGCGCGTAATAAGGGTTAGGTTAAACGCCGGTGCGGGCAAATGGGTCGGTTTTTATTTCAGAAATCAGCCATTTGCCTTTTTGATTGACCAGTTTCACCATGCGCATATCCACTCTTTTGCCGCCATCATACTCACCGGTAAAAATCAGCATAACTTCGGCTTTATCGGTATAAAACTCACGCACGTTTTTATTGGTGTCTTCAACGGTAATTTCCAGTTTATCAAAGCGCATATTAAATAAAGTGCGGCCGGCAGCTTTGCCGGTTGAGTAACTGTCCAGCACCCGCGCCAGTGAAGGCACCGCCAGTTTTTTGGCTTTAGTTAGATCATTTTCAATCAAAATGGCATTAAAAAACTTTACCGCATTGGATTCCGGAACTTCGGCTATAGTGGCCGCAGACGAAGTAGGTTCTTTGGTATCCGGATCGTCGGAACAGCCCGTTAGCAACGCTGCGCTGCATAACAATGCCGTGATCAATAACAGGGAGTAAAAACGCATATCTTAACCTTGCCGTTTGAGCGAACACTGCTTTTAGTGTGCTGCTTTTCCACGGCGCTGTAAAGAAAAAGGCCACAAAGTGGCCTTTAGCAAAGTAAAAATCTGCAACAAATCAGGCCTGTAATTCTTGCTCGGTAAATACGTCAGCAAAGAGCGGGCTTGACAAATAACGTTCTGCTGCAGAAGGCAGAATGACCACAATATTTTTGCCTTCGTATTCTGGGAGTTCAGCCAGACGTTTGGCTGCAACCACAGCTGCACCCGATGAAATACCGGCCAGAATGCCTTCTTCGCGCATCAGGCGATGTGCCATGGCAATGGCTTCATCGTTAGTGACTTTTTCTACCCGGTCAATCAGGCTTAAATCCAGGTTGCCCGGAATAAAACCGGCACCAATACCCTGAATTTTATGTGGGCCAGGTTTTAATTCTTCACCAGCCAGTGCCTGGCTGATGACAGGAGAATCGGCAGGTTCTACCGCCACGCTAATCAGCGGATGTTTCTTTTCATTTTTGATATACCGGCTGACGCCGGTAATGGTGCCACCAGTACCAACACCAGCAACAAAAATGTCAATTTGGCCGTCGGTATCGTTCCAGATTTCAGGGCCTGTGGTATCAAAGTGGATTTGTGGGTTAGCCGGGTTTTCAAACTGTTGTAATAACAGATATTTATCCGGGTTTGATGCCTGAATTTCTTTCGCCTTTTCAATGGCGCCTTTCATGCCTTTTGCCCCTTCAGTCAACACCAGATTTGCACCCAGCGCTTTTAACAGTTTGCGCCTCTCTAAAGACATGGTGGCCGGCATGGTTAAAGTCAGCGGATATCCGCGGCTAGCTGCGACAAAGGCCAGTGCAATACCTGTGTTCCCTGACGTAGGTTCAATCAGTTCTTTGCCTGGGCCTAACAAACCTTTTTTCTCAGCGTCCCAAATCAGCGCTGCGCCTAAACGGCACTTGACTGAGAAACTCGGGTTACGTGCTTCAATTTTGGCAAACACATTGCCAGAAGTGACGCGGGACAGTTTAACCAAAGGTGTATTGCCAATTGACAGTGAATTGTCCTGATAAATTTTTGCCATGCTAAGCTCCAGCACATTAAGATGCGATTTAGCATAACGCCTCACGTTAAAAACGAAAGTAGCGTTTTGGCATAAGTTATAAAATTTTTAGTTATAAGCAGGGCAAGGCATGGCTTTTCAAAGCACCAAAGATTATATCGTCAGTCCGGAACTGGCATTGGCGGTTAATGCGGCAATCTCCTTAGAAAAACCTCTATTAATCAAAGGCGAGCCCGGCACAGGCAAAACAAAGCTGGCCGAGCAGCTGGCGGCGAGCCTGGGCACACAACTGATTCAGTGGCATATCAAATCCACCACCAAAGCACAGCAGGGGCTGTATGAATATGATGCAGTGTCCCGCCTGCGTGACAGTCAACTCGGTGACAGCAGAGTACATGATATTAAAAACTACATTAAACCCGGCAAACTCTGGTCGGCTTTTACCGCCGCAAAACGTCCGGTGTTGCTCATAGATGAAATTGATAAAGCCGATATTGAATTCCCGAACGACTTATTGCACGAACTGGATCAGATGGCGTTTGACGTGTACGAAACCGGCGAAAGTATCAAGGCCAAAGTACGGCCTATAGTGATCATCACCTCCAACAACGAAAAAGAGCTGCCCGATGCTTTTTTACGTCGTTGTTTTTTCCACTATATCCGCTTTCCTGACGCTGAAACTTTAAGCGCTATTGTCGATGTGCATTTGCCTGGTTTAACACCAGCCTTGCTGACCCAGGCGCTGGAGCTGTTTTTTGGTTTGCGTGACATGCCACAACTAAAGAAAAAACCGTCCACTTCTGAGCTGATTGACTGGCTAAAACTGTTATTGGCAGAACAAATTCCGGCTGAAACCTTAGCGCAAACGAAAGAAAAAGGCGGTTTAATGCCGCTTTATGGCGCTTTGTTAAAAAATGAACAAGACGTGGCTTTGGTCGAAAAGTTACTGTTTATGGCCAAAAGAGCCGGACGTTAACAGATGTTGATTGAGTTTTTTCTGACGGTACGCAAATACGGTGTACCTGTCAGTATCACCGAGTGGCTGGACTTACTCAAAGCGCTGGAAAAACAGCTGGTTTTTGCCGATATGGCAGAGTTTTATCTGCTGGCCCGGCTGTGTCTGGTTAAAGACGAAGTGCATTTTGATAAGTTTGACCGCGCCTGTGCTGAATATTTTGAAGGTGTGGAGAGTCTTGATTTAGCCAGTTTAATTCCACCCGAATGGCTGGTGCCCAATCTGATCCGGCAGTTATCGGAACAGGATAAAGCCGCTTTGCAAAAAGCCGGTGGGCTGGAAGCGTTATTAAATAAATTCCGCGAACGGCTCAAAGAGCAGCAGGAGCGGCATCAGGGCGGCAATAAATGGATAGGCACAGGCGGCAGTTCGCCATTTGGCGCTTATGGTTTTCATCCCGAGGGGATCAGAGTAGGGCAACAAGGTTCGGGGCAGCGCCGTGCGGTTAAAGTGTGGGATGAACGTCAGTTTGCCGATTTGGACAGCAAAGCAGAATTAAATAACCGCAATATCAAACTGGCCCTGCGTCAACTGCGCCGTTTTGCCCGCACCGGTGCAACGCTGGAGCTGGATTTAGCCGGCACCATCAGCGCTACTTCCAAACAAGCCGGTTATCTGGATTTGCAGTTTCAGCGGGAACGGCACAATGCGGTGAAAGTGCTGATGCTATTTGATGTCGGCGGTTCTATGGACGACCATATTGAACAGGTACAACAGCTATTTAGTGCGGCGCACACTGAATTTAAACAGCTGGAATTTTTTTATTTTCACAATTGTGTTTATGAGCATGTCTGGCGCAGCAATAAAAGGCGGCCCCAGGATCTGGTTTCAGTCCAGGAATTGATCCGCACCTATCATTCCGATTACAAGCTGATTTTTGTTGGTGATGCCACTATGGGGCCTTATGAAATTACCTATCCGGGTGGCAGTGTGGAACATTTTAATGCTGAAGCCGGTGCAGTCTGGCTTTCGCGGCTCACCCGGCATTTTGGCCATTATGTCTGGCTAAACCCGCAGCCAGAAGCATGGTGGCGCAGTTACGCCTCTATTGCAGTGATCCAGCAGCTAATGCAGCAGCGGATGTATGGATTGTCACAGGATGGCTTAACTCAGGCCATCCGGACTTTGCTGCAAAAATAACGGCCCTCACAGGGCTGTTAATTTGCAGTACAGTGGTGAAAAATGGTTGAAATAGTTATGATAAATTATTCTGAATATAATAAAAATCATAAGGTTGAGTCATGGAAGTCATACCACAGAATGTGCCGTCGGATGAGCAAGTTCACTTACCACTGACCAAAAAAGAATGCCGGGAAATTGTGACGCCTTATGCCTTTATGGTGGCCGATGATTTACTGGGTACTCCTTTGGCAACCCCATGGCGCCGTGCCGCAGCCATGGCTATAGACGGTGTCATTATTGCCGGTCTTGCCAGCGCCAGTTTGTTGTTTATTTTGCCCGTGATGCTGTATTTATGCTGGTTACGTTATCGGCTGAAAAAATATACCCATGTGGCGCTGTTGTTGCTGGCAACCTTGTTGCTGTCGACCACAGCCACTGTGGCGCCTGAACTTATCAGCGAGCAAAAAGACGTTCGGACGAATAATCTGGTGGATGACAGGCTGGATGCTGCCGGCTCTGCCGCTTTGGCTTTTTCAGTGCTTAAGTTAAACCGTGACGACTGTAAAACCGACTGTATTGTGGCTGAACTCAAAAGCAGCAGTCAGCAATTGGCCAAAGCAGGAGTGCCAGCTGCTGATGCCCGTCAGCTATTAACTGATTTGTTGGAAGTGACTGAGTTAAGTCCCAAAGCGAAAAAAGCCTTGATTGAACGGGAGCTTAAATCTTATCAGCCAATAGACCAGGTGCCAGTAGCTGAAGCTGTTGCTACGCCTGATGCAAAAGTTGTGAGCACAGAGACGGCAGAAAAACCCTGGTATCAGCCTTCTGAAGGCACCCAAAGTATTATTAGTTGGGTCAAAGGTATTCTGGCTGATTTTGGCTTGGGTTTTGGCTGGGCCATGTTTTATTTTACCGCTTATATTCACTGGGCCCATGGTCAAACCATTGGCAAGAAAATTTTTCAAATCCGGGTTATTCAACTTGATGGTAAGGAACTTGACGTTTTTGCCGCTTTTAGCCGGCAAGGGGGTTATGGTGCCGGTTTTGCCACAGGTTTAATGGGTTTTTTACAGGTATTCTGGGATCCAAACCGCCAGGCGATTCAGGATAAAGTGGTGTCTACTGTGGTGATCCGGCTAAATCAGCCCAAACGTCCTTTGCATCATTAACGGTCGGGGCCACCGCTGTGCGCCTATGAGCCAAGCAAGGCCCGGAAAAATTGACAGCCCGCGCCCAGCGGGATCGGTTATACTGGTACGACATGTAAAACAGCGGCCATCATAAGAGCCGCGCCCAGACAAGATAGCGCCCCGGAGTGAATGATGAAAGGTGTGGTGATCAGTGGTTCAGGGGTCTTTACCCCGGAGTTAACCATCAGTAACGAAGAGTTAGTGGCCAGTTTTAATCAGTATGTCGATTTATTTAATACCGAAAATGCAGAGGCGATAGCCCAAGGCGAAGTTGCTGCGCTGGAATATTCCAGCTGTGAATTTATCGAAAAAGCATCCGGCATTAAATCACGCCATGTGCTGTATAAAGAAGGTATTCTTGACCCCTATGTGATGCAGCCGGTATTTCCAAAACGGGGTGAAGACCAGGTGCCGGAAATGGTGGAAATGGCCATTGTTGCCGCCCGCGAAGCCATGGCTCAGGCCGGTAAAACAGCGGCTGATATCGATTTAATTATCTGCGCCGCTTCGAATATTCAGCGTGCATACCCGGCGTTAGCTATCGAATTACAGCAACAGCTGGGCGCCAGCGGTTATGCTTTTGATATGAATGTGGCTTGCTCTTCAGCCACTTTTGGCATCAGCAACGCCGTGAATGCGATTCGGGGTGGCACAGCCAAAGTGGTGCTGGTGGTCAATCCGGAATTTGCCTCACCTCAGGTCAATTACACCAGCCGTGACAGTCATTTTATTTTTGGTGATGTATGTACTGCCACTATTATTGAAGCCACCGACACTTGTACTGCCAAAAATGCCTGGAAAATCCTTGGCATGCGCCTGAAAACCGAGTTTTCCAATAATATCCGTTGTGATGTGAGTTACACCGATCATTGCCATCCGGAAGTCGACCCGGACACGCCGTTTTTTAAACAGCAGGGCCGTAAAGTATTCAAAGAGTTATTGCCAATAGTGGCGGATGTGATTTTAACCGAGATGGCGGCGCTGCATGTGCAACCTGAAGATTTAAAAAGGTTATGGTTACACCAGGCCAATATTAATATGAATATTTTTGCCGCCCGTAAAATTCTGGGCCGAGAGCCTGAGCCTGGTGAAGCGCCGCTGGTGCTCGATACCTATGCCAACACAGCATCTGCCGGTTCTGTGATTGCCTTTCATCAGAATAAACTGGGTTTGCAGCTTGGTGACAAAGCCGTGCTGTGTTCTTTTGGTGCTGGTTATTCAGTAGGTTGTTTAATGCTGGAAAAATTCAGCTAAATAGCAAGTTAAGTAGTCCTGCGTCACAGACGCAGGACAGAGTTTTGATCATAAGAAACCGGCGAAGGCACAAAAGCATCGGCTTCGCTGTCATTACACCAGTTGTCGCTGTCTATCAGATAACGGAACTGGAATTCCTGCGCCGTTGGCAGGGTTAAAGTGGTGCTGAAATCGCCATTTTTTTGCTTTTTCATCGCCGTTGCCTGCCAGTTATTAAATTCACCCAGAATGGACACCGAAGCTGCAGTGGCAGCCTGCTCTTTGGGCACGACGA